>Ga0315298_1007155_pt1 | contig 14861 bp, 11 predicted proteins | sample WHS_1_MG_FD_203077 | JGI IMG/M metagenome (GOLD analysis project Ga0315298, IMG submission 203077) | Extremophilic microbial mat communities from Washburn Hot Springs, YNP, Wyoming, USA - WHS_1_MG | ecosystem: Environmental > Aquatic > Thermal springs > Hot (42-90C) | place: USA: Wyoming... | reverse complement strand
GGCGCGGGGGCGGCGGCCTTTCGTGAGATAACCGGGGCTCGGTCGGTGCCCCTATTTAGACCTCCCTATGGCAATACAAATGCGGTGGTGGCCGAGGTTGCGGGAAAGCAGGGGTTTAGCTACGTGGTTTTGTGGGATGTAGACCCCCGTGACTGGGCTGGCGGCTCTGCTTCAGCGATTGCCAATCATGTTCTTTCTCGGGCGCAAAGCGGAAGCATAGTGGTGATGCATCTTTCCGCTCCCAACACTGCCGCCGCGCTTCCCAGAATTGTTGAAGGGCTGAGGGCAAAGGGTTACGAGCTTGTCACTGTGTCGACTCTGCTTAAGGGTGGCCGGTTGTTTCTTGATGTGGATTCAGCCTCCCAGGTTGGTAAAGCTGTAGCCTGCATGGTCCACGGCGGCTTTATGTCTGGTTATGATGCCAACTACTTCGGCCCGGGTGACCCAATCACTCGCGCGCAAATAGCCAAGGTTGCCACTCTGGTTGGCGGACTTCATACTCCGGCTGTGGAGAACGCCGCAAGTCCGAGCTTTGTTGATGTGCCGGTACGTAAGGACAGAAGTGGACAGGTACTCGCCTACCCCTTTGACTTTGTAGAGGAGGCGGCACGAGCCGGACTTTTGGTTGGAAGCCAGGCCCCCGATGGGCATTTCTGGTTCCGGCCTGAGCAGCCGGTTACTAGGGTTCAGCTGGCTCAGCTGGTGGCTCGGATGCTAAGACAGCTGAAGGGCTATGAGTGCTGCGGATCTAGCGGTCCAGCCGGGGACTTCACTGGTCAAGCTGGGGAGTATAGTTTTGCCGACGTTCCCGAGTACGCCCGCGAGGATGTGGCTCTGGTGGTACGGTGTGGAGTGATGAACGGCTGTTCTGCTTTGGAATTTCGACCGTGGGAAAGTGCTACACGCGGGCAGGTGGCTGTGACTATGTCCCGGTACCTGGCTGTGCCAGCGGCGGCTGGGCAAGCTGGGGGGCGCTAGCGTAGTTTGCCGGCGCCGCTTGTCGCACGACGGGCAGGGCAACGATGGCTCTTAACCCTCCGCTCTCAAGTGGCTCAAGTTCCACGACCCCACCATGAGCGCTTACGACGGATTTCACGATAGATAATCCAAGACCAAAGCCTCCTGTCTTGCGGCTTCGGGAACGGTCGGGACGGTAAAACCGGTCAAATAAGCGTTCCACGTCCTCTCTTGCTACGACCGGGCCGCTGTTTGCCACCTCGAGCACAGCTTGGTCAGCAGCCGTGTAGGTTCGCACTGAAAACCAGCCGTTGTCCACATTATGACGGATGGCATTTTCCACCAGATTGGCGGTCATTCTTTCTAGCAAATAGGGCTCGCCTCTCACGGGGGTGGGATTCAGGGCCAGGTCAAGCTTGAGCCCGCGCGCGTCGGCTTCGGGGGCGGCTCTTTCCACCTCTTTTTGAGCGATCTGGGCAAGATCCAGATCAACCATGCTAGGAGGGGTATCAGCGCGGGCAAGGACAAGCAAGCTGTCGATGAGCCTCTCACTTCTTTCCACTGCCTCCGTAATAGCAGCTCCCATTTCTTGCAGCTCTTCGGGATCAGGATTGGGGTTGCTCAGGGCCACGTCTATTTCGGTGCGAATGATTGTAAGTGGCGTACGCAGTTCGTGGGACGCGTTGGCTACGAAGTCCTTCTGGGCTTGGAAAGCGGTGTCAAGGCGGGCCAGCATCTGGTCGAAGGTGTCTGCTAACTCTTTCAGCTCGTCGTGGGGCCCTTTTAGCGCTATTCGCTCATGCAGGTTGGAGCTTGAAAGTCGTCGGGCTGTAGCAGTTATGGCCTGCAGAGGTCGCAGCATCCGGCCAGCAAGTACCCAAGCTAGGCCAAAGGTAATCACGGTGATGATTCCCAAGGCAAGCAGAGACCTTGTCCAGAGCTGCCGAAGGGCTTCTTCTTTAAGTTCGTACTGCGCTTGCCGCAAAAGTTGGGGTACAGAGACGAGAACTCCATCTTGGGTTTCCACATAGAGCTCTAAGCCTCCTCGCCCTGGTTTGCGCAATCCGCCGGGCTGAAGCAAGCCTCCCAGCTGGTTCCCGGAGTAGGTTACTTCCAAAAGCTCTTGTGGGATGCCAAACTGCTTGGCCACGGCAGCTCGGGCCTTTTCCGGAGCTACCGCCAGGCTGTCTCGCACAAGGAAGTAGTTGATGGCAATAAGAAGGACGCCGGCAATCAGGAAAAGCGTCCCGTACCAGAGCGTAAGTTTCAGGCGGATGGTAAGGCCACGGCGCCGCGTGGGCGGCGATCCTTGAGCCATCCGTTCCTGCAGATATTCTTTGTCAGGACGAAGCATTCTCGAGGTCCTGTGCCTGCGTCTCGTTTTCTTGGGAGATACGGTACCCCACTCCGGGGATTGTCTCTATCAGCGGCGGGTCTCCCAGTTTGCGCCGCAAAGTCATCATGGTGACCCGTACCACATTAGTGAAGGGGTCAGCATTCTCATCCCACACTTTTTCCAGAAGTTCCTCAGCGCTTACCACTCTGCCGCGGGCCGCCATCAGAACGTGGAGAACCCCGAACTCTTTCTTGGTCAGGTCGAGATCGCGTCCTGCCCGTTCGGCGGCATGACGGGCGGGATCCAGAACCACATCTGCCACTCGTAAGACAGGCGGCAGGGCGGGGACAGCGCGTCTGGCCAGGGCGCGGATGCGGGCCACCAACTCCTTGAGAGAAAAGGGCTTAGGCAAGTAATCGTCCGCGCCCAAATCAAGTCCGGTTACGCGGTCTTGGATAGAGCCTGCTGCGGTTAGCATGAGGATCCGCGCCACGCTGCCCTTCTCGACCAACTGCTTGCATACTTCGTCGCCATGGACCACGGGCAGATTGCGGTCAAGGACGATGACGTCGTACTGATTAATGGCTGTCTTGGCAAGTGCCTCCCGCCCATCGTAAACGACGTCTACCGCCATACCCTCGCGGCGCAGTCCTCTGGCAATGGTCTCCGCTAATCTTTCCTCGTCTTCTACCAAAAGAACTCTCATTGTCTTCCTCGCCTTGGGAAGAGCAACAGAGATAATACGCCACCACTCATAAGGTGCCCATAAGGGCCAGAGGGGCGCACTCAGGGCCAGAGGGGCGCACTCGTAAGGGCTTCGTAGCTGCAAACGCTACTTGGCTACCTCGCAGTGGAGTCCGCGGGACTTGATCTCGGCGCATGCCGCTTCTAGAAACTCCTGGGAAGGAGGTTCCACCTCTGGCATGGGGTACTCTCGTCCCAGTTGGGCGTATTTCTGCTGTCCGTAGCGATGGTAGGGCAGCAGATGTACTGCGGCATGAGGGGCCTCGGTGGCAACAAACTCTGCAATGTCGCCAATGTCGCGCAGGTTGTCGTTAAAGCCGGGGATCACCGGTATCCGGACAGCAAGTGGCACGCGGCTGGCCGCTACTTCAATAAAGTTGCGAAGAATCTGCTTGTTGGTGCAGCCTGTGTAGTTGTAGTGGATGTCGGGATCCATGTGCTTGATGTCGTAATAGAAAAGATTTACATAAGGGATCAACTTGCGAAGGGCCTCCAGGCTTCCTTGCCCTGAGGTATCAAGGCAGGTGTGAAAGCCGGCATCCCTGCATGCCTTTAGAAGCTCAAGCGTGAACTCAGGCTGCATTAGGGCTTCTCCGCCGGAAATGGTTACCCCGCCCCCCGAGTCACGGTAAAAATCGGCATCCCGCCTTACAACGGCCATCACTTCATCTACGGTCATTTCTTTGCCAGAGATGCGCAGGGCGTCATGAGGGCAAGCTTCAACACACGTTCCGCAGGCATTGCAGATGTTGCGGTCGATTATTGTCCCCTCAGGGCCGACAGAGATGGCGCTCTCCGGACAGGCTGCCACGCACCGGTAGCATTGTTTGCACAAGCTTTTTCGATGTAGTAGCTGGGGGACCATTTCCTGGGATTCGGGATTGGAGCACCAAAGGCATCTGAGGGGGCAGCCTTTCAGAAAAACGGTGGTTCGGATGCCCGGCCCGTCATCGATGCTGTAGCGCTGGATATTGAAGACGACGCCCTTAGTTGTGGTCACTACCATTCACACTCCTCTGCAAGTCTCATAGCAAGCCCGGAAGCGCCGCGCCTGCGCGGCGCTTCCGGGCGAGTCACACCCTCTAAGTCTGCAGCGTCCAGATAAGTTGGGAAGGGACGGGCCGCGCTACGCTACGGCCCTTACTAGACCTAGGCAAGCCCACCTAGGTCGAGCACGGCCGCGCTGTTCCGGCGCAGACCAGCTCACCAACCCTCCTTGTACTCCAGACTGCCCTGCAACTCGTTTTACACTTCATGCATTGTGCGCTCTACGATTTCATCTTGCAACTCTGGCGGCAAGTCGACAAAGTAGGCGCTGTATCCACCTACCCGCACCAGGAGATCCTTGTGCGCCGCAGGGTTCTTGCGGGCATCAAGAAGCTCTTCTGCGCTGTGGATATTGAACTGAATGTGCCACCCGCCGCGCTTCATGTAGGTCTTGATGAGAGAAGCCACCTTGCTAAGCTTCTCTGGTGTATTTAGCACCGACTTAGAAAGCTTCATGTTGTGGGCGCAGCCAGCAAGTTCCTTGGCATGCTCCCACTTGGTGGCCGAAAGGATATTGGCCGTGGGGCCATTAACATCTCCCCCTGCCATGGCCGAAGTACCGCCGTCATAGAGCGGCGTGTAAGCATAGCGGCCGTTAGGCATGGCTCCCACTGCCTTGCCCTGGGTGACATGTCCTGCTGCGGCCCCCTTGAACAGCATGGGCTTTTCGCCTGTGATAGGGTCGGGCCTGCTTTGCAAGATCCGCTGGGTTTCGCGAGAGATGTAATTGAAAATCTCGTCCACGTAGTTGTCATCGTTGCCGTACTTGGGAGCCTTTAGACACATTTGCCGAATGTCCTCATAGCCTTCCCAGTTAGCGTCCATAGCCTCAAGCAGTTGGGCCATGGTGATCTTTTTCTTGTCAAAGACCAGGTATTTAATGGCGGCCAGGTAGTCGGCGCAGTCAACCACTCCCTTGTCGCCTACCCACGAGGCACGGCAAACCGGGTAGCGCGCTGCTCCCTCGCGGGAGGTCACCCCAGCTGGAATGCAGTCCTGGTAAAGCATGCCAGCGCGCAATCCGCTCATGGGGCTGTTGGCGGCCTCTGATGTCCACCACAGGAAGTAGTGATCGCGCATTTTCTCGGCAAAGTAGTTCTCCTGCTTGAGGAAGGCTTCGTAGAACTGTTCGATGGAGGTGAACTTGGTCACATCTCCCGTCTCCAGGCCCACCTTTTTGCCCGTGCGAGGGTCTACCCCGTTGTGCAGAGTAATCTCCATGACTTTCGCCTGCACCAGATTAAACGCTCCCGCCATGTGCTCAGCACACTCCAGGTGATAGCCCAGACAGCCACTTGCGTTCCAATTGCAAGCGTCCTCAATGGGCACTCCGCGATCCAGGTACCGCTGGGTACCAAGGGCATCGTTGAGAAAGGCCGGGTTGCCGCCACCAAAGTCGCGGTTGCACTCCAAAGCGTGAATGAGGAAAGCCTCGTCCATGTCCTCATGCCAACGAATGTAGACGGCCGGCTCAGACAGCTTGATTTGGCGCATGACCTCAAGGATGAGCCAGGAAAGCTCATTAGTCAGGTCATTGCCGTCTTTGTCGCGGCCACAGAGCGTTACGTTGGGCAGTTGGCTACCCGGGGCCGCGCGGTGCTCGCGCTTAATGGTGACGAGATTCTCCACTTCGCGGATCTTAAGCCAGAAAGCGCCGATAAGCTCGGCGGCCTGCTGACGGGTGAGCTTTCCGCTTTCAATGTCTTTCTTGTAGTACGGGTACCAAAACTGGTCGATTCTGCCGATAGGAACTTCTGCCCGGTCGGAGCTCTCTTTCCAGAAAGCAAGGTGTTGGAAGCGGATGGCCTGCACAGCTTCCCAGAAGTCCCGCGGTGGCTCGGCGGGAACCCGCTCGCACACGTCGGCGATCTTAAGTAGCTCGGCCTTGCGCTTGGGATCAGTGGTTTTCTCTGCCATTTCGCGCGCCAAAGCCGCATGCCTCTTGGCAAAGGTGATAACAGCTTCGAACATGACGATGATGGACTTGAGCAGATACCACTTGCGCAGAGCCATAGCCGACCAGCCTACTTGCTTGGCTCCTTCGACCTTCATCTTCTCCATCTCGGCCTTGGCCAGGTTGATGACGTAGTTAAAGCCTTTGTCAAGTACATCTCCATTCGGCTGGCCTACGCCGCCGCCAAAGGCCCCGTTGCCCTGAAACAGGCCGCGATCGGGAAATTGCCGCACGGCTCGCCCTTCGAAGACCATAACGTTGTCAAACAGAAGGTCAAAATGACCTGGTCCGAGCTCGTCCTCGAGAGCCACGTTGACGTAATTGACGGGGTTCATGTGCTCGATCCAGTACTGGGCATCTGCCTTGAGCTTCTCAAGGTCGTCGGGGTCGATTATGGTAGTGGAAATGTCGCTTAGCTTGCGATCAAAACGGCCGCTTTCGCACATGGCCAAAACTTCACGCGGCTTCATAGCGCAAAGCACATTGTTGCCGCGGATGAACTTGGTAGAGGAGCCCACAATAATCTCGTCATCACGGATGAGGATAGGACATTCTTCCAGGCGCTTCTTGAAGGCCAAGGCCCAGCGATAGTCAAGGGGTAGTTGTTCCGTTTCCTTCCAGGACTGCGTGAAGAGGAGAGTGTCGTCCACGTACACCTGGGGCGCCGCGTCTTCCCACTCTTTCTTCAGCTTCTTAAGACGATCGGTCATCACAACTGCGGAACGAATCTCTTGGGCGGCCCTGGGGTCAATCTTCCCCTGGAGCACAGGAATGGTTTCTAAATTGTCAGGTGTCACTCTTACTCTCCCTTCACGAGTGTTACCCTATCTCTATGAGCGTTCGTGTGCGGAACCCGAGGCTAGGTTTGAGTTCAGCATACGGAACATTATTTTGTAAGTTGCTCGCTCAATTGTCACTTTTTCCCCGTAATATGTCAAGCTAAACACACTGGCGCTTGCCGTATAAGCAAGCGACTTACGGCCCCTTTACGCACGAAACTATATGATGCAGCCGCGGAAGCCCTTTGCGTTTACATATGCGCCGGCATGTGAAGAGTAGATGTGAAGAGTAGAATGACAGCGAGCAATTATCGCCGGGAGGTATCGGTATGAGTCATAGGAGCGCTTCGAGTAAGGGCGTCTTTCGGGCGCTCACGTCACGCTTTGTTGTACGGCAGTGGTTGAGAGTGCTGGAGCTGGTTGTTGCTTTTGCCCTCGTCGGCCTGGCTGCTTTGGGTCTCAGTGGCTGCACTGTGCAGATAGGGACTGAGAGCGAGGAGACAGCAAGTACGACCACTACGGCCAGCGTGCTGGAACCACAAACCACTACCACCGCGGGTGTCTCGTCGGTTACTCCCAGCACAGGGCAGCCAAACGTAATCCCAAGCGGCGAAGGCATGGCTAGTCCAGCCGTACACGTAGCGCAGGTGCTGGGTCCCAGTGTGGTTAACATTCATGTTCGATCTACCTATCTAAGAGGCCCTTGGCAGCAGGAGTTTGAAGCGGAAGGTTCAGGAGTCATTTACACTCCGGATGGCATTATTATCACCAATAACCACGTGGTCACAGACAGCTACGGCGACCCGGTGGATGAGGTTACGGTGACCCTAGCCACCGGTGAAATGCTCCCTGCCAGGATTGTGGGTAGGGACCCAGTTACGGATCTGGCGCTCATCAAGGTGGATCCGAAGTTCTCGCTTCCCGCAGCCACCTTTGTCACGGATCCTCCTGTGGTGGGGGAGTACGCTGTGGCCATTGGCAGCCCGCTGGGCTATGAAAACTCGGTGACTCTGGGAATTGTCTCTGGAGTGGATCGGAGTATTAAGGACGCATACGGCCCGGAAGCTGCTGCTCTTACCAATCTCATTCAGACGGATGCCCCCATTAGCCCAGGAAACTCGGGTGGCGCTCTGGCCAACGCGAGCGGGCAAGTGATAGGTATCAACGTTGCCTACGAGGCTCCTCAGACGGGAGCCGTGAGCATCGGTTTTGCCATTCCCTCGGCAGTTGCGGTGAAGGTAGCCGACGAAATCATCAAGACTGGCAAGGCCACCCACGCCTATTTGGGCGTAAGCACGGTGACTGTTACCCCGCAGTTACAGCAACAATTCCGGTTGTCGCGGTCGAGTGGGGTTATTGTGGCACAAGTAACTGAGAACGGGCCTGCAGACAAGGCTGGAATCAGGCAGGGAGACATCATAATAAAGATCGATGACAAAGAGGTGAAGGAGTCCAGCGATCTTCTCATAGCTATACGGGACCGCAAGCCTGGAGAGAGAGTAAAGGTTACCCTTGACCGCGATGGGCGGGAGATGGTCGTGACTGTGACCCTGGAGGAGCGTCCGCAAGGTTCGTGACCGTGATTGTGAAGGAACGTACGCGGGTCCACAGAGTCTTGCAGGGCTTCGCCGGGATTATCCGGTTATGGCGAAGCCCTGCTCACCACGCGGTGTTTCGTCGAAGATCTGGACGTTGGTAACTCGGGCCCACGGCGGGCCTTGCCTCGTCCAGGCAAGCATTTCCTCTACCGCTTCCTGTGGTCCCTCGTAAACTGCCTCCACACGTCCATCGGGAAGATTGCGTACCCAGCCGGAAATTCCCAGCTGGTTTGCTTGCTTTTGAGTGTAGTAGCGGAAGGAAACGCCTTGCACTAAACCTTCCACAAACACATGTACACGGACAATCCTCTCAGTCATTTCGGGTATCCACACTCGCCAACCAGGGGGACAAACACACAGCCCAGTATTGGGGTCTCGCGGTATCGGGGTGTGGGCTCTGACGAAGTGTCGGCTTCCGCAGGCTGGGTGGCCGACGTTAAGGGTGCATCGGGCAGGCGCTCTATGAGGCGGAGCTCCTGATTAAACACCACGGTCACCGGTATGACCATCCTGCCACCAACCGCCAGTTGGTACAGCAAAGGCTTAGGAACTGCGGGGGCCGCACAAGTTACTATGATCGCGTCGTAGGGAGCAGCCTCGGGATATCCAACAGATCCATCGCCCACAATAACGTGCACATTGGAATATCCCAGGCTTTCCAAAATCCTTTGTGCCCGCTCAGCCAGCTCTGGATGACGCTCAATGGTCCACACCTCTTTGGCCAGCTCGGCCAGGATAGCTGCTTGATAGCCGGAGCCGGTTCCGATTTCCAGGACTCGATCTTGAGGCGTAAGCCGGAGCAGCTCGGTCATGCGAGCCACCATGTAGGGCTGCGAGATGGTTTGTCCGAGCCCTATGGAAAGCGGGCCGTCGTCGTAGGCGGCCCAACGCTGCGTCTCGGGCACGAACAGGTGCCGGGGTACTTTCTCCATGGCCCGAAGTACCCGCTCGTCAGAAATATTGCGGGCGCGGAGTTGCTCTTCCACCATGCGGTGGCGAAGAAGAGCAAAATCTTTTTCTGTGAGTTCGCTTCGCATGTCGTCTATCCTCGGGGCCATGCGAACCGTTTGCCGGTAAGTCCCGTACCGCTCTGTCCTGTTTAGTCGCGAAGAATTCGAAGCCCGCGATGTTTGCGTTTGCTTATGACCCTTACTCGATAAAACACCAAAATGACAAAACACGCTAGCAAAGCGCCAATTAGCGGAAGCAGCACAAAAATGAGGGTTCCAATCAGAACGATAATGTCCACATACAGGCTGACAAGGACCAGGGCAGGCTTTTCAGCGTTTGCTGGCCGAGCTTGCTGCCACACGTGCGCGGTGAGGCCGGCGATAATGAGCCCTGCGATCCCGGTAACCAGCATGGCAATCCAGCCGTCAGAAGCTGCTGGAGCGGCAAAAACAAGTCCCCCAAAGACAACCTTTAGAGGCTGCGTTGCTCGTGCAAGAACCGCAGACCGTATAAACACCTTGTCGGCCACAAGCTCGACGACTGCAAGGCTAAGGAGGATTGCAATAACCCACCAATTCTCCAGGAAGGCAAGCGGCGTGTCGGTCAGTTTCGGAGAGCTGGCAAAATCAAGCCGTGAATAAAAAGCAACAAATGCCAGGGGAAGAAATGCCCGCAAACCTGTAAGAACAGCCAGTCCTGCGCCCATGCAGGCCCGTGCATAAATACTGTCAAAAATCACGTTCACGGCATGAGGATAGCATGAGAAACAGGGACCGGGCTTGCAACCAAGCCCGGTCCCGCGACCAGTGCTTATAGAAATCGTTCATTCTGTGCCGGGTAAGTTGGCGCCCGTGTGCTACTGGATGCCCCCGCTAGAGCACGATCTCGTCAAGAGACCGCCGCAGTTTGGGCGCCCCAGGCTCAGCGGGATACCCGACAGAGACAAGTGCCGTCGGAATCACGGTTTCGGGTAGCTCGAGTGCCTTTCTTAGCGCCTCGGGATCGAAGGCAGTCATGGGGCAAGCGCCTAGCCCCAGCGCATGAGCCCCGTTAACAGCATTGCCTAGGGCGATATGCACCTGCTCTCGAGCCCACTGAAGTCTTTGCTCAGGGGTGAAACGGTTGAGAAGCAGTTCGGATGCCATTTGAACCAGGCCCTTTACCCGATCCTCAGGCCACCCAGCAGCAAGCATGTTTTTTTCCGCGCTCGCGATGAGCGTTTTGCAGTCAATGTCAGCACAGAGCACCAGCAAGTGCGAGCAAGTTCTTACCTGCTGTTGCTCAAAGGTGGCGGCGTAGACCCTTTCTTTTGTTTCAGGGTCCGAAACTACCTTGATTTTCCAGGGTTGCATGTTCATAGCTGACACCGAGAAGCGAATCATCTCCAAAAGTTCTTGGATAAGCTCCTCGGGTACGGGCCGAGGCTCATACTGCCGAATTGAGCGCCGACTGCGCACAAGCTCTTTAAATTCCATGCACCCTCCCTTTGTCTTGCGGTTTGTGGGGACTTTCAAGTTTTTTCGGGTTCTAAAGCAGTATACAGCGGCCCAAGGAGTGCTAGAATCTGGCCGCCGGCAGGCGACCCGCATCTGCCCCCGTAGCTCAGGGGATAGAGCAGAGGTTTCCTAAACCTCGTGCGTAGGTTCGAGTCCTACCGGGGGCATTTCGAAATGTCAAGGGGCACGACGGCTTAGGGGTTGCCCTGGCTGGAAAGGCCCCGAGCGCAAACGGCCAGCAGTAGATAGTCCAGCAAGCGAGGGCAGACCGCATCTTGCCTCACGGGACAAGCCTGCTAGTCCCGACTGGGAAGACTCGCGCCAGGGCGAAAATACTGTCGCAAAATTGGTAACGCTCGGATGAGCTTATGAACATTCCCGTCGCTAATTGCCGCAACAACAACTTCTGATCCAGTCAAGCACCTCCTGTCTATCGATGCGGTAGGCGAAATCCGTGCCCCGACACAGCGCGTTCATGCCGAATGACGTGACCGCCACAATCAGATTGGAATCAGGCCCACCCAGGAACACCGGGCCACCGGAGTCGCCGGAGCATGTGCCGCCTCGACCATTGCCGTTACCCTGCGTCTGCAGATTGTAGCCATCAGTTAGCGCACTGGTTAGGTTAACCAACGTGGACTGAGCCATCAGTCTTGAGCGATACGAGATGTCAGACAGGGCGGAGTGATCCTCGACGTTGTAGCTAAGACCATACCCGCTAACGGTAAACAATGGCTTCTTCACGCCCCGCTTGGTCCCTAGCTCGTCAAGAAGCCCTGCACTGGGGAGCTCCCCATACTCATCAAGCTGAACTGGTTCGTCCAGTATCACCAGGCCAACATCCCGAGTATTGGGAAAACCAGCAAAATCGGCAAAGCCATAGTTGCACAGGATGTGCCCTGTGACGCCTCCCCACTTCGGGTAGCCCGTACTGGGGTCGTAGCCCAAAGACGGGTCGTAGTGCGCGCCGGCATCTTGCTGAAAGTAGACTCGGGCGGAAGCTGCGCCGGCGGCCGTATCGACTACATGACCGGCGGTCAAGACCACCGTGGAGTTGATCAAGGCTCCGCTTCCGCGCCACAGGAACTCGCCATGCTCGTTGTATATGACCACCAGACCCACAAACGGATGGTCATAGTCTGGGACCCAATTGCCTGTGATGGCAAGTGCAGAGCCAGCCATGAACACAAGCAGGGCCATCACCACAATGACTGTGAGAGCGGTTGTTCCCAAGAATATGCCCCATCGAACTGTTTGCCCTTTCATTACAAGTACTCCTTCTCTTTGCTTTCCCTGCGCGCGCTGCTGGCAGACAAACATGTTGCTCCTCCTAGTCCGCAAAAAGGCGGCCAGAATTGCCACTGTCGGCAACCCAGCCGCCTTGGGTATACCACCCGTCAGGCCGATGGCTTTGCGTCCCCGCCTTACAGCGGGTTTGCTCTTTTCGAGAGTGGAGGCGCAGTGCTTTCAGTTCTGGCCGTGCCTACACCTCCATTCTAGAGGTGAGCTAATGCTGGGTCAACGCCATAAGTACATGTTGTAACGAACAGGTGTAAAAGTGTTGGCCTGGAGTGAAGAGACGACTTGCTAGGCTCGCCGAACCGCATGGGGTTCCAGAGTGACCCGGTTTCTTCCTGCATTCTTGCTTCGATAAAGCAGTTCATCCGCGCGAGCCACTAGCGACGAAGCGGTATCAAGGTCCGGGTTAGCTAGAGTAGCGCCAAGGGAAAGCGTGACCCGCAACCGTCTATTCTCCTCGAGCACGTCTGACTGTTCCACCAAGGCGCGATATCTCTCGGCGATGGCGGAAACGTCGTCGAGGGAAGTATTGGTTAGAATCGCCAGGAACTCCTCTCCACCCCAGCGGCCGACAAGGTCGTAGGAGCGGGTGGCGCCACGGAGCGTGCGAGCGACCATCTGAAGCACTCGATCTCCAGCTTTGTGTCCATAGGTGTCGTTAATTGCCTTGAAATGGTCAATGTCCATCATGATGACCCCTAGCGTCCACCCGTAACGGCTGACCTCATTAAGGCGGGCCTCCAGCGTCTGCTCAAGGAAGCGTCGGTTGGCAAGTCCGGTAAGGGTGTCCAGGTAGGCCAGATCCTGCAGTCTCTTGACCTGCTCAAGGGCTGCTATTTTGTCAGTTATGTCAACAAAGCTCTGAACAGCGCCCGCTATCTCGCCTGTGGGTGTGCGGAGGGGGCGGACATAGACCTGCACGGGAACACGATGACCGTCTTTGTGGCGAAGGTAGACCTCTGTCTCGCGCGGCTGGCTGTCGCTTCTTGTGGCTTTCATGGGGCAGCCAGTAAAGCAAAGTCGGCGGCCAGCGCTGTCCACGTGGACAAGTAAGTCATCACTGCAGCGCCGGCCGATAGTCTCGTCTGCGCTGTAGCCGGTCAAGGTTTCACAGGTAGCATTCCAGTAAAGGATTCGATCATCGGTGTCAAGGACATATACCCCGTCGCCTACCTGGTCAAGAATTGCTTGAAAGGCTTCTGGAGTGAGTTTCACAGTCGGCTTCTGCATGGTTCACCTTGCCGTTGTACGCACCGAGCGTTTCGAAGCAACGCGTTGTCAATTTGCTGTTTTTCCCACCGTTGGGAATCGGCAAACAGCAAAGGAGGCATTAGCTCATACGGGCGCGTGTACGGCTAACCTTTGCGGGGTCTTCTGCAGGGACCCTTTGTGTGGAGCTAAAGCGCTTACTGCGAGGCGGCTCTCGCGTGTCTCTTGGACTCTAAACGCTGCTCCAGTATTCTCTTGGTTAACTTGCAGGGAGGTCACAATGAAACCGGAGACAGTCTTTACTATTGACGCAGCCAGCATCAAGTTTGGCAAGGGAGCCACTTGGGAGGTGGGCCCTGACATGAGAGACTTTGGGGCTCGCCGGGTGATGCTGGTTACCGATCCCCGTATGGCGAAGCTGGAGCCGGTGGCCATAGCTATGGAGTCCCTCAAAAAGGAAAACATTGATGTTGTTCTCTATGACCAGGTGCGGGTTGAGCCCAATGACATCTCCTTTAGGGATGCTATTGCTTTTGCCACTGAGGGTAACTTTGACGGCTTTGTTGCGGTGGGAGGCGGTTCCACCATTGACACAGCCAAGGTAGCTAATCTTTACTCCACTTATCCGGCCGACCTGCTTGAGTATGTCAACGCACCCATAGGGCGAGCAAGGCCTGTTCCTGGGCCTCTTAAACCTTTAATTGCCATTCCTACTACAGCCGGTACCGGTAGCGAAACGACCGGGGTTGCCATCTTTGACTACACCGAAATGCATGCCAAGACTGGCATTGCTCACCGAGCTCTAAAACCTCGTTTGGGCATTGTTGATCCCAACAACACCCGCACCCTGCCCAAGATGGCGGTAGCCTGCACCGGATTTGATGTTTTCTCCCATGCTATTGAGTCCCTAACTGCACTTCCCTTTGAACTGCGCGAAGCCCCAGAGCATCCTCGTCTGCGTCCTGCCTACCAGGGTGCCAATCCCATTAGCAATATCTGGGCAGCGGAGGCGGCAAAGATCGGTGCCAAGTATCTACTTCGAGCCATGGCTGATCCTGACGACGAAGAAGCGCGCACGCAGATGATCCTCGCCTCCACCATTGCTGGTGTAGGATTTGGTTCCGCGGGAGTGACCTTGCCACACGCGATGTCATACCCTATTTCTGGCCTGGTGAGAGACTACCGGCCCGAGGGATATCCGCAGGACCACGCGCTTATTCCTCACGGGATGGCGGTCATCCTGGGGGCACCCGCAGCTTTTCGCTTCATGGCGCCGGGAAATCCACACATGTTTCTGCGAGCCGCAAAGCTGATCGGCGCTGACACTCGGGGCGCGGGTCCTGACGATGCCGGGGAGATTGTGGCTCAGGCGGTGATTGACCTGATGAGAAAGGCAGGCATGCCTAACGGCCTTTCCGCTGTAGGCTACACCCCCAAGGACGTGAATGCCCTGGTGCAGGGAGTACTTCCTCAACACAGGGTGACCAAGCT
>Ga0315298_1007154_pt1 | contig 14861 bp, 20 predicted proteins | sample WHS_1_MG_FD_203077 | JGI IMG/M metagenome (GOLD analysis project Ga0315298, IMG submission 203077) | Extremophilic microbial mat communities from Washburn Hot Springs, YNP, Wyoming, USA - WHS_1_MG | ecosystem: Environmental > Aquatic > Thermal springs > Hot (42-90C) | place: USA: Wyoming... | reverse complement strand
GTAACGCATCGAATTGGGTGGATATTCATGGCTTGATCAAAACGTCTCAGGATGTCCTGGTTGAACAGGGCATTATTGGCTACAGACGTCCGCATCACGAAGAAAGTCTTCGTGATAGCCATGGCCGAACGGTAGAGTTATCTCTGTCCGGTCACGCGGTTGAGAATCTGAAGAATCACAAGATTCCCGGATTCATCATGAAACGTGTTGGGAATATGGATGGAATGGTTAACCGTGGGGTTAGTTTTCCAACCAGTTTTTGCACATAGCCAATCATACATTGGCCTCTCCTTTATGAAACAGGGTAGTTTAAAAAATAGCTTAAAGTTTTAAATCAAAAACAATAAAAGAATATAAAATTTGAAATATTCATATAACGATTAAAATCATACTGTAAATTGGCGTCCTGAGCAGGATTCGAACCTGCGACCTGCTGCTTAGGAGGCAGCCGCTCTATCCACTGAGCTACCAGGACATGATTTACATATAAAACAAAACTGAAAAAAATAAAAGCTATTATGTGGTTCAAAAATGCATTATAATGGTTTTCCATGGAAAACATCATGGAATCAACCGAAGATGCTTCGGTAAACTTTATCAAGAAGTCTGGAAACGGACTTATCGAAGCCAGATTTGTTCAAAGAACACCAGATTACTTCATCGTTTATCTGTCATCACAAAACGGCTGTCGCCAGAGCTGTCGTTTTTGCCATTTAACCGCGACCAGGCAGACGACTGAAAAAGACGTTGATTTAGATGGATATCTTTATCAAGCCAGGTCGGTTTTGGCTCATGCGAACAAGATTGCTGGCCAGGCGACCAAAATTCATTACAATTTTATGGCTCGTGGCGAACCATTGGCCAATCAAACGTTTATTCAAAAATCAAATGAGATCTTCAAGAGTTTAGGCGATCTGAGACCGGATTTGGAAAATAAATTCCTGGTTTCCTCGATCATCCCTAAAAGCTTTGTCGGCAGCCTTGCAGACGTTTTGTCTGATGAAAGATCAACTTTATATTATTCATTGTATTCCATGAAAACGTCTTTTCGGAAACGTTGGTTACCCAAAGCAATGGATCCAGAAAAAGCTCTCGATATAATCGCTGAATACCAGGCCATCACTGGCAAGAAAATCGCTCTGCATTGGGCCTTTATAGACGGCCAGAATGATCATGTTGAAGACGTTGAAACCATTCTGGAGGCGGTTAAGACAAGAGGAATTCAGGCTAAATTCAATCTTGTGAGATATAATCCATATAATGAGAGATACGGTCAGGAAAGCGACGAAGAAACTATAAAAAAATTATTCAGCTTGATTAATGAAGCTGTGCCACATCCGAGAAACCGAATCGTTCCAAGGGTTGGATATGATGTTAAAGCAAGCTGTGGTATGTTTGTCGAAACCAATTCAATCATTGAAGATTAAATTGGTACGGGCGACAGGACTTGAACCTGCACGGTCTCCCATCGGAACCTAAATCCGACGCGTCTACCATTCCGCCACGCCCGCATTACCAATGTATATCAGTATTAGAAGTATAAATCAACCATACATTTTATATTAAATATTGTATAGTTGATTTATAAACAATAATTAGCCATTCGGCTGTTCATCCATAGATCCCCATATTCGTGGGAAACCGGTTCATTTTGGCGCATCAGGCTCAATATGTCCGACTGATTGTTGCATTTCCGTCCGCATTTCAGACTGAACAATTCTCAAAAGTTTTTCAACGTTGAAGTGATTGATGTAGCAATGGTTATTCACCGGATTGGCTGGTGTTGAAATATGGGCAATTCCATATCTGCGTTCAACTTTTGATAGAACTGCTGCCAATTCATCGCCGAATTCGCTCTTACCATCGCCAGTGATGCAAAAACGCAAATCACCCCCGGAGTCGATCCTAGTATGCAGAATATTCTTCCCAAATTTTTGGGCCAGGCCGTTCAGGAAATCGACCAATATATTTTCTCTTTTCACAGAGAATTCAAAAGGCGAAAGTTTATCGCGAAGAGGAATCAATTCATCATATTTTTGAAAAACTTCAGCTAAATCAATTTTTGATTTTGCACTAGATGTTTCAGCCATTTTCGATTTTCCTTATCAATAGAACGATATCAAGGAGCAAGATTTTCGGTATTGTTCAGATCGTTTTTGTTTTGAACAATTTTGTCTCTTTTAGTGGTTGCAGACGATATTAAACGGTTCAGCCATTCCAATATAGTGTCCGTATTTGCTTCCAGAGCTTTAGCCGACATTTCGCCTCGCTCATGCATCCCCTTAAGGATATCAAATATGCTTTGAGGATCTTCCAATAATTTTAATATGAAACCAACATCATATAAATCAGATCGAATCCATTCAGGACATGAAATCATATTCCGATCGTTGGAACAATCGAGAACTTTATCAGCATATCCAGTATATCCGTCGCCTATGTCTGGCAAATAAATTTTATCATACATGGAAAATATAAGATCTTTTTTGTCCATTTTATTTTCCTTCAAAATTCAGGTTGATTTTCTTCAACTGGAATATTTTTAGATCTATTAATCCAATTTTTACATACACCAATATCTTGCATGGCAATGTTATTTAATTGTTCTTGTCTAATCAAATTATTTGTATCAAAACCTTCAATTTTATTAGAACTCCTAATTGTAGTATGATAAGAATATGTTTTTCTTATATTTTCTTCAGGGCTTAGAAAACTATTTATTTGTGAGCCTAATGGCATTTCCTTAAATGCAGAAAAATAGTTTTTAAACCATTCAATGTTTTTATAATCTTGATTTTCTGAAACGCTTTTATTTATGAATTTTTCATAAAAACGTTCGACTAAATTTAACTTTGATTTTCTTCTCTTATCAATATAGTATAATCCTTCATCAAGCTCATATGCGTATTTATATTTTTTCCAAGCCTCATCAAATATTTCTTTTATTTCAGTCATTTTTTTCAATACTTCGGCGTAAACAAGTTCTGGAGTTGCTTCTTCTGGATTCTGAAAACTGACAGTTCTGATAGATCTTATGTTACCTGTTTTGCGACCATGCCAATTGTCGCGTTCGACGATAATGGAGACAATTATCGTCGGTCTTCCATAAACGATAGCATCGTAATTCATAACGATTTGGGTTGTCCAACCTGCATTAGCCAGGTCGATTCTGGTCTTCCATATCAAGTCGGTTTCAGATTCCTGGTTCTGCGACATTTTCTTGACCTTCAGGCTTCATTACCCGCTGATCCGTAGTGCATTCGGTTGGGAGCACATCATTCCTGACACGCTCCAATGTCGGGCTGATCAAGCCTCCATTCGGCATGGCATGAAGATAGATGACCTCCACGACTGAACCGGCTTCAGGAATATCCATATTGCTCGGAACAGTAACATTGCCGACATCGACACGTTTGCCATCTTCAAACAGGCAGAGGCCGACGCTTCTTTTATTCTGATTCAGACCAGTGACCACAGCACTGAGAGAATTCCAGAATTTCGCTTTTATCTGATTTTGATCGCGAACGGCCATATATTTGCCCATGACCGACTTGAACACCAGGCCCTCGCCATTTCTCGTCTTAACATTATTATACAAATCGAGCTTTTGATCAGGGAAAACAGCAGTGCGAGCAATTTCAACTTTATCTTTCGCTGCAGGAATTATACATTTTTTATAGAACTCTTTCAGCAGGTTGACACGATTTAAGCATATTTCATTACGTAAATCGTTCTCATCAATCTGCAAAATGTCATACATGACATATCGGTCGCCCATGATTTCGCCATCGATCACGAACTTGCTGCCATGATAAGCAAATGCAGAGGCAATATTTTCAGGCAATTCAACCATAATGCCATTACGGTTGGTTCCAAATGGCTTATTAGAAATTCTTATATCAAAAACAATAGGACGGCGTTCACCATTAAATTTTTCCTGGGCGATATAATCCAACGATTCGATCATTTCCTTGACATGATCATCGCCATTACACGGCATAAGCTCTTTAAATCTTAATCCCGTATCTCCATCACGGAGAGGGCTATCGGACAGCTCACCAATGTCGAGATGTCCAGATAGAGAATTGATCGGATTATAACCGCCTTTGATTTTCTGGGCCAAAACCTGTTCGACAATTTTTTTGGCTTCGTCATATGCCACCGGCAAACCATTCGGCGTTTTGGATCCAACGACTAATTTTGAACCACGCTTGCCATTGGCATACGTCACAGAAAAACGATCTTCGCCAACAGGTTCAATCGAAAGCTCATAGATCTTGTCAGATCCGCCTTCGATACAATGAAGAGAAATATGATAAGCTCTTGCTGTTTCTGACGGTCCGAACGGAAACGTTTTTGTCTTTGCCATGAGAAAATCCCCTTTATGGAAATATACCATAATAAAATGAAACCTGAAAATAAAAGCCAAAAATATAAAAAATTGTATATATTTAATTTTTTATATAAAAATAATTGAAATTAAATATTGAAAAATCAAAAAATATATAATATAAAAAATATTATCTTAATATAGGTATAATTTTTTATGAATATTCCATCTGATCCTATGGAAAAGATTGTCGCCGTTGCTCTTGATACGGCTGGGATATCGTATACGAAATCTGCGGTAGATCTTGATTTTTATCTACCTGAATTTGATGTTCATATCGAATGCAAAAGGTTTCATTCTCCTCGTATTTCTCAACAAATGGAGAGAGCTGACAATGTGATTGCGTTGCAGGGCGAAAAGGCTGTAAAAACCTTTGCCGCCATACTCATAGCGGCACGCCAATCAAGACAAGATTAAAGAGAAGGCAAATGCTTACCAGGTTTCTAATGTCTAATGATATAATTGGTGGTGGAGCCGACCGGGATCGAACCGGTGACCTTTCCGTTGCGAACGGAACGCTCTCCCAACTGAGCTACGGCCCCATTTTTTAAGGAGTTAAGACTTTGATCAACCATATACACCACGAAACCATCCTGTTCATCATAGCTGCGGCTTTGATGGTTTTTGGCCTGGTGGCCGAAAATATTATGAAAAAGCGTGAAAGACAAGAAGAATACAGCAACAGATTTCGTAAGGATCAAACTGTTGTTGAAGTCAAGTCTGAAATCTGAGGTTGAATTTAAAAGTTTAAATATGGATATTTTTTGACATAAAAAAACTTATTGAATATCTTCACGGCAAACGTGGAGATAGAATGATGCATCAAGATAAAATTTTCAATGAAACAAACATTTTATGTCCATCAACCTATACACGTTTCATTGAAAATCTTCATAGAAATTGGCCATCTTTTCTAGAAAAAAGGAAGAGCCGTCTGGCACAAGACCATATATTTGGTCCTGCTGCCGAAAAGGTGGCGGAAAACATCATCGAAGATTTTCTCACTGGACCGATTGGATGGTCTATACATCAAATCAGCTATCAGACCGGACGGGCCGACATTATTGTTAGAAATTTGGGTATTAAGCGTCTTTTGATCGAGGCTAAACGGCCAAATTCACTTTTATGGTCGAGCAATTTTTTCGAAAGTGCATTAATGCAAGCCAGGCGTTATGCGGATGATCAAAATGTCAGTTGTATAGCTGTCAGTGATGGTCGCATTTTTTATGCGGCAGACATCAAGAATGGCGTTATCACACCCAGGTTGGCCGTCCATATCGATGAGGCAAAGCCAAGCAACGATTTATGGTGGATCAGCCAAAATGGGATCTACCGCGAGCGTCCTGATAGACCTAAAATCTTCAGCAATACAGAAGAATTGTTTGGCAACATCATCAAGACGTCAGAACAAACGATATTGCATCACAAATACAAGGATCTCTCCATTGAATGCTTTGCATATGTAGGCCACGGAGGGAACTCAAAAACCTGGAAGCTTCCATTCAGACTCGCTGATGGATCAATTGATTTAAAGCGTTTACCAAAAGCAATTCAATGTATTTTAAAAAATTATCGTGGCGCAAACGTCAAAGATATTCCCGAAAAAGATATTCCTGACGTATTAGTTAAACTGGCAAAAGCTGCTCGTCAAATTGGCAAGATGCCAGATCAAAACCCGAATACAACTGATGTGTATAAGCAGCTAGAAGCCGCTTTACACCAATTGAACCGGTTTGAAGAAGCGAGTTAATGTGGTTCCCCGACCTGGATTCGAACCAAGGCTTCCGGAGCCAAAATCCGGCGTTCTACCGCTAAACTATCAGGGAGCGATAGTCTGATCGCGCCCCTGATTGCAATAGCCGCCAAAAGGCGGCATTAACATACCGCGACATGGCGGCCTTCTCCTATGTTAGCTCTGCCATGGCAGAGACTTGTTGAACCTGTCCGACTTCGCTTGGTGTTACAACGAAGTGGACGCTCTGTCGGCCTGTTTAAGAGTCCCTGCGAGAGGAAAACACCACTCTGGTCAGACCGAAAAAACGTTGAGCGACCATATATACGATATGAAAATTTTTTTCAAGTCATATTTGGCTGATTTTCTTCAATAGAATATTTTTTAGACAATATTTTTAGCAACTCAGGCTTTAATACAACATAAATAAAAGATCTGCCGTCAATTTCGACAAGTTCGATAGCGTCGAAACCATTTCCAACCAGATCTTTTCTAATTTTTATCCATTCATCTGGACAACTGTTATAAACTCTATTCAATTTTACTAATTTGTCGATATCCATTTTAAATGGATTTCTGATGTTTGCTTCAACAGTTAAAACAATTTTTCCAGCATTCTTTGCATATTTTTCTTGAGTGAAAAACCAAAACCCTAAAGCCGAATTACTAGCCGTATCATTTCTTGAATTTATATATTTTTCATCAAATTCGTCGAACTCATTATTTGTTCCGTGAAACAAGGTCATAGTTTGATAGCTCATTTCTATATCCTGATCATTCGACAATATTTTTTATATCTATCATGGAATACCGAAACTGGATAATGAGCTATCAAACTAAAATATCAAGATAATGGAAGATGCGGCTGCGTCTCATCCAATTTTAATACATTGACGAAATTTTCAGCATAAACCTTATTCAACTTGCCGTTCACAAAAGCTTTTTGTGGCATCTTTGTCTTGAGCCAGGCTTCAATCTGGTCCCAATCCACAAGCTTGCTGGTTGCTTCTATAAAAAGATATTGATTTCCATCAATTTTGATTTTTCGCAAACTGATGGAAACAGGCTTATCTTGGACAGAGCCTACATGGATCAGTAAACCCGACAGATCTTCAACCCAATTTAAATGATTTCCATGAAGATGACGGAGATAGGCTATTTCTAAACGTGTTGCCTCAACAACGCCAACGACATCACCAATGAATTCATCAACATAAGACATCCATGTTCTCCTGTGAGAGCCATAAAATTATTATTCTTTATAGCATGTTTTTAAGAAAAGGCATCATCAAAAAATAATCCTACGATATTGCAATAAAAAATAATTAACAAATTTTGTTTTTTATTGACAGAATTAACATAAAATGCTAACTAAGTTGTTAGCGTAAAGTCGACATGGTGTCGGCTTGTATTTTATAGGAGAAAACTATGTCTAAAAAACAGTTATCAAAACATAGAAACGTTGTTCCGTTTTTGTTAAAAATATTTGTATATTTTTTACATATTTATTTTTTAACAAAACAAATAAAAAAATATAAAACGATAAACGAGAATGTTGTTTTATTTCTACAACCTTTTAATACCGCAGCCGGATTGTAAATTCACATCTCCGGCTGCGCATAAACGGTTTCTACTTCTTCCATGCCGTCATTATTAGCGATTTCAATGACAACATTGTATGGAACGACACGGAGATCCGCGCATGCTCCACTGGCTTCTTTGCCAAGTTTAGAGACGACAGCAATCAGGTCTGGATCGTCTCTTCTTACCAGGCGTTCCAGTGTGAGACCGGTTTTTTCTTCACAAAGAAAACCGTCTTCATTGATCAGGGTATATCCTTTTAAAGCCGCCAATTCACGGACAGCCTTTTCGCTGAGGTTAAAGCCACCATAGCAACGGTTAATCACGATAGATCTATTGAATTCCAGGTCTTGTGTCATTTTAACAACCTCTCGATATTGAATTGGCGCGCCCGGAGGGATTCGAACCCCCAACCAACGGCTTCGGAAGCCGCTACTCTATCCAGTTGAGCTACGGGCGCTTAAACCATTTCCATGCCATTCACGGCCTTTGATATGGCCGTTGAATATGTCCCTTTAGGAAGGCCGATATAGAAATCGACCTCTGCATGTTCAATCGTATCGGATGAACATACCATTCTTACTCCATATCCGATTTTGTCGGACAATAGAATCATCCCGTGCCTGGAATAGAAAGACACCAGATCGGGTGTTTCCAACCCAGGCATTGTAGGTGGCTTGCCAGCTCTCAATGTCAAAATCAGATTGTTTCGTTTAATCAATTCAACCAGATGGTCCATAAAATGACTGGCATTTCCACAGCCTTGTCTGTCCGAAATCAACCCCGTCAGACTTACGAGTTTGCCACCACAATAACTCAGATGGTATCTTATATGAGGATGATCACGGTTAAGCTCACCGCGTATTTCAGCGATTTTCCCGGCAATACTCATGAATTCCGACATGGCGGTCATCGAAAATATCTCCATCCATCAATGATTTACCATATCGGATATCCATGCAATTACATAGATTCAAACATGAACATCCGGCCCTGGAGGCTGGATCGTATTCGCCGGTTCGCCATGAGATGAATTGGTATGATCTGTTGGAGCGGGTGGAGCTGAAAAAGGCTGCTCGTTTGAGGGTGGTGAAGCAGAATATGGCTGCGGCGCATTGACGACATTATCAACTCCCTTAATGCAATTTGCCATAGCCTCTGATGTCGCCGCAGACCCCGCAAGACCGATCAACCAAGGCTGTTGATTGCCAGCCTCAAAAATCAGGCTCATTTGATTCGCGGCACTGAAGTCATTCAAAAATGTCTTGAAGTTTCCATCATTGACTTGCCAGAATACTGAATTATTGCTGCCCATGGCATGAATCCGAAACGCATCTCTCCCCGGAAAATCAAACATTAGTGGGACATGCGTGTGGCGTGGGATATGCCATCCAGCATCATAAAGCTGGCCGATCAGGATATGAGTTCCGGCAACGAATTTGAATGCCATAAAACGATTGCCTGAAGGACTATGATTAACCATGATACACATCGGCGGCTCATGATGGCTGACGCCAAGCATGACAGACCAATCACCATCATGGAAAAGCTTATGAAATTGACCTGCATTCGCCGGTCTGGAAATACCAATAAAAGAGAGAATGGCGACAATAAGAGAAAACTTTTTCATAACAACCTCGTTCACGATTTATAGTATTTTTTCATAAAAATTTTGATTTTGCAAGAAAATTGGTGCGGATGGAGGGACTCGAACCCCCAAGACTTTTACGTCACTGGCACCTGAAGCCAGCGTGGTTACCAATTTCACCACATCCGCAAAACTTTTGGTTTAATATAATATACTATTTTTATACATTTACAACAATTTTTATTTAATAATATCAAGATATTGTTAAATATGTGATTTTGTTTATAATGACATATTGGTAAACAAATTTTTTTGATGTAGAAGATGGATCAGAATGTAGGCTTCCAATATCGTCAAGATTTCAACGATATGGTGAAAAGAATGCCGAATCAGCCGCAGGCCCAATGTTTTCTTGCTGATCAAATGATTCGCCTATGGACTGCATGTTTTCAAAGACATTTACTGGCAATTAAATTAATGCTATATGACGTTTCTAATTTTTTACAAAACAAGATTAATAATTTCAATGAAAACCTACTGAATAGATCATTTATATATATTGTTGTTTTTGACTGTAAAGAAGAAGTATCAGATCATTAATAAATGCGAAAGAACATCAGGAATTGGAAGAACCTACACCATGACGACAAAAAGGCTAATTTATTACAGTCTTTACCCGGTTTATGAGCCGGAAAAAGACACATTCATGAGTGCAGCGGTCCAATATTGTATGGCAACTGGCAAACTATTGTCAGGCATGGGTGGAGGCGGTTTGGCTTTGTCTCCAGAAATAGTTGATGCATTGGATATGCGTAAAAACAACCATGAAGCAAGGATGATTTGCTCTGCCAAAGATATGGATGATCTGATTTTTCTTGCTCAAAAGGTTGCCAGGGAATCTGGTAAACACACACAGTTTGCAAAGAGGATATTGGCCAACATGAAAATCGAAGAAGTTTCAAAGGAAGAGTATAAAATCCTTAAAATTAAAGAAAAGATGCTTGAAAATGGCGTTTTTTCTCAATTTTCAGGCCATGAAGATTATTTTCAGGTATCCATTATCCAGGATAATGCAAAAGGAGACGAATATATCGAAATTTATCTGAAAGCATTTCCTGGTATCGATAAGAATATCCTCAATCCCAGAGACCTATCTACCGTATCCGTTCCAGATATAAATCTATCAAATTTTTACCTGAGTTCAGGATCTCCGGAGGGAATCTGTATTCGTTATAAAATGATACTTTCAGAGGATTTAAAAAGAGAAATCGGATTAACCGAAACAGACAAAAATAATCCAGCTCCATAAGCACGCCGAAAAAACATGAAAATCTGTGCTTTTTGATTAGCCTTAAGTCTTAATTAAAAAGCACAGATCGGGCATAAAGTTTAATATTTAAAACTTTATTTTACCATCAAACAAAGGCCGATCCATACGAAACAGATGCCTGAGATGGTCATTGCCTGAACCATCATGATCTTATCCAGGGTTGAGTTTTTGATAAACTCTTCCAGAGCACTTTTGCCAGGATATTTCATGATCATCATAATAACCGGTCCGAACATGCACATCAGACCCAAAATGACAATTTGTCCGCCAGACATTTGATAAACTTCTAAAAGTTGATGACTCCAAAGTTATATTTTATTTTGAATAAAAAATCAATCGGTAAATATTTAAATAGGTGTTGATTATTTTTATTTCTAGAACTAGAATATGTTTTCAATATATTTCATGAGGTTTAACAATGGAAAGTGTAAGATTTGAATTTGCGGCCAGAGCTATTGCGGCAACCGAGGCATCAGCTTTAAGTTCCAGCAAGCAAGAGGCTTATATCAACAAGCGTTGGCCTGAACTGATTCCACATTGCACAGCTTCCTATGAAAAGTTCATGAAGCGACAAATTGCAGCCGGGGCAAAGCCGCTACCTGGAAGTCTGTAAACCGCTGATTGAGAGTATGAGGCCGAACGGCAACACGATTGATAACCTGAAAATTTAATATTTTCAGGTTTAATCATAAAACAGGCGGAGGTTAAGGATAGAGTGGTTGACTAAACTGTTAACCACTCTATCCGGTTTTTGTATATATCCTGATGAGTTTGCCAGGAGAATATACTGATCAGCCTTTAACGGTCATTATCGGCGACATTTTAGCGACGACGGACGCCATTCCTGATTCTGTGACCGTATTCAGAGCTGGAAGGCTTGGCTTGTAATTGGAAGGAGCCTCTTCCATCAATTCCTTCAATTTTTCAGCTTTGATGTCAGCACGGTTCAAGGTTTTCCAATCTATAGGAGTGACAACCTGAAGTTTTTCGACTTCTTCAGGGTTTTTACTCCGTCCGGATCCACGGTTAACCATTCTTCCAGATCCATGTGGCGCAGAAAAAATAGTATCTTGATTACCTTTACCAATCAGAAGCCAGGAGGCATCACCCATACTTCCAGGCAGGACGACCGGCATTTCTGCTTCAGCCGGAGAAGCGCCTTTGCGATGAACGCAAACATCTCCATTCCACCAGACGAGATTGTGTGGTGCATCATAAATGGTCCGGCTTATCACTTCACGTCCAAGAACTTTCTGTAAGGCGATTTCGACCATAACCGTCATGGCAAGACGATTGACGATGGCAAAGTTGGCGGCCAATCCCATAGCGGATAGATAAGACCTGCCTTCCTCCTGATATGGTCCGATCAATGGCAGTGGATGGAACGCTTCATCAGAAGCCGCCGCGAATTTACGAACGAAATTCCTGGCACGATCAACAAAATGATCTCCAACCATACCGCCGAGGCCAAGTGATCCAGAATGGATCATGACGGCGGTTTTGCCGCGATGGATCTGCATATCGTAGCCGATTTTTTTATCCAGGATTTCATCGATTTCCTGGATTTCGACAAAATGGTTGCCTCCACCGATGCTGCCGATCGCGGCATCACGGGATACTCCCCCGCTACCACGAATATAATCGTCGAACATCCAGCTATTTTCGGTTTTCCAGGATCCGTTTTGGCAAGCGTGTTCGATTTCCCGGCTGATTCTGCTGTCTGGAAGGCTGTTCCAGAAGCCACCGAGGCGTGACACACCCAAGAGACCTGGAAGCCCCTCACGGAGCATGGCTTCCCGTCCTGCTTCATCCAGCGGGAGATCTCGACCGCCCTGGAAAAAGATTTTCCTGAGTTCGGTTTGGAGTTCCGTCAAGACTGTCCTGATTTCATTAGCTTCGATATCGAGGACAACGATACGCATGCCACAGCCGATATCTCTACCAGCGGACCTTGGGATGACAAATCCTGATGTTTCCATAACCGTTCCGACTGGAATGCCAGTGCCTTTATGGAAGTCTGGCGTCAAGATACAGTCGAACATATCGACAGTATCAGAACCACCAAAGAAGTCGGTCTGCCTCAATCTTGATATATCAGCGTGAATATCGCCGATACCATTTACGCTTTCGACCGACTTGTGATCGATAGGAACGTCATGGTTGGCGTATAAACGGATTTGATATCCAGATGAAGTGGTCAGACGGATGATGTTGTCCGAAATACGTTCGGAGTTAACCTTGCGTTTCATGATAAACCTGCTGCTTTTCAGAGCTTTTCAGTATTGAAAATGATGATAAGAGAAAATGTTTTGCATTTCTTGTGCAGAAAATGCATTCCATAAACTCTTAGTGATTTTGAAACTCAGCAGCAGACAGTTTCGAAATCATTTGAATTTATAATTTTTTTGATTTCGATTGTCAATAAAGATTTTTGGATTTCATGGTCGGGGTACCTGGATTCGAACCAGGGGCCTCTTGTACCCAAAACAAGCGCGCTACCAGGCTGCGCCACACCCCGTTTACCATGACAACTCCATCCCTTAGGATGGCTCCGGCGGTAGGACTCGAACCTACGACCCAGCGGTTAACAGCCGCTTGCTCTACCAACTGAGCTACACCGGAATAATCCTAGTTCTGGTTGCGGAGGTTGGATTTGAACCAACGACCCCCAAGTTATGAGCCTGGTGAGCTAACCGTGCTGCTCTACTCCGCGTCCAGAACGTAAGAGATGTTATATACTCGAATAAAAATAATTGCAACAATATTTTATTTGATTTGACAAAAAATTTTATAAAAAATTTTTTATTAAAAAAAATGAAGATATATTTTTATATCGTAAACTTATATTTTAAAAAAATAAAATTTTATGAATATATAGATTTTTTAAAAAAATTCATATAATCTGGCATGAGTGAAAAGGAAAACCTTCATGAACTCAAATCAACCCATCACTATCGTCATACAAAAGAAGAGTATGTTGGCCGCATTGGTGTTGACATTTCTATTCGGTCCAATCGGGCTTTTGTATGCATCTGTGCGTGGTGCGATCGTTACTTTCGTTTTGGCTATGTGCAAAAACTGGTTGGAAAACTAACCCCACGGTTAACCATTCCATCCATATTCCCAACACGTTTCATGATGAATCCAGGAATCCTACGATTCTTAAGATTCTCAACCGCGTGACCGGGCAATGATAAACTCACCGTTCGGCCATGGCTATCACGGACATGATTGTCGTGATGCGGACGTCTGTAGCCAATAATACCCTGTTCTACCAGGACATCCTGAGACGTTTTGATCAAGCCATGAATATCCACCCAATTCGATGCGGCACCCAATACATTGGATGACTTGACTGCTTTCTTCCAGATGTCCGTCAAGTCGTTCACATCAAACCGAGGTATGACATTCTTGTAGTCGTTCGAGATTCGAACTTTATGTCCCCGTCGGGCTATCTCACCAGCGGCAGCACATGCATCCGGAATCCCGAAACTCAGATTACCAATTGTGGTTGAATACCCACCCCATACTCCTTTTAATTGAATATTCGACAGGTTACATTTCCTCTGCAAATTCGACAATAAAACCTGTCGACCCCAGCCATTGATCAACCGGTTTAATGATCGATTTCGACCACCCGACCTCAGTCGACCAAGACCGTTTTCGTGGTAGACAACACCTACATTCCATGACCGGCAGAAATTAATTAATGTCTCATTCGTTTTGGCCAATAATTCACGCATAACCTGCTTATTATCTTTTTGACCAAGACCGAGGTGAATCAGTCTGTAATCGAGAATTTTGACGTTTTGAATTGAATTCAGATCGGTTGGATGTAATGATTTGAATTCAACCGCTGTCACCCCGATCCAGTCCGGGTTGATATCGATGCCTACGGCACGATTATTCTTGCAGACAATCTGGTCTTTCCATTCATGATGAATGGGTCTTACCCCGTAAATATTTTTCGTCTTCGGAGGGATATAGTTTGCCTGTCTTGGACGACCTTTTTTACGGGTAAGACCAATATCTGCGTCATGGTCTTTCGCCATTTGCAGAGAGACACCTGGAGGTAATTTACGTAAATCTTTTTCATCGAAGGATATATGGAGGAATTTATGATCCAGTCGGAATGTCAGACTGATTTCATTGGCTTTGGCTAAAATGGCGATTTGTCTGATTAATTTACCCCAATTTCCTCTTAAATTGGCCAACCTCAGTTCAATGGTCTGCCGATTGA
>Ga0315298_1007151_pt1 | contig 14863 bp, 14 predicted proteins | sample WHS_1_MG_FD_203077 | JGI IMG/M metagenome (GOLD analysis project Ga0315298, IMG submission 203077) | Extremophilic microbial mat communities from Washburn Hot Springs, YNP, Wyoming, USA - WHS_1_MG | ecosystem: Environmental > Aquatic > Thermal springs > Hot (42-90C) | place: USA: Wyoming... | reverse complement strand
AGAAACCACAATCTGCAAGGCAGCAACGGCAACAGCGTGACCCCCCTGCTTCGCGCACCCCAAGGCTTTAGCCACAATGGCGAGGCCATGCTGACGGTCTTTGATGCCCAGCATCAGGAGATTCAGTCCTACACGCCCGAATGGGCCGCCGCCAACACCGGCATCAGCGCCGCCGACATCCGCAAGATCGTTCGCGATTTTCATCAGGCAAGGTCGCCCATCCTCATCCCCGGATGGTCCGGCGCCCGCTATGGCAACATCCAGATGCTGCGCAGGGTCCAGGCCATGATCCAGGGCCTCAAGGGCGGGTTCGACGTGCCCGGCGGCTGGATCTTCGGCGGCGACTACCGCGAGCAGGTGCGGCACATGTGGGAGGTGAAGAACGACCCCAAGGCGCCGCCCATGGCCAGCTTGGCGGGCATGCCCTTCGTTTACTGGAGCGCCAAGGCGGCAGCCGATCCCAACACCTATCCCCACGGCTATCCGGCCTGGGCGGCGGTGCACCGCGATCAGACCCCCAAGGATTCTCCCGACTGGGCGGCGTTTCCCTTCACCACGGAAGTCGGCCTGGATTCCGCCGTCAAAGGCAAGCTGACCTGGAAAGGCGCGCCCTATCTCTGCAAAGCCATCCTCTTCAACGGCACCAATCCCCTGCGCGATGCGCCCGAGGGCTTCTGGGAAGAGGTCCTGAACCATCCCAACATGGACTTGGTCGTCGTCATGGACGTGATGCCCTCGGATACCCTGGCCTATGCCGACGTGGTCCTGCCGGAACTCACCTACCTGGAGCGCGACGAGCCGGCCATCTACGGCAACGGCACCAATCCCGACAACATGCTCATCACCCGTTATCAGGCCGTGCCGCCCCTCTACGACAACGTCATTCTGCCCGATGCCTTGCTGAAGCTGACGGAGATCATCAGCGGCAGCAGCGAGCCCTATTATCGGGCGCTGGAGCAACTCGCCGGCGTGCCCGCCGCCCGCCTCAAGGCCCTGACTGCCGAGAATCGCGCCAAGGGCATCAAAAACCCCTTCAACATGGCCAGCCGCCAGGTGGATTTTGAAATGAAGGCCAAAGGGCTCGGCATCACGCCGCAAAAGCTGGATGCCGTCCTGCGGGAAAAGGGGGTCTATCCCGTCGCCAAGGCCGAGGAGCTCATCGCCAACTACGGCATGCCGCGCAAGATGGCCCTGCCCACCCCCAGCGGCCGCGCCGAGTTCTACAGCAACCTGTATGGTCAATTGCGGGATCAATTCGGCTTGTGGGACAACCCGTATTTCTCCGTGCTGGCCACCCATATCCCCGCCGATTGCCGACCAGAGGCCAAGGCGCCCATGGGAGACAACGAGTTTTACTTCACCTTCGGCATGGTCCCCACCGTCTCCCACTGCTCGCCCAACAACGACTTCCAGCCGCTGGTGGGCATCAACAAGTTCCGCGGCGACATCTATACCGGCCTCTGGGTCCATGCCCAACGGGCGGAAAAGCTCGGGCTGCGCGAGGGCGATCAGGTGCGCGTCACCAATCTGCTCACCCAGCAGAAGGCCGATGCCGCCGTCCATGTCACCCGCCTCATTCGCGCCGACACGGTGTTTCTCTATAGCGGCTTCGGCGACCAGAACCCGGCGCTCACCCACGCGGTGGGCATGGGCACGGCCCTCAACAAGATCACTCCCAACTTCATCGAACCGGTGAGCGGCGGTTTCCGCTCCCAGGAATTCACCGTGCGCCTGGAACGCGCCTGAGGAATCATCCATGACCAAATATGCCATGCTCATCAATCTGGACACCTGCGTCGGCTGCAACGCCTGTATGGCGGCCTGCGCCATGGAAAACCAGACCCCGGTGTGGAACCCCGACAAGTTCCGCACCTATGTCTATGACGAGGAGATCGAGGTGGGGGACAAGATCCTGCGCCAGTTCTTTCCCAAGCTCTGCAACCACTGCGACAACCCGCCCTGCGTGAGTGTCTGTCCCACCGGCGCCACCTGGAAGGAGGCCAACGGCATCGTCCGCGTCAATCCGGAAATCTGCATGGGTTGCCAGGCCTGCGCCATGGCCTGCCCCTACGATGCACGCTATGGTGCCGACCGCGAGGATATCAGCCATGGCGAGGCCTATTACGGCAAGGACTTCCTCAAGCGCACCGTGCCCAGCATCGACAAGTGCGATTTCTGCTATGAACGCCTGCAGGAAGGCCTGCAACCGGCCTGCGTGGAGACCTGCGTGGCCCACTCCCGCATCTTTGGCGATCTGGACAACCCCAATGATCTCCTCACCAAGGTCGTCGCCACCGGCAAGGCCCAGGGCCTGCTCACGGAGTTGGGCACCGGCCCCAACGTCTACTATGTCCACAAGATTCCGGAGGAACTGCTATGAGCGCCGTTCATTTCGCCACCACCTTCGCCACCCAGGACCGTTGGGGCGTGCTGGTCGCCGCCTATCTTTTCCTGGGCGGTCTGGGCGCCGCCCTCATTGCCCTGAGCCTCTTCAGCCACCGCTATTTCCAGGCGGGACGCGCCATCACCCTCTGGGGCACCCTCTCCGGCGAGGCCTTCCTGGGTTTCGGCTCCGCCCTCCTGCTGGTGGATCTGCTCCATCCCATCCGGGTCTGGGAAATCCTGCTGCCCTGGAACGTGCTCTTCCTGCCCTGGTCCTGGATCGCCTGGGGCACCCAGTTCATCATCTGGGCCATGGTCTTTGGTTTGCTCTATGTCTGGCCCTTGCTGCTGGATGAGCCGTGGTTGCGCAAGCTGCCCGTAGCCGGTCCCTGGTTGGGAAGATGGTTTGATCTGCCGCTGATCCGTCTCATTGGTGACTGGGCCACGCGCCTGCGCACCCCCATCGCTTGGGTCGCCATCCTCAATGGGGTAGGCACGGCGGTTTATACCGGTTTGCTGTTGCGCTCCTTCCCCGCCGCGGCCCTGTGGGCCAACGACCTGGTCCCGCCCTTGTTCACCGTTTCCGCATTTTCCACCGCACTGGCCTATCAACTCCTCGTCCTCTACGCCGTGCTGCGCCAGCATGGCACCATGGCTCGCTGGTATGAGCGCCTGGATCTCATCCTCATCGCCGTGGAAATCGTGCTCATCTTCAGTATTCTTTTTGTTGTACTGCCCGGCAGTCTCAGCGGCCAGGCCAGCCTGTCCATCCTCTGGCACAGTTGGGGCTGGATCGTCGGCTTCCTCGGCATTGGCTTGATCCTGCCCTTCGTCATGGAAAGCAAGGGCACCTTCATGGGCTGGCAACGCAGCGCCCCGGTAATCCTCACGGCCTGCATGGTCCTGCTGGGCGGCTTCCTGCTGCGCCATTACTTCCTGGCCAGCGGGGTTTATGTCTTTCCCTGGGGCAATGCCGGCCACGACGGCGTCCTCGGCGCGGGTATTTATCATGTCCTTACCAGCCACTGAAGCGGCCTCGGCAAGGCGCCCCGACACCATCGCCACCTGGCGCTTCTGCGCCATGGCGCTGGCGGAACCGGATGCCGAGTCCCTGGACCTCTTGCAGGAACAACCCTGCCAGCCCCTCTGGCTGGCCGCCGCCTTGCGGGAACTGAGCGCCCTCCCCTTGGATGCCTGGCAGGGGGAACATACCCGGCTCTTCACCTTTCCGGCCCTCTGTCCGCCCTTTGCCTCGGCCTATCTGGAAGAGGGCACCCTGAACGGCCATCGCGCCGCCGCCCTGGAAAGGTTCTATGGCGAACTGGGCTTGCTGCCCACCGGTCTCCCCGCCGATTATCTGGGCACCATCTGCGAATGTGCCGCCTTCCTCTGGGAGCAAGGTGAACCAGAAGTCCTGCAGGGCTTTTGCCAGGATACCCTCGGCGACTGGCTGGATCGCTTCCTCAGCGACCTCACAGCCCAGAGCGAACTGCTCTTTTACCGCGGCCTTGCCCAGGAACTGGCGGGGCTGGTCTACGCCTGCCTCACCCCGGAGCTCCAGGCGTGACGCGCAAAAGCACCGTTGACGAATCCGGGATGACCGGGACATGGCAAATTCTGCCCGCCGCAACGGCGGAAGCCCTCGCTCTCCAGATTACCGCCGCCTTTCGCCACTGGCATGAGGCCTGCTTTCGCGACAGCCAGGCGGCCCATCCGCATCTGGGCGTGGAACTGCGCGATCTGCGCCCCGTCACCGGCTGGTGGCTGGGCCACCTGCTCACCCCCATCGCCCTCTACCGCATCTGCATACCCACTGCCATCCCCGCCCTTCCCCTCCCCGAAGGCTGGACCGCCGCCGAGCGGGCCGCCCACCCCTGCCTCGCCCTCGGCCCCCGCCTCCCCCTGCCCATCCCCGGACTCATCGGCCAGGCCCATCTCCACCATCTGCCCGAACTGGGCCACTTCCTCCTCCAGCCCGAAGTGCAGGGCCTTCGCCACTACCCTGATGTCAACGCCGTTTTCGCCGCCTGGGGCCAAGTCCTCAGCTTCCGCCAGCAAACCCGCGCCAACCTGGAAAAACAGCAACAATGCGACCGCCGCGCCTTTTTGCGGCGTCTGATGCCCACTCCGAAGGATGGGGCGCTTTGATTTTTGTTTCCAAGCGCCCACCGTCAGGACAGGCGGGTCTATAGCTGAACCATCCCCCAGTGCGGCAGAGAAGGCTGCTCCCGGAAACCTCGTCCAAAAGCACCCCATCACGCTCAAACCGTGGCCTCCCAACCCGCAGCAACCGTCCACAAGGTCACGGATTCAGGTTCGATGGCAATGTATTGCCTTTGTCCGAAGGCTGCAAACTCCGTCGCCGAAATGTCCGGCAACGCCTGCCTGAACTCATGGATTAAGATTGCACTGCTTCCCGGCCATCACGGTCCATGGTCCATCCCTTGCCGATGGGCATGGCATCGGAGCGAGCGCTTGGCCGGCAGCCGGCGAGGATGGCGATGGAATTCGCCCATCGATCGGGCCGCGGTCCGTCTCTACCGGCCACCATGGCAGGGCCGGGGCGGACGGCTTGACTCCCAGCTTGGCCATAACCCACACTTTTACGACAATCTCAATTGAGGAGGGAGCAGTTATGCAGACACCATCCGTGCAGCGCATCATGGCCATCCTGACCAAGCCCAAAGAGGTCTGGCCGCAGATTGCCGGCGAGGCGACTTCCGTCCGCGCCCTCTACCTAGGCTGGATCTTGTGGCTGGCGGCCATTCCACCCGTATTTTCCAGTATAGGGGCTTCGTTGATGTGGTCACGGATGATGGGTCCTGTGACCATGCTCGGCATGGGAGGCGTCGGTCCCTTTGTCATCCAAAACCTAATCATGGGCTATATTCTTCAAATCGTCCTGGTGGCGGTCCTGGCCTGGGCCACCATGGCCCTGGCCAAGTCCTTTGATGGCCAGCCCGATCTTGCCCAGGCCACCAAGACCGTGGCCTACGCCTTTACGCCGGTCTGGCTTGCGGGGGTCTTTCAGGCGCTCCCCGTGCCCTTTCTGGGCGCCTTGGTGAGCCTTGCCGCATGGGTGTACGCCATCTATCAACTCTTCCTCGGCTTACCCCTGACCATGCGCTGCTCGACGCAAAAAACGGGCACCTACACCGCGGTGATCGCCGTCATCGGCGTGCTGGCCGCCATCCTCATCGGGATGATCATGGGAGGCATGTGGCTGGCCTCCCGCGCCGGCACGCCCTTCTAGCCCCATGGGCACCGCCGTCAATCTCTTGGGAGATGGGCGGTCGTCTTTGCCCAAGCCCGATCATTCCCGAAACACCGAGGCTATGGCTTGGGATAGCGATGCCGGGTCTACCTGCGCACCTGAAATGCGATCGACGACCTTCCCATCACGCAATATCGCGATCATTGGAATTCCCGGCATGGATCCGGTGAGCGAAGCAGTTTCCTTGGGAAAAAGGTACCACGGTGTCCACTCTACCCTGGCGATAGCCGCATGCGCGGGCAGATGCGCCACCACCTCAGCGAAAGTCCTGCGATCTTGGTCCGTACAATATGTACAGCCCGGACTTTGACTGGTGAGTTGAATGACCGCGTCTGGATGCTTCGCCAGGAACTGGGGAAGCGCGAGCGGAGACAGCTCCAGCACAGCCCCTGGGTGCAATTGCGCCAGACGCTCGCAGTACGCCGCCGCCAAACACCCGAGATCCGCCTTACAGGCATCACGCAAGGCAAGCCACTGTCGCTGCTCGGCGATGAGTTCCTGGCGCCGAATGCTGCCCTTGGCAGTAGTAGCCAGGGCGTGGTGGTAGGCCTCGGCGAGTTCCGCGTCCAGGGCGCGCAATTGGGGGTCGGCGCAGATGGCTTTTTCGGTGGGGTTGCTGGGGGTACGGCAGTCGAAGGAGGCGGCGTCCGCCGGGGGTGTGGCGCCTAGGGCCAGGAATAAAAGGCTGGCGATGGGGGCCTCGCCTCCCGCCATGCCGGCGCCCCGCCATCTTTCCTTGCCCATTTGCCCTCCTTCTCCTGACCGGCCTCGGGAGGTTCATGATAATAGATTATATTTCAAATAGTTAGTTGGCCTATAATCACACAGGCGGGTGTTTTTCCCGCTGTTTTGCTTGGCGAAAATAATCGTTCCATTGCATGGATAACATTTTCGACCGGCGCCATTCCCGGCGAGCGCACGAAAGCGTCTGCCTTCTTCGCCCGGGAACTCGTCCGTTGCCTCCGAGCCGCCGGCTGCCTTGACAAGATGCCGGGACTCGGCCATGTTTCCCAGTCTCGCGCGAGGATCTCATGCTCCACTATCCAGACATCAATCCCGTCGGCTTCCAGCTCGGCCCCATCACCATCCACTGGTACGGGCTCCTGGAGATCATCAGCTTCGCCATCGCCACGGTCTGGCTGATCCGCCGGGGGCGCGCCGCCCACTGGGCATGGAACAAGGAACAGGTGGTCGATCTGGAGTTTTACGTGGCCATTGGTGCCATCTTTGGCGGCCGCATCGGCTATGTGCTCTGGTACAACCTTCCCTATTATCTCGACTACCCCGCCAAGATCCTCGCCATCTGGGATGGCGGCATGTCCTTCCACGGCGGCCTGCTGGGCGTCGTGCTGGCCTGTTGGGCCTATGCCCGGCGGCATCAGCGCGCCTTCCTGCCCACCCTCGATTTCGTTGCCCCGGCCGTCCCCATCGGCCTCGGGCTGGGCCGCCTGGCCAACTTCATCAACGATCAGCTCTTCGGGCGGGTAAGCGATTTGCCCTGGGCCATGGTTTTTCCCGCCGGCGGCCCGCAGCCGCGCCAACCTTCGCAAATTTATGAATTTCTACTGGAAGGCGTGCTGCTCTTTCTCATCCTGGCGGTCTACAGCCGCAAGGCGCGGCCGGCGGGCGCCGTGGGGGGGCTGTTCGTCTTCTTTTACGGCTGTTTCCGCTTTCTCGTGGAGTTCACCCGCCAGCCCGACATCCAGCTCGGCTTTGTGCTCGGCCATTTCACCATGGGTCAGGTCCTCTCGCTGCCCATGATCGTCATCGGCCCACTCATCGTCTGGTGGGCCTATCGCGGTGGTTTTGCCCAGGATCCCGCACCCCGCACCGCCACCCAGCACTGAACGGCGGGCCGGCGCCGTGGCTGAACTCAACCCCCAACAGATGGCCGCCGTGCAGCAGGTGCATGGGCCGCTACTGGTACTCGCCGGCGCCGGCTCGGGCAAGACCCGGGTGATCACCCGGAAGATCGTCCACCTCATCCGCGATCAGCAGGTGGATGCCCGCCATGTCTGTGCCGTCACCTTTACCAACAAGGCCGCCCGCGAGATGAAGACGCGCGTCGCCGAGGCGCTGCAGGGCGTCCAGACCCGTGGGCTGATGGTCTCCACCTTTCATCACCTCGGCCTGCAGATACTCCGCCAGGAGATCCATCGCCTCGATTATCGCCCGGGCTTCAGCATCCTCGATCATGGCGACAGTCTCACCCTCATCCGCGGCCTCCTGCGCGACAGCCAGGGCGCCGCAGACCTGGCCGAGGCCATTCAGGGGCGCATCTCCCGCTTCAAGAATGACGGCCTGCTGCCCGAGGAAGCCGCCAGCGACGACCGCATCGGTACCCAGGCAGCAGCCCTCTATCCCGTTTATCAACGCTCCCTCCATGCCTGCAACGCCGTCGATCTGGATGATCTGATCCTCCTCCCCAACCGTCTTTTCCACGCCGACGAGGAGGCCCGCCTGCGCTGGCAGGAACGCATCCGCTATCTGCTGGTGGACGAATATCAGGACAGCAATGGCGCGCAATACCGTCTGATCCGCTGGCTGCTGGGGAGCCGCCGCAACCTTACCGCGGTGGGTGATGATGACCAGAGCATCTATTCCTGGCGCGGCGCCGCCGTGGACAATCTGCACCGCCTGGCCCAGGACTTTCCCGATCTCCAGGTCATCAAGCTGGAGCAGAACTACCGCTCCACCGGGCGCATCCTGACGGCCGCCAACGCCCTCATCGCCCACAACCCGCATCTCTTTGAAAAGCGGCTGTGGAGCAGCATGGGCGAAGGCCAGATCCTGCGCGTGCTCTCCTGCGCCGACGAAAGCGATGAGGCCGAACAGGTGGTCAACGCCTTGCTCCGGGACCGTTTCCAGCGGCAGGGCGAGTTTCGCGACTATGCCATCCTCTATCGCAGCAACCACCAGTCGCGGCCCTTTGAAGGGGCCCTGCGTGCCGCCCATGTGCCCTACATCGTCTCCGGCGGCCTGTCCTTTTTCGAGCGCGCGGAGATCAAGGATTATCTTGCCTATCTGCGCCTGCTGGTGAATCCCGATGACGACCCGGCCTTCCTGCGCGCCGTCAACACCCCCCGTCGCGGCGTCGGCAGTGCCACCCTGGAGCGCCTCGGCACCCTCGCCAAGGAACGCAATCTGTCCCTCTTCGCCACCCTCTGGGAAGAGGACCTGGAGCTGCCCGACAAGGCCCTGACGGCCCTGCGCGACTTTGGCCAATGGCTCAATGCCAAGGCTGACGAAGTGGCCAAGACCGAACTGATCCCCACCCTGCGCAGCATCCCCGAGGAGATCGGCTACCTGGAATATTTGCGTAACGAAGGCGAGGAAAAGGCCGCGGGGCGGCGCTGGGAAAACCTGCAGGAACTCATCGCCTGGATCGACCGTCTCACCACCCAGGAAGATGGCCCCCAGACCCTGGCCGAGATCCTCAACCGGCTGATGCTCTTTACCGTCCTGGAACGGGAAGAGGATGATGACCGCGATGTGGTCCGCCTCTCCACCCTCCATGCCGCCAAGGGGCTGGAATTCCCCCAGGTATTCCTGGTGGGCGTGGAAGAGGAACTGCTCCCCCACCGCAACAGCGAAACGCCGGAGCAGATCGAGGAAGAGCGGCGGCTTTTTTATGTGGGCATCACCCGCGCCCGCTTCCAGCTTACGCTGAGCACAGCCCGTAAAAGGCGGCGTTACGGCGAGCACATCGCGCCGGAGCCGTCGCGTTTTTTGCAGGAAATACCCAAAGAACTGATGGACTGGCAGGGCAAGGCAGAGGAGAAGGACATGGACCCGGCCGCGGCCTGCGCCCGCTTGCGCGAGATCCTCGGCGCCGGCGCATGAAAAAGGCGGCCCATGAGCCGCCTTTTTGCCATCGGCCGCCAATCCTGGCGGCTGAAATCCAGTATTTTGTCTACTGCTGAGCCACGCCCATGGCCTTGACCCGGGCCGACAAACGGCTCTTGGTGCGCGCCGCCAGATTGCGATGAACGATGCCCTTGCCCGCGCTCTTGTCGATCACCGACTCCGCCACCTGCAGGGCTGCCCGTGCCTGTATTTGGTCGCCACCGGCCACCGCGTGCAGGACTTTCTTGACAAAGGTGCGCAGCCGCGACCGTTGACCGGCATTGTGCAAGCGCTGTTTTTCATTCTGGATGACGCGCTTGCGCGCCTGTGCATTGTTCGCCACGTTTCACTCCTGAACCTGAGGTAATCCCGTCGGGGAAAATTCTAAACCGCAGATTTTGCGGTTCCCGGCCCCGCGTGTCAAGGTGATACGCGCAAAAGATCCATCAAGCTAAAAACGGCCGTTGACGGATCTAGAATCGGCCGCCCTCCCGTGGCTGACTGTCCGCAGCCCCTTGCGGCGGAAAAAGATGGACATGCTCAGGGGCCACATGGACTTGGAGAGATCCGGATGGATCGATGGTCCCGCCGTCCCTCTGCCGCAGGCGCGGCAAGAGCACGTCCAGGGACAATGCGCCCCGCAATTTCAGGCGCAGGGCCAGCCCTTCGTCGCGCAGGTGGGCCACCTGCAGGCACAGGGAATTTTCTCCGCTGGCGTCCACGCCTTGGATCTCCACCTCTTCGGAGCGGATGCCGACGGTGACGGCCATGCCCGGCCGCGCCCAGGGGCGGGGAGTGGTCTGCAGGCGCCTGCCGGGCCCGGACACCCACACGCCGGTGCTGCTGGCCGACGCCACCGTGGCCGGGAAGATGTTGCGAAAACCCACCAGCCGCGCCACCGCCCCGTCCGCAGGCTCGGCAAAGACCTCCCGGGGGGTGCCCTCCTGGGCGATGGCCCCGCCCGCCAAAACCGCCATGCGGTCGGCCATGGTGGCCAGATGGGGGTCGTGGGTCACGGCCAGGACCGGGATCTGCAACTGGCGCATCTCGGCAATGAGGTCTTCGAGAATCTCGTCCCGCGTGGCCATATCCAGGGCCGAGGTGGGTTCGTCCAGGAGCAGCAGTTGGGGACGCCGGGCCAAGGCGCGGGCGAGGGCCACCCGCTGGCGCTGGCCGCCCGAGAGGGTGGCCGGGTAGCGGTCCGCCCAGTCCGCCAGCCCCACCCGCGCCAGAAGATCCATGGCCTCCCGGCGACGGCCAGCCCCCGGGAGCAAAGGAAAGGCGACATTTTCCCAAGCCCGCAGATGGGGAAAAAGACCATAGCCCTGGGGCAGATAGCCGATGGGGCGTTGCTGGACAGGGAGCCCGCCGAAAGGAGTTCCGCTGGCCGGAAGCAGCCCGGCAATGGCCTTGAGCAGGGTGCTCTTCCCCTCTCCCGAGAGTCCGAGCAAAACCGTAAAACCCTCCACCTGCAGGCGCACATCCATGACGATGGGACGTTCCAGGCGGTAATGGATCTCCATGGGCTAGAACAGCGCCTGCCGACGCGAACGCAGCCCCAGCCACAGGGGCAAAGGCACGGCCACCAGGAAGAAGACCCACAAAAGCGGATAAACGGCACTGAGACCGATGTCCTGCAGGTTCACCCAGAGCTTCACCGGAATGCCCTGGGGGAAATAGGCCACGATCAGGACGATGCCGAATTCACCGAGGGCCCGGACCCAGGCCAGGGCCACACCGGCCGCCAAGCCCAGTTGGGAGAGGGGCAAGCTCACCCGCCAGAAGGTCTGCCAGGGGGTTTTGCCGAGGGTCAGGCTGATCTGCTCCAGTTCCTCCGGCACCCCCTCGAAGGCCGCCCGCGTGGCCACGACAAAATAGGGGAGGGCTCCGTACACCTGCGCCAGAACAAAGGCGGGGGGGCTATTGCTCAGGATCACCCCGTAATGCTGCAGGAAACCGCCCACCGGGGCATAGGGACCGTAAAAGGAGCTGAGCAGAATGCCCATGGCCAGAGGAGGAGTAAGCAAAGGCAGGAGCAGCAAGGCGTCCAGCAGCCATTTTCCGCGATAATGATAATGCGCCAGCCACCAGGCCAGGGGGGTTCCCAGGAGCATTACCAAAGCCAGAGACAGCAGGCTATACAGCAGTGAAACGGAAATGGCCGTACCGTCCCCGGGGGCAAAATGCAGGTCCTGCCAATGGGTGGCAAAAACCAGGGCGGCGAAGGGGGCCAGCAAAAAGGCCAGCACCGCCCCCCCCAGGAGGGGCGGCAGCCACGCGCGCGGCAAGCGGGCGGGCTGTGCAATGGGGAGTGTCTTCACCAGCGTGGACATCTCATTTCCCGCGCCCTCTGCGATCTTGTCGTCAGATATTCCCGCCCTTGGGCCGGCCATAGCCGTTTTCCCGGAAGATCCTTTGCCCCTCCGGGCCTTGCAGGAAGCGCACGAAGCCCTGCGCCGCCAGCGGATTCCGCGCATTCTTCAGTACCGCCGCATAGAACACCAGGGGCTGGGTCCGGAGATCGGTCGTCTTGCCATTGGCCAGGGTCAACTGGAAATGGACCTGGCTGTACCAGTCCTTGATCATGGCCGGATCGCTGAGGTTGACCTGGGCGGGCAGCCTCAGGAATGGCAAGTGATGGGAAATGGCGGCGCTCTCATAGCCCGAGGTGGCGTCCAGTTGCCCCGACTCCAGTCGCGACACCAGAGAAGGCTCGGCAAAGATCTGCTCGGGGTTGATGTAAGCGCCAAAAATCCGTTTCACCAAATCCGGCTGATGGTAGTACTTTTCCGCCAGCAGCATGGTGAAGATGATGTTCTGGCCCTGGGGATCAACGGCGGGGTCGGTGCGGCCAAGGCGCAGGCCGGGCATTTCCAGCACCTGGTACCAGGGCATCCGGCCCGCCGCTGCGGCGGCAAAATCTGCGGCAAACCGGCTCTTGGGGCTATAGACGATAACCATCTGGGTGCTCGCCACCGGTACCGCCGCATCGATCATCCCCGCCTTCTGCAAGATTTCGATGGGTCCGGGCGTAATGGAGATGAAGACATCCGCCTGCATCTGGCGGGACTCCAGCAAGCGGGCGAGACCATAGGCCCCCTGACCAATGCCCTGATATTGCACGTTTTCCATCTTGGCGAAGGCGGGACCAAGGAAGCGGTCCATCACTGGTCCCATGGAACCGGCATAGGCCACGCGCAGGGTCCCCTCGGCCTGGGCCGGCGAGGTCACGGCCAAGGCCAGGAATGCGAACAAGGCTAACATCCAATGACGCCCCAACATGATGGACTCCAAAAATATCACAGGTCATCGAACTATACAGATAGATATTACGAGAATCAACGATCTAGCGTGGCAAGCGGCCTGGAAAACCGTCGCAAAAATGCTACACTGAATACAATAGATTATGGCAACTTTTCATTCCATTATGGAGGACGTAGGAGCGGCGGACTGCACGCAAACGGCGGGGATTCCGTATCTTCTATAAGCAAAGAGCGTTTCCATGCACTGGACCATTCTCATCAAATCGCATCCTGATGCACCGGGGAATCCGGTGCTCAATGCCTTGCGTCTAGCCGCCGCCGCCTTGGCCGACGGCATCCGCGTCAGTCTCTTCCTCAGCGAGGCGGCGATCGAGCTGGCGTGGGCGGAGGGTAGCGCCGATGAGAGGCGGCGCGTCCAGCGCGATCTGCTCGCCGAGATCCTGGACCTGGGCGCGGAGATCCATACCTGCGGCCTCAGTCTGACCGAGAGCAAGCCGGTTCGAACCTTGATGCCGGGGATACGGGGTTCCACCATGAAGACGCTGGTACGCCTCATGCAGGAAGCCGATCAGGTCATCACCCTCTGAGATGACGGGCGCCACCTACGCCATTGGCGATCTGCAGGGCTGTTTTACGCCGCTCCTCCGCCTCCTCGACACCGTACGGTTTCGGCCGGGCCGGGATCGCCTCTGGCTGGCGGGGGATCTGGTCAACCGCGGTCCCCAGAGCATGGAACTCCTGCAACAGGTCTTCCGCTGGCAGGATTCGGTGCAACTTGTCCTCGGCAATCACGATCTCTACGCCCTGGCCCGCTGGGGCAAGATCACCACGGCCAAAAAGAGCGATACCCTTGGACCCCTCCTGGCCCATCGGGAGGTCGGTGAGTGGATGGAGTGGCTGCGCGCCGGCCCCCTGCTCCACAGCGATGCGGAACTGGGCTGGAACATGGTGCATGCCGCCCTCCATCCCGACTGGGACCTGCCCACCGCCAAAGGCCACGCCGAGGCCGTTGAGGACGTCCTGCACGGCAAGCGCTGGCGGCCATTCCTCAAGTCCCTCTGGGCGGAACCCGCCCCCCGGCGCTGGCAGGACTGTCGCAACGAGGACGAGGCCATGCGCTTTCGGGTGGCCGTTTTCACCCGCGCCCGCCTGGTTACCGCTGCTGGCCTGTTCAACTGGCCCAGCCAGCCCGCGGCCGATGGCCAAGTCTACCTGCCCTGGCACACGCTTTTTCAGGAGCGCCACCCCGCCACTCCGCTCATCTGCGGGCACTGGGCCACCCAGGGCCTATTGGTAAAACCCGGCTTGCTTGCCCTCGACAGCGGTTGCGTCTGGGGCCGGCAGCTCAGCGCCGCCCGCATCGATACGCCCGAGCCCGTACTCCATCAGGTCGATTGCCCCGCCTACGCGCGGCCGGACGGCGCCTGAATCCCGGCTATACTGATGGCAGCGGCCATCCCCCCGCCCCGCACCCGCCCTTCGACCATGACGAGGCCATCATGCAAGACGCCATCGCTCCCCACCCCGCCGTCACCTACCGCAGCGCCATGCGGGCCGGTTGGCAGACCCTGCGCCAGCACTTCCCCGGCATACTGGGACCCGTCCTCGTCTGGGGGCTGGCCATCCTGGGCGGTTTTCTCGTCCTAGGGATCGCCACCGGGCTCAATCCGGCCAATGCCGATCTCTGGCGCTTTCCCCTCTATCTCTGGGCAAATGTCCTGATGATGGGCCTCTTGCGCCTCTTCGGCACCGCCCATGCCGGTCAGCCCTGGCGTTGGCAACAGCTCTTCTGGGCCCTGCCCCGGGCCGATGCCTGGACCCTCGCCCTGATCCCCGCGGCCCTTTCCGCCCTCTTGGTCGCCCTGTCGGGTTTTCCGCAACCCGGCGCCGCGCCCCTCACCCTGGAGCAGATCCATTGGCCCGACCTGATCGCCATTCTGATCCTTTCCTATCTCGTCACCACGCTCTTCCAATACGCCTTTGCCCGCTATGCCTATTATGAAGATTCCCCCAAGACCGCCATCCGCCATGCCCTGCGGATCTTTGGCGACCAGTTCGCCTGGCTCTGGTTTCCCCTGGTCCTCGCCTTGGCGATAAC
>Ga0315298_1007149_pt1 | contig 14865 bp, 15 predicted proteins | sample WHS_1_MG_FD_203077 | JGI IMG/M metagenome (GOLD analysis project Ga0315298, IMG submission 203077) | Extremophilic microbial mat communities from Washburn Hot Springs, YNP, Wyoming, USA - WHS_1_MG | ecosystem: Environmental > Aquatic > Thermal springs > Hot (42-90C) | place: USA: Wyoming... | reverse complement strand
TGCCGGGCAACACCAGCAGGCAAACGCGGAGTATCTGGCGAGCCGGGGCGCGGCGCTGATCATCCCGGATGCCGAGCTGGGCGTGCGCCTGTGGCCCACGGTGCGGGACCTCCTGGGCGATCCGGAGCGTTTGCGGGCGATGGGCGCCGCGGCGCGAGCTTTAGCCATGCCCGAGGCGGCGGAGCGCATCGCCGCCGAGCTCGTCAGTTTGGCCGCGCGCGGCGGGTAAAAGGGGCGAACATGGAAGGCTCGGTTAACATCACGGTCGGCTATTATCTGCCCGTGGGGGCGGTGTTGCTCTTCTTCGGCCTCTTGGGGCTCAAGCGAGGGGTGGATCGGGAGCTGTTTTCCATGTTGGGCATCGCCCTGGCCATGTGGCTGGCGAGCAGCTTTGGGCCCTCGCTGGCCCCCCTGGTCAATCGGCTGTACAAGTTGCTGCGCTTTGCGCTCATGGGTGGGCTGACCTCAGGCGGGCCGACGGTGGGCTGGCAGGATGCCCAGGCGTGGCCGGATCTCATCCGCACGGCGGGCGATGTGCAGTTGCTCGTGGTGGGCGTGTTTGGGCTCATCGTGTTGCTCTTTTACGTGTGGGGGCAGGGCCAAGTGCGCCCGCCGCAAACGGGGATGTCCAAGCTGCTGGGGCTGGTCGCCGGGGGCATCAACGGTTTTCTGGTGGCCTATTTTCTCTTCCCTGCGCTGTTGCCTCAGTCCAAGGCGGTGATCACCTTGCCCGGTGACCAGATCAACGCCGCGCTGAGCAACCGGCAGACGATAGCCTTGGCCATCGTCGTCTTTACCGTGCTCTTGATCGCCTTTGGGCTGCACAAAGCTTCCCGTCCTGGGAGGAGTGACCGGGGCGACTCAAACCGGCGCGATTAAGGAGGGTCTCGTGGCCCCGATAGAGGTGGTTTTTGGGATCATCGTCTTTCTCTTTGGGCTGATCGGCCTGGCTCGGGGCTTTCTAAAAGAGCTGGGCGTGACGACCATCATGATGTTTCTGCTGTTCTTTTTGAGCCGTTTTGAGCCCGTTTTGGATAGGGGCATCGTCCGCCTCATGAGCTCGGGCAGCCGTTTCCTTCCCACCCAGGATAAGGACCTGCTGCAATGTTGGTTCTTTATCCTCGTGGTGATCGGCGGGGCTTTTATCTCCTACCAGGGGGAGACGTTGGCCTTTGGTGGGCAATCCCCACGCGGTGCTCAGGGCATTGCCCTGGGGCTGTTGGTGGGCCTGCTGAACGGCTATCTTATCGCCGGCACGATCTGGTTCTATATGCACAAGTTCAACTATCCCATCGCTTTCCTGGGGTTCTCCGGCGACAAGCTCTCTAATTTGGCGCGGGAGATCATCCCCTTCCTGCCCATTCAGTTCCTGGGGCAGCCGGTGTTTCTGGGGCAGAGCCTGCTCCTGTATCTGAGCGGGTTGCTGCTGGTTGCGCGGGTGATTCGTTAGAGGGGTTCGCCATGTGCGCTTCATGGGCTGGGGATTTGCCCCGGCGTATCCATCTGGTCGGCATCGGCGGGAGCGGTCTATCGGCGATCGCCCGGGTGCTGGCTGCCTGGGGGCATAGCGTCTCCGGGTCGGATATGCGCGATTCGTCCCTCCTGGGCGAGCTGAACGCCCTGGGGATCCGGACCTATGTTGGGCATGCCGCGGAACACGTACAGGGCGCCGAGCTGGTGGTCGTCTCTTCGGCGATCCCCGAGAGCAACCCGGAGGTGCAGGCGGCGCAGCGGATGGGCATTCCGGTGGTCAAGCGCGCGCCCTTATTGGGCCGCATGATGGCCGGCCGTTACGGCATCGCCGTCGCCGGCACGCACGGCAAGACCACCACGACGGCGATGATCGCGGTGATCTTGGAGCGGCTGGGCCTCGCGCCCACGTTCATCGTGGGAGGGATCATCGCCGAGCTGGGCACCAACGCCCAGGCCGGCTCGGGGCCGCACTTTGTCATTGAGGCCGACGAGTACGACCGGACCTTCCATGGCCTTGCGCCGCGCATCGCGGTGCTCACTCATCTGGAGATGGATCATCCCGATTGCTATCGCGATATGGAGGACCTGCGCGCGGCCTTCGGGCGCTTCGTGGAGCGCGTCCCAGAGGAGGGGGCCATCGTCGCCTGTGCGGATAGCCCGGAGCTGAGGCGCCTGTTGGCTGCGCGCGTCGGGCCTGGGCCGCGCGTCGTGACCTATGGCCGGGATCCGGGAGCACAGTTCCGAATCCACGAGCTCTCGCCCAATGCGCGCGGCGGGTTGGATTTTCGGGTTTACCGAGGGGATGGCGCTTGGGAGGCGTGTTCGTTGGCCGTTCCGGGGGCCCACAATGCGCTTAATGCGACCGCTGCCCTCATCGTGGCCGATCTCTTGGGCCTGGAGCGCGAGGGTGCTCTTCGGGCGCTGGCCGGGTTCCGTGGGGTTTTGCGCCGTTTTGAACTCAAGGGGGAGTGTGCCGGCATCTCGGTCGTGGACGATTACGCCCACCATCCCACGCAGGTGCGGGCTACGCTGGCCGCGGCGCGGCAGCGCTATCCGGGGCGGCGCATTTGGGCGGTGTTTCAGCCCCACACCTTTAGCCGCACCCGCGCTTTGCTAGGGGAACTGGCCACCTGCTTTGATGAGGCCGACGAGGTGATCATCACCGCTATCTATGCCGCGCGCGCCCACGAGCGGCCCGTCATCGGCGCCGAGGAGCTGGTCGCGGCGATCCGACACCCTCGCGTGCGGCATATCGGCGCCTTGGACGACGTGGTGCGCTACCTTATGGAGCGCCTTCTGCCGGGAGACGTGTTGCTCACCTTGGGCGCGGGTGACGGATATCTCGTCGGCGAACGCGTGCTGGCCCTTTTGGCGGGTAGGGCATGATGGGTAACTTGGCGCAGCTTGAGCGGGAATTGCTCGCAAGGGGCTACGGGGGGCGTTTGCTGGCCGACGAGCCCCTCTCGCGGCACACCTCCTTTGCCATCGGCGGGCCGGCCGATTTGTTCATCGTCGCCCGCGAGCCGGAGGAACTCTGCGAGCTGTTCCGGGTGGCCCGGAGCCTGGATGTGCCCGTCACGGTGTTGGGTGCGGGCACCAACGTCCTGGTCGCCGATGCCGGTGTGAGGGGGCTGGTGATCGTCAGCGATTGCCGCCGTTTCAGCATGGATGGCGGTGGCTTGTTGCGCACGCAATCCGGCGCCCCTTTGCGCCAGCTCGCCCTGGAGAGCGTCGGCCGGGGCTGGGCCGGCCTGGAATGGGCCGTGGGCATCCCCGGCACGGTGGGCGGGGCCGTGGCCGGGAACGCCGGCGCCTACGGGGGCTGCATGGCCGAGGTCGTGCGCTGGGTGCGTTGGTTGCACCCCGAACGGGGCCTGGAGCAGGTGGATGTGGGTGAACTGGCCTATGGCTACCGCACGAGTTGCATCAAGCGCGAGCCGCGGCGCGAGCGTCGCCCGGTGGTGCTGGAGGCGGCCTTGCAATTGACCCCCGGCGATGCCCAAGAGCTAAGCTGCAAGGTGGATGCCCTCACCGCCCAGCGCAAGCTACGCACCCCGGAGGGGCGCTGTGCCGGCAGCGTCTTTAAGCGGACCGAGCGGTATCCGGCGGGTCTGTTGATAGAGCAGGCCGGCCTGAAGGGGCAGCGCATCGGCGGGGCAGAGGTTTCCACGAAACACGCCAATTTCGTGATGAACGTCGGCGGCGCGAGCGCGGCGGATGTCAAGGCGCTCATTGAGCTGATCCAGGAGAGGGTATGGGTGGCCTTTGGGGAGCGCCTGGAGCCGGAGATCGAGTTTGTGGGCCAATGGTGAGGCGATCGGAGCGACGAGAGTGAAGAGGAAAATACGGGTAGCGGTTATCTTTGGCGGCAAATCCGGCGAGCACGAGGTCTCGCTGGCCTCGGCCAGGTCCATCATGGCGGCGATGGATAAGGATAAATACGAGATCTTTCCCGTGGGGATCACCAAATCGGGCCGCTGGTTGACGACCGGCGATCCCATGGCCCTGCTGAGTGCCGGCGTGGACGCCCCGCCGGAAGCTGAGGATGAAGCCGAGCAGGCCCTGCCGAACCTGGGGGGCGATCCGGATCTGCTCCCCCGGCGGGAGCTGGTGCCTGGGCTGCGTCGGGCGCGCTTCCCGGTGGTTGACGTGGTCTTTCCCGTCCTCCATGGGCCTTATGGCGAGGACGGGACGATCCAAGGCTTGTTGGAGATCGCCGACCTGCCCTATGTGGGCGCGGGGGTGCTCGGCTCGGCGCTGGGCATGGATAAGGCGGCCATGAAGAGCGTCTTCAAGGCGCATGGGCTGCCCGTGGTGGAGCACATGTTGGTCCTGCGCAAGGCCTGGGCGGCCCATCCGGAGCGGGTGCTAGAGGAGATAGAGGCGCGCTTCACCTACCCCCTCTTCCTCAAGCCGGCGAACCTGGGCTCCAGCGTGGGCGTCTCCAAGGCCCATCACCGCGAGGAACTCGTCCGTGGCCTGAACCTCGCGGCGCGCTTTGATCGCAAGATCCTGGTGGAGGCCGCAGTCAACGCGCGGGAGGTGGAATGCAGCGTCCTGGGCAACGATGAGCCCATCGCCTCTATACCCGGCGAGGTGGTGCCCTGCAACGAGTTCTACGATTACAAGGCCAAGTACATCGATAACGCCTCCAAGCTCTACATCCCCGCAGACCTGCCGGCCGAGACGACCAAGCTCGTCCAGGAGCTTGCCGTGCGCGCCTTTGTGGCCCTGGATTGCGCGGGGATGGCCAGGGTGGACTTTTTCCTTTGCCGGGATACCGGCAAGCTCTACGTCAACGAGCTGAATACCATACCGGGGTTCACCAGTATCAGCATGTACCCCAAGCTGTGGGAGGCTAGCGGGATCCCCTATCCGGAGTTGATCGATCGCTTGATCGAGCTGGCTATAGAGCGCTACAACGATAAACATGCCTCGGAAACGAGCTACGGCTTTGATCACTGAGAGGCGGGGCTGGCCATGACCGGGCGGCGATCCCGTTCGCGTTTGGGTTCTGCTGCAGAGGCCGTCTCTATGGAGGGCCTTGAGCTGGCGCCGGCGAGGAGCAAGCGCCTGATTTGGGTTAGGCTCCCGGCCCTCTTCCTGTTTTTCGGTAGCGTCTGGGTGTTGTATAATCTCTTTAGCGATGCGCGCTTTCGTGTGAACGAGGTTTCTATCAGCGGCATCAACTTGCTGCAGCGCGCGGAGATAGAGCGCTTGCTTGATGTGACTCACAAAAGCATCTTTCGCGTGGATAGCAAGGGCTTGGAGGCGCGCCTGTTGCAAGAGTTCGGTTGTATCAAACGGGTGGAGGTGACCTGTCGTCTGCCCAACCGCTTGTCCGTTGTCGTTGAAGAGCACGAGGTCAAGCTGGTTTGGGAGAGCGGCGGAGGGTACTGGTGGATCGGAGCTGACGGCAGCGTGCTGGGGAGGGCCAAGGGGCCTGGCGATCTCTTGGTCATCCACGACCTAGAAGGGCTCGCCCCTGAACCTCAGGGGCGGATACCGGGGGTGCCCTGGGCTTATGCCCTGGCGTTGCGCCAGGCCCTTCCCGAGATCAAGGCGTACGATTACGCCGCCGACAAGGGGTTGATCCTCTATGTGACGACGGCCCAATGGCCGGTCTATCTGGGGCACCGAGGGGATGCGGGGGAGAAAGTGGCCCTCATGAAGGCGTTAGTAGAGCAGCTTGTGGCCAAAAGGGTGGATGTGGAGTACATCGACTTGCGCAATGAGCGCCGACCTGTGTACAAGAAGCGTTAGCTGATCGGGGGGAGAAAGGAAGTCCATTGGAGCGTACGATCGTTGGCATTGATGTAGGGACAACCAAGATCTGCACTCTCGTCGGTCAGGTGAGCGATAACGAGACCTTGCGCGTGATCGGCGTGGGGGTTGTGCCCTCGCGCGGCCTACGCAAGGGGGTGATCACCGATGTGGAAGAGGCCACCAAGGCCATCCACGAATCCTTGCAGAAGGCGGAGCGGGTCTCCGGCTACCCGATCACCGAGGCCTATGTGGGCGTCGCGGGGAGCCATATCTCCTCTCAGAACAGCCGAGGGGTTGCGGCCATCGGCCGGGGCGATCGGCCGATCGATCGCGATGACATCGAGCGCGCCCTGGAGGCGGCGCAGGCCATCACCATGCCCCACAATCGGCGCATCATCCACTGTATCCCCCGCGAGTTCACCGTGGATGGCCAGAACGGGATCACCAACCCCTTGGGGTTGATGGGCTTCCGCTTGGAGGTGGAGGCGCACATCATCACCGGGGCCGTCGCCGCCATCCAGAACCTGGTGCAGTGCGTGCAGCGGAATAACGTCAACATCCTGGAGCTCGTCCTCCAGCCCTTGGCCTCCGCCGAAGCCGTGCTCACCGAAGAGGAAAAGAACATGGGGGTGGCCCTGGTGGATATCGGGGGCGGGACCACCGACGTGGCCATCTATGTCGCGGGCAGCATTTGGGAGACGTTGGTCTTTGGGGTGGGGGGCAATAACATCACCAACGACATCGCCGTCGTCTTGCGGACGCCCCTCGCCGTCGCCGAGGACGCCAAGATCCGCTATGCGCACGCCGTCCCCTCGGCGGTCGGCCAGGAGGAAGTCATTGAGATCAAGACCTTCGGCGATGAGAACCTGGCGCTCATCTCCCGGCAGCGTCTTTGCCAGGTCGTCTCGGCCCGCTTGGAGGATCTTTTTGAGATGATCGCCCGGGAGATCAAGCGCTCCGGCCTGGACGGCCTGTTGCCGGCGGGCATCGTGCTCACCGGGGGCACGGCGAACCTGACGGGTATCCGCGAGGCCGCCGCGCGGATCCTGCAATTTCCCGTGCGCATCGGCATGCCCCGTCGGCTCTATGGCTTGGTGGAGACGATCAGCAACCCCGCCTATGCGACCAGCGTGGGGCTGCTGCTCTGGGGTATGCGTGAGGAGGTGGCCATGGCGGCGGGAAGCTCCAAGCCCGCCGGCGGAGAATGGTACCAGCGTGTGTTGGAGTGGTTGAAGGTCTTTTTGCCCAAGGGGTGAGGTCCATGAAGGAGAACAGGATGAGAGCAGCATCAGAGGTTGACAATGGTGCGCAGATCAAGGTGGTCGGCGTGGGTGGAGGCGGCTCCAACGCCGTGGACCGGATGATTGAGGCCGGCGTTCAGGGAGTGGAGTTCGTGGTCTTGAACACGGACGGCCAGGCCCTGGCCCGTTCAAAGGCGCCCGTACGCCTGCGCATCGGCGACAAGACCACGCGCGGTTTGGGGTGTGGTGGCGATCCCAGCCTCGGCGAGAAGGCCGGGGCCGAGTCGGCCGAGGAGATCAAAGAGCTTCTGCGCGGGGCCGACATGGTGTTCGTCGCCGCAGGCATGGGCGGGGGCACGGGGACCGGCGCCGCGCCCTTGGTGGCCCAGGCCGCGCGCAGCCTGGGGGCGCTGACCGTGGGGATCGTGACCAAGCCCTTCAGCTTTGAGGGAGCGCGGCGCATGAAGATCGCCCTGGAAGGCATCGCTAACCTGCGCCAGAACGTGGATACCCTGATCGTCATCCCCAACGATCGGCTCTTGCAGGTGATGGATCGCAAAGCGTCCATACGCGAGGCCTTCTTCGCCGCCGACGACCTCTTGCGCCAGGGCATCCAGGGCATCTCCGACCTGATCACCACGACCGGCTTGGTGAACGTGGACTTTAACGACGTGCGCACCATCATGGGCAACGGCGGCTCGGCCCTGATGGCCATCGGCGTGGGGCGTGGAGAGACGCGCGCGGTGGACGCGGCCTCCCAAGCCATCAACAGCCAATTGCTGGATATCAGCATTGATGGTGCCAAAGGGGTGCTGTTCAACGTCAAAGGCGGCGAGGACCTGACCTTGTTTGAGGTCAACGATGCCGCCGAGATCATCCGCAGGATGGTTGATCCCGAGGCCAACATCATCTTCGGGGCGGCCATTGACGAGTCCATGGGAGATGAGGTGCAGATCACGGTGATCGCCACGGGCTTTGACGCCAGCTCTAGCTCGGCCGCCTCGGTGCGGCAGGCGGCCGCTGCGCCCGCGCCGAAGGCCAAGACGATCGAATTCCCCCTGCGGAACTTTGACCAGGATATCCCCTCCTTCTTGCGTCGCTCGCCCTGATGGCGAGCAGGGGGTGAAAAAACCATGAAATGTCCCTTTTGCGGAACGGCGGAGTCGCGGGTCGTGGATACGCGCGAGGTGGGCGCGGGCATACGTCGCCGCCGGGAATGCCAGCGCTGTGGCCAGCGCTTCACCACCTATGAGCAAGTGGTCAAGGCCACCCTGTTTGTGATCAAACGAGATGGCCGGCGCGAGCCTTTTGACCGACAAAAGCTCTTTGAGGGCATTTGGAAGGCCTGCGCCAAGCGTCCCATCGCCAGCGAGGACATCGAACGCCTGGTTGGGGAGGTTGAATCGGCCCTTTACGGCATGGGCCAACCCGAGGTGCCCAGCCGCGTCATCGGCGAGATGGTCATGGAACGCTTGAGGAAGTTGGACGGCGTGGCCTATGTGCGCTTCGCCTCAGTCTATCGCCCCTTTGCCGACCTGGAGGCCCTCAAGCAAGAGGTGGACCAGATGCTGGAGCGCGGCCCCGGCAGCTGAACGCCTGTGGGCCTGCGGGTTGCGATACGAGATGATTCGGCGCGAAAAGGCTATCCGGAGTTCCGGATGGCGACGAACGTCGTGATAGCAGTTTGTAGGGGCGGGTTTTTAAACCCGCCCTTACGGTTCATGGGGAGTGCAAGCATGGCCCATTACCCCGTCGTCCAGCTCAAGGCGGGCAAGGAGAAATCGGTGCGCAATCGCCACCCTTGGGTCTTTAGTGGGGCGATCGCGCGGGTGCACGGCTCGCCTCGGCCGGGGGAGATCGTGGATCTCTGCGATAGCGCGGGAGAGTTCCTGGCGCGAGGATACTATAACCCCCACTCGCAGATCGCCTTGCGCCTGCTCACCTGGGACCCCGCCGAGGAGATCGACGCCGCCTGGTGGCGCGAGCGCCTGCGCGCGGCCATCGCCCGGCGCGCGGGGTTGGCCGCAAGCGGCGAGACGACCGCCTACCGCTTGGTCTATGCCGAATCCGACGGCCTGCCGGGGCTGATCGTGGATCGCTATGGCGATTGGTTGGTGCTCCAGGCGCTCACCTTGGGCCTTGAGCCTTGGAAGGCCACCTTGGTGGAGTTGCTTGGCGACCTGCTTCGGCCCCGAGGGATCTATGAGCGCAGCGACGTGGACGTGCGCGCCCAGGAGGGCCTGCCCCCGGTGAGCGGCCTTCTGGCCGGCGAGCCCCCGCCCGAGGAGTTGGTCATCGTGGAGCACGGCCTGCGCTTCCAGGTGGACCTGTTTCGCGGCCAAAAGACCGGCTTTTACCTGGATCAGCGCGAGAATCGGCGCAAGCTGGCCCCTTATTGCCCCGGGCGCGAGGTGCTCAACGCCTTCGCCTATACGGGCGCTTTCGCCGTCTACGCCGCCCAATGGGGGGCGACGCGCATCGTCAACTTGGATAGCTCGGCCGAGGCCCTGCGCCTGGCCGCCCATAATTTGCGCCTCAACGGCCTGGAGCGCGAGGCCGATCAGTATATGGAGGGCGATGCCTTCCAGCTGTTGCGCCGCTTCCGCGACCAGGGCGCGCAGTTCGACCTGGTCATCTTGGACCCGCCCAAGTTCGCCTTCTCGCGCGCCCAACTCACCGCCGCCACGCGGGGCTATAAGGATATCAACCTGCTGGGCATGCGCTTGCTGCGGCCCGGAGGGATCCTCTGCACCTTCTCCTGCTCGGGGCTGGTCAGCGAGGACCTCTTCCAGAAGGTGCTCTTCGGGGCCAGCTTGGACGCCGGGCGCGAGGTGCGCATCCTGGAGCGTCTGAGCCAGGGAAGCGATCACCCCGTGTTGCTCACCTTCCCCGAAGGGGCCTACCTCAAGGGGTTCATCTGTCGCGTAGAATAGCCTCAGGCCGTTGACAGCCTGCCCCGCCCGGCTTAGAATCCCGGTCAGAGGGTTCGTCATGGTGCCGCCGGGCATCCTCTGACGTTATCGGTGATCGGTCGTCGGGCTGACCACTGACGGCTGATAGCTGATGGCCGAGCGCTTAGCCCATGGCGGCCCCACGACGGGCGACGAAAGGAGGGAAAAGATGGATAAGCTGCGCCTGGGGGCGCATATGTCCATTGCCGGGGCGCCGGCGAACGCCCTGTATGCCGGGCGCTCCATCGGCTGTGACGCCATTCAGATGTTCACCCGCAACGCCAACCGCTGGACCTCCAAGGAGCTCACCCCTAAAGAGATCGACGATTTCAAGCGGGCACACGCCGAGACCGGCATTGACCCCGTGGTGGCCCATAGCTCTTACCTCATCAACTTGGGCAGCCCCGACGAGGCGCTCTGGCGCAAATCCCTGGAGGCCCTGATCACCGAGATGCGCCGCTGCCGGCAATTGGGCCTCGTGGATTACGTCCTGCATCCGGGGGCACATATGGGCGCCGGCGAGGAGGCCGGCCTGGAGCGCATCGCCCAGGGCCTCACCCTCGCGCTGGAGGCCACGGCCGGCTCCGGGGTGACCATCGTCCTGGAGACCACCGCCGGGCAGGGCTCGGTGTTGGGCTATCGCTTTGAGCAACTGGCTTGGCTGATGGAACATGCCCGGCCCACGGAGCGGCTGGGGGTTTGCTTTGATACCGCCCACGCCTTGGCCGCGGGGTATGAGTATCGCACCCCCGAGCGCTATGAGGCCCTCTGGCAGGAGTTCGAGGCCGTCATCGGCCTGGAGCGGCTGCGGGTCATCCACCTCAACGATTCCCTCAAGGACGTGGGCAGCCGCATAGACCGCCATACGCACATCGGCCAGGGCTATGTGGGGCTGGAGGCCTTTCGCCTGCTGCTCAACGACCCTCGCCTGCGGCGCGTGCCCATGCTCCTGGAGACGCCTAAAAGCGAGGACTTGCATGAGGACGTAGAGAACCTGGCGATCCTGCGCAGCCTGGTCGCCGAGGAAAGGAGGGAAGGATGAAGGCGTACCATTTCACCGAGGTGCCCGCCGAGCCGGTGGAGGGCTGTCCGGGGGTTTCCATACGCTGGGCCATCGGCCAGAACGTGGGCGCCCCCCACTTTATCCTGCGGGTCATTGACCTGCAGCCGGGCGCGTCTACCGAACACCATCAGCACCCCTGGGAGCACGAGGTGTTCGTCTTGGAGGGCGAGGGGCGCGTGCGCTACGCCGAGGGCGAGCTGAGCATCGGGCCGGGAAGCTGCGTCTACGTGGAGCCCGGCGAGCGGCACCAGTTCACCAATAGCGGCAGCTCCGTGCTGCGCATCATCTGCGTGATCCCCCGCTTGCCCTGATGCGCCGCGAAAACGCGGAGAGGGCTTGCCGTCGGGCCTTTGGGGTTGGGCGGTCGGGTGAATAGGCAATCCACCGCCGAGGCGCAAAGCCCCTGCGTCCTCGGCGTTTCTGTGGTGAATCCCACATTTTCCTACCAAATCGCAAGGTCCTAGGCTATGAGAGGTTGCGGGCGCGCTTGGCCGCGCTTTGGCTTGTAGAAAGGAGGTTGCCATGAAGGAGGCCTTGCTTTACGATAAGTTGGAGGATTCCCGCGTACGTTGCAAGCTCTGTGCTCATCGCTGCCAGATCGCCGAGGGCAAGCGAGGGGTCTGCCAGGTGCGCGAGAACCGAGGGGGGACGTTGTACACCCTGGTCTATGGCCAGCTCATCTCTCAGGCGGTGGACCCCATTGAAAAGAAGCCGCTCTTTCACTTTCATCCGGGGAGCGTCTCCTTCTCCATCGCCACCGTGGGCTGCAACTTTCGTTGCCTCTTTTGCCAGAACGCCGAGATCTCTCAGATGCCCCGCGACCGGGGGCGCATTGAGGGGCGCTACGTCCCGCCGGAGGCCGTGGTGAACGCCGCCCAAGCCTATCACTGCGCCAGCATCTCCTACACGTATACCGAGCCGACCATCTCCTTTGAGTACAACTACGAGGTCTCCAAGCTGGCCCATCAGGCGGGCCTGGCCAACGTGTACGTCACCAACGGCTACATGACCCCGGAGATGTTGGAGATGTTCACCAGCCCCGAGGGGCCGCCGCTGCTGGATGCGGCCAACGTGGATTTGAAGGCCTTCACCGACGAGTTCTACCGCCGTCAATGCGGGGCCACCCTGCAGCCCGTTCTGGATAGCCTGATTCGGATGAAGCGGCGCGGGGTCTGGGTGGAGGTGACCACGTTGATCATCCCTGGCCTGAACGACGCCGAGGAGGAGCTGCGCGAGTTGGCACGCTTCATCCTCACCGAGCTCGGCGCGGATACCCCCTGGCACGTGAGCCGCTTTCACCCCATGTACCGTATGACCGACCGCCCCGTGACGCCGGTGGCCACGCTCCATCGGGCGCGGGAGATCGGCCTGGAGGTGGGGTTGCGCTATGTCTACGAGGGCAACGTGCCCGGCGCGGGGGGCGAGGATACGCTCTGCCCTCATTGCCATAAGACGGTGATCCAGCGGGTGGGCTTCACGGTCTTGAGCCATAAGGCCCACGGGGGCGTTTGCGGCTATTGTGGGGGCCGGATTGAGGGCGTGGGGTTATAGGCGCAGCTTGGGTCTGAACATCCGCGTGATGTTATCGGCCTGGCAAGTTGAACGGAGCACCTCGCCCATGCCGGGACGAGGTGCTCCAAAGCCCTGAGATGGTATTGCGCGACACTGGCGGCCGCGCTATTTTACGACGGGGAGGGTGAAGTCAAAGGTAAAGGGTCCGATAAGTGCCCCGTTGGATGGAGCAGGCTGCAATGGCACGTGCGTTACCCCTGCTGCCTCCGTTGTAGACGAGATAGGCGAGGAAGGCGGGGCCACGAACTCTCGTGCGTAGACGGTAAAGCGCACATGGAGTGAGCGGGGCATGGTTGAGGGCTTAGACACAGCATCAAAGATGGGCGCGAAGCTGCCTTCAGCCCCATAGCTACCTTGCCACTGAAAGGCGATCCCTGTGGCCTCGGTCAATGTCTCGCCGTAAGGCTCAAAGCGCCTTCCATCGGCACTATGCAGGGTATAGCCGATGAGCACGCGGTCTGCGTCGGCGTAGGCCCACTGTAGCGTGATCGTCACGGGGCCGATAGTCTGGCTCAAATCCAGAGGCTGGCTGAGGCGTGCTAGGTCGGTGTGTTTCAGCCGGTCATCCCTCTGGAGTAAGCGGCTCAGCGCGGGCGCCGTAGCATAGGCTGTGAGGCTGAGGACGAGCAGAGCCGCAAGAGCGATGCCGAGCCAACTCAGGCGGGCAGCAGGGATCGGCCGCGTTTGAGGCGCGCGCTGTGGCCGATGGGCCAGACGCTCCCGGATCGCGGGCCATAGATCCAAGTCATCGGGCACCGCTTGCGTCGCCAACTCGAGTAAAGTCTGTTTTAAGTATCGCTTATCCATTGTTTCCCTCCTTATTTTATTACTTGAGCGGTCAGTTCACCATCCCGCGTCTCCGTCTTCCATCCAGGACGTAACCACTCGCGCAGACGCTTGCGCGCGACATGTAGCCACCATTTGATCGTGCCAAGCGGGCAGTTCAAGCCGATGGCGATTTCGCGCTCGCTTAGGCCCCAATAATAGCGTTGGACGATGGCAGCCCGTTGTGCCGGCGTTAGGTTCTCCAGCGCGGCCCAGAGCGCGTCGCGCAGGTCGGCTTGCTCCGCCGATTCTTCAGGATCGGCTTGGATATCGGCCAGCAGCTCATCTAGAGCGGTTTCTCCGTGCGCCTTGGTGCCGTCCAAGGAGACGAGCCGCTCACGTTGGGCCGCCCTGCGCTGGGCGATGTGAACGACGATGCGCAGAAACCAGGCCTCAAAAGGCCGTTTGGCATCGAACTGGCAGATGCGCTCGTAGGCGCGTAAAAAGGCGTCCTCAACCACATCCTCGGCCAAGGGAACATCACGGACGATCAAATAAGCCGTACGCATCGCTTTCAGTTGATAGGTTTTCACCAGGGCTTCTAATCCCTCTATATCGCCGCGCTTCAAGCGGGCGATGGCTTCCTGTTCATCCATGAGCTCTCTCCGCTGGTCATAAGGTATCGGTCTGGGCGTGCTCTCTGCTTATACTATACCCGACCGGGCGAAAAGGTTGGCAAGCGCATGTTTCTCTTGACAGGCCCCAAGCGGCTACTATAATGGGCGCAATAAGTTGCCCTGAGTGGCATCGGGATGTGGAGGGGGATGGTCTGGAAGCCCGCCAAGACCCTGGGGCTCATCGGGGGGCTGGTGATCGTGCTCGCCATCATCGGCGTGGATCTCTTCCTGTTACAGAGCGCCAGGGGTCGTGGCTTTGAGGTCAATTCATATCTCTCGGTTTTGCTGCTCATCCTGAGCATCCCTTTGCTTGTCTTGTGGGTGTACTGGTATTATGGCCTCTTGACCTTGCATTATCGGCTGGATCGCGATGGTTTGGTGATCGCCTGTGGCACCTGCAGCTATATCGTGCCCATGGAGGCCATTGAGGAGATCATCCCCGGCAGGGAGCTGAAGGTCTTGCAGGGTTTTCGGGGCGTCGGTTGGCCCGGCTACTTGCGGGGACGGGTGTATGCGGAGGGGCTGGGGCTGGTGTTGGTGCATGCCACCGAGCCTTTGGAGCGCCAGTTGGTGGTGGTGACCGATTCGCTCTGCTACGGCATCTCGCCGCGCGATGAGGCGCGCTTTCTGGAGGATTTCGCCAGGCGGCGGGCATTGGGCCCCGTGCGTGCGCTGCCCCAGGTCGTCCGCTATGCCCGGCTCATCGCCTTGCCCGTCTGGCGAGATCGCTGGTTTTGGGCGAGCCTGATCCTGGCGGCTGTGGCTTGTGCGGCGCTATTCGGCCTCCTGGCCAGCCGCTACGGGGCCTTGCCGGAGAGGATCCCGATCCACTTTGACGCCCAAGGCGAGGTGGATCG
>Ga0315298_1007146_pt1 | contig 14866 bp, 11 predicted proteins | sample WHS_1_MG_FD_203077 | JGI IMG/M metagenome (GOLD analysis project Ga0315298, IMG submission 203077) | Extremophilic microbial mat communities from Washburn Hot Springs, YNP, Wyoming, USA - WHS_1_MG | ecosystem: Environmental > Aquatic > Thermal springs > Hot (42-90C) | place: USA: Wyoming... | reverse complement strand
CATACATCCCTATGACGTGGTTACGTATGGGCTGAACCAGGCGGTTGGCGGCCCATTAGGCGGGACCGTGACCTTCACCCCACAGATTCAGGCGCACTACGATTTCACTCCCGTGCTCTATGTCAGTACCATGGCCAGCTATTCTTTTGGCCAACGTGCCTACTGGAGCCGCTTTCGGGGGGGGGTCAGGCCGGTGTCCTGGTTGAGCATTGGCCCCGAAGGCGTCTTGCAGGGCGGGGTCAATTATCATATTCATCAGGTAGGTGCCTTCATCTCCGTTGCTTTGGGTGATGGCTGGAGTGTGGAAGGAGAGGGAGGGGTCAATTATACCGGTGGCCTGTCCAGTACCGGATACGGAGGCTTTTCCTTCGCCAAAACGCTGTAACGCATTGTCCTGCGAGGACGGTAGAAAGGAAACAGGGAGCCGCGCTGGGCTCCCGTGCGCATATCCATGGCGCGATATGTCGCTATCCCACTATAGGGTGTAAGGCACCCGCAGTGTGAGTTGTACGTCCGGCGCCTGCCGTGTGGCGCCCACGGCCAGGTTCAGATTGATGGATGTGCTTTTATTGAGGGTGTAAGACCAGCCCACCAGAAAAGACCCTACCTCCAGGGTTGTGGCCAGAGGCGGGGTAATGCCACCCACTTTGGGCGGGCTGACGATGCTTTGGCTGTAGCCCAGACTGACCGATGCGCGGTCGTTCAGAGAGAGGCCCGTACCAAAGCCGAAGCCGATGGCGTTGCCCGGGCTGATGTAGGTGCCGGCGGCATTGTGGCCAATGTTCCAGAGATAGCTCACATTCCCGTAAAAAACGGCTGGGTCGGAGGGGTAGAGTACCGTGAGGCTGGGCTGAACACCCCAGAAGCCCGTACCCGTCGGCTGTTGCTCGAGAATGCCGGCCGGATAGCTCTGATAGGTGGGCATGCTGAAGGGGCTGCTGCCGGTCATGCTTTTTACTTGCAAATTGGCAATGTAATAGGGCGAACCATTGCCACCCTGATTGATCTGATAATGCATGGAGAGTTCGATGTCTCCCAGGCCAGAACCCGTACTGTTGAAGGCCTGCTGGACACCATTGTTGGTCAGGTTGGAGACGGAAGTGTTTTGTTGGGCATAGACAAAAGGCACCTTGAGGTCCATCTCCAGGCGGTTAGTCACCCCATAGCGGAAGGTAACGCCGGTATAGACGGTGTCGTTGGTATATTGCTGGATGTTGATGTTGCCAATGGCCAGCACCTGGGCGAGGACGAAGCCCTGCACGGCGGCGATGCTGGATGATGAATGGATGTACTGAATGAAAGGCTCAATGGTGAACTGGCCCGCCGGCGTAAGCACACCGGTGGTGCTGATGAGGGTTTCGACAGCCGGTGGGCGATTCTCTTGGGCTGGCGCTTGCCCGACCGGCTTGCTCGGCGGCGCTTCGCTAGAGGATGCAGTATCCGCCCAGACGGGCCCGGCGCTGCATAAAATACCTGCCAGCATCGCGGATGCGTAGATCGCTGGTTGCATCAAGCCATGTCGCTTCATAACGATGGTTCTCCCGATGGGTAATAGTTAACTGCGTTTTCTCATGAAAAGGCATCATGTTCTGCTGAGCCCATGTTTTTCCATGAAACGATACAGCGTGACGCGGGAAATGCCAAGCTGTCTCGACGCTAGTGAGACGCTGCCCCGGTTTTGGGCGAGCGCGGTGCGGATGGCGTCTATTTCCGCCTTGTCGCGTGCTTCGCTCAGAGTAACCACCGTCCGGGAGTTGTTTCTCCGCTCTAGACCCAGGTCGGCAGGGGAGATCAGAAACTTGTCACACATCACCATGGCCCGACGCACCCGGTTGATCAACTCGCGGACATTGCCCGGCCAGTCGTAATGGTTCATGGTGTGCAGGGCATCTTCGCTGAATCCCTTGACCCTGCGCCCCTTTTCGTCGGCGAAGCGGCGGAAGATATATTGGGCCAGCAGGGGTACGTCGCCGATGCGGTCGCGCAAGGCGGGCATTTTGATCTGCAGGACATTGAGACGATAATAGAGATCCTCGCGGAAGCGGCCTTCATGAACGGCCTTTTCCAGATTGACGTGGGTGGCGGCGATCACCCGCACATCCACGCTAATGTCTTCGCGGCCACCAACCCGCTGGATGGTTTTTTCCTGCAGGAAGCGCAGCAGATTGGTCTGGAGTTCCAGGGGTAGGTCGCCAATCTCGTCGAGAAAGAGGGTGCCTCCGGAGGCGACCTCGATGCGACCGATTTTTCGCTGATGGGCGCCGGTGAAGGAACCTTTTTCGTGGCCGAAGAGTTCGGACTGGATGAGGTTGGCGGGCAATGCCCCGCAGTTCACGGCAATGAAGGGGCCACTAGCCCGGGGGGAGCGTTCATGAATGGCCTGGGCGGCCAGTTCCTTGCCAGTGCCGCTTTCTCCGGTAATCAGTACGGGCGCCTCCACCCCTGCCACTTTGCGGATTTCCTTGAAGACCTTTTGCATTTGCGGGCTGGTACCGACCATTTCACTTTCGCCATTGTTGCGCACCTCCCGTTCTTCCGGCAGGAGTGCATCGGCGGCAATCTCTGCCATTCCCATGGCATGCCCTAGGGTAAGCAGCAACCGATTGGGATCGATGGGCAGGGTGTGGTAGTCGTAAAATGCGCCGCCGACCAATTCGCGTAATGGATGGAGGTCCATGGCCTCCTTAGGTAGCAGTGCGATCCAGCGGATCTGCTCCGCCTTGGCGATGGTGGATTCCACGCGCCGGCCATTATCGATGATGTCCTCGGAGTCTAAAGCGACGATTCCTACTTTGAACTCCGCTGTGGCCAAAAGTCTTTGCAGGTCATTGATATCCCTTGCATATTGTAACTGCCATCCCTCGCTACATAGACGCTCCGCCCATGGTTCTATGGCCCCCTTGACGCCAAAATAGAGTAGTGGGCGACCGGCAATAACGCTACCTGCTCCGCAGATCTGCCTGTATGACATATTGAATCCATCCCGCTAGAACGCATCGTAACAATCGTAATACAAACATTGTGCCAGTATTATAACACTATGTATTTCATGGGAAATGATGTCGTCAGAGTCATGTTGATGGTAAAAAATGTTACACATATGATACATATGGCCAAGTATGTTCAAGTAAGCTACCAATTTTCATTGGTAACGGAAAGAAGCGATGTGTTTTGATTATGTTACATGAAAGACCTTCTTCTGTCAGGCTGGGGTGTCTCTGGCGTAGGCCTTGGCCTGCGCGCCGTTCTTCTTGCTTTTGGACATGGGTGTGCCACCCCGGACCGGTGGTCTGGCGCCATTCACTCAAGTCATCCGGCGGAGTGGTTGCCAAGTTCGTGCGAACTATGGTGGGCCATGGGCTTTCCCTGGTGTTTCCACCAAGTGCCTCCACCACCTGTTGAATTGTTCCGCTACTTCGCTTGGCGTAGCATCAAGTATTAATTGCCTCCCTTAATGTTTCCTGAAACCGATTAATGTGCGACTGTAAAACCGTCTGATCACTGGATTCGCCGCGCATGATTTTTTTGCCGATGGTTTCTAAAGCGTGGCGGTATTCGGTATGGGCAATGTCAACTGCGCTGCCTTCGAGCCCCAGGCCCTTGATGCGGGCAACAGTAGGGCAACGCTGAGATGTCCATGGGGCCATTTTTATAAATAGTTCAGGGGCTTGGACGGCGAGAGTCTGTATGGCCGAATGGTAAGATACACTATGTGCGTAAAGGCTAAGGAGTCCTTGGGGCATAGCGATACTGCATGGCAACGTCTGCTTATTCAGCCAAACGTGCAACTCAGGCATGAGCATAGGGGCTGCGATAGCATAACCTTGGGCCATGGGAACATGGATAGCGCTCAGGGCGCCGAGGATTTCGGCGCTTTCCGCTCCTTCCGCAATGACATCCACATGCATGGCGTTGCCCAAGTCCAGCAACGACTTGATGAAGTACAGATCTTCTGGTTTGCGACTTAAATGACGTACGAAGGCCTGATCAATCTTGATTTCGTCTACTGGTAAGTTCTTGAGGCGTAAGAGGGATGCATAGGCACTGCCAACATCATCCAGGGCAATACGATAACCCAATTTCCTGAAATCAGCGATGCCAGATATGGCCAGACCCTGAGAGAAGAAATCGCTGCTTTCCAGCAGTTCCAGGATGACGCGTTGTGGAGGGATGTTCGTGGCGGTTAGAAGGGCGAGAAGCTTTTTCCGATCGTCAAGATTGCAAAGAAATCTTGGCAATATATTGATAGATACCCATATGTCATCACCGGTTCCAACCACGTTTTGCATGTCTTTCTGAACCTGCGCAATTACGCCCGAGGTCAGCGCCCATTGATCGCCATTGCGGAGCTGGGGTAAGAAATCGTCAGGAGCGATCTCACCGGTTGTGTCACTCAACCGGGCCAGAGCTTCTATACCCACTACTTTTCCTGTACTAAGTTCCAGAATAGGCTGATAGCGTACGCGTAGCCCTCCGTGATAAAGCAAATGCAGCACATGAGGTAAATGGTTTTCTGCGACATCCTTCTTATCAGGTGGATAGATGACCCAGAAACGCTCACGCGAACCTTTTTCTTTTTTTGATTTATAGAGGGCGTGATCGGCATGACGCAGCAGAAGGTCAGTGTCTGCATTATCGTGGGAATAGATGGTAAGACCTAGGCTGACGCCCACCTTCACCAGTGTGCCGTCAGCGAGAGCGACGGGCTGAACAATGGCATCGTATATTTTTTCGAGTAGAAATGGGATGGCATTCCGGTCTTGAATTTGATCCATCACAAGTACGAATTCGTCACCTCCAAGGCGGGCCACAAAGTCGGCGGCGCGCAGGATCTCGCGTAGCCGTCCGGCGATATTTTGTAAAAGCAGATCCCCGGCAGCGTGGCCATAGACATCGTTGATCGGTTTAAAGTCATCCAAATCGAGAATACCCAGGGCGAGGAGCGTTTGGTGCCGTTGTGCCCGCTGCAACGCCTTCTGCAGGTATTCGGTCAACCCGCGGCGGTTGGGAAGGCCGGTAAGGGTGTCATGGCTAGCCAGATAACTCTGTTTCTGTTGTTCCTCGGCCAGGGCATTTTTGAGGAAGATTTCATCCAGACCATGGCCTATCAACTCGGCAATGCGGGACAGAACCTCGCGAACTTCTGGCGTAAACATACCTACCTGATTACCGATCACCGCTAAGATTGCCCACCGCGACTCTTGCCGGAAGATGGTAGTGGCTGCTACGGCGCGCCAACCGTATGTCATAGCCTGATCCCGCCAGGGGGCTATCAACGGATCGCTGAGATAATCCTGCTGGAAGACCATCGCCTCGCTGCGCCACGCACGGGCACCTACGGTATAACCTTCTGGTGTAGCGGCCGACGCAGGCCACCGATGTTTCAACGCATTGGCCGCACTCTCTCCGGCCGTAGCGAGTGGAACAAAGCAGTCATCTGCATCCGGCTTGGCAATCCACGCAGCGACAAAAAGTCCGCTGTCGATCAGTTCCTGGCAGATGCTATCCAACATACTTTGCTCGTCGCGGGCCTTCAGGGCGATATCTCCCGCAGAAATCATGGCCCGTTGAAGCGTCTGCGTTGCGCTGAGGGCAAAGGCAACTTTTCGGTGCTCAAGAAAAACCGCCAAATCCTCGGCAAGGCGATTGAGAAGTATGGTAATCGCCTGTGGGAAGGACTTTCCCTTGCCACGATATAGGGTGATCACGCCTCGGCCGCCATCTGGCCAAGGTAGCGGTACCTGGGCGCTCCCGCCCAATTGGTAGGCTTCGACCAAAGGACGCCAAGGATCATAGTGGGGGTCGTCTGCATCAAAGAGCATCGCCTTGCCCGTCATGAAAACCTGAGCCGTAGGTCCACCACCCCCCGGAAGATTCGAATTCACGGAAATATGCACCTGTTCGAGCGCTTGTGCCAGTGGCCCGGCTTTGGCAAGGATCTCGATCTCATTTTCCCCCGCTGCCACCTTCCCTAACCAAACGGCTTGCAGATTTAGACGATCTGTTATGATCTCACAAAATTGCTGTAATACGGGCATTAGTTCACGGTCTGAGGCGCTGGCAAAGAGACGATTGATTTCGCTCAGAGATAACAATAGGGATTCACGAATCAGTAACTCTTGATGGCTTTGCTGTAAATCGGCTGTGCGTGCACGGACTCGATCCTCAAGAGTATGGTTGGCTGCTTGCAGCGCAACTTTGGCACGACTGCCTTCGGCGATCATGGCGCCGGCTATGAGAGCGACACACGCTAACCCAATAGCTACCATCTGCATCATGGTCTCTGGTTGGACAAAAGTGACCGCCTGATAAGGTCCTAGACCGAAGGCGGTACCTGCAGCAGCAATGATGTAGGACATCAGGCCAATACGGTATACGTCCTCCATGGGAAAACGTGTCAAGGCCCAGAGAAAGGGCAGTATTAATAGACCGACCACTCCTTCTATGATACTTCGTGGGGGATAATGAATTAGAAATAATCCACCGGTGAGCCCCAGAATCAAGAAGGCGGTTAGCCCCAGACGCCATTGTCCTGCTACGCCTCCGTGCAAAGGGCGTTGCCTCTTCCAAAGCAAAAATATTGTGGTGAAGCCTAGGACGCTGCAGATGTCTCCTACGGACCAAGTCAACCAGAGTTTGTCAAATGTATTAATGCGGAAATGATCCCAGCCAACCATTCCCAGCGCTCCCCAAAAGCCGCTGATCGCGCCATTGAGCATGCCTATCACTGCTATAAAAGCGACTACATCCCGTACGTAATGGAAACCGGACCATCGAGGATGTAGCCGCCGCAGCACAGCCAATGCAATGAGGGGGGCGGAAGTGTTCCCCACGGAGGCCCAGAGAGCAAGGGTGGGGGCCATTCCGACCAAGAGCATATTGGCGACCATGGATCCGAGAAATATGCTAGGAGCCACCCATTTTCCAAAACGCATCACGACAAAGGCGGCCAATCCTGCAGCAGGCCAAAGGGGCCAAACGTGATGATCTTGGGGTTGATAGCTGATGGCCAAGATCAGGGTGACAGCGGTGAGAGCAACGTAGGCAAAGAGGATCTCGGCGTTCCAAAGCACGAGTTGGGAGGATCTTACCCGTGGGTCCGGGGAGGGGAGATGCAACTCCCTCATGGCCAAAACTCCAGCCAACGGCCGATGGTAACAGCAACCCTAAGGCGGGGGACGCAGATGATGAGCATTGACCATGGTGCCATGCTGGTAGAGGCTCTTGCCGCTTATCCGATCATAGTGCAGACTGAATGGCCTTGCCATCATAGTCAATAGGTCACGCCTAAGAGTCGGAGACTGCTGCTCAATCTACCTGCTGATACCATCCACAAGCATGATTTTGGATTCATCAGGGGATCTTTAATGGACCGATCCTGGAGATTGTTAGGGACCGGAGTTGAGAAAGCCGAACGCGTTGGCCTGGATGGAGTAAAATGCCATGCTTGTTATGCTGACGGCTAGGCTCAAGCGAGCGGTATGGCAGACGACCCGCGAGAGGTAGTAGAGTAGCGTGGTTAGTGCTGCTTCGATCACGCGACATCAGCGGTACTTCAGAGGCCTGTCTGTATTTACTCCCCCCGGCATCTATGCTTTGATCTGATAGGTCGGCGGTAAGGATTGGGTCCGCATGGGATCACGTAAACAGCGCGTCCAGCCTCTTGAAGGCATCACTCCACCTCCTGGCAGATGCTTTCAATGTGCCTAGCCAAAGGTTGGTTTGAAGGGAGTATATATGGATCGGCAGATTTTGGAGCGGCTGCGGGAAACTGGCCGGTTACCTTCGCCCAAGGGGGTATATCTTGAGGTGGCGCGCCTTATTGACGCGCAACAAACCACCAGCCGAGAAGTGGCACGGGTCATTCAATCGGATCCAGCGCTAGCTGGCAAACTTTTACGTCTAGCCAATATCGCTATCCATTTTGAGCGGCGCCCGATCGCCAGCGTTGGAGAAGCGATTCTCATTCTTGGTTTTGCCCAGGTAAAGCGCCTAGTCCTGGCCCTCTCCCTCATAAACGATCAGGTGCGCTCATGCCCCACTTTTGATTATGGGTCCTTCTGGACGCACTCATTGCTGGCGGGTATGGCAGCGCAGCGGCTATCGAAGCTATTAGGGACAGTGCTACCTCCTGATGAGGCCTTTACGGCAGGTCTGCTAGGCCAGGTTGGCCGTCTTGCGCTTGCATCGATTTACCCGCAGGACTATGGGCGCCTATTGAGTGCGGCAGAGGCGGCAGATCTACACTGGCTGCGCGCGGAAGAACGTGCCCGGCTAGGGGTGGATCATGGTGAGCTAAGTGCGATTTTGCTGGGAGACTGGGGTTTACCGCAACTTTATGTAGATGCTGTCTATTTTAAGGGCGCATCGCCATCTGGTACGTACTTGCCAGACGCACGTTCCATAGCAGCCGCGCAGACTCTTTATCTGGCTGATCTGGTTGGCGGCTTGTGCTTGTGCGAGACTCAGAATCGTCCGGAACAGGAAGCCGCAGCTGTGGTGCTCGCCGGGCATTTAGGGGTAAGCAAGGAGTCTTTGTTTATCCTGGGAAATGAATTGCTGCAGGACTGGGGGGAATGGAGCAAAATATTAGGGGAGCCGGTATTAGTGCAGCCTCCGTTTCCCACAGGGTTAGTCTCTGCGATGACCAAAGAGGAACCCCTGCCGGAGGGGGAGGCACCTTCGTCGTTGCTGCGGCTTTTGGTGGTTGGCACCCCTCGTGAGCGTGGTCGTTCGTTGCCGGAGGGGTTGATCCGGAGTGGGCATGTGGTGTCCATGGTCCAAGCAGATCTACGTCCCGTTAGTCCGGATCCAGTACAGCCAGCTCAGATGGTAATCATAGAGTGGTCTTTGCCAGATGCACCCTGTCGCGATTATTGTACTGCGCTGCGGGCCGCGGCTTGGGTAGAGCCTCCCTATCTTCTTGGTATTGGCCCAACTCTCGATGATGGGCAACTGCGCGCCGCTTTCCGCGCGGGCCTGGATGCCTACGAGGTGGCCCCTATTTCGGAACAGATCCTCGATGCACATCTTCGCATGGTTCAGCGGCTGCAGGGGGCACAGCGCGAATTCGGGCGTAAATGGCAAAAGCTGCACCGCTATGCCACCACCCTCGCCCACAGCAACCGTGAGTTGCGGCAGTCGGCCTTAACCGACCCCCTGACGGGGCTGCGCAATCGGCGCTATGCCACCGAACGCCTACAACAGGAATGGGCTGTAGCCGAGCGCCATGGGGGTGAATTAGCCATAATGCTCCTGGATCTTGATCAATTCAAGCAGATCAATGACGATTTCGGCCACGATGTGGGGGATGAAGTCCTGCGCCAATTTACTGCGGCGCTGGGAGGCCTGGCACGGCAGCAGGATGTATTGTGCCGTATCGGTGGCGATGAATTCCTAGTGATTTGCCCGGACACTTCGCCGGATGGAGCGAAATTCCTTGGTGCGCGAATCTGTGAGAGCATGGACTTGGTGCCGTTGCCCCCCGTCGCTCGGGGGCGCTTGCACGTCAGCGTTGGAATTGCCAGCCTGAAGGATGGGGTGCAAGATGTCGAGGCATTGCTGCGGGCGGCGGATCTCGCTTTATATACTGCAAAACAAGGGGGGCGTAATCGCGTGGTGATTTATGGCGAAATCCAGTAATAAGCCATAGCCCTATCCAGCTAGGAACCTTGATAGATGGAATACCGGTGAGGGGAACGGCATGCAAGAGACGCTTTGAATGGCAGAAGATATTCTTTGATGCCCGCGCGGTTACCTCATAAGCGGAGAGCTGAGGAAAGGCGGCCTTTGCGGAATTTGTTTCATTAAAGGGAAACAAATTTGTTCCGAATCTGCGGCCGTGGGCCGACGCGTTAGCCATTCAGAATGGAACACTATGGAAAAGCAGCTATAGATAGTGACAAATCAAAATATTGTAATTTCGCGATGATATTTTTTATCATTGAATAGTGGAAGGGGGGATTTTGTCTGATGCATTGAGTTTAAATGTGAGAAAGGTCGTTATTGCAGGTCCCGTCGGATCTGGGAAAACAACGGCGTTGCGTACCATTTTCAAGGATAAATTGTTATCCACTGATGCGAATTATTCCAATACCACTCCAACAGATGCTAAAAAGACCACTACCGTCGCTATGGATTATGGAGTGCTTCTGTGTCCAGAGTTGCCATTTAAGCTTCATCTATATACTGTACCCGGGCAAGAGAGATTTCAATTTATGTGGGAAATTATCGGAAAAAATGCCGATGGATTAATTGTCTTAATAGATGCTAAACAATCTAATCCAATTGCAGCAGTCCATCTGTACATGAAGAATATAATCCAATTTCTCCATCATCCAGTTGTTCTTGTGGCTCTTAATAAGCTTACCGCGGAGCAGAGATTAATGCTCCGTATGCCGCCATATTTGCGCCATGATGACATTCGCTTGAGGTTGACATCTACCGACGTCAGAGATGAGCAGGAAGTGCTTTCCGTTTTGCGTGTTTTGATTGATGAAATGGCAATTAAGCAGAATGGTGGATGATAATTATTGTAACTACATGAATTCGTATGACTATCTGTTCGGAACACTGCCAACACAATGATTATTGTGGAATAATATTATTATTCTCTGTTTACCTGATTGGTGCGTATGGGACCAGTGCAATTTATCCTTCGCCAAGGCCACCGCCTGATTTTCCCAGTACGCGGGGCATTCCCAATAGTGATGTGCTCATCGCTTATCCGGAGCTGCTCTGTCGGGGAAAAAGCATTCCGTCGCCAATCCCTTGATCTCGGATTTATACCACACCCATCTCTGAGCCAAAAGAATGCCAAACAGTTACCGCTTGCGTAAGCAGACGGCGATAACCCGGGCGGGCATCGGCGGGATGATGAGGGTTTCGCAGTGCTGGCGGGCGTATTTGGGCCGGATATGGCGGATGACCTGAAAACGGGCCGACACCTGCTCCAGTTGTTCGGTCTGTTCCTCACCGATCTGTGTCATGCCGCTCCACACTGGGGATACTGGCTGTGGGGCAGGTCGTGCTGGACCTCAATGCGCTTCAGGTGCTCGGGCAGGGATCAGCGTTTGGGCTGGCGTCTGCTTTTTGGGGTACCTGGAGGAGTGTTTCCGTCTGGACGGATTTGATCAGGCTTCGGCCTTGGCGCTATCTTCCCGAATGGCATCCTCGGGCAGCTGTATCCGGTGGCTGGCCAGGGCTTTGGAGCGCTTTCCGAATCATGGATATGGAATACCTCGGCTGGGTTTTGTTCGTGTGGACTCGGCCGACCGGATGCTGGTGGATAGCCTGCCGGGGATGCGGCATTGAGTGGCCCCCTTGCAGAGGGGATATCAGTTCTACTGCGGCATTTATGGAGGAGGGTTCGCAGAAGGAGTGGTGCATGTCTGCCGGCGGCATGGCGTGATGAAGCAGGGCGGCGACGGCCAATACGGCTATGCCCAACAAGGCTTGGATGTTTATCGTCCTGGCGCAGCGCTGCAGCGGATCGATCGCTTCCGGGTTCGCGCAATAAGGCCAGGAAGAGAAGCCCGGCAGTTTATTGACGAGCGGGTGCCGTGCCCCCCATTGCCCGGCCCATTGGTCCAGATGGGGGAGCTTCACGTAACGGTTGTGGGCGCCCAGACCCAACATTCCTCCGACCAGCGCCACTTTGACGAGGAGTATTCGACCATAGGGGCTTTGCCATAGGGCCGCCGTTGTCCCGAGTCCTTCCCAGGCGCCATAGGCCCCGGAAAGGGCGATGACGGCGACGGCCACGCCGGAAAGCGCGGATAACCGGCCGTAGCCGTTCACGGCGAGCCGCCGTTGGGCGGCATCGCTTTGCCAGGCATCGTTACGGAGCAGGGCGGGGAATACGATGAGCGACCAAGCGAGGAGGCTGCCGACCCAGACCCCTCCTGCGAGGAGATGCAGCCAGTCTATCCACACGGCGGGCATGAACATGCCGTCATCCCCGGCATGGCCGGTGGCGCTGCGCGTATAGGCGATCACCGCGAGGGCCAGCGCATACAATGCCCCCGCCGGACCGCGTCCCGAGGAGAAGCGTCCCGCCACCCAGGCGAGCCAAAGCACGAGCACGGCGGCCATCCGCGCCCACCAGGCGGTTCCATAATGAGTCTTCATGGCGACCAGTGGCAAGAATTGCCCTACGGCGGTGAGAGGTGCTCCGCTCATCTCCCAGGTGCGCGAAAGCAGCATCAACAGGCTGCTGATGGTGATCAGGAGGGTGGCGCCGCCCAACCCCTTCCACAACGTGCGGCGCAGCGCGCCGCTCTGCGGGGCTGCCCATGCACAGGCGATGCAGCCGGCACAGGCCGTGATGGCCAGCACATCCAGCCAGGTGGCCGTAACGAAAAACCCATCCACGGCCTATTGCACCGTAAACGGCCAGCGGCCTTCCGTATGGTGCCCGTCGCTCGCCACGGCGCTCCAATAGACCGTATAGCGGCCCGGTCCGATGGGCTGCAAAAGGGCGGTGAGCTTGCGCTGGTCATGGGCAGAGACGTGGCTGTTTTCACTTACCACCTGGCCTGCCCCGTTTTTTATCGTCATCTTCGTAAAAAGTGCGTTCAAATCGGCGTCATACCAGATGGTCACCGAGCGCGGGGCGGTGGCCAGGGTGGATCCGACTTCCGGCGACGAGCGGACCGGGAAGGCGTGCGCATAGGCCCCGCCCGAGAACAAAATGAGAAACAATGTCCCATAAAGCCATGGGATGATTCGTCTCTTGCCCTGTTTCATCTGCTTCCTCCTTTTTTCGTCAAAACCATGGGCGCCCTGGGCGCGGAAAGAGATCTCCCCAGTACAGGTCCACCCCCGCCAGCACGCCGACATGCCGACCGGTGGCCCTATTGATCGGTATCTGCGCCTCGATGCCCACTTGGCCATAGGTGCCGACCCAGATCACCCCCGGATTGATGTAACCCGTCGTCTGGTTGCCGCAGCCACCATTGAGGCAGGTCTGCATGGGGAATTCGACGATGGGGACCATATTGTTGAATGGCGCTTTTATTCCCACGTATTTCACGAAGTCCTGCAGATAGGGGATGCTATATTGCAGGGAAAAGGCCCAATGGAGCACATTGGGCACGGCTGGGATGGAGGCTATGGCGTCGGCAACCGCACCGGTCAACGCCAGCGGACGCAGGTACGCCATGGCCCGGGGGAGATCGCCGAGTCCCTTGCCCCAGGCAAATTCCGGCGAGTAGGTGGAGTAATCGCTGCCAATTCCACCGCTGCCGGTGTTGGCAATGGCGTCATAGAGGGCGAGCATGCCGATGGCCTCGTGGGGGCCGTTTTTGAACAACTGATATTGGGCCCCTACCGTCAGGTTGTCCCAGCCGTTCTGTTGTGGCGCGCCTTCCTGGTTCAGCCATTGGTAGTCCGTAGCAAGGGATACGCCGAAGCTTTTGGTCAGGGTTTTTGCCACGCCAAAGCTGAGCACGTCTTGATCGACTCCGTTCGCCTTGATGTGGTTGAAAAGCAAGGGGGCCTCATTGGCCACGCCGGGATCGTCAAAGCCCATGGTAGCCGGAAATACGCGCATGCCGGCCACCGCATGGGCCCAAAGGATCCCCGGCCAAGTCATAAGAATGATGGTGCACATCGTTCCCCAGAGAAGCAAACGACGATGATGGCGCATGTGGGTTCCTTTGTTTAATTAGAAATTAATAATATTATACATATTAACCGGCTAATATGTATAACATTAACATTACAGTAAGTTTAATGTTTTTTTAAAAATTACTCCAGATGGAGCGTCATGGCCTTCATGGAGACGTTGGGGGAACGCTCGGCACGAAACACCCGGGTCGGGAGAAAGTCCGCGCGCGGAGCTGTGCATGACGCCGGAGCAGGTGCATGTCGTCGTCGAAGCCGTCGGCCTCCTGCCGGATCGCGTGGTCGAACTTCCTCCGTATCATTACGTCGCCCTTTCCCGGTTTCCCGGTTACGGGAAAAACGCGGTTTACGCGCAACCCGACAAACTCCACCAACTCGTCTGCGCCCCTCCTGGAGAAAAGGAATTGGATAGTGTTGACAAGCAGGGGAAGTCCTACTATTTTCTAGTTTAGATATTTATTAACTAACGATTGGTAGGGTGGTCCATGTTTTCAAGCAACGGAGCAGCGCCGACGGGGTCCTGTCCTATTTCTATGGTTGCGGCGGGCAGTGTCTGCGGCGCTGGCCCATCCCAAGCGCCTGGCGATGATCCCCTATCTGGGCGAAAGGCAACGCAACGCCGGGAACTGGCCGAACTCACCGGCCTGTCCAAGGCCAATGTCTCCCAGCATCTGCGCATTCTGAAGGCGCGCGGCCTGGTGCACTGCGACAAGTGCGGGACCTTCTGCCATTACCGGCTCACCAGCCCCAAGGTGCTGGAGACCTGTGAGATCGTGCGGCAATTGATCCTGGAGCAGATGGATCTCACCACCGCCTGCCGTCGGCAACTGGCGGAAGTCGTACCGCTGCGCAAGGAGTCGTCATGAGCGCGACGCATGCGTCGGCCATGGCGCATGAGCGCGGCATTGCCCTGAATCGTAGCCAATTCCTGCTGCAGACCCTGCAGGTCTTCTTTGTCGGCCTGGTCATCGGCATGGAGCGCAACGTGCTCCCGGCCATGAGCCAGGATTTCGGCGTGGCCAAGGGCGCTTTTTTCTTTCTGGCCTCCTTTGTCATTTCCTTTGGCCTCGTCAAAGGCGCCCTCAACTTCGTTGCCGGTGGCTTGTCCGACAGGATCGGCCGCAAGCGCGTCCTGCTGCTGGGCTGGATCGCCGGCATCCCCATTCCGCTGCTGATCTTTTTCGCTCCCAACTGGTGGTGGATCATTGCCGCCAACGTCTTTCTCGGCATCAACCAGGCC
>Ga0315298_1007145_pt1 | contig 14867 bp, 17 predicted proteins | sample WHS_1_MG_FD_203077 | JGI IMG/M metagenome (GOLD analysis project Ga0315298, IMG submission 203077) | Extremophilic microbial mat communities from Washburn Hot Springs, YNP, Wyoming, USA - WHS_1_MG | ecosystem: Environmental > Aquatic > Thermal springs > Hot (42-90C) | place: USA: Wyoming... | reverse complement strand
AGAAAAGAGCGAATAGATAAGCTTTTGGTAGATCGGGGATTGCTAAGAAGCCGGGAACGGGCAAAAGCTCTTATCCTTGCGGGGAAAGTATTTGCTGATGGCAAAAAAGTAGAAAAAGCAGGATGCCTGGTAGATATTGAAGCTAATCTTATTTTAAAAGAAAAAGATTTTCCTTATGTCAGCCGGGGGGGAGTCAAGTTAGCATATGCTCTGGATTATTTTCAAATTCCGGTTCAGAACCGAATTGTCCTGGATGTGGGTGCTTCTACCGGTGGATTTACTCATTGCCTGCTATTACGGGGAGCACAAAAAGTTTATGCGGTTGATGTCGGATACGGTCAATTAGATTGGTCATTAAGAAATGATCCCCGCGTCGTCTGCATGGAAAAAACTAATATCCGCTACCTCTCTCCCGAAGCTATAACTGATTCAATTTCTCTGGCAGTTACTGACACTTCATTTATCTCACTGAAAAAAGTGATTATCCCAGTTTTAAACATAATTACCGAAAAGGGAGAAATACTTTCCCTTATCAAGCCTCAGTTTGAATTAAGTCCGGCGGAAGTAGGCAAAGGAGGAGTAGTTCGCGATCCTCAACTCCATCTTAGAGCAGTGGAAGAAATTAGCAAATTCGCTAAAGAATTAGGACTTATAGTAATTGGGACGGTTGAATCTCCCTTGAAAGGGCCAAAGGGAAATAAGGAATTTTTTATTTACTTAAAAAAAAATGAAGGTTAGAGTAGCTCAATCCTACGGATTTTGTTTTGGGGTAAAGCGGGCAATGGATTTGGTGCTCCAGTTAGCCAATCAGGAAAACCGAAAAAAAATCTTTACTGATGGTCCTTTAATTCATAATCCCCAGGCTTTACAGGTTTTACGCGACCAGGGAGTAGTGCCTTTATCCGAAGCCGCAGGAGAAAAAATTGAAGGAACCATTGTTATCCGTTCTCATGGAGTATCACCCCAGCGACTGGAAGAACTTAAGAAAACCGGAGCCAGGATCCTTGATGCTACCTGCCCAAAGGTCAAACAAGTCCAATCTATTATTGCTCAATATGCACAAAAAGGTTTTTATGTGATCATAATCGGAGATCCCGAGCATGCGGAAGTGCGAGGACTCCTTGGGTTTGCCGGAGGGAAAAGCCAGGTGATTCAGTCGGAGGAAGATTTAAACCAAATCCCGCCGGCGCAAAAATTATGTGTGGTGGCGCAAACCACTCAGAATCGGGAAAAATTTCTCGAATTAAAAGAAAAAATAGAGAAACGCTTTTCTGCCGTGGAGATTTTTGATACTATCTGTGAAACCAATCGGAAGCGGCAGGAAGAACTAAAATACCTTTGCCATACCGTTGAAGCAATTGTAGTAATTGGAGGAAAGGAAAGTGGCAATACCCGCCGGCTGGTAGAAATCGCCCGCGCCGAAGGAGTCCCCACCTTTTTCGGAGAAACTGCGGAAGACTTAAACTTTGACCAGTTAAAACATTATAATGAGATTGGCGTATTTGGAGGTGCTTCCACTCCGGATTGGGTTATCGAGAAAATCGTAGATCAACTAACCCAGTTAACTGGTCAGTCTTAAGTTATTTTCCATCAATAATTTTCCCTTCCTTCACTTCCTCAAGAAATTTTTCTGCGGTTCTCACTCTAAGGGTAGGGTAAGTAGGAAAATGAGAAAAAATGGAAATAATAGCATCATGGTCTTCCTGACTTCGGGTAGCACAACAATCCGAAATAATAACCGAATAAAAATCATTACAAACTCCATCAATAGCAGTTGCCAGCACACAAACCTCCGTGGTTAAACCAGTAACCGCAATAGTGTCAATTCCAAAGGTGCGAAGGGTTATATCTAAATCCGTCCGGAAAAACGCACTAAACCGCCTTTTGGGCAATACAATATCGTTTGGTTTTACTTCCAGCTCAGGAATTACCTCTGCTCCTTCGGTTCCCCGAATTGCGTGAGCCGGGAAAATCCCTTTCTGGAAAAGGAAATCTTCTTTAAAGTAACTGTCGCAGGCAAATACAATTAGCCCATTAAGCCGGCGAGCCTCCTCCGTAAGAAATTTAATTTTCGGAATAATCCTTCGAAATCCCTGAATTACGGGGTGCTGAGAAGGACCATTGAAACTATCTTTCAACATATCTACTACAATTACTGCAAATTTCATCCCACTTACCTCCAGTTAGAAGGTTATTAAACAATTTCTAACATCCGGTTTACTGCTTTAATTGCCTTCTCCCGAATTTCAGGAGGCACAATAATCCGGGGTTCCATCCGCTCTAAAGCCCACAAAACTTTTTCGAGGGTAATAGACTTCATATTAGGACAAACTGCCCGTTTTGAAGCAGGTAAAAATATCTTTCCTGGATTTTCCTTTTTTAGGCGATGGATAATGCCAATTTCAGTAGCAATAATAAATTGTTCCCGCGAGCTTTGCCGCACCTGTTTTATAATTCCACCTGTGCTCAATACATAATCAGCTTGCTCAATAACTTCAGGACGACACTCCGGATGAACCAAAACCACTGCCTCGGGATACTCCTGCTTAAGACTAATAATATCTTCTGCTCCAATCTTCATATGGGTAGGACAATATCCTGGCCAGAGAATTAGTTTTCTCTTAGTTTTACGAGCAGCGTAAGCACCTAAATATTGGTCGGGAACAAAAATAATTGGCTTCTGGGAATCAATATGTTCTACTACTTTAATTGCATTGGAAGAAGTGCAACAGACATCGGCTTCTGCTTTAACTTCCGCAGTAGAATTGACATAACAGACCACGGTTGCTTCCGGATTTTTTTTCTTTTCTTCCCTAAGCTGACTGGCATTAATCATATCAGCCATTGGACAGCCAGCATTTATTTCCGGAAGAAGAACTATTTTATCCGGCGAAAGCATCGCTGCGGTCTCAGCCATAAAATGAACCCCACAAAAAACTATCACCTGGGCATCAGTCTTAGCTGCCTGCTGGCTTAGTCCTAAAGAGTCACCAATAAAATCGGCAATATCCTGGACCTCACCAATCTGATAATTGTGGGCAAGAATTATCGCCTGGCGCTCTCTCTTTAGCTGTAAAATCTTTTCAATTAGTTCCGAAATTGGCATTTATCACTCCCAGTTACTTACCATTTAACTTGCTTGCGACCAAAAGGGAGAAAGTTCCCGCAATCTGCTGATTATCGGCGGTAACTTTTCAATAATGTAAGCAATATCTTCTTCTGTATTATACCGGCTCAAACTGAACCGAACTGAGCCATGAATGACATTAAAAGGCACTCCCATTGCCCGTAAAACATGAGATGGCTCTAAGGAACCAGAAGTGCAAGCTGATCCTGAAGAAGCCGCAATCCCTTCTTTACTTAAAAGGAGAAGAATTGATTCACCTTCTACACTTTCAAAGCTGATATTTAAAGTGTTGGGAAGACGGTTATCTCGATCCCCATTAACCTGGGATTTAGGAATCCGCTTAAGTAATTCGTTTTCCAGTTGATCCCGGAGATGGCGGATTCGGGTTTGTTCTTCTTCCATAAATAATTGCGCTAATTCACACGCTTTACCCAGACCTATAATATAGGGGACATTTTCGGTGCCTGCCCTTCGTCCTCGTTCTTGATGTCCTCCGATAATTAACGGAGAAAAGCGAGTTCCTTTCCGAATATATAAAACCCCCACTCCCTTGGGAGCATGAAGTTTATGACCAGAAAGTGAAAGAAAATCTACTGGCAACTTAGAAAGGTCAATCGGAATCTTACCTACCGCTTGCACTGCATCAGTATGAAAAACAATCCCCCGGCTTTTCACTATCTCCCCAATCTCGGCAATCGGGAAAATTACGCCGGTCTCATTGTTAGCATACATAATACTTACAATTGCCGTCTCATCAGTCAAAGATTTTTGAAGCTCATCTAAATTAAGACGACCTAAACGGTCAACCGAAAGTTCGGTAATCCGGTAGCCATTTTTTTTTAGGTACCGACAGTAATGTAAAACTGCGTTATGCTCTACTTTAGTAGTAACTATGTGGCGTTTTTCGGGGTAGGAGGCAAGTGTACCATAAATAGCGGCGTTATCACTTTCAGTACCCCCACTGGTAAATACTATCTCTTCGGGTTCGGCACCAAGAAACTCAGCTACTTGCTCGCGCGCTTGAGTTAAATATTTTTCCACTCGACCTCCAAAATGGTGCATGCTGGAAGGATTACCATAAAGTTCATCAAAAAATGGTAACATTGCTTCTTTTACTTCCGGCGCTACCCGAGTAGTAGCATTATTATCCACATAAACCTCTCTCATGACTTAACCTCCACCACTACAATATCTTTGCTTACCAATTCGCGTAATTTCCCTTCGATATATTTTTCCCGAGTATATCCGGAACTGGGACAAGCAGTACATTTCCCCCGCAGCGCAACAAAAACCTGGTTATGGTCAATATCAATTAACTCAATATCTCCTCCGTCCATTTTTAATGCCGGCCGAATTTCCTTTTCTAATACCTCTTCGATCAATTTGATTTTCTGGAGGTTAGTAAGTCGTTTAGGAGAAAAGGTTGCTTCGGGAATCCCTTCCTTTGACTCTCCCTGAACCTGGGCGATCAAGGCTTCAATTTGAGGATGACAACTTCCACATCCTCCTCCTGCTTTAGTGTAGTTTTTTACCTGTTCCACCGTAGTAAGATTATTTTCCTTAATCGCCCTAATAATTTCCCTATCCGTAACTCCAAAACACTGACAAACAATCTCTCCTTCTTCCTTTTTCTTGATCACTATCCCCCGATAATTGGCAATCGCTGCCTCCAACGCTTCTCTGCCCATAACCGAACAGTGCATCTTTTCTTCCGGAATGCCATCAAGGTAATCAGCAATATCCTGGTTGGTAATTTTTTCTGCCTCTTCTATGGTTTTTCCCTTGATCATCTCAGTTAAAGCTGAAGCCGAAGCAATGGCACTGCCACATCCAAAAGTCTGAAACTTAGCATCTACAATTCGGCCCTGCTCATCAACTTTAATCATAAGTTTTAATGCATCCCCGCAAGCTAACGACCCCACTTCTCCTACTCCATCCGGATTTTCAATTACTCCGACATTCCGGGGATTATAAAAGTGGTCTTTTAGTTTTTCCGAATAATTCCACATCACATCTCTCCCTTATTTATCAAATAACAATTTACCCCCGATGAAAAAAATTGTAAATATTACTGGCATCTTTTTGAGTAATAAAAGGCACCTGACAAAGTTCCTCCACTTTAGCTTCCTGGATTCTTTTAAGGCTTCCGAGATATTTAAGCAAATTCTTCTTTTTCACCGGCCCAATTCCCGAAATAAGGTCAAGCGGAGATTCAGTCTGCCTTTTCTGCCTTAACTTCCGATGCAAAGTAAGGGCAAACCGGTGGGATTCATCTCGCATGCGCTGGAGCAAATGGAGAACCGGACTGGAACGAGAAAGGATTAGTGGCTCCTTCCGGTCCGATAAAAATACTTTTTCCCGCCCTTTCCCTAAATCTTGAAACTTGCCTTTAGCTAATCCAATCACCTCAATTTGGTCTTCTATTCCCAGTTCTTTTATTGCCCGACGAGCAACCTGAAGTTGTCCCTTGCCCCCATCCACAATTATTAAGTCCGGAAGATCATTTTCTTCCCTCCCCCTTCGGAGGCGGCGCCGGATAATTTCATCCATCATCCCAAAATCATCGATTTTGTCAACCGATTTTATTCGGTAATGCCGGTATTTTGCTTTTACTGGCTCACCCTCTTCAAACCTTACCTGAGAACCAACTGCTTCCCCACCAAAAAGGTTGGAAATATCAAAACACTCAATTATTCGCGGTTGTTTCCGAAGATGAAAGACTTCTTTAACCGCTGCTAAAATATTATTTTCGGAATTGCGATTTTCCTGGCTGAGGCGAGCATTTTCCTTAGCCATATTTAAAAGCTCTTTTCTCCTTCCCCGCTGCGGAAAAATCAGGACAACCTTCTTCCCCTTTTTTTCTGACAAATATTCTTCCATAAGCCCCTGGCTTTCAATGGGCAAAGGAATGATTACCTCATCTGGAATAAACCTCCCTTCCGCATAAAACTGGGAAATAAATGAGGATACAATTTCCGAATCCTCCAGTTCCACTTTGCGAAAATAAAAGGATTGACTCCCTATCATTCGTCCTTGTCGGATAAAAAGGACAAAAATCACCTTCTCAAACTCACTCTGGTTATAACCAATCACATCCTGATCCACATTTTGGGTCGAAACAATCTTTTGCTTTTCCAGGGTAGTTTGAATCGCCTGAATTATATCCCGTAACCAAGCTGCGCGTTCAAAATTAAGATTCTGGGAAGCTTCCTCCATTTCTCCCGTTAATTGGGCAATTAACTCCTCCCCTTGCCCCCGAAGAAAAAGGGTTATTCTTTTTACTAATTGCTGGTATTCCGCTTGGTTAACTTCATAACAACAAGGTCCTAAGCATCTTTTAAGTTGGTAATTAATACAAGGCCGAACTCGGTTTTTAAATATCCGCTGGGAACATTTTCTGATCGGGAAAAGTTTATGGATAATCTGAAGGGTTTCCCGCACTGCACTTGCGGAGGCATAAGGGCCGAAATAAAGAGCATTATCCTTTTCTATCCGACGAACAAAAATCAACCGGGGAAATTGTTCTTTTACTGTAAGTTTTAAATACAGAAATTGCTTATCATCCTTCAGATTTACATTGTAGCGAGGTTTATACCTTTTGATTAAATTATTTTCTAAGATCAGCGCTTCTTTTTCCGTATCGGTAACCAAGTAATCAAAATCATTTACCTTAGAGACCAGCACGCGAGTTTTAATAGGCTGATCAGCTGGGGCCTGAAAATAAGAGCGAATTCGTGAACGAAGATTTCTCGCTTTTCCCACATAAATAATATTACCGGTTTTATCTTTCATAAGATAAACGCCGGGCCGCGTTGGAAGAAAAGCTAACTTGTCCTCTAATTGGTTTGAAAATTCCATGCTTACTAATAACTTTATTTAACTTGGGCTACGGCTCGAACTGGAGAAGCTTCCCGGGTTAATTTCAATGGAAAAAGATAAACTTCCACTTCCTGATAAAGTATCGCTTGTAAATTACACATACTTTCCACTATCAAAATATCTTTTTCCTGGATAAGACGATGAATGTGAATATCGCCTACGGAAATAGTATCGTTTCCTAAAATCTTAATTCCCGACTTTCCAATCCACTCAGCCTGCTCAGGAGTAAGATAAGGAGGAGAAAAGTATTGCTCCTTTCCCCACCACTGATCGTAACCCGAATATACATTTAATATCGGAGCTTCCACCTTATAGCGCCCAATATCCTCCCGCCGGATAGTAATTGCCTTACCACAAAAAATTTCTAATGGATAATCAATTAGCATTTTCCCCTCCGGCACCGAATGAGCCGGAGCTTCAATATGCGTTCCACAATGACAGCTCATCGTAACATTATGAGCTAACCAACCCGCAGCTAAAATTTTAGGATCATCCAATCTTTTTATTATCGTAGGCACATCTCCGGGATAAACCGGCATACCTTCCTCAATTGTAAAAGATAAATCGATTAATGCCATTTTCTCACCTCCTCTCTTACCTGAGTTAATTTGGAATCTACCCTCTTTTAATCCTTTTTCCCTTCCCCCACTCCGGAAGAATCTTGCCTTCTTTCATTACTACTTCACCTCCCTTAATTGTCATTACCGGAAACCCCTTCAATCTTTTCCCTTGATAAAGCGACCAATCCGCAACCGAAAAAAGCTTCCGGTAATCTACTTCAAATTCCCGATTTAAATCTACTAATACTAAGTCAGCATCGCTTCCTACGGCAATAGTCCCCTTTTGCGGATAAATACCCCATAATTGAGCCGGATTAATCGTAATTTTGCTGATTAATTTTTCCAGCGGGATCCCTCGGTTATGGTACCCTTCAGTTAAAAGCAAAGGAAGCAAAAGCGGGGTGACCGCCGAACTTCCGGAAACTCCATAATCCTGAATAAACTTTTGCAGCCCCTCCCGGGTTACACAATCCTGATCAGTTCCAATAGTATCAATTATTCCCTCTTCCACCCCCCTCCAAAGAGCTTCCTGATCTTCACTACTTCTTACGGCAGGTGACCAGCGGGCTTCTTCCGGTGCAACTTCACTTAAACAATTTAATGTAAGGTAGAGCGTAATGGTCTCTACGGTGATAAAGGGATTAATCCTTTTAAGCGCCCTTATCCTCGCCAGTCCCGCTGCTGTAGCCAGGTGGACAATATTCACTCGGCATTGACTCATCGCCGCCAGAGAAGCAGCGATAATCACCCCTAATTCTTCTGCTTCCACTGGATTATGCGCTGCCCATTCAATCAGAGTTTTTTTACCGGAACGAAAAAAATTATTCCATTGTTCCGTTAAAATACTGGCTTCCTCGGCATGAATTGAGGCTAAGCAATAAGAACTAAATTTTGCTATAGTGCGCAGTCCATTAAGGATAAAAGCATTGCTCTGAGAAGGCATATAACCCGGGATACAAAACATAAAAAATTTAAAAGAAGTAACACCAAATTGGTTTACATAAACTGGAATCTCCGCTCTTTGTTCTTCGGTATTAATGCAAAGATGGGGAAAAACATCAGTAAAGGCCTGAGTATTGAAAATCCTTTCCAACTCCGGAAAGGTCTGAGAATGCAAACAAGTTCCTCCAATAAAACAGCCGATAGTAGTAACCCCACCCAACAAGGCGGAGCGGGTTTCAGTCCGACAGTCTTTTTCAAAACCATGACCAAACCCTAAGTGAACATGGGGATCAATTATCCCCGGCATCACTACTAATCCCGAGGCATCAATAATTTCTCTACCTTCCGGTAAAACACTTTCCTTAGCAATAGCCACAATTTTCCCCTCATCTATTGCTAGACCCGCCCGGACCATCCCCCTTTCGGGAATCAACACTTCTCCATTGATTATGGTAAGCTGCGGCATTTTTAGTGATCTTAAATCAAGGACAAATTAAAAATAGCCCTTCGTTTATACCTTTAAAAAGAAAGCCCTGCCATCCATTCATCGGGACAATAAATTCCCTCCCGGGTGATAACCATAATATCATTTTGCTCGAAAAAAATCATCAGGTTTAAATATTCTTTTCGGGAAATCAAGGATAGGTTCTCAAAATCAATGATAAAAACACCATCAATATTCAGGGCATTATTCCATACTGCAGTCATAAATCGTTTCAATTCCCTCCGCTCTTCCAAAGGAAGGTCGGGGGGAAGATCTTCCTCCCAGAATTCAGCTACAATTTCATAGCCTCGACTCCAGACTTCTTCCCGAAGTCTTTCTTTCTGCCGGGGAATGGGCAGATTATCTTTTGAGTAAAGCCGACTGAATATTGCCACCCGTAATTTTTTCGTTTCCATTGATTTTCTTCTGATAATCATTTTACTATTTTTATAATACTAAATTTTCAATCTTATTGCTATATTAACTCCCTATTTTCCATACCTGCCCAACAAAACTGTATAATTTAATTCTCCCAAGCAATATAGTCAAAAGAAGATCCGGCATATCTTTCCCAAGTACCTTTATTGCTCCTGGTTTTTCCGAATAATTATTTTTGGCAAGAAGCTTTCCCCTAAAAACTTGGCCCCAGAAATACCAGTTGAAATCGACGGTTAAATGATTGTTTTTGACAAACAATAATTATCCGGTACAATAATTTGTGCATGTAGATATGAGAAAGAAGGAGGGTTATGAAAATGCGAGCATTATCTTACACTGCTGTCCGTAACAATTTAGCAGAGACAATGAAAAAAGTCTGTGAAGATCACGATCCAGTCATTATTACCCGCAAGGATAGCGGAGCGGTAGTTATGATTTCGTTGGAGGACTACGAGGCATTAAACGAGACCGCTTATCTTCTCCAAAGTCCCAAAAATGCTAAGCGATTGCTGGAGTCAATAAAAGAGCTTGAAAACGGTAAGGGGATAGAGCGGAGTTTATTGGAATGAAACTTATTTTTTCCGAAAATGCCTGGGAAGATTATTTATACTGGCAACATACTGATAAAAAAATATTAAAACGCATTAATGAATTAATAAGAGATATTCAAAAAAATAAACATGAAGGGATTGGAAAACCTGAACCACTCCGACACAATTTGTCCGGGTATTGGTCGCGTCGGATTACAAATGAGCATCGTTTGGTTTACAAAATCGAGGAAGACAAAATAATGATAGCCCAGTTAAGATACCATTATTAAATCAATTTTATTCACTTTTTTCAGAACCAAGCGGTAAATAGAGCTAATACTAAAAGTTACTCCCTAACCCCTCTAAAATTATTTTAATTTTCTCGTCCAATAAAGAAATGAATTCCTCTACGAAATAGTCAAAAGAAGATCCGGCATATCTTTCCCAAGTACCTTTATTGCTCCTGGTTTTTTCCGAATAATTATTTTGGCAAGAAGCTTTCCCCTAAAAACTTGGCCCCAGAAATACCAGTTGTAACCGCCCCACTCTTTCCCTATTGACAAAAATAGCTAAATTAATTAAAGTTAAAACCAGAGTCTGAGGTTCGTAAAAAATTGTCGCGGAAGTGGTCAGGTCCTGGTGGGCCTCCTGGACTTCAAATCCAGTGAGAGGCGCGAGCAGCGTCTCTGGTGGGTTCGATTCCCATGCACTTCCGCCAAAAAATATAATTTCCACTAAAAGTTACCGAGGTTGCTGAAAAATTAGCAAAATAAGGTAAAGTATCATGCTGAACCCGGGACCGAACTTGTTTCGGTCTTGTTTCTGCATCCCTGAGATCCTGAAACGAGTTCGGGATGACAATAAAAAAACTGAGAGCCGGAAGAGGGCTTAGAATAAGAGAAAATGGATTTTTTCCGCAATCTTTTTACCTAACCCTGATAATTTCTTAGATGAGGCAAAAAAATTTTTGCGAGGTAAGATGCTATGCTTAAATGTGAACGGTGTGGGGAAGAATTTAAGCCTTATTGGCAACTTACTGAGATTCAAGACAAAAAATGTGAAAAGTGTTTCTATTTAGAAAATGAAAAAAAAGAGCTCCGGCTTTGGACCGCTCTGATCAAAATCGGGATAGGTTTTTTATTGTTGATAATAACCCCTCAATCGAATGTGCCTTTTACGGTATTCGGTTTTCTCCTTATTATTTTGGGATTAGTAAAATTAATTGAGGATGCCTTTATGCACCGCCATTCTTTAGTCAAAAAATTAGAATGAAAATTGCGTTAGCTCAGATAAATACCACCATCGGTGATTTCGAAGGTAATACCCAAAAAATTTTATCTTTTATCAACCAAGCTCGGCAAAAAGGTAGTAACCTGGTAATATTTCCGGAATTAGCTATTCCCGGATACCCTCCTACTGACTATATCGATAAGCCTGATTTTATCTCCGCTAACCGGAAAAAATTAGAACAAATCACCCACTCTGCACCAGAAGATATCGGCATAATTTTAGGATACTTAGAAGTTAATCCAGAAACAGAAGGAAAGCCGTTTTATAATGGCGCAGCAGTAATAAACAACGGAAAATTAATTGGTCGGATCTTCAAAACCCTCCTTCCTTCTTACGATGTATTTGATGAAAGCCGTTATTTCCAACCAGGAAGATCTAATCCGGTTATTAACTTCGGGGGCAAGCGCCTGGGAATCACCATCTGTGAGGATATTTGGAATGATAAGGATTTCTTTCCGGAACGGCTTTATCCTACTGACCCGGTGGAAACCTTAGCCCGGAAAGGGATAGATATTCTGATCAATATTTCTGGCTCCCCTTTTTATTTGGGGAAAAAAAATCTCCGATTTGAGATAATTACCAACCTGGCAAAAAAATATCAAGTTCCAGTTTTATATGTAAATCAAGTGGGAGGAAATGATAGCCTTATCTTCGACGGCAGCAGTATGGCAGTTGACGGCAAGGGGAAATTATGCTCTCAAGCAAAAGAATTTGAAGAAGACCTGGTTATTTTTGATTTAAAAACTAACCAGGGAGAGATTCATTCCGCAAGCAAAAGCGATGAGGAGTCAGTTTTTAAAGCTCTTTGCCTGGGAACCCGGGATTATGTCTATAAGTGCGGGTTTAAAAAAGTAGTTCTGGGCCTCAGCGGAGGGATTGACTCCTCCCTTACTGCCTGCGTCGCTGTCCAGGCTTTAGGGGCAAAAAATGTCCTGGGGGTAGCAATGCCTTCTCTTTATTCTTCCCCCGCCAGTTTGGAGGATGCCCAAATTTTGGCGCAAAATTTAGGGATAAATTTTTTAGTTATCCCTATTACCAAAATTTTTCAAATTTATTTAGATGAATTAAAGCCTCATTTTGCTGGCTACCCGGAGGATACTACCGAAGAAAATCTCCAGGCCCGAATTCGTGGCAACCTTCTTATGGCTTTAGCCAATAAATTTAATTCCCTGGTATTAACTACCGGAAATAAATCAGAAATGGCAGTAGGATATTCAACCCTTTATGGTGATATGTGTGGGGCATTAGGAGTAATTTCCGATGTTCCCAAAACTATGGTCTATAAACTTGCCCGTTATGTAAATCAAAACAAAGCCACTATTCCGGAAAGGGTTTTTACCCGACCACCTTCAGCCGAATTAAAACCTAATCAGACTGACCAGGATACTTTGCCCCCTTACGAAATATTAGATGATATCCTAACTGAATATGTAGAAAAAAACCAGAGCATAGCTGAAATTATAAAAAAGGGCCACGATCCAAATGTAGTTAAGGAGGTTATCCGGCGCATTCATCTTAATGAATATAAGCGCAAACAAGCACCCCCGGGTTTAAAAGTAACCACCAAAGCTTTTGGAATCGGACGACGGTATCCGATTGCCCATCGTTTTAATATTTAACAAGGATGAGGTAAAAAATGGCAGCGGAATTAAAAAGCACTATTGATTTAGTAATGGAAAAATTAAAAGGAGTAGAAAAAGAGCTCCCCGAACTAACCCCAGCCCAGAAAGAACGGATTGCAGAAATCCGGCGAAAATATGAAGCCAAAATTGCCGAAACCAAGATCCTAAATAAAAATAATGAAAACCTTCCGTTTGAAATTCATAAGTTAGAAGAAAAACGGGATGAAGAAATTGCCCGCGTTTATCAGGAAAAAGCTTCTTAATCGGGGCGAGAGGATTTGAACCTCCGACCTCATGCGCCCAAGGCATGCGCGCTAACCAGACTGCGCTACGCCCCGAAATATAATTTTTCCCCTATAATAGTGGTTTTACTTAAGTAAGTCAAGTTAACTAATTGGCGGCACAAGGAAATACTCTTTGGGTTAGCTTAGAGAAATATTTGTGGTAATAATAATTTTCCCCCTAAGCTAATCCTCCCTATTTTTCGGGAAATATTTTCCCAAAAGCGGACGGAGTTTTTCTATTGCCCGAGAACGATGACTAATCTGATTCTTTTCCTCTGGGCTTAGCTCAGCAAAGGTCTTACCCATCTCCGGAACCAAAAAAACCGGATCATAACCAAAACCATTTTCCCCTCGGGGAACCTCAGCTATTATTCCCCAACATTCTCCTTCTACCCATTCCCATTCTCCCGAGGGAGAGCAGATAACAATCGCACAAACAAACCGGGCTTGCCGTTTATCCTCGGGAACTCCTTTTAGTTGTTGAAGCAACTTAGCATTATTTTCTTCGTCCGTTGCTTCAGGTCCAGCATAGCGAGCGGAAAAAACTCCCGGCTTACCGTTAAGATACCGGACTTCTAAACCCGAGTCATCAGCGATTGCCACCTCCCCAGTTATGCGGGCAGTCAACTCCGCTTTTTTCCGGGCATTCTCCCAAAAACTATTTCCATCTTCTACCACCGAAAATGGATAGTCATAATCTCGCCAGGAGAGTAAAACAATATCCTCATCTGCTAAAAGCCTCTGAAATTCTGCCACCTTCCCCGCATTTCGAGTACCTAAAACTATTTTTTTTCCCATAACGCTCCCCTTAAAAACTTAACCCCAAGAAAAGATTTTTTATACCGGATAAAAATATCCTGTCAACTTTTTTATAGAGAGATGGCGGAAAAATTCCATTTCGCCTCACCCTAAACTTGTTTCCGGGTTTCCTTCTTATTACCCCTTCTTGTCATCCTGAACTTGTTTCGGGATCTCAGGGGATGTGGAAACAAGACCGAAACAACTTCGGTCCCGGGTTCAGCATGACAATTCGCCTTATTTCACCAATTTTTCCGCAATCACTATATGGAAATTACAAAAAATCCCTTTGGCTTGATAAAAATATAGTCCCGCTCACCCCAAACTTAGGAATGCGGACTTAAAATGATAAATAAGAATCAACGCATAACCTTTGCTGGCTTGGGGTAAAAAATTCCTTCGGATTTCGTATACCGCCGGATTCTTATTCAGTGAATTTCTCCTGCAAGGTTTTCAGGGTGGATGAGCTGATTCCCAGATAGTCGTGGAGAAATTTTACCCCACTACCTGCTAATCTCTCCATTGTGTCCCAAAATACCTCAAAATAAACTGACTGCACAGTGAGAACCGGCTCAATAATCGTTCGATAAGAACCAAGATTTTTAACCCCACTAAGGTATTCTAATCGCGATATTACTGCCGATACATCTTGATAAGCCTGAGCTGACAATAAATAATCCTCTCGAATCACCTCCCGCGGCACTTCCAATGCCACTAAAAGCAATGCCGCTGCAATACCAGGCCGGTCTTTGCCAAAAGAGCAAAATAACAAAACCGCTGAATCTGCCTCTGCTATATGCCGAAAATTTAGAGTTCCCCCCAATGACAGAAAACGATTATTCCGATGGGTCATTATTCATGCTTTACAAGGTATTGGCAATAATCAATCTTTGAATCTCATTGGTGCCTTCAT
>Ga0315298_1007144_pt1 | contig 14867 bp, 11 predicted proteins | sample WHS_1_MG_FD_203077 | JGI IMG/M metagenome (GOLD analysis project Ga0315298, IMG submission 203077) | Extremophilic microbial mat communities from Washburn Hot Springs, YNP, Wyoming, USA - WHS_1_MG | ecosystem: Environmental > Aquatic > Thermal springs > Hot (42-90C) | place: USA: Wyoming... | reverse complement strand
CGCCACCACGGCCACCCACACCCCGGCCGCACCGCCGTCGAGCAGGGCGCGGGCGCAGCCGGCCGCGGTGGAGCCGGTGGTGAGCACATCATCGATGAGCAAAACGGACCGGCCGGCCACCGCCGCGCGATCGGCGAGAGCGAAAGCACCGGCCAGGTTGACCCGCCGCACCGCTCCGGACAGCCCCACCTGGGGCGGGGTTTCTTTTGTTTTAAGCAAAACGGGGGCCACGGGCAGGCCCAGGACGCCACCCGCCTCCCGGGCAAGCAGTTCCGCGTGGTTGAAACCGCGCTCGCGCAGGCGCCGCGCGGACATGGGCACCGGGACCAGCAGCGGGCCGCCCAGCCCGAAAGGCGTCCCGGCCGGAGCGGGGGAAAGGGGCGGCGCCGCGGTGCCGGCGGGGCGCCCGGCGCGGAGCAGTTCCGCCGCGGCCGCGGCCAGCAGCCCGCCCAGCGGCCGGGCCAGACTGCGCCGGCGGTGATATTTCAGGCGGTGCACGGCATCCCGCAACAACCCTTCGTAAGGACCGGCCGCCCGGGCCGCGGCAAAGGGAAAAACACCGGCCCGGCAATCGGAACAAACCGGTGGTTCGCGGTCGACGGCGGGCGCTGCACGGACCGTCCCGAACACGGGCGGGGGCAAAAAACGCCCGCAGCGGGCACAGGCCGTCCGCCGGCGGTAACCGGCCAGCATCTCCCGGCAGCGCGGACAGATTTCCCCCTCCCTCCCGGCGGCGCCGCAGAGAGGACAGATCCGGCGGGGCGGGAACAAGAGATCGAGCAGATCCGAGAGCAGTCCCGCAAGCGGGGTGGACAGTTTCGGCGCCATAAAAAACACGCCCCCGCAGGGAGGATTCCCCCTGTGATTAGTTATTTCCCGGTTTTAAGAGGTCGGCGGCCAGCACCACCCGGTCCCGGCCCTTTTCCTTGGCCCGGTACAGGGCCTGGTCGGCCCGGCGGATCAGGGCGGTCACGTCCGCCGCATCGGTCGGGCAGACGGCCACTCCCAGGCTGACCCGCACCTGACGGGGGATGTTTTCCACCTGAAACTCGTGTTCCCGCACCAGGCGCCGCAGCGCTTCGGCCAGCGAACCGGCCCGCTGCGCATCGAAACCGGGCAGCAGCACGGCAAATTCCTCCCCGCCGTAACGGGCCACCGTCCCCGCCTCACCCACGGCGTCGCGCAAAAGGCGGGCCAGTTCCACCAGCACGGCGTCGCCGGCCGGATGGCCGTAGCGATCGTTGATGGTCTTGAACGAATCCACATCCAGCATGATCAGCGCCAGCGGCAGACCGGCACTCTGCGTGCTCCGGTAATCCTCCGCCGCCCGGTGGAGGAAATAGCGGTGGTTGTAGATGCCGGTGAGGCCGTCCGTGTTGGCGCTTTCCTCCAGCCGCCGCACCAGCATGGCGTTGGCCACGGCCACCGCGGCCTGACCGGCCATGATCGACAAAAGCTGCCGGTGGTTATCGTCAAAGGCTTGCCGCCGTTTGTCCCCGAGCACAAAAACCCCCGCCACGCCGGCATCGGTCTGCAAGGGGATGATCAGCAGCGAACGGCAGACCTGGAACAGGCCCGGTTCTCCGCGCACCCGGTGGTCCAGGCGGGTGTCGAAAATAATTTCCGCCCGGCCGCTTGCCATCACCCGGCCGATAAAACCCTCGCCCCGCTCCAGAGAGCTGGCGCGCAGTTCGTCGGCCCTGGCCCCGGCCGCCGCGGCGGCCGTGAACCGGCCTTTTTTCTCGTCCCACAGGTAGATCACCGCGGCGTGATAGGGCACCACCCGGCGTGTTTCGTTCAGAATCAGTTCCACTATTTCTTTGACGTTCAACCGTTCGTTCAAAAGCCCGGCCACCCGGTAAAGAGCGGTCAATTCCCGGTTGCTCAACTCGGTGTGCACGTACAGGCGGAGCACGAACTGCACGATCAGCAGGGGGATGAAGAGCAGCGTCTCCCCTTCCATCCCCGCCCGGCCGTAGAGGACGGCGGTGAGCATCCCGAAGGGCAGGCAGAAGACATATATGAGCAGATCCCAGCGCAGGGTGTCCCGCCAGGAGAACATGGGATAAAAGCGCTGACCGGGGAGCAGAAAAAGATAAACCAGCAGGTGATTGACCAGAAAATACCCCAGGGCGAACAGGAGGATCGGTAAAATCACCTGCCAGGACAGGTTCGACGGCAGCCGGCCGCCGGCCAGCCGGAAGAGGACGTTTCCGCCCATCAACGCCAGCACGTGCTGGGCGCCGTTGAACAAAGTGGCGCGCAGCGGGTTGCCGCGGTTGACCACGCCCTGTCCGAACAGGACGGCCAGGGTGCCGATCCAGGCGGCGGCGGGAACGCCGTAAACGAGAAAGGCGGCCAGCACCACGGCAAAGCCGGCGGAAAGCCGCCCCTGGGGAAAATTCACCGCCAGCCACTCGGCCAGCACACCGAAAGCAACCAGCAGCAGATATTCCCTCCCCCGGTCCAGGTCGAGCCCCCCGCACAAACGGGCCAGGCTCCAAAAACCGAGGGTGATGATCAGCCAGGTATAGATGACGGTGATTATGCCGCGCCCGATCCGCAAGACAGTCCACCTCTGACGCATATATATACCCGGGGGAGACGGGTGATTGATCCATCAACCGATATATCGGCGCAAACGCTTCTCTTTTTTATTTTGACAAAAAAATTATTTTACCTTTAGACAGGGCGAACTACAGTAAAAAGTAAAACCGTCACTTCATAAAAATCACCGCCCGATCCCGCTTCAGACCGAACGGTGTCCCCTTCCCCGCGCCCCTCCCCCTTCCATCCGGAAGACGCCCGTATTCTGCGGTTCCCCCGCCCGTCCTCGCGCAGCCGGAGGTTTTGCCGTTGCTCGCGCCCGCATGCGGCCAATCGCAAGCACATCCCCGCCGGGCGCCGCAGGCCCTGCGGACGGGACCCGGCCGGACGGGGCGCACCGCCACCGCTAAATCCAGCCCGCCCGGCGGAAAAGCGGCGCCCGCAGCAGGGCGAATCCCTCCAGCCCCCGGGCGTCGTAATACCACACCGGACGCGCCCCTCCCCACCGGCCGGCCCGCGGCTCCCCCGGCAGGCGCCGCTCCGCGTCCGCCACGGCCGCGCGCAGACCCGGGTCCGCCTCGGCCGCGGACACCACCGGCAGCGCCGCCTTCCGGCCCAGCCGGCGGGCGATGGCGGGAGTATCGTCACCGCCGTCCTCGACCACCACCGTCAGCTGCAGGCGGGGCCAGAGAAGGTTGCCCAGCGCCGCCAGACGGCGCAAAAACCCCTCCACGGCCGATTCCTGTCCGCCGACCAGGACCACCAGCCGCGCGGCCGGACACCTCCCCCTCTGCCGGATGATATATGCGCGCAAAAACAGCCAGGCCATACAAACATACCATCCCGCCAAAAGTGTCACGAGAACCGTCAGCAGCACAGGCACCGCCTCCCGCCGGTTGCTTTTAATGCACTTTATGCGGGAGGCGGCGAAAGAGTGAGCGCGGGGGAAGCCCGGGCGGGCGACGCCGGAAAAAAACAGATCCGGCCCCGCACCCGGCCCGGCGTCGCATTGACCCCGGGCCGGAACGGCGGCCGGACCCGTCCTCTGCACATTCAAATAGCATCCGGTGTTAATACTGCGCGTCCTTGAGCAAAAGCTCGGCCTTGTCCGTCCGCTCCCAGGGCAGATCCAGATCGGTGCGGCCGAAATGACCGTAGCTGGCCGTCCGCCGGTAGATGGGACGGCGCAAATCCAGCGTCTTGATGATACCCGCCGGGCGCAGGTCGAAATGGCGGCGGATGAGCTGCACCAGCTTCTCCTCGTCCACCCTGCCGGTGCCGAAGGTATCCACGGCAATGGATACCGGCCGGGCCACGCCGATGGCGTAGGCCAGCTGCACCTCGCATTTATCCGCCAGGCCGGCGGCCACGATGTTCTTGGCCACATAGCGGGCGGCGTAGGCGGCGGAGCGGTCCACTTTGGTCGGGTCTTTGCCGGAAAGGGCGCCGCCGCCGTGCCGGGCCATGCCGCCGTAGGTATCGACAATGATCTTGCGCCCGGTGAGGCCGGTGTCCCCCTGCGGGCCGCCGATCACGAAACGCCCGGTGGGATTGATGAAATAACGGGTGGTGGAATTGATCAGCTCCGGCGGCACCACCGGACGGATCACCTTCTGAATTACATCCTCCCGGATCACGTCCAGTTCCACCCGGGGATGATGCTGGGTGGACACCACCACCGTATCCAGACGCACGGGACGCCCGTCTTCGTACTCCACCGTCACCTGCACCTTGCCGTCGGGACGCAGATAGGGGATCTCCCTGGTCCGGCGCACCGCGGCCAGGCGCCTGGCCAGGCGGTGGGCCAGGGCGATGGGCAGGGGCATGAATTCTTTAGTCTCATTGGTGGCGTAGCCGAACATCATGCCCTGATCCCCGGCGCCGATGGCCTCGATCTCCGAATCGGTCATCTCGCCGGAGCGGGCTTCCAGGGCCTTATCCACCCCCATGGCGATATCGGGCGACTGCTCGTCAATGGAGGTGACCACCGCGCAGGTATCGCAGTCGAAGCCGAACTTGGCCCGGGTATAACCGATTTCCCGCACCGTTTCGCGGGCGATCCGGGGAATGTCCACATAGCAGCGGGTGGTGATTTCACCGGCCACCAGGATCAGACCGGTGGTCACCAGCGTCTCGCAGGCCACCCGGGCATGAGGGTCCCGGGCAATGATTTCGTCCAAAATGGCGTCGGAAATCTGATCGGCCACCTTGTCCGGATGACCTTCCGTCACCGACTCCGAAGTAAACAGCCGTCTGGTCACTGATCAAGCCCCCTTTTGAGCAAAAGCACAAAAACATCCTCACCGGGGTCCGGAAGAATTCACCCGGGCGCCATAAAACGGGGCAGTGTTCTGCCCCGCCTGCAGGATGTTTCCGGATGCACACTCAATTTTTAGCACACGTTTATTCTAACAGATGACTCGAACGGTGTCAAACAAAATGCCGTGACGGGCCGTGACAATCACAATCCGAGCAGGTTCTTCATATCCTGCTCTATCCGGTGCATTTCCTCCTCACCGCCCGCTTCGGTATAGATCCGGAACACCGGCTCGGTGCCGGAAGCGCGCACCAGCGTCCAGGAGCCGTTTTCCAGCACCAGTTTGACACCGTCCACGGTGAGGCGGCGGACCACGGACAGGCCGGCCAGCTTTGCGGGGGAAAACTCCCGCAGCAGGGCGAGCACTCGCCGCTTTTCTTCTTCCGTGGTGCGGATATCCAGCCGTTCACTGTACAGCCGGCCGAAGCGCCCCCACACTTCCGCGAGCAGATCGGTCAGGCTTTTGCCGTGCTGCGCGACCATCCGGGCGGCGAGCAGGCCGGCCAGGATGCCGTCCTTCTCCGGAATGTGCCCGCGCACGGACAGGCCGCCGCTTTCCTCCCCGCCGACCAGACATCCTTTTTCCATCAGATGCTGACCGATGTATTTAAATCCCACCGGGGTTTCAAAAACCTCCTGGCCGCAGGCGGCGGCAATGCGGTCCAGCAGATGGCTGGTGGCCACGGTGCGCGCCGCCGGTCCCCGCTCACCCCGGGAAAAAAGCAGGTGGTAGTAGAGCAGGGGCAGAAACTGATTGGGCGGGATATACGTGCCGTCCCGGTCGATGATGCCGAAACGGTCGGCGTCGCCGTCCAGGGCCAGCCCCAGGTCGGCCCCCTCCGCCAGCACCCGGGCGCGCAGTTCGCCCAGCGATTTGCCCGTGGGCTCGGGCAGGCCGCCGCCGAAAAGCGGATCGCGCCGGTCGTGCAGGGCAATCACCCGCACCCCGGCCTCACCCAGCAATGCTTCCAGATATCCGATGCCCGCACCGTACATGGGATCGATGACGACGGTCAGCCCGGCCCGGGCGAGCGGGGTGAGGTCCACCAGATTTTTTATATGGGTGAAATATTCGGGACGCGGGTCAATCATCCGCCGGTCCGCCCGGTCAGGCGTACCGGCCGCTTCCCGGGGGCTCCCCCCTTCCCGCCCGCGGGCAGCGTCCGCCTCCTCCTGCAGGCGGCGGATATTCGCTTCGATCTCCCCGGTAATGTGCGGCAGGGCCGGACCGGCATAATCGGGGATAAACTTGAATCCGTTGTATTCCGGCGGGTTGTGGCTGGCGGTAAGCATCACCGCCCCGCCGGCGCCGTAATGTCTGACCGCGAAGGCGGTCACCGGCGTGGGAGTGGCCCGCCCGGTGATGTAGACGGGAATTCCCCCGGCCACAAAAACATCAGCCACCGCGGCGGCCAGTTGCTCGGAGAGAAAACGATTGTCATAACCGATCACCACTCCCCGCGCGGAAAGCCGGTGAGCCTGTAGATAATCGGCCACCGCCCGGGCCACCAGGGCCACATTGTCAAAAGTGAAATCCCGGGCCAGAATACCCCGCCAGCCGTCGGTGCCGAAGCTGATCTCAACCATATGTTTCCCCTCCCGGAACAAGAGTGATAATATACAATTCCACCGGGGCCATTATTTCCCTGCCGAACAAAACACACCGGCTGAAAATTCACTGGGGCATTTTGCCCGGCAGTTGATCGGTGATATCGGTGACATGATCCATCGTATCCTGCCGTTTATCCACATACAGATTGCCGTCGCTGTCCAGGCTGGCGTACATCACGTCCTGCAGCGATTTGACCCCCTGCTTTTCCAGTTCCCCGAACAGCCAGTCCTCGGTGAGGTTGTTTTGCTTCAGGTTCTGCTGGATAACCACTCCGTCCACAATCAATTCCGACGGCACGCCCTGATATTTGGTGGGAATCTGCATATCGCCGGGCGTCAGGGGCTGCTTATGGCTTTTCAGCAGAACGCTGAGGTCGCCGTTCGGTTCGGCGATGGCATACTCCACATCACCGATGTTGAAGGCGTTTTTCAAGCGCAGCTGCATCATCAGGTCGTCCATATTGTAAAGCAGCTTCTTCATGTTTTCCTCCAGGATCTTGCCGTTGTGGATCACAATGGTCGGCTCGCCCTCCAGAAGCTTGCGCGCCGGCCGGTATTTCAAAGCGGTGTACTCGGCCAGCACGGTGAGCAGCCCGAAAAGCAGCAGGCCGAAAATATAATAGCCGACGTTTTCCTTCAAATCAGTGACCATGGCGGCGGCAATGGAACCCAGGACGATGGCGTTGATGAAATCGGCCACGGTCAACTGGCCGACCTGGCTCTTGCCCACCGCCCGGGTGATCACCAGCACACCGACAAACGCCCCCACTCCCCGGGCCAGAATTTCCAGGTATGGATTCATAATCTCCTGCCCCCCGACGGTATAAATATACAGGGGTTATTTTACCGGCGGACGGGGTGAAATATGCGTCCGCGGCGCGGACGGAAGGCCGGCGGTCTAATTTTTAACGTAATTGGGAATAATATGTTGTGAAGACGGGTGGGAGGTGAGCAGGGTGAGCAAGAAAAGCGAATTGATTAAACAGCTGGCGGAAAGGCAGAAAATGTTCGAGGATTACCTGTCCGCACTGAAAAAAGGGTCGCCGCAAAAGAAAAAAGCCCCCCCCGCCGGGCGCTGAAAAACACCGCCAACCCGGCGACCCGGCCGGGGGCGCACGGCGAACCCGCATCATTCCGGAGCAACTCCGGATTTTTCACTTTTTGCGGTAGTGCGCCACGGTCAGCTCCAGCCCGCGCCGCAGGGGGACTTCCGCCCGCCAGTGCAGCGCCCGGTGCGCGGCCGCGCAGGCCAGATAACTGTGCCGGATGTCCCCCGCACGGGGCGGCCGGTAGACGGCGGGCAGAAAGACGCCGGTCACTTCCTGCAGCAGGGAAAACAGCCGGTTCACCGTTACCGCCCGGCCGGTGCTGATATTGAGCACCAGGCCGTCCCCCCGGTGCACCGCGGCCAGGTTGGCCGCGGCCACATCCCCCGCATAGACGAAATCACGGGTCTGCTCACCATCCCCGTAAATATACGGCGCAGTGCCGCGCAGCAGCCGATCGGTGAAGATGGCCACCACGCCGCCCTCCCCGGTGGCGTCCTGGCGCGGACCGTATACATTGGCGTAGCGCAGGACGGTGTACTCCAGGCCGTGGAGGGCGCGGTAGGCGGCCAGGTAGTGCTCCACCGTGTGCTTGGAAATGCCGTAACCGGACAGCGGGTTGACCGGATGGTTTTCATCCAGCGGCAGGTAGGCCGGCTCGCCGTAAACCGCCGCCGAGGAAGCGTAGATCAGCTTGCGCACGCCGGCCCCCCGGCAGGCTTCCAGCAGATTGACGGTGCCGCCCACGTTCACGGCCGCGTCCAGCCCCGGGTCGTTCACGGAAACCTGCACATCCACCTGGGCGGCGAGATGAAAGACCACCTCCGGCGCCACCCGCCGCACCGTCTCCCGCACAAAGGCGGCGTCCCGGATGTCGCCGTGATACAAAACAGCGCGCGGATGCAGGTTGGCCAGACTGCCCCGGGACAGATCATCCAGTACGGCCACTTCCGCACCGGTTTCGAGCAGTTGCTCCACGATATGCGAACCGATAAAACCGGCTCCGCCGGTAACCAGCGCACGCATGCAAAATCCCCCCCGGGGCCGGGCCCCTTTTGGTCGTTTCTTCTTAAAACAGCCGAAATTTTGCGCGGCGACCGGCAAGTGAAAAAAGCCGGCGGCCGTACCCGTCGTTCCACCGCCCGGCGCAACACCGGCCCGTTCCAAGACGGAACCGGCGGCGCACATAATGCACGCATTCCCGTACACCGGCCGGGAAACCCGGCGGCATTGTCCGGTGCGCGATGCGCGCCGCCGGTTCGCTTACCGCGGGCATACGCCGGGTTTCGTTTCCGGCCCGGGTAAACCCGCTCCTCCGGCACGGCCATGACGCGACACCGGCACTCCCGCGGCGGACGGGCCTCCGCCCGCCCTTCAGTCTACCCCAGATCCCGCACCAGTTCCTTCAAATAGGCGGCGAATTCATCGGTCAGGTCGGGCCGGTCCAGGGCGAATTCCACCGTCGCCTTCAGGTAGCCCAGCTTATCCCCCACATCGAAGCGCCGCCCTTTAAAGGCCAGACCGTATACGGGCTGCTCCCGGCAGAGCACCCGCAGCGCATCGGTGAGCTGGATTTCACCGCCGGCGCCGGGGGGAGTCTCGGCCAGAATCTCAAAAATGCGCGGAGCAAGTATGTACCGCCCCATGATGGCCAGCCGGGAAGGCGCCTTGCCCGGAGCCGGTTTCTCCACCAGATCCCGCACCCGGAAAACGCCCTCCCTGATTTTTTCGGCGTCGAGAATGCCGTACTTGCCGACATCCGCTTCCGGAACCTCCCGCACGGCGAGAACGGCGCCCGGCATTTCCTCGTACAGATCGAGCATCTGCTTCAGGCAGGGGGTTTTGCTGCGGATAACGTCGTCCCCCAGCAGCACGGCAAAGGGTTCGTTCCCGATAAACTTGCGGGCGCAGAACACGGCATGACCCAGCCCCAGCGGCTCCTTCTGACGGATATAATGTATGTCCACCAGTTCACTGATATCCCGCACCAGAGCGAGCAGTTCATTTTTGTTTTTCTTGCGCAGTTCCTCTTCCAGCACGGGCGTCCGGTCGAAATGATCTTCAATGGCCCGCTTGTTGCGCCCGGTGATAATAATCAGATCCTCAATACCCGAATTGACCGCTTCCTCGACGATGTACTGGATGGTGGGTATGTCCACAATCGGCAACATTTCTTTCGGCTGCGCCTTGGTGGCGGGGAGAAACCGCACACCCAGGCCGGCGGCCGGTATAACCGCCTTGCGAATGCGCATGACAACACCCCCGTTTGTAAATTAAGCGGCCCCCGTCAGGCAAGGACCGCTTTTACCGCCCGTATGCAATCTTTACGGCCCGCCGGGCCATCTGGTAAGGGCTACATTTGATGGTGCTGGCGGGAGACCTTGTGCCCGCGGGACACCCCGCCGATCACGCCCACCTTGTTGGCCGAGGCGATGATCACCACCGCCAGCACGACCAGCAGGGCCAGCGCCTGATCGGTGGCCACCAGGTTGAGCAACAGGGCGCTCATCCCCAGCACGGCGCTCACCGCATAGATCACCAGCACCGTCTGCCGGTGGGACAGGCCCATGGCCATCAATTGATGGTGCAGGTGCTCCTTGTCCGGTTCGAAGATGGGCCGGTGCTTGTGGTAGCGCCGCAATATGGCGAAGGTGGTGTCCAGCAGCGGTATGCCCAGAATCACCATCGGCACCAGTACGGAAACCGCCGTCACGCTCTTGGTCAGGCCCATGATGGCCATGGCCGCCAGAGCAAAACCAAGCAGCATGGAGCCGGAATCGCCCAGGAAAATACGCGCCGGGTGAAAATTGTAGCGGAGGAAGCCGAGCACCGATGCGGCCAGGAGCAGCGCCAGCACCATTACTTCGCGCTGGCCCGCCGCGCCGAAAAACTTCCATTGCGTCCAGCCCACCGCCGCCATGGTCAGGGAGGCGATGCACGACACGCCGCCGGCCAGCCCGTCCAGCCCGTCAATCAGGTTCAAGGCGTTGGTCACCGCCACCAGCCAGAACACCGTCACCGGGATGCTCATCCAGGCCAGGTCGACAATCCCGCCGGTAAACGGATTGGTTATAAAGTCAACCCGCAGGCCGAAGGGGACCACGCACAGGGCGGCCGCGATCTGACCGGCCAGCTTGAGGCGGGGGGAGATGTTCTTGATGTCGTCCAGCACCCCGAGGAGCATAATCAACGTCATGCCGGCGAGCAACCCGCAAACCGGCAGGGTAAGGTGCACCGTGGCCAGGACGGCGGCAACAAACCCCAGGTACACGGCCGGCCCGCCCAGGCGGGGCATCAATCCCTTATGTACCTTGCGCGGATCGGGACGGTCCACCGCACCCCAGGAAAAAGCCCGCCGAATTATCCAGGGAGTGACGATCAGGCTCACCCCGCCGGCCGTCAGCAGGCCCGTGATTAGCTTGAGCAAAATTAATCCCTCCACTGACAGCGGACCACAATATCTAATCTATTGTACCACTGCGCACTTTATTCCTACAAACTGCGCCGGACAAAGCGGGAGGGAGATTGAACGCTTCCCGGTGAGATTGGACAGGCTGAGCGACCTCTTTTACAAATTTCGTTTAAAATGATAACTTTTTGATTCCTGGCGAGCATTTACGCCCGTTCGTCCGCAGGCGGTTCCTTCCCCACGGCAAACATCAACTCGGCCTCGGCCACCGGCCGCCCGTCCACCAGCGCCCGCGCCGCGGCCCTGCCCACCGGCCCGCGCAGCTTTAAGATTTCCACTTCCAGGCGCAGTTGATCGCCGGGCACCACCGGGCGGCGGAAACGGGCCCTGTCGATGCCGGCGAACAGCGGGATTTTGCCCGCGTATTCCGGCAGTTGCAGGAGGGCCACCGCGCCCACCTGGGCCATCGCCTCAATGATTAGAACTCCGGGCATGACGGGACGGCCGGGGAAATGCCCGGCAAAAAAATCCTCGTTCACAGTGACATTTTTAAGGCCCACCGCCCGCCGGCCGGCCTCCACTTCCAAAATCCTGTCCACGAGCAGGAATGGATGGCGGTGAGGGAGAATCTGTTGAATGGACTGTATATCCAGCATGCCGGATATGCTCCTTTCGCACGGCACTGCCCCGGGGCGCCCCAAAGGGCGCCGGGGACAGGAACATTATACCACGGGAAAAACCGTTTGGAAAGCACCGCGCCCGCCCGGCGGACGGACCCGGCGCCGCAGGCGGCGGTTTTCCCCGCCCCGCCGGGGCAATCAACCGGCGGCAACCGGTTCACGCCGCCGCTGAAACGCCAGGGGAATGCCGCCGCGATGCGGCGCGCGCTCCGGCGGGCAAACGGGCCACCGGTTCTTTTCATTTGCGGGCTGTATTCAAAAAATGATGACTGTTTAACGAAGGTGAGTTTTATGCGCGCACTTCCCACCCTGCCGCCGCGCCGGCCGTCCATGCCCCGGGCAGTGCTGCCGGCGCTGCTCCTGCTGCTGCTTTCCCTGTTCGGCTGCGCCGCCGCCGGCGGCACGGAGAAGACCGCCCGTTACGATATAGTCGTTTACGGCGGCGGTTTCGCCGGCTGTGCGGCCGCCCGCAGCGCGGCCATCAACGCCCCGGACAGTTCCGTACTGCTGGTGGTGCCCGATCCGGAACCGGCCCTGGGCGGCATCGGCACCACCGGCGGGCAGAATTACTTCGACATCTGGCGCTGGCACGGCCGCCTGACGGCGGGCGGCTCCTTCGCCCACTGGTACGCTCAAACGGGCCAGTTTTACAACACCGGCGCCATGGCCTCCCTTCTGCGCGCCGATCTGGCATCTTACAGCAACATCCACATCCTCTTTACGCACGACATCGTGAAGGTGGCCACCGCCGGCCCGCCGCCGCACATCACCGCCCTGGAACTGCGGGACATCTACCGCGACGACGGCGGTATCGTGCGCTGGGGGGACGACACGCTGCGGGTGGCGGGACGGGTTTTCGTGGACGCCTCGGAAGACGGACGGCTCACCCGCCTGGCCGGCCTGCCGGTGACCGCCGGGCGGTACGACTGGCCGGCACAGTATCTGGAAGGGGAGGAGAGAAGCGGCGGGCCGGACGGCACCGCCGGTCAAAACGCAGGGACCGCGGCGGGCGCCCGGCAACAGGCGGCCACGCTGCAGTTTAAAATCACCGGGGTGACTCTTCCCACCGCCCCCGCCCGCATCGGCGACATCATCTTCACCCGGGACGGCCACGGAGTGTGGGGCATGGACGGCGGCTGGCTAACTTTCCGGGACAACCCGACGGTCCGGGCGTTCAACGACCGCCAGGCCCCGCAGGGGTTCGCCCTCAAGCCGTTCAACGCCGCCCAGAACGGCCCGCACAGCCGGGAATGGTGGGTCAACGCCCTGCTGGTGTTCAATGTGGACGGGCGGGCCGACGCACGGGATCGGGGGACCTCCCGCTACCCGACGACCCTCCCCGGCGCTCTGGACACCGACACCGCCCGGGCGAGAGCCGTGGCGGTACTGCAGTCGCCTGAATTTCTCCGCGCCCTGCGCCAGTTTTCGGTAACCGATCCGCGCACCGGCCGCCGCTACGGCCTGCAGCAGGCCTCGCTGGTGAAGGACGCGCAGGGCCGGCCGGTGGTGGGCGACATGCTCTACCTGCGGGAGACCGTGCACCTGCCCCTGGACCCGGCGCGCACCGGCAACGGCACGGAGAACGACAACTACGCCCTCACACCGGCGGCCTGCCAGGGTGCGGGCGGGGCGGTCAGCGGCGGAAACGTCGCCGGGGCAGACGCGGCCAATTACGCCACCCGCATCGGTCTGGGCTTTTACGCCATGGACATCAACGCCTATTCCTACCGCGACTTAAAGGAGGGGGGAATATACGGCTGGCCGGTCACCGGGCGCGACCGGCCGGACTGGCGGCAGCGCGGCGGCGAACCGAAAAACCCGGTGTACCTGCCCTACCGCATGCTGGTCACGCCCGGCATGGTCAACCTGCTGGTCCCCGGCTACGCCACCGGCGCTTCTTCCCTCGCCTGGGCGGAAATCCGCGTTCTCCCCAATCTGACCGTGCTCGGTGACGCCGCCGGGGCGGCGGCCGCCCGGTCGGTGGTTTACGGCGAACAGCCCGCCGATTTCGGCACGGCGCAGATCCGCTGGGTGCAGGACAGGCTCCGGCGCATGGGCGCCCGGCTGAATAAATAACAGGACGGGGCACTCCCGTCCTGTTCCGTCCCTTTATAGAAACCGCCTCTTTCCACCTTCTCCCGCACGGGGGGATGAAGGAGGCATTCACCCGGCAGGGCGATAAATATGCGCGAACACTTGCTCTTGCGGTACAATAAGCCACGGGGGGAAAACCAACCACTGCGTCCGGAACAGCAAACCCGCCACACCTGTTGCTGTGAATTCACGCCGGATACCTGCATATTTTCCTTTCAGCCCCGCTCATGGTTGCTCCCGCCGCGCGGGAAACGGCGGCAAGGGTCGGACACCGGCGGCCGCCCGCTTCCCGCTTTTTCCGCCCGCCGGCGGCGCCGGCTCCCGACGGACGCTTCCGCATTCAGCCGGCGGCCCTTACTTTCCCGGCCGCCTCCAGGGTGAGCAGCGCCGTCCGGCGGGCCCGGTCGCGCAGCGGAGCCACGGCCGCCGCCAGACGCTCCCGGCAGCCGGCCGGGTCGGCCAGCACCTTTTCCACGGCTTCCCGCAGCGCACCGTATTCCAGGGCATCCGCCCGCCCGGCCGGACAAAGGCCGATCTGCTCCAGAAAGCGGTCAATCTTGGGATCATAGGCAATACCCACCGGCGGCACGTTCATCACCGCGGCCAGGATCAGGGCGTGCAGGCGCATGCCGATGAGCAGATCCAGGCGGCCGATCAGGGAAACCGCCTGCGGCACGGCCAGACCGCGGTCCAGCACCGCCGCCGGCCTGTGCATCAATGCGGCCACAGCGCGGCTGACGGCCAGATCTTCCGGATAGTGCAGGGGAATGAACAGCACCCGCCACCCCCGCCGGCAGAGATCATCGCACACGCCGGCCAGCGCCCGCCGCCGCGCCCCGTCGAAGCCCGCCCATTCACGCACGGACACGCCGGCCACCGGCCCGCCGTCCACCCCGGCCGCCGCCAGCAGTTCCTCCCCCGCCCGCGGGTCCACCCCGCCCGGTTCCAGGCCGAGCACCGGATCGGCGGTGACATACACCGGCGGCCGGATTACCCCCATGGCCGCCAGATCCCGGGCCGACTGCTCGTCGCGCACGGTGATCAGCTGCACCCGGTTGGCCACCAGCCGCATAAGCAGTCGTCCCCAACGGCTGCGCACCGGCCCGATCCCCTGGGCGTAAAAAACCACCGGCCTGCGCAGCCACCGGGCCAGCCCGATCACA
>Ga0315298_1007139_pt1 | contig 14870 bp, 8 predicted proteins | sample WHS_1_MG_FD_203077 | JGI IMG/M metagenome (GOLD analysis project Ga0315298, IMG submission 203077) | Extremophilic microbial mat communities from Washburn Hot Springs, YNP, Wyoming, USA - WHS_1_MG | ecosystem: Environmental > Aquatic > Thermal springs > Hot (42-90C) | place: USA: Wyoming... | reverse complement strand
AGCTTCCCGCCCCGGTGCAGCCGCTCGCACCGCCGCTGATAGTAGGGCAGACTGTACTGGCGAAACATGGACGGTGAGACGATCACCTCGTCGATGTTGTCGCCGAAGATGCAGACCGTCCCGTACGGGCAGTCCGCCATGATGTCGAAGGCGACGTCGTTGGCCTCGCTGCACACTTCAAAGAAATGCTCGCACTCCCGCGGATGGTCCATCATCAGGAACAGGCCGGCCTCCATGCCCGCCAGGTCGATCAGCAGATGGGGCAGCGGGCTGCGCGGCAGCACCAGATCCACGAACCCGAACCCGCCCATCGCGTCGATCGCCTCTTTCACCTTTTCGTAGGTCGGGACGAGCCGGCGGTGCGTGAACATGTATTCGACAACCTTCAGGTCATCGGCCGTCTTGACGGCGTGCTCCACGCGGAACGGATGCTCGTCCTTCATCAGCGTCCGCTCTCGCTGCGTAATGGAGCCGGCCGGCGTGGTGGTCGTCTGGATGAAGCCGTCGGGCAGTTCCTTCCGCTCGATGCGGATCGAATCGTCGTATACCACCTTGTAGGTCTCGCCGTACAGGTGCACGGGCAGGCCGACGTCCATCCTGCGGTGCAGGTCGAGCAGCGTCGGGCAATCCGCATACGCCGGGTCCATCGTACCGCGGCGCTTGTTGATGTCGAAGTAGTACGACAGGTCGGGAAAGAACGGCGGGCGGTCGTTTCGGCCGCCGTTACCCGATAACGTATTGAGAATCCGCTGGCGATGCGTCAGCCCCATAGCGCCTGTCTCCATCATGGACGGTCCACCGTCGGCCACAAGCCGTGGCCCTGCACGGCGCCCCCCAATATCCCCGGAACAACCGACGAGGGCAACTGACCATTGACTCCAGACCGTCGCCCATCGACGATGAACGCCGATCGCAGTTGCCTGGAGAGACTATGCCCGGCCGCAGACCAGATGTTGCGGAAGAACTGCTGCTCAACAAGGTCGTCCTTCGGCCGGACAAGGTGCATGGCCGGCCGGCGGAGTCGCTCGGCCGGCCGTTCGACGCGTTCGTCGCCCGCAACGCCGACACCGGCCGGCAGGTGTGCGGCTGGTACTTTCCCGCCGACCGGCCCGCGGCGATGGCGTTGATAAACGCGCCCAACCGCGGCACGAAGGCGCAGGCCCTGGACCACGCCGCCTTGCTTCTGGACTGCGGGTGCAGTGTTGTGCTGTACGACTACCAGGGCTTCGGCGACTCACCGGGCCCGGCGGACGTGCGGACGCTGGTCGGCGATGCCGTGGGAGCGTTGGCCTGGGCGCGACATCGCGGCCTTATGCCCGCGGGGACGAGACTGCTGGTTGTGGGTTTGTCCTTGGGCAGCCTGGTGGCGATCCGCATGGCCGCCGCCGAGCCCGCCGTGGCCGGCCTGGTGCTGGACGGCGCGGTCGAGCCGTTCCGCGCCCTGCGGCGGAGTTTCGGGGCCCTGGGAGCCGCCGTGGCCGAGGTCGCCTGTTCACAAGTACCCCCTGAGCTGGACTCGCAGGCACAGATTCAATCTGTGACCTGCCCGGCGCTGTTCGTCCACGGCCGGCTGGACAACATCAGCACCATTGACGACGCGGAGTACCTGGCCGGTCTTGCGAAACGCGCAACCCTTTGGGTCCTTGATGATTGCGGCCACTTCGATACCATTTCCAAGCACCGCGATGAATATCGCCAACGACTACGGCAGTTCCTGGCGGACCTTGGCGTCCGATAAGAGACGTGTGAGTGGCACTGGGCACATGGGTCCTATAAGGCCTATACGACCTATAGGTCCTATCTGAGGCCGGCCCCTGTCGTCTGTGTCCAAGTGTCGCCGATCGGGTAAACTGCCGCCATGAGCCACACACTCAGCGAATTGGCCGCTTTCTTGCAGCAGCAGGGCATGCCTTGCCAGGTGGTCGGCGAGGCCGGCCATTGCATCAGCGGCGTTGCGACCCTCGAGGAGGCCGGGCCGCAGCAGGTCTCTTTTCTGGCCAACCCCAAGTACGAGAAGATGTTGGCGACGACCCAGGCCGGCGCCGTCGTCGTGCGAACAGGCCAGCCGGTCCCGCGCCCGATGAACCTCCTGCAGGTCCGGGACCCGTACGCCGCGATCACCCATCTGATCGTCAAGCTCCACGGCTTCCGCCGGCACCCGCCGATGGGCATCAGCAAGCAGGCCTGGATCGCCCCCTCGGCCCGCATCGGTCGCAACGCCAGCATCTGGCCCTTCGCTACCGTCGGCGAGAACGTCGTGATCGGCGATGATGTGACGATCTATCCCGGCTGCTTCATCGCCGACGGCTGCAAGCTGGGCAACAACGTCGTGCTGATGCCCAACGTGGTGCTCTATGAGCAGGTGATTCTCGGTGACCGTGTTACCATTCACGCCGGCACGGTCGTCGGCGAGGACGGTCTGGGCTTTGCCCCGGTCGGCCAGAAGTGGGAGAAGATTCCGCAGGTCGGCACCGTCCAGATCGGCGATGAGGTTGAGATCGGCTCGAATTGCAGCATCGACCGCGCCACCCTCGGCAGGACCATCATCGCCAGGGGCACGAAGTTCAGCAACCTCATCGCCATCGGCCACGGCTGCCGGATCGGCGAGAACTGCCTTCTGGTCGCCCAGGTCGGCGTCGCCGGCTCGGTGACCGTGGGCAATCACGTGACCATGGCGGGGCAGGTGGGCGTGGTCGGACACATCACCGTCGGCGACAACGCTACGCTGGCGGCCAAGGCCGGTGTGACGCACGACGTGCCGCCGGGCGAGACGTACCTGGGCGCTCCGGCCGCCTCGATCCAGCAGAAGAAACGCGAATTCGCCTCGCTGACCAAGCTGCCCGAGATGCGGCAGCGGATCCGCAAGCTCGAGGCATTGGTCGAACAGCTCCAGCGGGAGATCGATGAGCTCAAGGCCCGACCCAAATCCGGCTGAGCCGGCCCTGGGCCTGATCGCCGGGGCAGGCTCCTTCCCTTTCCTGGTTGCCGAAGGCACCCGGCGAGAGGGCCGCCGGCTGGTCGTCATCGCCCTCCGCGGTTTCGCCGACCCCCACCTGCGCGATCTGGCGGACGCGTTCTACTGGTCGGGCGTCGCCCGGCTGGGCCGCTGGAAACGGATCTTCCGCCGGGAAGGCGTCCGCGAGGCGATCATGGCCGGGCGGGTCCGCAAGGCGGACATGTACGGCCGGTTGCGGCTGCTCCGCTACCTGCCCGACTGGACCACCCTCAAGGTCTGGTACCGCAAGACCCGGGACAAGCGGAACGACAGCATCCTGAGGGCCGCCTCCGAGGAGCTGGCAACGGCCGGCGTGACGCTCATCGACTCGACCCGCTACTGCCGGCAGGCCATCGCCCAACCCGGAGTACTGACGACTCGAGGGCCGAGCGAGCAACAGTGGCGGGACGTCCACTTCGGCTGGCGGATCGCCAAGGAAATGGGACGCCTGGACATCGGCCAGTCCATCGCCGTCAAGGAGCAGGAGGTCATCGCCGTCGAGGCCGTCGAGGGTACCGACGAGATGATCCGCCGCGCGGGCGGACTCTGCCCGCAGGGCGGCTGGACACTGGTCAAGGTCGCCAAGCCCGACCAGGACGTCCGCTTCGACGTGCCGTCGGTCGGCCCGGACACGATGCACAATATGCACGCGAGCGGCGCGACCATGCTGGCGATCGAGGCGGGCAAGACCCTCCTGCTCGAACAGGACGAGGTCCTGGACCTGGCCGCCCGCTACGGAATCGTGATCGTGGCCCTGACCGCCGAGAAAAACGTGTCAGGATGAATTTCCTGCCGTCATTCGCGCCGGAAGACGGCCACCACGTCCTCGACCGGCACCACAAACAGCTGGTTTCCCGGCTCCAACTCCACGGGAATGGCGTGCTTCGGGTTGAACAGGATCTTGTCGTACTGGCGCAGGGGCAGATTCTCGTCCTTCTCGATCTCCGCGGAGATCGCGACGATCCGGCCGGTGATCGTGGGGATCTCGAGGTTGTCGGGCAGCTGGATCCCGCCCTTGGTCTGCTTCTTATCCTCGTCCTTGCGGATCACGACGCGCTTGCCGACCGGCTCAATCCGCTCGAGTCTGGTTGTTTCCTTGTTGGATTCTTTGGCCATCGACGTCACCTCTCGCCCGACCGGCGCCGGCGGACCGTCGCACCCGGTGCCCTTGCTCTGACCGCTCGGCGCTGCGGACGCCAGCGCCCGATGAGGTCTCCATAGGATTGTACGGGCTGGAGGGCATGTTGGGCCAGTGGCGGCCGGCACAACGCCCCCTACCCGGGTGCGTGACAGTGTGGGCGAACATCGGACGCCACGCCCGGGGTGTTTGTGTCAGCCCCCGTAGCTTGACACATTGGCGACAACGAATCTCCGTTGATGCCCTCGCCTTGGTTCGGGTCACCGTGCTGCTGGCTGCCGGAAGACCGTTACAATACCCCGGACGGATGGACGATCGACCCCGCGACGGCCGGACGACGTGACAGCTGGGCCGCCGGAACACGGCCGGGCGGGTATCCGAACCTCGCACGGGAACCTATATGACTCGCATTGATCCGGTTGTAAGTCGTATCCTGCCCCAGATTATGGAACTTCGTCACACGTTGCACGCTCACCCGGAACTCTGCCACGAGGAGCACGCGACATCCCGGACCGTTGCCGATCGCCTCAACCGCCTGCCCGGTCTGGTCGTCCAGACCGGCGTCGGCGGTACCACCGGCATCAAGGCGGTGCTCGGCGGCGACAAGTGCGGACCCGCCGTCCTGCTGCGGGCCGACATGGACGCCCTGCCGGTCCAGGAAGTCGCGGATCTGCCCTACCGGTCGCAGGTCGCCGGAAAGATGCACGCCTGCGGGCACGACGGCCATACCGCTTGCCTTGTCGGGGTCGCAACCGTCCTGGCCGAGATCGCCGACGAGCTGCCCGGGCCGGTGGTGTTCATATTCCAGCCGGCTGAGGAGACCGGCGGCGGCGGCCAGATCCTGGTCGATGCGGGCATTCTCGATTCACCGAAGGTCGGTGCGGCGTTCGCCCTGCACGGCTGGCCGAAACTTCAGGTGGGGCAGATCGGGATCTGCCGGGGCCAGGCGATGGCGGCGACGGGCGGTTTCCACATTGTGGTCAAGGCCAAGGGCGCGCACGGAGCGGCGCCACACGAAAGTCCCGATCCGATCGTCATCAGCGCGCGGATCATCGACGCCTTGCAACAGATCGCCTCGCGGATGATTTCCCCGCTGGTGCCGGTGGTCGTTACGGTGGGCACGATCCATGGGGGGACCGCTCTGAATATCATCCCGAGCCGCTGCGAGATGTCCGGTACGGTACGGGCATTGTCCGACGATGTGCGCGCGGAGGTACTTCAACACGTCGAACGGATCGCCAAAGGCATCGCTGCTGCCTTCGGCGCCGATGCCGAGGTCGAGATTCGCGAGGCCTACCCGGCCCTGTACAACGACCCGGCCGCCTGCGACTTCGTCGCGGCGGTCGCACGCGAGGTGATCGGGCCCGATGCCGTCGTCGAGCACGGACCGACGATGGGCGGCGAAGACTTCGCGTACTACCTTCAGAAGGCGCCGGGGGCCCTGATCCGGCTGGGCGTCGATGCCCCGAACCGCCCGTCGGCCATGCTGCACCAGGCGCACTACGACTTCAACGACGACGCCTTGCCGGTCGGGATGAAGCTTATGGCCAACCTGGCGGTCCGTTGGCTGCGCAACCGGACCCCGGGCTCGCCTTTGTAGGGTGCGATGCACGATCGCTGAAACAGGTCCGCCGCGACCTCTGCGCACACTTGCTCAACACGCGTCCAGTTATGCCAATCAGGATGCAGGCGGCGGTACTCGCTCAGGTCCGTCTGTTCCAGGTCGTAAGGCATTGGATGAGCCAATTGGACCTGCAATTGTTGTAGCGGTGATTCGCCGCTCGCCTGGGGGTACAGGTCGTCCAGGCAGCCAAGGGCCCTGGCCACCTGTTCCTTTCCCATGTGCGCCGCCAGCGCGGCGAGGTCGAGGTAGTCGCGGGTGGCGTTACGTCTCAGGATCAACACCGCTTTGATCCGCAGCATCTCCGCTTCGGTAGGCACAGTAATCCGGTGACCGGCCACCTCCAATTCCTTTGTCTCCAGCGGCCGCTCGCGAATCAGCTGGCGTATGCCAGTTTCGATGCCATCCAGGCTGCCCAGGATCATAACGGGGCGTTGCACGCGTGCGGTCTGCCAACCGGCCACCGACTCCAGTTGCGCCAGGATCGCGTCAAATCGAGGCCGCAGATCGGTCAGCACGTGATCCGTATCATCGGACATGCGGTGCCGCGCGAATAGGGCTGACGCCGTCCCGCCCACCAGAACGGCCCCGGGCGGGATCCGCTGAAGGTGAGCGGCCGCGGCCAACAAACGTTCCCATTCAGGCCAATCGCTTGCCGACATAATAGTACCAGAAGTGATACCTTTGAGCGTAGGGATCGTGCAAATGGGCCTCGCAGACCCGAACGACACGTTCACGAACATCGGGACGCGCCGCTACAACGTCGCGAAGCTCCTTCCAGTCTTTGAGCCGGCCGCGTGCGATCACATCATCCACCGCCGCCAACGTCCAATCAGAATGATTCAGATGCCGATGTACCATACTGGAAATTATACATTTCTCCACGGACCACAGTCAGTGATAGACAGTGGAACTACCACAAGACCGCCCCTTAGAGGAAAAACGGCTTCCTTGCGGGCCAGCGCGCGCTTCGGCCGCCACTTGCCATCGAACCAACTCTGCCTAACCTATTACCCTGGACAGGGCATGGTTCCGCCACGGGTCAGCGTGTGTGAGCCGGCGGGCCTGACCATCGCCTGTCCTTGGAAAGAGCATTGGCATGAGTTCACAAGCCGTTGCGTCCGAAAAAGGCCGCGTCGAAGTGACCGAATCCGTCGTCTCCATCCCAACCTACGGCCCCCTGGGTCGCGATCCCTGGCCCAACGTCTTCTTCAAGAGCCAGTGGTACGCCCCGTTCTACCCCCTGGACCGGTACCTGCACCCGGCCGGACCCCGACACGATCAGACGTACGTGACCGTCACCCTCGAGAACGAGTACCTGCGCGTCGTCGTACTGCCGGAACTCGGCGGGCACGTCTGGCAGATGTATGACAAGGTGTGCAAGGAACACCTGGTCTACAACAACGACGTGGTCAAACCGACGCGGATCGGCTTTCGCACCGCCTGGTGCAGCATCGGTATCGAGTTCAACTTCCCCGTCGCACACTCGCTTCAGAGCGTCGATCCGCTGCCCTACAGAATTGAGCACCACGAAGACGGCTCAGCCAGCGTGCTGACCTGGCATCGCGACCGGCCCCGCCGCATCGAGATGATCCTGCGCCTGACGCTCCGGCCCCACCGTCGCGACCTCCAGGTCCGCGCCGCCATGTACAACCCCTCGCCCATCCGCCGGCCATACGACTACTGGACCAACGCGGCCATAAGCGCCCGTCCGGCCGCGCAGTACATCTACCCGACCCGCTGGATGCAGGCCCACGGCGGCCGCAAGGTCTACGCCTGGCCCATGGTCAACGGCGATGACATGCGCTTTCAGTCGAACTACCTCAAGACCGTCAGCTTCTTCGCCTGGGACCGCGAGCCGGGCTTCTTCGGCTGCTGGTGGTCCGACACGGATAACGGGCTGGTGCACGTGGCGGATCCGGAGCGCTGCCCCGGCAAGAAACTGTTCAACTGGGGCAAACGCGCGCAGGCGTGGCTGACGGCGGTGACCGACAACTCCGGTCCATACGCGGAGCTGCAGGCCGGACGCTTCGCCACCCAGGCCGACTACCAGTGGCTCCAGCCGGGCCAGATGGATGTGCTGGAGGAGTCTTGGTACGGCTATCACGGGCTCGGCGGGCTGACCTTCGCCGGCCGGGACGTGGCCATGAACGCGACGACCGACGGCGGTGACGGTAAGCCTGCCAGCGTGGTCAGAATCGCACTCCACTCCGTCTGCGACATCCGCGGCGCCCGAATCGTCGTGACGGCCGACGGCGAGGAGGTCTTCGAGGAGACAGTCGATCTGTCGGCATCCGCCCCGCTGCACCGGCAAGTCAACCTGCCGAAGCCCGCGACGCAGTCCGTGGACGTCGCCGTGATCGACGCGCACTACAGGGAACTCCTCGGCCAGTCCATTTCGCTCCAGCCGGCTGCCAAGGGCCGTATGCCTAAGGCCCCGCACGAGAAATGGGAGAACATGTTCGCCTCGCTGGAGGACAAGGATGCGGCCGAACGGGCGCGGATCGGCCAGATCAGCGAGCTGAACAACCTGTGGCCGCGGGCGCAGGAGGCATACGAATCCGCCCTCCAGGCCGACCCCAATTGCCCCGAGGCCCTGATGGGCCTTGCGTTCGTCGCCCTGCGCAACGCGAAGTTCGATCAGGCTGCCCACTACGGCCGCACGCTGATGGGGAGCACGAAGAGCAACTGGCGGCGCGCCGGAGCTTACTTCGTCGGCGTGGCGGAGTTCTCCGCGGGCCGGGCAGATGAGGCGATCGCGGCCCTGAAGACGGCGGTCAAGCACCCCAAGATGGGCCAGATGGCCGGGCTGTTCCTGGCGATGGCTCAGGCGCGATCCGGCCGAACGAAGGATGCCCTCAAGACCGCACAGACTCTCGGCGAGCCGGTCGCCTCCATGCCCGTCGCCCAGTGGCTCGAGGCCGCCTTGGCGGGCGACGCCTTCGCCGAGGATCCGGCCGGCGGCTGGACGATCGCCGACGAGGGAGAACGGCTCGATCTCGGCTGCGAACGCGGCGTCTGGGCGATCCGGGTAGGAATGCCGGCGCTCGGCGAGAAGATCATTGACAATCTTCTGAAGCGAGGCGCCGCCCAGGCCCGGGAACCGCTGGCATGGTACCTGAAAGGGTATCTCCAGCACTTGCAGGGCAACCAGGCCGCCGCAAAGGCAAGTCTTGCCGAAGCCGCTGCCCTGCCGGCCAACAACAAACGCCCGACCCACTCCGAGTGGACCGACGTACTGCAATGGGCTCTTCGGACCAATCCGGCCGATCGCAAGCCCCTCGGCTACCTGGCGCCGCTCGAGTATTGGCTGAGGCGGGCGGACCGGGCCGTCGAACACTGGCAGGGCCTGCTGGCCGCCAACGGCAACGGCGACGCCAGCACCCACTACGGCTTGGCCATGGCCCTGTGGGAGGCCCGCAACGACCACAAGGCCGCCGCCGACATCCTGGCCAAGGCATTGGCGAAGAACCCCAACCACGAACGGCTCTACCTGGTGCTCGATGACCTCCTGGTCGAGGCCAACGATGTCGAAACGCGCGGGCAGTGGCTGGACAGGGCCCGCGTCCACTGCGGCCAGACCGACTTTCTCACCGAACGCTACTGCCACTGGCTCGTCAACCAGCAGCGCTGGAGCGAGGTGATCGATCTGCTGACCGAGCATAAGTTCGGTCCCTCGCACGGCATGTACATCCGTCGCCGGATGTGGCTGCTGGCCCATCACCGCCTGGCCCTGCAATGCCTGGCGGCCGGCGATTACCCGAAGGCCTGCGACTACGGCCTGGCCGGCGCTACTCCGCCGGCCACCCTCGGCGAAGACGACATGGCCATGCCGTTCGCCTCGCCGGTGCTGCTGGCCGCCGCAGAGGCGTGCGAGAGGATGGGCGAAAAGGCCAAAGCCAAGGAGTTGCTCCAGCAGGCGCTTCGTCTGGCGGTGGCCGGCCACATGCACCCGCCGTACACCGAGATCCATCGCGCCCGCGTACTGCTGAAGCTCGGCCGGAAGCAAGCCGCCGAGAAGGTGCTTCAGGAAGTGCTCAACGAGGTGTTGCCGCGGCTCGAGGATTCCCGCGCGGGTCTGAACAAGGCCCACTTCCATTACCTGTACGCCTTGGTCCTGGAGACGCGTGGGCAGCAGGACGAGGCCCGTCACCACTTTGAGCAGGCCGACAAATTGGACCTGCAATGGGCCAATCTCGTCGGCTACAGCGTTCAGTGGGGATTCAATTGAGCACAACGTTTACATACAGCGCCCTGGCCGTAATGGCGACTGTACTGGGCCTCTCGCAAGCCCATGCGGTTGTGGGTGATCCGCAGATCCGCACGGACCACCCCCTCTATCCCGGCGAACTGGCCTACTCGACGATGGACCGCTTCTGTCAAACCATCATCGACAGCGGGGACTGGGGGCTCGGACTCGGCGACTCCGAACGCGACGTCGCCCTCAAACTCTGGCTCTGGAAGATCACGCACACCCTTCACGATTACACGCCGAAACTCTGGACGCCCTTACACGAGTACTGTCGGGCGCGCTTCCAGACGCATGAGCCGAATCATCCGATCCGCCCCGACCCCACCTTCCCGCCGTGTGTCTCCGACGAGGACCAGGACAGCCTGCGGTGGACCTTCTCCTTCGGGTACGCCCTGTGCACGACCCATCACGGTAACATCGGCCCGCAGATCGAGGCCGTCGGCAAGGCCCTCGGCAAGGATTGGCGCAGTCGCTGGGTCGAGATCCCCGGCGACACCAACCACGAGATCTTCTTCGACGGCCGATGGCGCGTCTTCGACGTCAACGCCGGTACCCTCCTGTTCAGCAGCGACGACCCGAAGACCGCCGACCTGCTGTCCTTCCGGGACGCCTTCGGACCCCGGGACGGCCCCAAGCGACCCGATCTGCTGGAGAACGCCCCGGCTTTCGCGGGCCGGTACCTGCCAAAACTCGTCTGGGGGGAGAACGGCACGGACGGCCTCCCCAAACCCTACGTCTGGATGCGGAATCTCCTGCGGCGCCCCGACCTCTACTGGGACGGCGACGAGGTCGCCCGCAAGCACCCCGACCTGAAACTCATGTACCACGCCGCCTACAACGCCTGCCCCATCGTTTACGCCCTCAAGAACGGCGAGACCTTCACCCGCTGGTTCAGCGGCGACGACGCCCGCAAGGAGATGGGGTTGCCCAAGCCCGTCTGGTGGGGGGCGAACCTAACCGGCGGCCCGGGCACCACCTGCCATTACGCTCACTACCTGCGGGACCGCCCCGAGTGGTGTGAGGACACCGATCCCCTGATCTTCTCCGAGCAGAGTCAGACGGACAATCGGTACGCCCGGTGGGACTTCAAGACGGCCACCCACGGCAACGGTCTGTACGACTGGCAGCCGAACCTGGTCGCCGGCGACTGGAAAGAGGGGGCCGTCGCGATCGACGGGCCCGTCGTCTCGGATGCGGAGGGCCTGACGGCCGAAGGCCCGGCCCGGGTCACCTTCGCTTTCTTCAGTCCGTACGTCATCGCGGCCATGCCTGCCGCGGAGGCCGACCCCGCCCTCGACGGGGCCACCCAGGGGGCCGTGCTGGAGGCCCGGACGGAGGGGCCCCTGCCCGTCGAGGTCTCGGTCAACAACGGCCTGACCTTCCGGCCCGTCGGCACGCTCGACGGCCCGAGCCGCCTGGACTTCACCGACGCCGTCAAGGGCCGCAACCAGTACCGCCTGCGCCTGCGGCTGGACAAGGACCGGAGGCTCCGGAACCTGCGGCTGCGGACGATCGTCACGACCTGCCGGGCGGTCTATCCGAAACTGAAGGCCGGCTCCACCACCGTCACCTGTCTCGTCGACGGCCTGAATGCCTTCGACGCCTCCCCCGACTTGACGAGCGAACGCCTCGCCACCGACCCCGCCAGCTTCGTGTCCCAGGAAAACCTCGCGTGGGTCGGATACGATACGCAAGAGATCGTCGCGTGGAGGGCAGAGAGGGATCCAGCCGGCTGCATCTACAAAGTCACGGCGCCCGCCGGCAAGCTGGTCAGCGTCTCCGCCGCCGTCGATGTGACGTGGCCCGCGCCGACGCCGGCAGGCTGTTGGGGAGAGCTCGCTATCGGCCCGTCGCCCGAGGGTCCGTGGACCGTCGCCGGCAGAGTGGACCCCGAGTCTGAAGGTATCGTTCGCTGCAACACGCTGCCATTCTATTGGCTCTACGGAACGGCCGACGTCTCGAAACACGGGGTCGCGACGGCGTACGTACGCGTCCGGTTCGCAGGAGCTGGACGACCCGGCGGAATCCGGTACATGTATTTGTTCGGCACGTACCGTGCCGGCGCAGCCTCCCCGCTGAGGATCACCTATTTCTGGAAGACGGACGGACGGATGACCCATCATACCGAAACGGTGCCGGCCGACCGGAGCGAACACCGCTACACGATCCGCACGGGCAGAGCCGTTCAGAACGCCAAGGTCGTGTTCGCCGTCCCCGCCGGCAGGTAGCGCCTACCGGCCGGTCACAGGCAGGACGGAGGCCCCCTCCTCAGCCAGCCGGCGAAGGCAGGCATCCCACTGGCCGCCGGGTGCGTCCCAGAACCTTGCCCAGTCGCGCCATGCCACCGGTCTGCGGCGAAGGAGCAGGTCGGGCACGGCGTACTGGGGCAGGTCCGAGGCGGCGGCTTGCTCGCCGTCGATGCCCGGCGGCGCCTCCTGCTTCAGGCTGTACCTGGCCTGAACATCAAAGTGCGGCCCGGTCCAGACGACCAGGTCCGTGTGGCGGATCATCCAGTGAATGGGCAAAGGGGCGAAGAGCCGCTCGATCTGCTCGGCAACCAGATCCACTCCCGCCGTCTGGTAGAACCCCAACAACGCGACCCCCAGCATCGCCGCCTCATGCCCGGAAGTTCCCGCCATCCACCCCGGTTCGTGAATGCCCGCTACGATCCACCCGTCGTGCTGCTCGAAGCCCAGGCATGCCGGCGTCCCCCGTGAGGGGCACTCCAGCGCCGCTCGGATCCTTGTGGCGGCCAGGTCCACCGGGCCGACCCCGACGGGTGTCGCCCTCCAGGCAGGGTGCTGGTTGAGCAGGCCGGCCAATTCCCGGCGGAGGAAATGACGTACGGCCTCCTGAACCTGGCCCAAAGACTCTTCGTGTTTACGCAGCGTCGTCTCTTCCCGGCCGTCTTCCTGCATCGCCGCGCGACGCATGCGCGCGAAAATCTTCGGCACCGTGCCGGAGTGGAACCCCGGGCGCAGCAGCTGCGAGAAGGTCTCCCCCCGACTGCCCATCCGGACCGGCCGGAGAATCGGCGAGCGGTTGGCGCTGTAGAGCTTCCAGTTCTCCTTCAGTTCCCAGGCCAGGAACCCGAAGACGCCGGGGATCAGAAACGCCGTCGTTGTCGCATAGGTCGTCGCCTGCACCTCGCCCAGACCGAGGCTCCGCAGGCCTCTGGCCATAAACGGCACCGCCGGCAGAATGAGCTTGTGCGACACCGTCACCACCGGGAAGTGCTTGATCGGATTGATCTGAGGTTCGGCCAGCAGGTTGACGAAGAACCTCACACAGTAGGCAACCAGACCCCAGACGCATCCCAGGATTGCCTTGACCACCAGCGCCCCGCGTCCCTGGCCGCCGCGCAGCCGCAGCCACTCATCCACGGCGTACAGCATCCGCTCGAGGCGTTCCAGCAGCAGGCCGAACGCCCGAACGATCGCGCGGAACAGGCCCGCCAGAACGTCGCCGATCAGCCGTCCCCACACCACAACGGTATAGTGGGCCAGGGCGTGCGCCACCGCGCGAAACCCCCGCCAGTTCAGCACCGCCGCCGCCGCTATGTATATCCCCACCAGGATCGGCGCGCCCACCGCGGGTGCGATGCCGCGCGGCAGCATCCGCCATGCCATCCACGTCACCGCCAGCGGTTTGAGGCCGTACCGCCAAAACGCCCGCCAGACGCGGCTGGCCGCGATCGCCTGGATGAACCGCCGGCACAGCAGCCACCCCGGCCAGTCGACGAAGACGCGTCGCAAGACCTTGACCATCGCCTTGATTGACCACGCCAGCCCCCGCCGGAAACCAGGCACGTTGACGACAGCCATCAGGAACAGGGCCGGGAGCAGCAGATCCACCGGATGTTCGAACGGATCGAGCGCCCTGGCCAGACGGCCGGACAGTCTGCCGATGGTGCGGTCCAGGATCTCCTGAAGAACGAACGCCCCGCCGAACGGGATGAGGCAGTAGTACGTGAAGACGCGTCCCAGCGGCGTGGCGAACAGCAGCGAACTCATCCGCTGGAAGAGGCGCAGGTAGGCCTCTCCGGGATGATACACGCCGTCCAGCGGTCCGCTCAGATGGCGGTCGATCCGGAGGAGCTGGTCTCCCCACAACAACGCGGACACCCCGGCCAGGTCCTCCATCTTCAGCTGGTTCCGCGAGATCGCGTCGCGCAGATCGCCCATTCGGGCGAACCCCCGCTGCACGATTCCGTCCGTGAACTCCTCGATCACTTTCTGGCGGGCCACCTGCTCCACCCTGTGATGAGGGCGCAGGCCGGCGCGATCGAGCGCCTCGCTCACGAACGGCCGGAACCGGTCCCGCAGCCGGCCTTCCGCACGGCTGACGGCGGCCCGCAGCAGATTCTCGATCCGCTCTCGCCGGGCCGGCTCCAGGCGACACCTGTTCAGATGACTCCACGCCGATCGCAGATGTTTGCAGACCAGCATCATCTGTTGCGCCGGCACCGCGCGGCGCAGCGGACGACGTCCGAACGTCAGCAGCCACCCCGGGGTGTCCAGCGCGTAGACGTCACGTTCGCTGTCCTCGCAGGCCTTTTGCAGTTCATGCAAGAGGCCGCGTTCGGCGCTCCGCCGGCCTTGGGCCGCCCTCGCGACGATCGGGGCCAGGCCCGCCGCCCATTCCGCCGCATTCCCGTGACCCAGCACTTTCGCCATTCGCGCTGCCAGACCGCCCAAGTGCGGGTCGGCGCCAAGATCCTCCTGGACCGGCGCCTGGCTCGCGCCGAGGACGGCTGGCTCGCGGGCGATCGCCACCCCGACCGGCCGCGTCCGTCGCAGCAGCGCATCGGCGTCCAGGTCCGCGATGATCGCTTCCAGTATCTGCCGCGGTTCCGTCACCGTCG
>Ga0315298_1007138_pt1 | contig 14871 bp, 11 predicted proteins | sample WHS_1_MG_FD_203077 | JGI IMG/M metagenome (GOLD analysis project Ga0315298, IMG submission 203077) | Extremophilic microbial mat communities from Washburn Hot Springs, YNP, Wyoming, USA - WHS_1_MG | ecosystem: Environmental > Aquatic > Thermal springs > Hot (42-90C) | place: USA: Wyoming... | reverse complement strand
GAGAGGCTTATACCCGAGGTCTATCGCCAGGCTGTACAGGAGACCGGCATTCAGCCCGTCGATCAGCCCGAATTCGACATCGTCCAGATGCGGCCTCTGGTTCTCAAAGCTACAGTTCCAGTCGAGCCCACCGTCGAACTGGGCAATTACCAAGATATTCGGCTCGCTCCTATCGAAGTCGCGGTCAGCGATGAGCAGGTCAACGACTTCATCGAGCGTCTGCGCGAGCAACGGGCAGAATGGGTGCCGGTAGATCGGCCTCTTCGCGCGGGCGACCTGGTGAGCTTCGACGTCGAGGGCGTCACCGGCGTGCCCACTTTCTACAGTGCTTCCGGCGAGCCCATCCTCCAGCTCGGCGGCGGCCAGCAGGTCATGAAGGAGAGCAATGCCGAGGTCATTGTCGATCCGCAGGCGAAGACCCCCGTGCCTGGGCTGCAGGCAGAGCTGATTGGCATGACCCCAGGGCAGGAGAAGAGGTTTCAACTCACACTACCGGAAGACTTTGCCCAATCAGAGTTCGCCGGCAAGGATGCCATCTTCCGAGTAGTGGTGCATAGCATCAAGGAGAAGCATCTTCCAGCGCTTGATGACGAGTTCGCCAAGGCGGTGGGCGAGTATGAGACGCTGGAAGCGCTGCGAGCCGACCTGAAGCAAACGCTGCAGCGGAGTCTAGAGCGTGAAGCTCACGAGCAGTTCGAGAACTCGGTGATCCAGGCGGCTGTAGACCGCTCACGTGTGGAGCTGCCGGCAGCGCTGATCGACCGCGAGGTGGAGCGGATGGTCAGCGACCTGCGGGCCAGCTTGGCTGCACAGCGCATCTCTATGGAAGAGTATCTTCGCGTGACCGGCCGCGGCAGCGAGAGCGAGCTGCGCGAGCAGCTGCGGCCAGACGCCGAACGACGACTGCGCACCTATTTCGTTATCGATGCGATCGGCCGCGCGGAAGGCATCGAGGTATCTCCGAGCGAGATCCAGCAGGAAATCGAGCGTATGGTGGCGCGCGCCGGCGAACAGGCCGAGCGGATGCGCCGGCTGCTGGAGACACCAGAGAGGCGCGAGAACATTTCGCTCCAGTTATGGAATCAGAAGGTAATCGACCGGCTAGAGGCGATTGCCACGGGTAAGGGTGAATCAGGGACCACCGAGGCAGAGGCCGCTTCGGCCCCCGCGCCGACTGAGGCCGCCCCCGCAGAGCAAGATGCAGTGTCAGCGGAAGCGCCGGCGGCGGAAGAGGATACCGAGAGGAGTACTTAGGAAAATGTCTTCACTGAGCATTGCCAGTCAGAATATAGTCCCAATGGTCATTGAGAACACGGGGCGTATCGAGCGCGCCTTCGATATCTACTCGCTGCTGTTGAGAGAACGAATCATCTTTCTCGGTACGCCGATCGATGATCAGGTAGCCAACTTGGTCATCGCCCAGATGTTGTATTTGGCGCGGGAGGATCCTGACAAAGACATTCAACTCTACATCAACTCGCCAGGCGGGGTAATCACGTCCGGGCTAGCTATCTATGACACCATGCAGTTGGTGCAGCCAGACGTTTCCACCATCTGCATTGGAATGGCGGCCAGCATGGCCAGCGTGCTGCTAGCGGGCGGGGCGCCCGGGAAGCGCTTTGCCTTGCCCAACTCTACTGTGCTGCTGCACCAGCCCTACGGTGGGGTTACTGGACAGGCGGTGGACGTTGAGATTCAGGCTCGTGAGATCATTCGGCTGCGCAACGTGATCAACCGGATCTTTGTGAAGCATACCGGTCAGCCCGAAGAGCGCATCGTGCGAGATACCGATCGCAACTTCTGGATGGCCGCCGACCAAGCGAAAGAGTACGGCATTGTAGATGAGATATTAACCGGCCCAAGGGGGACTCCGTCGGTTCCTACCAAAGGGTGATGGGAGGTTGAGACATGGCGAGCACGAGAGGGCCTCGCGGCCAGTATCATTGCTCGTTCTGTGGAAAGGGGCAGGAGCACGTTCGGAGGCTGATCGCCGGTCCGGGCGCTGTCTACATCTGTGATGAGTGCGTGGAGCTTTGTCGCGAGATAATCGACGAAGAGCAGGCACCTACACCCAAGAGCAAAGCGCCACTGACCAAGATCCCGACACCTCGGCGCATCAGTGAGCTTCTGGATCAGTACGTCGTTGGTCAGGAGAGAGCGAAGAAGGTCCTTTCAGTCGCCGTATACAACCATTACAAACGCATCAACGCCGGCTCCCAAATGGACGATGTGGAGCTACAGAAGAGCAACATTCTGCTTATCGGTCCCACTGGCTGCGGCAAAACGCTACTTGCGCAGACGCTGGCCAAGATCCTGGACGTTCCTTTCTGCATTGCCGACGCCACCGCTTTGACCGAGGCGGGCTATGTGGGTGAGGATGTCGAGAATATTCTGCTGCGCCTCATTCAGGCGGCGGACTTCGATATCCCCCGTGCCGAACGAGGCATTGTTTATATAGACGAAATCGACAAGATCGCTCGCAAGAGCGACAATCCTTCGATAACGCGTGATGTATCGGGCGAGGGCGTTCAGCAAGCACTCCTGAAGATAATCGAAGGCACCGTGGCCAACGTGCCGCCACAGGGAGGTCGCAAGCACCCTCACCAAGATTTCATTCAGATAAACACCTCGAACATTCTGTTCATCTGCGGTGGCGCTTTCGAGGGGCTGGAGAAGATCGTCGCTCAGAGGGTCGGGACTAACCGCTCCTTGGGCTTCCGTGCCGAGCACGCGGCCCGCGCGCCCGAAGAGGAGTCCGCTAACCTGCTGCATCAGGTGATCGCAGACGATCTGCTCAAGTATGGGCTCATTCCAGAGTTCGTGGGGCGCCTGCCGGTAACGGTGAGTGTGGATCCGCTCAGCAAGGAAGCCCTGATACGGATCCTGACTGAGCCGAAGAACGCGATCATCAAGCAGTACCAGCGATTCCTCTCGCTGGACAAAGTAGAGTTGGTGTTCACTCCGGAGGCATTGGAAGCGGCGGCGATGCAATCGCTGCGTCTCAAGACCGGCGCCCGAGGACTGCGGACCGTGATCGAGGAAGTCCTGACAGACGTTATGTTCGAGATACCCTCGCGCAGCGACGTCAAGAAGTGCGTCGTCAATGCCGAAACGATTCTCCGCAAGAGCGGCCCAATCTTGCTGACACGAGACGATCGCACGGAGCAACTCGGAGAACTGCAGGATAAGACGGCCTGAGGCTGGCACCTGTGAGCAAGAGCGAAGGAAGCGGTGGGCGAGTTGGCCCACCGCTTCCTTCGCTCCATAAGGAACCGCTACGACACTCTCCGCTCCCCGATCGCGCTATGAATGGTCGCTGGGTCGGCCCTGAAGCATCTCCACCGCGTGAGGCAGGATAGGAAGCACGACATCGAGGCACTCTCGGACCGCTCTTGGGCTGCCTGGTAGGTTGAGAATGATGGCGCCGCGGCGCGTGCCCGCCAGTGCGCGAGACAGCATCGCCCGCGGCGTCTTCTTCAGGCTCTCCGCCCGCATCGCCTCAGCCACTCCCGGCAGTTCACGGTCGAGGATCGCTCTCGTTGCCTCCGGTGTCACATCGCGAGGGGCGATCCCGGTCCCACCGGTGGTGACAATCAGGTCGGCCAGCCCGCTATCGGCCCATTCGACGAGGGCCTGCGCTATCTGGTCTTTCTCGTCGGGCACGATCCGATAGGCCACCACTTCGCCCTTGATGGCTGATACCGTCTCACGGATCACCCGACCGCTCTCGTCCTCACGCTCCCCGCGCGAGCCCTTGTCGCTCACGGTCAACACAGCAACCCTCAGCATTCGATCCTACCTCTCTCAGTCGGTAAAACGGCATTTGAGGAGCGTCCAGAGCACGACGAGCCCGTCGCGCCAGCTTATCTTCTTTCCCTCGGAAAACTCGCGGCCGGTGTAGGAAATGGGAACCTCGTAGATGCGATAGCCAAGCTTGAGGATACGAGCCGTGATCTCAGGGTCGAACCCCCAGCGAGGGGAGCGGAGCTTTATCTTCTCAGCCACTTCTCGCGTGAAGACTTTGTAGCAAGTTTCCATATCAGTCAGGGAGGAGTCGTACAGCAGGTTGGCGGCCAGAGTGAGGAGGTTATTGCCCACACTGTGCCAGAAGAGCATCGCCCTGTGCTCGCCAAGGAAGCGAGAGCCATAGACGACCTGAGCCTTGCCGCGAAGGATGGGTTTCAATAGGGCGGGATAGTCTTCGGGGTCGTATTCGAGGTCGGCATCTTGGATCAGCATCACGTCTCCGGTGGCGTGGCTGAGGCCGGTGCGCACGGCTGCTCCTTTGCCCATGTTGACAGGATGGAGCACCACCTTCACATCCCCAGACTTCGCGATTCTGGCAAGCAGGTCGCGTGTGCCATCGGTAGAGTAGTCATCGACCGCCACGATCTCTTTTTCCAGGTCGATAGGCGCGGCCCGAACGCGGCGGATGATTTCCTCGATGGTATCCTTCTCATTGTAAACTGGGATGACGATCGATAGCTTCAACGGCCCCCACTCCCCGATTGGCTCTAGCCTACCTGTATGCTATAATGTCGCTCGCTCCGAATCATAGCGGAGAGGGAAAGGAAACGCAAAGCGTGATGCAACTTGGCATCAGCGATGGCTTCAAGTTCGGTTGTGGCTTCGCGCTGGCGTTGGCTTCAGCGGGTTTTCTCTTTATCATGTTGGCGGCAACGATGTTCCTGCTGGCGACAGTCTTCAACATCCAACTACCGGGCTGGGCAAGCCTAGGCGCTCCGCCTTCGGGAGTCCATTAGGGTCGGCAGGAGCGTCCTTGCGCCAAGAACAATGGCCGACTCTCACCCCATCGAGTCGGCCATTAATTCGGCCTCAGGCACCGAGCTGGAGAACCCTGGCACAAGGGCGAGGCCGAGTTGCCTAACTCTTGTCCTTCTCGACCTCGTGCGTAAGCAGGATCGCCTCTGCTATCTCCTTCATAGACTTGCGCGTGTTCATAGACAGTTTCTGGATCTTGCGAAACGCCTCAGCTTCCTTCAGGCCCTGGGTATCCATCAGGACACCCTTGGCACGCTCGACTAGCTTACGGGTCTCCAGGGTGTCTTTCAGCCCAGCCGCTTCCTTCTCCAGCGCACGAAATTCTTTGAAGCGCGCCAGCGCCACCTCAATGGCGGGAACCAGCTCTGCTTCTCGGAAAGGTTTGACGATATAGCCGACCACTCCCGCCTCTTTGGCTCCCTCGACAAGCTCTTGCTGACTGAAGGCAGTCAGGAGCAAGACGGGCGCGATCCTTTCCTCGGTGAGAACCTTTGCCGCCGCAATTCCATCCAGATCGGGCATCTTGATGTCCATAATGACCAGGTCCGGCCTCAGCTCGCGCGCCAAGTTGATGGCACTGATGCCGTCGCCCGCTTCGCCGACGACCAAGTAGCCGAGCGCGGTCAACATCTCCTTCAGGTCCATGCGGATAATGGATTCGTCGTCAGCTATGATCACCCTCGTCTGGGCCAATTCCTTCCTCCTCCTTGCGACACCACTCTTTTAGCTGGCGAGCGCCCGGGCACTTGGCCGGCACGCGATCTGGATAAGATTGACACGTGCACGATCATCGACACATGCACGACCATCGTCTGGACAAGACCGTATGCTATGCACCGGCTGGCTTCTGCTTGGCCTTAGGAAAGGTCACCTGGGCGCGCACTCCGTGCCCGTTGTATAAGGCGAACTGCCCTTTCAGGTCCTCCCGGACCAATGTGCTTACGATTTGCAACCCTAAGCTTCCATCGCGGGTGAGTTCGAACCCAGGGTTGAGGCCACGTCCGTTGTCAGCTATCACCATCACCAGCTGGTCGTCATTGTCTTCCAGTTTCACCTCAACCATCCCCTCGCTCTGGCCGGTGAAGCCGTGCTTGACCGCGTTCTGCAGAAGCTCGTTCAAGATCAAAGCGCAGGAGGTGGCTTGCTGTGCTGGCAAGTAGATATTGCCGCCTTCAAGAGAGAAGCGGACTCGCTTGTCAGGGTCGACCACGGTCTGACTGACCTCGTTGACGATGCGCTGGCAGACCTCTCTGACGTTGACAATGGATGCCTCGTCGTAAGCCAGGAACTCGTGAACGACCGCAATGCTGAGAATGCGGTTTATCGTCTGGCGAAGCACATCTTCGACCTCAGGGGAGCTTGTGCGTCGCATCTGCAGGCGCAGCAAAGCCGCGATCGTCTGCAGGTTGTTCTTCACCCGATGGTGAATCTCTTTGATCATCGCCGACTTGATGCGCAATTCCTGCTCGCGCTGTCGCTCGCCGGTAAGGTCATGAATAATGATGATGGCTCCGTCAGTCTCTTCGCCGACGCGGGTCAATGGGCCTGGCAGCGCCCGCCACCAGTCACGCCGGTTGTGAGCGACGAGCGGTATGGCCTTCTTGACCCAGGTGAAAGCACCCTCCTGGACCAACTGCTCGACGCACCCGCCTGATTCCATAGCCTTGAAGAAGACGCTCTCGTCCGTGGCCAAGTCCGCGATATTGCTGCGCAGGAGGCTGTGACTGTAGCCTAGCTTTCGGTAGAGGTTCTCGGCGATGGAGCTGATGTACTGAATGCGACCGCTGCTGTCAACCACGAAAGGTCCGTCGTGCTCGCCCAGGGGCGAGATGTTGGCCGCACCGTCCAGTTGCCCGCGCAAAGCCATCGACCGCACCTGCGCCACCGCTCGGCGGTAGACTAGGCTCTTCTTGCGCTGGCGCTCGAACTCAAGCAGGCCGATCTCGACGCTGAGCGCACCAATGACGCGCCCCTCGCTTGTGACAGGAAACACTTCCTGGATGGTCGGAGCTCCGTGAACCAGTACTCGGTTGAAGCGCTGAGTGGGCTTTCCCTGGCGCACTGTCCGCACCACTGCCGGCTCGTCAGTATGGGTGACGCGGGTGCCGGTGCGTGGCTCGGCGTAGATGGAAGGAACAGTTCGTGGTCTAGCGTCCGCAATCACCACCGCTTCGTTGCCGCTTCGCGAAGCGCAGTACAGCAACACGTCCGCGCGAGTGATATCGGCCAGAAGGGGAAGGCTCTGCTTCAGTTTCAGCAAGAAGCTGCGGTCATTGTCGGTAAGGTTCACGCTATCTTCGAAGAACTCTTCCATCGCCCGTCACCATTGACTGCGTGCGCGCCTTCGCTGCAGGCCAGTCGGGCCCTGGCCAGCAAGCCAGCAAGGATGAGTGGTATTCTCCCTTATTGTTCGTCCCCAGGTGTCCAGCGCGTCCTTGGCTGGCCCGCGGGGCCATTGGTTTATTATAGCAGGAGGCGCCTTCTTTGACAACGTGCGCCTGACTGCTTCAAAGCAGCAACGCCATTTCCTCCACTTGCCTTGGTGCCCAGTGTGTGGTATCAATAGGCGTCCGCGCTAAGTTCAAGGCTACTGTGACGACGGCGTCTGGCGGAGAGAGGATGCAACGTCGCAATCGTCGGGAGGGTGCAAGCTGTGCGCATCGTGAGATTGCTGGCAGCTGCCGTGTTCGTGATCTGCGTGCCGCTAGCGATATCCCTCACTAACCTCCGCCTGATGGCGCTCGATGCTGCTACTTATGAGTGGGGATTCCAAACCTTCGGCGCTTCGGCCAAGACTGGTATGAGCCAGGCGGAGTTGAGGACGGCGGCCGCTCAGCTAATAGCTTATATTGATCGTGGCGAGCCAATCACACTTCAGGTTGACAAAGACGGCCAGGTTGCTCCGCTCTTCAACTCCCGCGAGATGGCCCATATGGCTGACGTGCGTGCCCTGTTTCAACTCGGCTTTCTGGCGCAGGAGACATCTCTGGCTTACCTGGCTGCGTTTACAGTCGTCTCGTTTGTGATTTACGGCCTCACGGGTCTGCGTGCCACCGGCCGCTACTTGCTGATTGGGGGGCTGCTCACTGTGGTGCTGTTGCTGTCTCTGTTCATCGCTGCGCAGTCCAATTTCGACAGTCTGTGGACGCAGTTCCACCTCCTGTCTTTCAGCAACGACCTGTGGCAACTGGACCCACGCACTGATTATATGATTCGGTTGTTTCCAGAGGCATTCTGGCTACAGGTAGTGGTCACAGGCGCCTTGAGAAGCCTGGTGGCAGCGCTGAGTGCCATAGTCCTGGGAACGGCGATTGTGCTCCTGATGGCGAGATACTCACACCTCGAGTACGTAAGGAGGAGATGGTAGTGGTCGAGGTGGCCTCTCCCGACATCGTCGTGGTGGGAAGCGCTAATATGGACCTGGTAGTCAGAGTCGATCGTTTACCTCTGCCGGGAGAGACCATCCTGGGGAAAGAGTTCTGGACGGCTCCTGGCGGCAAAGGGGCGAATCAGGCGGTGGCCGCCGCGCGGCTGGAAGCCAGGGTAACGATGGTCGGCCACCTCGGCAGCGATGCGTTTGGCGATCAGTTGGCGGCGGGTCTGGAGCGCGAGGGCATCAATCTCTGCTACCTCCAACGCGATCCTGGCGTACCTTCCGGGGTGGCTTTGATCGCAGTCGGGCCGCGAGGAGAGAACTTCATCATCGTCGCGCCGGGCGCTAACGCCAACGTCGGGCCGATGGATGTCGACCAGGCCGGCCCTGCCATCGATGGTGCGGACTGCCTACTGGTGCAGCTGGAGATCCCTCAGATGGCCGTGGAGAGAGCTGTGGAGAGAGCAAGCCGTGCTGGCGCTATGGTCGTGCTGAACCCTGCGCCGGCGCGACCCCTGTCTAGAGAGCTCCTGGAGAAGGTGGACGTGCTTACCCCCGACGAAAGCGAAGCCGCCTTGCTTTCGGGTTGCCCGGTCGGTGATCTGAACCAGGCTCAGGTGGCCGCGGAAGCGCTTCTTCGGCAGGGGGTCCGCGCGGTGGTCTTGACGCTCGGCGCGGAGGGGGCACTGGTGGCTTCTCCCGACGTGTGTGAGCACGTTCCGGCATTTCCCGTGGTGCCAGTGGACACCACTGCCGCCGGGGACGCCTTCAACGCGGCTCTGGCCGTAGCCCTCGCCAGCGGGCTGTCTTTGGTAGAGGCAGCGCGTTTTGCCAATGCCGCCGGTGCCCTCGCCACCACTGCACTCGGAGCGCAGCCCTCTTTGCCACGCTTGGCGGACGTGCAGAATCTGTTGAACTCCTCCTACTAGCGACTCGTGAGTCTCTCGTGCCGGGCCCAAGATTGGTCCGGGAGCGCAACGAAAACACGTATGCTAGTGAATGCACAGAGCTGGGGCGCCCAGCCTTTCCGCTACAAACGCCCCAGCAAGCCGGCGAAACAAGGTTGACGAAGACTGGACGTGCCCTAAGACTCCGGCCAGCCGAGCCAGTCGCCTAGCCAGCCTAGGAAGACGCCGCGGCCTCGTGCGGTCTGTGCGGTTCTGCCGGTGTAGGCGCTGACGCGGTGGCGCACCTCTCCGGCGACGTCGCGCGCGGTCCTTGGCGCCAGCCAGTATAGGCTGATGACTCCTATGGCTGCCAACAGACCAAACCCAGCCGGAAGCAGCGCGCGCCAGGGGATAAAGGATCCCATGATGGAAACCCCATCGCGACTGAGACCGCGGCTGCTCGCGCGCTGAAGACTGCTTGTGATACCTTCGCCAGTCTCTCTCATCTCCTCGTTGCTCATCCGCTCCATCTCATCCTCCAGTCTTCTCTCCATCGGGCCTGTAAGGCGAACCGTCTTTGTAGCGAGGGCAAGAGATGTGCCGCGTGCTCCCGACTGTGGTACAATTGCGGCGCCGCTTGACTCCTACGGCAATGCGATGCCGTCTAGAATGAGAGAGATTTGAGACAGACTCTTGTCTCACTGGACCTGGAGATGACTGGCACGCGGCCCGAATCGCAGGAAGTGATCGAGGTCGCGGCAGTAAGGTTCAGAGGCCACCAGATCCTCGACACCTGGTCAAGTCTCGTCAATCCCCATTGCCAGATACCCTACAGCATTCAGGTGCTGACCGGGATAACCCAGAAGGATGTGGACCGCGCTCCATCGCTGAGCGAGCTCGCCCCGCGGCTGGTTGCCTTCGTGGCAGATGACCCCCTGGTCGCGCATACCATATCCTCCGACATTGGTTGTTTGGAGCGAAAAGGCATTCGACTAAAGAACCTTCAGCTCGACACCTATGAACTGGCAACGGTGCTCCTGCCCCAAGTCTCATCGTACGGTCTGGAGGCGCTCTCCAAGTATTTCGGCATTGAGGGGGACCGCCAGCACCACCGCGCGGCGGACGACGCAGTGCTGACCAAAGAGCTATTCAACCACCTGCTAGACGTGGCCAGGCAGCTGGACCTGAGTGTTCTGCAGGAGATCAATCGCCTTACGGCCGAGATCGATTGGCCGCTGAGCGTTGTCTTCCGAGAGATCGAACGCGAAAAGAGCATGCAGTCCTTCACTGGCGTATCCATCCGACAGCAATTGGCGGCCAAGGTTGGGCTTCACGAGGCCACGCTGGAGCTAACACTTCTGGGAAGGCGGGAGGTCAAGCCTCTGGTGCCAAACCGGGTCCGAAAGCCCGTGGACGTGGACGAACTGGCACAGATGCTAGAACCAGGAGGGTTGCTTGCACGACGCTTTCCCGGTTACGAGCATCGGCCGCAGCAGGTTCAGATGATGCGAGAAGTGGGGCGGGTACTGAACGAAGGCGGTCAGCTGGTGGTCGAGGCCGGGACTGGCACTGGCAAGTCCCTGGCTTATCTGTTGCCGGCAGCGAAGTTCGCTCACGAAAACAGCGAGCGGGTCGTGATATCCACGAACACAATCAACCTGCAAGACCAGCTCTTCGGCAAAGACATACCGGACCTCCAGAAAGCGCTGGGCCTAGGCTTCAAAGCGGCGCTGTTGAAAGGCCGCACGAACTATCTTTGCATGCTTCGGTGGTCGGCCATGCGGCACCGCACGGATCTGTCCTTCGATGAGATAACCACGCTGGTGAAGTTGCTGACCTGGCTGCCAACTACCACAACGGGAGACGTTTCAGAAATCAACTTGAACGAGCGCCAGCGGGGTGTCTGGCAGCGTTTGTGTGCCTCTCTGGAGTCCTGTCCTGGGTCCGCTTGCAAGTACCTGGGAAAGAACACATGCTTCCTTTTTCGCGCGCGAGCGGAGGCGGAGAGCGCCCATCTGGTGGTCGTCAACCACGCTCTGTTGCTGTCAGATGCGGCTACAGGGAACCAGGTATTGCCCGAATTCCGATATCTGGTGATTGACGAAGCCCACCACTTGGAGGACGAGGCCACCACCCAGCTTGGCTTCTCCGTGCGCCAGCAAGATGTGCTAGGCTATCTGGACGGCCTTAGTCAGGTGGTCTCCAGCGACCGAAGAGCGGGCTTCCTTTCCGAGATCAGGGCGCACTTTCGGGGGAGCAGCGTACCATCCGCTTCTATTCAGGAGATCGAAGGGATCATACGCGGCTTGCACGAGGAAGTGGATGCTACTCGGCAGGCCACGCTGGAGTTCTACACTGTTGTTGCTCAGTTCGCTCGCCAGCACGCCAAGGGACGCCAGGGGTATGACCCGAGGCTGCGGCTTACCGGATCTTTGCGAGCACGGCCGGCGTGGACAGCAGTTGAGGAGGCTTGGGGAAAGCTCTCGCTCCGGCTTTCAGAACTCAACGATGGGTTGCTGCGGCTAAGCTCCTCTCTAGCCGATCTGGCTGAGCGTAACGTATTGGATTATGACAATTTGGTGGCGGAGGTGGCCTCTCGAATTCGCTTCAGCCAAGAGTTTCGTGCGCAGGTGGGCGCCCTGGTGGCGTCTCCGCAGGCAGGCCGCATCTATTGGCTGACGGTCGAAACGCAGACGGGCGGCATCTCTCTGCATTCGGCTCCCTTGGCGGTGGATGATTTGCTTCAACAGTTCGTCTACAACAATCGTGAGGCGACGATCCTAACCTCAGCCACTATGAGCACAGGGGGAACGTGTGCATTCGTGCGCTCTCGCCTAGGCCTCTCGGAGGCAAGTGAGCTTGTCGTGGACTCGCCATTCGACTTCGCTCGCTCCACGCTAGCCCTGGTTCCCAGCGACATGCCGGAGCCGGAGCAGCCCGGCTACCAGCAGTCTGTACAACAGGCTCTTATCGGGTTATGTACAGCTACGAAGGGCAGAGCGATGGTGCTCTTCACCTCGCACAGTCAACTGAGACAGACCTATCACGGGATTCGCAGCCCGCTGGAGGAGCGTGGCATTCTCGTGCTTGGTCATGGGATAGAGGGAGGCGGCCGACGTCAACTCTTGCAGACCTTTCGGACCAACCGCCACACGGTACTGCTGGGAGCGGCAAGCTTTTGGGAGGGAGTGGACGTGGTAGGCGACGCTTTGAGTCTACTGGCCATTGTTCGGTTGCCTTTCAGCGTTCCTACCGATCCGATCTTCGCCGCTCGTAGCGAGACCTTCGAGGATCCGTTCAGCGAGTACAGTCTGCCGCAGACGATTTTGCGCTTCAAGCAAGGTTTTGGCCGGCTGATCCGCAGCCAGAACGACCGCGGAGTGGTGGCGGTGCTGGATTGCCGAGTGGTGACGAAGTCATACGGCAGTGCGGTGGTACGCTCTCTCCCCCCGTGCACGTGGAAGCAGGCGAGTATGCGCGATCTACCCGCCCTGGCTGCTGATTGGCTCGCCCGCGGTTGCCAAAGCAAAGCCACCACCGAAGAGTGAGCGGTGGTGGCTTCTGGGCAAGGTTCGACGAGTTGAGTCGACTCTAGGTGGCAGCCGCGACCGGCTCTGGCTCTCTGACGGGCAAAGTCAGTATCTTGGCCAGGGCCTCTCCCTCAAGAGTCTCTTCCTTGATGAGCCGTTCCGCTAACGCCACCAGTGTTTCGCGGTGTTCGTTCAGCGTCTCGGTCGCCACAGCATAGGCACGGTCGATAAGGGCTCGTACTTCTTCGTCGATGGCTTCGGCGATCTTCTCGCTGTAGTTCTTCTGCTCGCCAATCTCGCGGCCCAAGAAGATCAGCTCTTCTTTGTGACCAAGAGCTAACGGGCCGAGCTTCTTGCTCATGCCATACTCGCACACCATCTTGCGCGCCAGTTGAGTAGCACGCTCGATGTCGTTTTCAGCGCCGGTTGTCATCTCGCCGAAGATGATCTCCTCAGCCACACGTCCGCCCAGAGCCCAAGCGAGAGTGTCTTCGAACTGCGAGCGGGTCCAGAGATATCGGTCCTCGGTCGGCAACAGTCTCGTATAGCCACCCATCATTCCGCGCGCTATTATGGATACCTTGTGCACTCGGTCGGTATTCTTGAGAGCTGTTGCCACCACGGCGTGACCGGCCTCGTGGTAAGCCGTGATCGCCTTCTCCTTCTCGCTGATGATGCGGCTTTTTCGTTCCGGCCCGGCCACCACGCGATCGATGGCTTCCTCGAACTCAACGAGGCCGATGAGCTTCTTATTGCGCCTAGCGGCCAGTATGGCCGCCTCGTTGACGAGGTTCGCCAAGTCCGCACCAGAGAAGCCTGGGGTCTGCTTGGCTAGCACGTCCAGGTTCACGGACCGGTCGAGGGGTTTGCCCTTAGTATGAACCGCTAATATCTCTTTACGCCCGTTGATGTCTGGTCTGTCGAGAACCACCTGTCGGTCGAAGCGACCAGGGCGGAGGAGAGCCGGGTCGAGAATGTCAGGCCGGTTGGTAGCGGCTATCACGATCACGTTGGTGTTCGTGTCAAAGCCATCCATCTCTACCAGAATCTGGTTCAGAGTCTGTTCCCGCTCGTCGTGACTGCCGCCCAGCCCGGCTCCACGCTGCCGACCGACAGCATCGATCTCGTCCACAAAAACGATGCAGGGGGCGTTGCGTTTTGCCTGGTCGAAGAGGTCCCGCACGCGCGAAGCACCGACGCCGACGAACATTTCCACGAATTCGGAGCCGGAGATGCTGAAGAATGGCACCCCCGCCTCGCCGGCCACCGCCCGAGCAAGCAGAGTCTTGCCGGTGCCGGGCGGGCCCACTAGCAACACGCCGTGGGGAATTCTCGCGCCGAGCGACACGAACTTCTCAGGGTACTTGAGGAACTCGACCACCTCGTGCAGCTCTTGCTTAGCCTCTTCCACCCCGGCCACGTCGGTAAAGGTCACCGTGGGCTTGTTACCCATGAACATGCGGGCGCGGCTCTTACCAAAGGACAGGGCCTGGTTGTTGCTGCCCTGCGCCTGCCTCATCATGAACAGCAGAAAGCCAGCAAGGAAGACGAAGGGAAGAAAAGTCCCAAGAATTCCTAGCCAGTTCCCGAGATCGGATGGTTTGCGGTAGTCCACTTCCTCGATACGATCCAACTGTTCGTTGGAGACCCCAGCATCCTTCAGCAGTTGGTAAACGTTGGAGCCTGGCTCCTTTGTGGAGGTGAACTTCGTCTTGCCGTCTGTGAGCTCGATAGTGAGGTTGTCGCCGTCGATCAGTATGGACTTGATCTCGCCTTGCTTAGCCTGCTTGACTACCTCACTGATAGGCTCGTGTCCCGGCACTTTGCCGTTGCCGCTGCTGAAGAAGGAGAGGAACAGAGCAACAGCGGCCACCAGTATCAGCAGATATATAAAGCTATTGCGTAGCCATTTGGCATCCACGAACGATAATGCTCCTCCGCCCCCCGCGGAAGCAGGGTAGCTGCCCAATCATCTCAGGTCATTATAGCAGAAACATCGACAAAATCAACCCGAGAAGGCATCTATACTAAAGCTGGGTAGCTTCCTTGGTGCCTCAGTCTTCTTCGCAGGCGCCTTGGTTGCTCTCTTTTCGAACCCTCTCGGGCTTGAGAACCCCTATGAAGGGGAGGTTGCGGTAGTTCTCCGCGTAATCTAGCCCATATCCAACCACGAACCGGTCAGGCAAGACGAAACCAACGTAGTCGATAGTGACATCGGCCTTGCGTTCCTTCATCTTGTTGAGCAAGGCGCATACCCTAAGGCTAGCTGGCTCAACAAGATGAAGGAACGCAAGTTGTC
>Ga0315298_1007134_pt1 | contig 14875 bp, 14 predicted proteins | sample WHS_1_MG_FD_203077 | JGI IMG/M metagenome (GOLD analysis project Ga0315298, IMG submission 203077) | Extremophilic microbial mat communities from Washburn Hot Springs, YNP, Wyoming, USA - WHS_1_MG | ecosystem: Environmental > Aquatic > Thermal springs > Hot (42-90C) | place: USA: Wyoming... | reverse complement strand
CGATCGGTTTCCGCAGCTTGAGTAATAAACTCAACAAATCTTGTGAACTGCAATATTGTTTTTGGGTCAAGCTGATGCTCCAATATGTGGGCATCTCTTGCCGCTACATCATCAGGAACCAAAATTATTTCTAGAAATCTCTTAAAAGTGTCATGCCTTCTCTTCACAGCTTCAGCCATCACTTTCCCACAAGATGTAAGAGTGACGCCGCCATACTTTTCATAAATAACAAGGCCTTGCTCGTGAAGTCTCCTCATCATTTCCACAACCGTGGGCGGTTTAACTCCTAAAGCTTTAGAAATATCCCTTATACGGGCGTAACCCTTCGTCTCCACGATTTCATACACGATTCTCAGGTAATCTTCAACTTTTTTAGAGGCCGAGATCTTCATAAGGCTTTCCTAATAATGTTCTATTAACCTCATATAATAAATTTTCTTTTAACTTAAAGAAGTTAAAAGAACCGATCATGAAAAGCTTCCTAAGCCCTCCTATTAAGGTAAATATGATATACGTGATGTTATGTGCAAGCGCCGCAGCCTGAAGGTCCACATGGCTTAAGATCGCTAGGACGAAACCAATTCTCAAGAGGTTTATAAAGAATACAAGCACGGTTATTCCAAAAATTTTTTATTAGCTGACGGCTGTGATGAATGGTCATGCCAATTGGGATGGCTGTAGAATGGGAAATCGAACGGATTAGCTGAGGCGGACCACTTTGCGGATCTATAATACGCTATCCGTCGCAAGGAGGAGCTCGAGCCCCCAGCCGGCCCATTGCGGATGTTCGTTTTCGGCCCCACGGTCTACGACCTCTGCCACATCGGCCATGCCAGGACCTATATAGTCTTCGACGTAATCGCCAGGTACCTGAGGTTTAGAGGGCATCGGCTATTCTTCCTCATGAACATAACGGACATCGCGGAGAAGGTAATAGGGAGATCCTAGGGAAGTCGGCGTGGGCTTCATGGAGCTCTCTAGGCGGTACGAGGGATATTTCCTCGAGGACCTGAGATCCCTCGGGATCGATAGCGTCGACGCCTTCGCTAGGGCCTCAGATCACATCCCAGAGATCATCGAGCAGGTAAAGGGGCTCCTCGAGAAGGGGTTCGCGTACGAAACCAGGACCGGGGTCTACTTCAGCATCGATAAGTCCCCGGGATATGGCGCCCTCTCGAAGCAGGCCCGGTGGGAGATCTCCCTCCGCCCGATCGAGCTCTGCTCCACGAAGAGGCGGCCCGAGGACTTCTCGCTCTGGAGGAGGACGGAGGGGGAGCCGAGCTGGGATTCGCCTTGGGGCCCCGGGCGGCCGGGTTGGCATGTAGAGGATACGGCGATCGCTATGAAGTTCCTCGGTCCCCAATACGACCTCCACGGGGGCGCGGCCGAGCTCATCTTCCCCCACCACGAGGCCGAGATAGCGCAGGGCGAAGCGCTGTCCGGGAGGAAGCCGTACGTAAGGTTCTGGCTCCACGCGGGCCTCGTGAGGGTCGGGGGGCGGAAGATGGGAAAGTCGCTCGGCAACGCGATCCCCATAAGGGAGATCCTGAAATCCCATGGCCATAGGGAGCTGCGTTTTTACCTCCTCTCTAATCATTATAGGAGGCCGATCGATTTCAGCCCATCCGAACTCGAGAGGTCGAAGGAAGAACTGCAATCCATCGAGGAGGCGATCCGAGACTTCGAGGACCTGCCGGCCGCCGGCGGATCGACCCGATGCCGCAAGCTCATCGCGGATCTGGAAGGCCTCGAGGCCCTATTCATGGAATCGATGGACGATGACTTCAACACGCCGAAGGCCTTGGAGGCCATCCGGGGTATGGCGAATAGGCTCGATGGATATGCGAGGCGGGGGAAAGGGATCGATGAATCCACGCGGAGGGGGGCCTTGGAAAAGGTGAATGGGCTCGCCCGCGTCTTGGGAATACTATGATGCCATCCTCAGTAGAGCTAGGCTTTGAGTGGGCGTTCGATGGCCCCTTTCAGAAATTCCCAAAGCTCCTCCATGCTGTGGAAACAGAGATACTTCCTCCTAGGGCCGACCGAGTATGCCCCCTCCTGGGATCCCAAACCCTGTCGCGGATCATGACGCAGTACCTCTCAACGTAGATCCCTAGGAAGATGAAGCCACCATTCCTGAAACCCTTCACCCTGCCGAAGATCCTTATCCCTTCGTCCTCATCCAGGGCGCGAACGCGATCCCTCAGCTCTTTGAAGCTCCTTATGCGCTCCTCCCTATACATGGCCGTTCGAATCCATCCCATCATAAGGCAAAAGCATTTTGGGGCCTTGCATCATCGCGATCCCACCTCGATGACCATATCCATCCTCCCGGCCAAATCCTCCATTAGGGCCCTCTCCCTCTTCGATATGCCCGAGCCCCTATCTTCTCCAAGGCGGGCCCCGTAATATCCGTTCAATACGGAAGTATTCGCCTTGGATAGGGCCGAGAGCAAAAGTTCCAATCCGCCCCTATGGAGGTATAGGCTGACGTCGTTTATGAAGAGGATTTCCCGCGCCTCCCCTAGATACTCATCAAATATGGCCGTTATCGCCCTCGCGTTCTCATCCGCCAGCTTCAATACCTCCTCACGGCTATTCCCCTCGAGCCTGGGGGCCCTCACCACCGGGGGCCTCATGTAATTGATCGGGGGGCCGATCGCTAGGTAGCGGGTCAGGGGAGCTCCAACGACCTCCCCCGAGGGGAGCCTTATATCAGGCGACAGATCCATCACGGCGATCCTGTCCGAATAGCCTAGCCCAATCGCCTCCTCTAGCAATTTGGCGGTAAGCCTGCTCTTCCCGCTTCCAACCTCGCCTAGGATCAGGGCCTTCCTGCCCAACAATTCTCGGAAGGATACGCCATCCCCTGAGCCGACCCTCCTCCAAGCGGTCCTGAAAGATCCCATCGGCCCGACCCCTTCGATCAGGAAAATTTGCGCATCAGGCCAGCCCTGTCGAGGACCAAGAGCGCGATGTAGCCCATGGCGCTGCCCGTCGCGGAGCTGATGGACCAGCCGAACCAGAGCGTCAGGAGCGCGGGGAGCGGTCCCAATCCTTCGATCAGGCCCAAGAGGGGCCTCCAGCCTATCGAGGGCGCGATCAAGAAGAGCGATATGGTCGCGCCTATCAAGACGGTCCCCACGGGCTCGAGGAGGGCCGCCGCGTAGCGCAGGCGCCTCCTCCCCAAGCGCCCGGTGGCCTTATAGGCCAAGCCTACGACCAGGGCGCCGGGGATCCCCCCGGGGAAGGCGAATACGGTCCCTATGCCGAGCAGGTTCCTAACGACCCCTATCGAGGCGGCGATCAAGGCCCCCCACCATGGCCCAAGGATGACGCCCGATAGGGCGTTGACCAGATGTTGCCCCGGGAAGGCCCTCGTCCCGAGGAATGGGAAGTATAGGAAGGGCGCTATGGCCACCCCGAGGGCCGTGAAGCAAGCCGTAAGGGCCAAATTCAGGGTTAAACCCCTCTCACCGGCCTTCATACCCCCTCACCTCTGCCAAACCCAATCGCTTGAGGCCCGGGGAAAGGGGACCGGAAGGATCGGGGAAGGCCCTCCGCGGCCTTCGGGTCGGCCGCTGAACGATCGCCGTCTTCCGCATCCCTCCCTCCGCCGGCATTACCCGGATCAGGTTCCAAGGGTCGGTGGCGGATCCGCCACCCTCTCAGCCGGGTTGCCCCAGCTCCCCCGGATGCCTCGAGTTGGAGGGAAAGCCCCCTTTATTTAATCCTATCGGAAGCCGATAGAGCGGATCGGCGAATCCCATCGGGGGATCCGCTCAGCGGGCGAAGGATCGGGCCAAATCCGAGAGTTTCTTCACGCAATCCTCGATGCGGAGCTCCTCCTCCGATCTGGCACTCAAATCCCTAAACCTCACGGCCCCCCTCTCCAGCTCCCTCGGGCCGACTATAACGGCGTAAGGTATTCCCAAGCCGTTCGCGTACTCCATCTGGCCCCTGAGGGACCTGCCCTTCAGGTCGAGCTCGGCGGGTATCCCCTCGGCCCTGAGCCCTCGGGCCAGCCTGATGGCTTCAGCCCTCACGGCATCGCTGACGGAGGCGACGAAGACCAGCGGCTGGCTCCTGAGCTTGGGGAAGAGGCCGGAGCGCTCTAGGGAGAGCATCATGCGCTCGATCCCGCCGGCCAGGCCCGTCCCGGGGATATCCCGCCCATAGATGCCGCAGAGCCCGTCGTACCTCCCGCCCCCGAATATGGCGCCTATGTCCTCCCCGCCTCGGTCGTATGCCTCGAACACGATGCCATCGTAGTAGCCCAATCCCCTGACCACGCTCAAGTCCAGGACCGCCTCCGGGCCGACCCCGAAGCCCCTCAGGGCATCGGCCAGCCCCTCCAATTCCTCCAAGCCCTCCTCCGCCATCGGGCCCTCGAGGCCCAGGCCCTTCGCCTCGCCCAATCCCCCCTCCATGGGGGCCCTTATCGAAACGAACTCCAAGATCCTCCCCACTTGGCCCTCATCGAAGCCGAGCGACCTCAGCTCCGCGAGGAACTCCCCTTGGGACAGCCTCCCGCGCTTATCGATGAGCCTTATCGCCTCCCCGAGCCGGGCGGGATCCTCGACGCCGAGCCCCCTCAGGAAGCCCTCGGCCAGCTTCCTATCGCTTATCCTGACCTCGAAGTTCCCTATCCCAACGGCCCTCAGGACATCGATCCCGGCCGAGATGACCTCCGCGTCGGCCTCGACGCGCTCCGATCCGAATACCTCCGCGTCCCATTGCCAAAAATGCCTATACCTGGCGAACTGGGGCTCGTCGTAGCGCCACATATCGGATATGGCGCAGAACTTGGCCGGCAGCTGGAGATCCGGCCTCCCGGCGACCATCCGGGCCAGCCCGACCGTGAGGTCGAACCTGAGGCCCAAGGCCCTCCCCGCCTTGTCCTCGAACCAATAGATCTCCTCCCTGATGGAAGGGCCGCTCTTGGCCTCGAGGGCCTCCAAGAGCTCGATCTTGGAGGGCTCCACGGGCCTGAAGCCGTAACCGGTCAGGACCTCCAATATCCTATCGCCCATCCAAGCCATCTTCGCCCAATCCTCGGGCCAGAGGTCCCTCATCCCCCTGGGCACCGCGAACCTCGTCAACCCGCCGGCCCCCATCACAGCTTGAGCTCGCCGAGGGAATAGTACACTATATCGGTCCTCCTGTCCACGACCGCCAAGATGAGTTCCCTCCCCCTCCTAGCCGACGACCTGAGCGCCCCCCGGAGCTCGTCCAAGCTCGCCTCCCCGCCCTCGTAGATGATCCTGGCCACCCTCCTCTGCGGCCCCTTCCCGTAGACCTCGAGGCTCATCCCTTTGAAGTCCCTGACTATGTAGCCCCTATCCCTCAAATCCTTGAAGATCAAATACTTCAGCCAAACCTCGGCCCTCCCCCTCGAGAGCCTCCTCACGACCTCCTCCAGCGAGAGCTCCCCGCGCCCCCTCGAATCGAGGATCCTTAGCCTTCCCTTCTCGATGAGGTAGAACGCCTCGTAAGGGGATAGCCTCAAGTCGCCCTTCCTGAGCTCGCCGAACCCCCTCTCCCTGAGCTCCTTAAGGCCCTCGCCCTTCGGTATCACCGCCGCCCCGCCGCGGATGCGCCCGTCGACCCTTTGAATCACTTCCTCCAAGGCCGCCCTACCTCGCCCCAAGTGATATTTAACTATTCGAGCCGATCCCCCTCGGCCCGATCTTCAAAACGGTGGAATGCTAGGGCTCGTTCGATCTCCCTTGCAAGCCAATCCGGGGCCAAAGCTTTTATCCGGCGAGGATTTACCGGTGGGGGGATTCAGGGCTTGAAGGGCTTCTTCGAGCTCAGGCCGGTCGAGCTCAGGGGCGGGGAGGTCCTCCTCATAGACCAGACCGCCCTGCCTTGGAGGTTGCGCCGCATCCGCTGCAGGACGTACCGGGAAGTGGCGAGGGCCATAAGGGGTATGGCGGTGAGGGGCGCGCCGGCGATCGGGGTCGCGGCCGCGGCCGGATTGGCCCTCGCGGCCCTCGGATCGAGGGGGAAGGGCCGCGGGGGGATCCTATCCGATCTCGAGAGGGCCGCGGAGGTCTTGAGGGCCACGAGGCCGACCGGCGCCAACCTCCAATGGGCCATCTCCCGGGTCCTCTCGAGGGCGAGGGCGGCCGACCCGGGCGATGTAGTGGGCGCGGTCATCGAGGAGGCGAAGAGGATAGCGGACGAGGACGTCGAGGCGAACAGGAGGCTCGGGGCCTTCGGGGCCGCCCTGCTCGAGGATGGCGATAGGGTGCTCACGCACTGCAATTGGCCCCTCCGGGCCAGCGGAATGCGGGGGCCCTAGCCACCGCGGGCTACGGCACGGCCTTGGGCATCGTGAGGGCCGCCGTCGAGGGCGGGAAGCGGATAGAGGTCGTGGCCACCGAGACCAGGCCCTTGCTCCAAGGCGCTAGGCTGACCGCCTTCGAGTTGGCCCTCGATGGGATACCCGTGACCTTGATAACGGATGGCATGGCCGCGCACGTAATGAGCAAGGGGCTCGTTTCGAAGGCCATAGTCGGCGCCGATAGGGTCTTGGCGACGGGCCACGTCGCCAACAAGATAGGGACCCTGGGCCTGGCCATAGCGGCGAAGAGGTTCGCGATCCCGTTCTACGTGGCCGCGCCGCTGTCAACCTTCGACTTCTCCTCTAGGCCGGAGGACGTGGCGATCGAGGAGCGGGACCCGAGGGAGGTCCTGAGCTTCGCAGGCCGCCGCATAGCCCCGAGGGGCGTCGGCGCCCTGAACCCGGCCTTCGACCTGACGCCGCCCGACCTCATAAGCGCGGTCATAACCGATAGGGGGGTTTACGGGCCCGGGGATTTTGCCTCCTTGGCCCGGCTCACTTCTTGACCGTGAGCACGACCTCTATGGGGCACTTGGCCTCCTCCTCTATCCTCTTCCTCCACTCGTCCCCTATGGCTATGAGCGAGAATATGCCGCTCACCTCCGCCTTGGCCTTGTGGACCATCCTCATCAGGGCCCTCTGGGTCTCGCCGCTGTCGATGACGTCGTCGACGATGAGGATCGCGTCGCCCTTCTTTATGGCGTCCCTGGAGATGTAGAGGCTGACCATTATGGCGGCCTTGGAGGGGATGTAGACCTCCTCTATGAATTCCCTTATGCCCACCTCCTTGGCCTTCTTGGCTATGACCAAGCCCACCCCAAGCCTATGGGCCAAGAGCGTGGCCAGGGGTATCCCATCCACGGCGGCGCTCAGGACCTTGGTTATGCGCTTCCCCGCGAACCTGTTGATGGCCCAATTGACGGCCCTATCGAGGAGGAGGGTATCCGATATTATCTTCGTGTTATCGAAGAATCCATAATCGTCCATCTTTATCCTCTTCTGGAGCTCCAGCTCCAGCCTCAGGTTCTTCTCGAGGACCCTGTTCAGCTTCCTGGCCCTCTCGATCGTGGGCATCACGTGGCCCTTCACGTATCTACTGAGGACCGTCTCCGGCAGCTCGGTGAGCTGGGAGAGCTCGCGATAGGTATAGTAGTTCTTGGCCAGGTTCAGGAGCTCCACCGTCATCAGCTTGTACTTCAGGTCGGACAGCCGAGAGTCGCCCTTAGAGTCCATCCCCTCGCCCCAGCTTTACATATTCTTGCTCATATTTTAAGGATAGCGCTCCGATTATGTCCAAGTTTTTGAATCCGAGGAGCCCGCTCGCCCTACCCGATGCCGACGAGGCGGCCCGCGATCCAGCGGGCGCTCCAAAGGCCTCCGTCGCAGGGGCCCTTCGCCGTAGCCCCCAGGCCCATGGGCCGAGCCCAATCGCTCCCAAAATCGTCCGATCCTAAAGGGAGGCGGATGCCGAAACATCTCGCCGAGCCATTCGGAGAACCCTTTTTACGGAGGGAGCGAAGGGGTTATGAGAAAAGGGGAGCTGGCGAGGTCCGCGATGGATCAGACTTTGATCGAAAAAATATTATCCAGAAAATGCAAGAGAAACGTCTGCGCTGGAGAGATCGTAATAGTCGATGGCCTGGATTACGTCTTCACACATGACGCGAGCGGCCCCTTGGTCCTCTCTAAGCTTAATGAGCTAGGCGGCGAGATGAAATTGGATCCGAACCGCGTATGCGTTTTCATAGATCATGTGGTCCCAAGCCCAAGCGCGAATATAAGCAACGACTATAGGGCTTTGAAGGGATTTGCGCTTGGGAAGGGCGTTAGATTCCATGACCAGGGTTGCGGGGTATGCCACCAGCTCATAGCGGAGCATTACGCCTCCCCGGGGGATATTATAATTGGCAGCGATTCCCACACGACGATGGCGGGGGCCTTCGGGGCCTTCGCGACCGGGATGGGGGCCTCCGATGTGGCCATAGCCCTTAAGACCGGGAAGACATGGCTTCGGGTACCGGAGTCCATGAAGATAAGCATTGAGGGAGAATTGCCGAAGGGGGTCTTCAGCAAGGATGTGATATTGAAAATAATAGGCATGATAGGGGCCGAGGGTGCCAATTATAAATCCATGGAGTTCCACGGGAGCGCGATCCGAAAGATGAGCATGGAGGGGAGGATGGCGCTCACGAACATGGTCGTGGAGGCTGGGGCGAAGTGCGGAGTCATCCCGCCCGATGAGGAAACGAAGAGGTACCTCGAAGAGATGGGGAGGGGGGAAAGATACGTCGAAATAGAATCCGATGAAGACGCCAATTATAGCGATGAAATCTCGATCGAGGCGGATGGTTTGGAGCCTATGGTGGCCTTGCCGCATAACGTGGATAACGTTGTGCCAGTGGGGGAGGTCTTGGGTGAGAAGATAGATGCCGTCTTCTTTGGGAGCTGCACCAATGGCAGGATTGAGGATTTCAAAGTGATCGATGATATAATTGGGGGCGAGAGGATCGACAGTAGCATAAGGGCGATAGCGACTCCCGCCTCGATGAATGTATACCTACGGGCTTTGAGGTCGGGGATCATTGAGAGGCTTATGTCCGCTGGGGTCGTCGTCACCCCGCCCGGTTGCGGTTTATGCATAGGCGTCGTCGGGGGGATCCCCGCGGATGGTGAGGCCTTATTGAGCACGGCCAATAGGAATTTCTTGGGGAGGGCTGGAAATCCCAAGGCGCGTATATATCTCTCGTCTCCCGCCACAGCCGCGGCCTCCGCCCTGTACGGCGTCATAACCGACCCAAGGGAAGTTATGTGAAATGGTTTTTAAGGGAAGGGCTTGGAAATTCGGAAACGACATAACTACGGATCACATAACGCCCAGCAGGTATATGCACCTAAGGTCCAACTTGGCCGAATTGGCAAAGCATACCCTAGAGGATTTGAGGCCCGAATTTCCTTCCTCGGTCAAGCTTGGAGATGTCATAGTAGCTGGCAAGAACTTTGGAGCGGGCAGTAGCAGGGAGCACGCCCCGACCGTAATAAAGATGCTAGGCGTATCGGCAATTGTAGCCGAGAGCTTCGCTAGGATATTTTATAGGAATGCGATAAACATCGGGCTACCGCTTTTGATATGCGATACGTCATCCATAAAGGATGGAGACCTCATAGAGGTGGACCTTCAAGGAAGCACCGTTAGAGATTTGACGAATGGGGTGGAGATGAGATTCAAACCATTGTCGGAAGAGATGTTGAAGATACTGTCCGAGGGGGGAATAGTGAATTACGTTAAAAAGTATGGGGATTTGAAATTTTAGGGGGCCAGACGGGTATGAGAGTCAGATCAAGAGCTTTGACCGTTAAGGTTTTAACGCGTTTAAGAAACGCCTCTAGCGTCCCGTAAGACTTTGGGTTCGGGTCCGCTCCAATGGAATGATCTTTGATCCCTAGGGCTTGGGCCTACGGCTACCGACCACTCCGGTGCTCCCTTGGTAGGCTCCGGAGTAGCCCCTGCTGGCGGCCCTGCCGAGCCTGAAGAGGGCCATCTGCACGAATCCTTCGCCCTCCGCTATCCTGATGGGCTCTTGGGAGGCATTGAACATCATTATCGTCAGCTGCCCCCTGAAACCCGGGTCTACGAGGGCCGTGCTGGCGATGAGGCCATCCCTGGCGAATGAGGACCTTATCTGCAGGATGCCCAAGTAGCCCAAGCCGAGCTCCACGCGCTCCCTTGTGGCCACGAGCCTGAAAGCCATTGGGGGGACCTCGACCTCGCGCTCGGCCGATAGGTCGTAGCCGGCCGGGTTCAGCGCCTCCTCGCGGAACGGCTCTATCCTCACCAGCCCCTTCTCGATCGCCTCGAGTATCTCCGAATCGGAGAGCGCCAAGCTTGGCACCGAGGGGCGATCCACCAGCAACCTATAAAGGGGTTTCCATACCCCTATAAGGATCGGGCCCGTCGTCTAGCCAGGATCAGGACATAGCGCCGCCTCGGGCGTGGAGGCCTTCGGAGCGATGCGGGGAGAGCCTAGGATCCGGGGTTCGAATCCCCGCGGGCCCGCCACTGGGAGCTACCCCCTTACGCTTCAACGGTTGCGACCGAGGAAGCCAAGAAAAGCCCACCATCGACGGCTAATCCATAGGCCCAGGCTATAGAAGCGGGAAAAATTTTAAAATGCTCTTCCCAAAGCAATAAAAGACCTCTAAATATAGTGGAGGTCCTTTTTATTATGAGACCTTCACTATATGTCAAAATATTTTTTGGAAGAGCATGATGCTATTGATACCATTAGAAGGTTCGGAGGAAGCTGATCTCATAACTATATAATATCAGATATTACTAGAGGTGATGCAGTTCGAATATAGGCTGTTACATCATCCTCTTATATGAATATTTCATCTTAATGTTATAAGGTTCTCCATTAGACACGTTCGGTGCTCGCCTTGCCCGCATCCGCGGCAGATTTGGGGACGGCCGTTTCATAGGCCTCACATGCATACCGTTTCTATACTGAAAGCACTCGAATCCTATTGAGGAGGTCCCTCAAGGTCATATTCAGGGAGGGGAAGGACGGGGGACGAATATCTGAAGGGAGGAGTACCTGAGGAATCTGGCGAAGGCCATCCCGAGGGGAAGCCTGCTCTGTGAGCGGACGGGTGACGAGGAGCTCATGGCCCTCCCTTCGAAGGCTAGGAGGGACCTCCTATGATGCGCAATGCTTAATGATTAAGAGAGATCAAGGGACTGCCGGCGAAATGAGTGTGAGGATGATAATTCTTATTAATTAGCATCCCAACTAGTTAAAAAGGCATGCCGAAGTTAGAGATCACGTTCCCGGATGGCGGGAAGGAGATTCTGGATATGGAGAGCCCGCAGCTCATTGAGGGCGAGAGCATCATATGGGCCATGGAGCGCCAAAAGGGTATATTTAACAAAAGAAAGGTCTGGGAGGCGGTTGTCACGAACGTCCGAGTCTTTCAATATAGCCACGAGGAAGGCCGGATGGAGGCTTATTGTCTACTCGCGAACGCGGAGTTCTTGGTTCTGAAAAGCAGGCGCGTACGCCGCAGCAGTTGGGCCGGGCCGTTCGTTTATTATAGGGGCATAGGGGCATACGCCGGAGGCTCATCGAGCGAATACATCACTGTCGGAACGGTCGCGGTGATGTCTGGCGGTCGAATCATCACGGAATGGGAGGTCGAATCCCCGCGCGACTTTGTGAGGTTCATTAATGCCGCAAAGAAACAGATCAAATTCTGCTTAGGAAAGGGTTTGGATCAGAGCAACACCGCCTAAGGATTATCGCGGCAGACCTTCGGGAGTTTATATTAATGCAAGTATTAACGCATTAATAGGACCCGAGAAGCCCAAACGCACGACAAGCTTTCGCTCGAAGAGGCAGGCAAACTCGTGGAGTAGTCTACAGAAAGGTTGGCAAGAGCGGACTGTACCGCTTTGGACCTCGTAGCCGTTCGGATATGGCAAATACTCCAAGTTACTACTATTCGGGTTTGGAAAGCAAAATGTTATGATCGGCTCGGTATGGTTGCTTCTTAAAGGGAGGGATAGATTTGGTGGAGGTTGAAATCCGTGAGTTCGAGAGGATGGATCGGTGAGGCCCTATCCCGCTCAGTACGCTTGGACGGATTCCTCTCTTATAGAACCGTCGCGATCGTAGTATGCGATATGCCAGTGGGGTGCCCATGCAAGGGCAATCAGATCAATCATGATATCGTTACGACTTGGCCTGACTGGGAAGGAGTCGATTTTGCTGATGGCCTCATCCCATCGAGAGCTAATTACATCGGTCTGGTCTTTCAATTCGCGCTCTAGATTTTTGATCTCGTCCTGAAGGGCTTGCAAATTCTGTTTCTCTTGTTCCGCGGTCATAGTTGCCGTTCGGATCTGACGATACTTGCTAATCGCAGTGGAAGCGGACCTCATGGATCTCCGTCCCATGAACATGCCGAGTACCGACTCGCCGACGGAAACCATCAGCTCTCCCTTGCGGGCTTTGGCATCGGCCTCCCTCCTTTCCACCACTCCTTGTGCGCGGCGCAGTCGATCCTGCAGCTTTCTTAATCGATCCTCGTATTTCTGATTCAGTTTATCCACTTCGGCGTCTCTCCGCTCACGTGCAAGTTGGGTGAGGCGAGCTCGGAAGTCGCGCTCACTTTCCTTTGGTTTTGAGTAGATCTTTAGTGTCGGGCTGTAAAGCAAAGTGATGCTGCTGGTCCGACTCAGGTAGTCCATGAGGTCTTTTTTCGCTGAGCTTAGATCTCGTATCTTGTCGGCCAAGGTGGGTGGCATATCAAACCGGGCTCCGGGCTCAGGTCGGTCGATTAGGTCTCGCGGTGCCAAATTCAGGGTTTGTGCCTCATCCCAACGAAATATCTCAGCACCTGTTGGCACATAGGCCAAGAGCGCGTAGCCCTCCTGCTCATTGATGCTGTGGCGCGCATCAAAGAAGTTGATGCGGCCTATTCCGATGACCGTTGGCCTATAGGTCAACATGCAGCTTTGGATATTGATGGGGCCCCCTTCTTTCCTCTCAATCTCGACTTGTGCCTCCGTTGCGCTTTTGCGTATCGGAAGATAGACTTGCCTGGTTTTTGGAGCGAGTATGGGTGGTGATGTCAACAGCCCAGGCGAAGGCACTACGGTGATAGGCTGCGTCTGAACGGTAGCTCTTGGTGCAATCTTTGCTGGAGCAATGCTACTGCTATCGGGCTCACGGTCGCCCATTAGGACCCGAACCTGTTCTCGAGTCAGCGGGCCGCGAAGGTAGCTCATTGCCCAACGCGTCTGGAATACAATCGGGGCTTCCTCATGCACATTATGCAGTAAGAAGACTCGGTTTTTTAGGCTGGAGATGAGTCGGTCTATTTTTTCACGATTAAGCCTCTGGCTAGCTTGGGCGCTTGCGCTTTCAAGCCCGTCCAACAATCGAGCTTTATCCCGTTCGGCCTGCAGCCTACCGATGAACCAGATCCCCGCGTTCGTCAATCCCTTATAATCCAGATCGACGGGGTTCTGGGTAGTCAGGATGATGCCAAGGCCGAAAGCCCTCGCCGTCTTCAGCAATGTTAGCATGGGCTGCTTGCTTGGCGGGTTTGCAATGGGCGGGAAGAACCCGAAGATCTCATCCATGTAGAAAAGGGCGCGCAGGCTGGTGGTGCCGGGCTGGACGCGCATCCAAGTAATGAGCTGATTCAGAAGCATGGTCACGAAGAACATCCGCTCCGAGTCGTTCAGATGGGCTATGTAGAAGATGGAATGGCGGGTCTTGCCGTCCGGTGCGTATAGAAATCCCGGTATGTCGAGAGGCTGACCCTTCAGCCAAGTTTGGAAGTTTGGCGCCGCGACGAGGCTATTGAGCTTCATAGCCAACTCAAAGCGATCCTTTGAAGGGTAGAATGTATCGACGTCGAAGACGCCTAGTTGGCGAATTGGCGGATTCTGAATGGAGAGGATGAGCTTCGTGAGGTCCAAGTCTTCCCCTCGACGCCAGAAGTATTCGAACAGATTCGCTAGGAGGATATGTTCCCTAGAACGAACTGGATCCGCCTGAACGCCAACCAGAGCTAATAGCGCGCTGACGGTTCCTTGCACGCGTTCACGTAACAACTCCGCCTCGGTTTCCCAGCTTAGATTTGGCGCGGCGAAGGATTGTAGAATTGATACGGGTACGCCGGCATCGCTTCCCGGCGTGTAGATCACATAATCCACAGAATCGCGAAGCATCCGGATCCTGGATCCACTCTCGCCCCATTGCGCCAATCCATTGCGCCACAGCTCTGCCTGCTGACTGGCGAACTGGTCCGGGTCTAAGGATTTTCTGCGAGCATCGTCCTCATTGATCCAAGGTCTAAAATCTTCGGGGCGTAATTCGGGAAAAGTAAGAAGAAGATTGGTAATATCGCCCTTTGGGTCTACAATTATTGCTGGCACATGATCGATCGCCGCCTCCTCAAGAATACTGATGCATAGCCCAGTCTTGCCACTACCAGTCATACCAACGCAAAGCGCATGGGTCGTCAGGTCTCTCGCATCAATCATAATTATTCTGTCAAGCAAACGATTCTCAGCCAGATCGTACTCTTTTCCCAAGTAGAATGAGCCGAGCTTTTCGAAGTCCAAAGCCTCACTCAGTCCTTGAGGTTCCGGCTTACGAGAAAGCATGGATCTACATCCCAAGATGTCGCAATCCAATATTTTAATGTTACTATCAGCTGAACCTGTGCTTGATTACGCCAAATTCACTATCTCCTAGAGCAGCATGGTGACTACATCGATCGCGTAGTCGTCACATACGACCCACAACCCATGGTAGAAATGCCCGCAACCACTGGCCATAAAAAAATGGGAAACGCAAACAAGTAAGGCTGCGAGGTCAGCAGGTAGCTACTGCTGCAACTTCATCATCGTAGATTCGTCGATGATTTCCTTCCCTTCCCAGTGGGCTCCGAGCTCAAATTTTCGAGGGCTCGGATATGGTCGATCGCATAATCCAGGCGTCGCATAAAAAGGGA
>Ga0315298_1007133_pt1 | contig 14875 bp, 11 predicted proteins | sample WHS_1_MG_FD_203077 | JGI IMG/M metagenome (GOLD analysis project Ga0315298, IMG submission 203077) | Extremophilic microbial mat communities from Washburn Hot Springs, YNP, Wyoming, USA - WHS_1_MG | ecosystem: Environmental > Aquatic > Thermal springs > Hot (42-90C) | place: USA: Wyoming... | reverse complement strand
CTGATCCCTGCACTGGCTCGCGCTCTGCGTGAGAGCGACATACCAGGTGCCTAATGCTCCTACATGGGTATCCCAATGATTCTAAGCATATTCACTCATCGTCCGGGCGGATGGATACCACAATGCGGTATTGGAATGACACCGGCCACAGGGGTCCCTTGCGGACAGGCATGTCACGACTCCAACTCGTGCTATCCTGACTACCTAGGAAATTGGGGAGTGGAATACTGTGCGCCTATGCCCAGAGCGGACAAAGACCCTAGAGAAGATGCCGAGCAAGTCACCAAAGCTACGCTTTAGTCCAGCGCACCAATGCCGACCTTGATTCGAGCAGCAATGCATCGGTCCAACGGTTCGCAGGCATTCGCCCTTCGCACCGCACAGGTGCGCACAGCTGCCGAGGACAGGGATTGACTGCGACCCGCCAAGCCGCGCACTGGATCCCCCGGTCGCTGGTGCTGGGGGACATCTTGGCTTTTGCCCTAGCCGTGTATTTCAGCCGGCTTTCCCATGCCTTTTACTATGGGGAAAACCCCATATACGTGCTTCTCCACTGGTGGGGCAGCATGGCCGAGGTCAACATCCTGTTGTTCCTTTTCCTGGCGAGCCTCGGCATTCTCGCCTTCAACCTCAAGGGCCACTACGCGCGACGAAGGGTCTTCTGGGACGAGGCCGGGGATATCTTCGCCGTTTTCACGGTACTGCTGGGACTCAACGCCGCCATCGCCTTCAGCGGCAAGTGGCCCCTGTCACGCCTGTGGCTCTTTTCGGCTTGGCTACTCGCCCTGATTTTCGTTCCCGCCATGCGCCTGCTCGTCCGCTGGATCTTTCAGCGTCTGCGGCTATGGAACCGCCCGGTCGCCATCATCGGCACCGGGACCAACGCCCGCGAGGCCATGCGCGCCATACAAAGCGATACACTGCTGGGCTATGAGGTCCGCTGGCTTCTGGACCCAGGAAACGAGTCCTGCTCGCGAGCACAGGTATCCCATCGCTCGCAGCCCAAGACTCTGCCCCTCGGACCGGATCCTCTCACCACTCTGCGAAGCCTGGGTGACCCTCAGATCGTCGTGGCCCTGGACAATGCCCACTGGGAGACGCAGCAAAGGCTACTCAGCCTGTTGGGTCCTCATTACCCCAACCTCGCCATCGCCCCTCCGCTTCGCGGTCTGCCGCTCTATGGGCTCGAGGTCATGCATTTTTTCAGTCATGAGGTCTTCATGCTGCGCGTGCGGGACAACCTTGCCCGCCCCGGTCCGCGCCTCATCAAACGCTTCTTTGACCTCGCCGTCGCCTCGGTGCTGAGCGTCACACTCAGCCCGCTACTGGCATGGATTGCCTGGCGCATACGCCGTGAAGACGGCGGCCCAGTGCTCTTTCGCCAGGAACGTGTGGGTCGTGGCGGCAAGCGCTTTCTTTGTCTCAAGTTTCGCAGCATGGTGCCCGATGCCGAACCGCGCCTGCACCGCTACCTGCTCGAGCACCCGGAGATTGCTGCGGAGTATCAACGTAACTTCAAGCTGCGGGATGATCCCCGGGTCACCCCCATCGGGCGTTTCCTGCGCCGGACCAGTCTGGATGAACTCCCACAGCTTTTCAATGTGTTACGTGGCGAGATGAGCCTCGTCGGTCCACGCCCCCTGTTGCCCAGGGAACTGGAGCGTTACGGCGACAACATTGCGCTGTATACTCAGGTCAACCCAGGCATCACGGGCCTGTGGCAGGTCAGCGGCCGCTCGGAAACAAGCTTTGCCGACCGCAGCAATCTGGACGCCTGGTATCTGCGCAACTGGACCCTTTGGTACGACATCGTGATTTTATTGCGGACGGTGCGCGTCGTGTTTCGGCGTGAAGGGGCGTACTAATTTGGAGCAGCAAAGCACCCCGAAAAATACCAGCGATGCCTCAGATCATCCGCGCATCACTCGCTCGACGCTAATCAATTTGGTTGGCGCGCTAGTCCCGACAGTATTAGTCCTCTTTACCGTCCCAGCATACCTACACCTCATTGGTGAGGCACGTTATGGCGTGCTAGCTATAGTATGGTTACTTCTCGGATATTTTGGCGTTTTTGATTTAGGTTTCGGCCGCGCAGTTGCTAATCGCATCGCCGCCTTGCACGACAGTGATGCCGAGAAGCGGCAACGTATTTTCTGGACTGGGCTAGTCATCAGCGCCATAACAGGGATTATTGGCGGAGCCATTCTTTATCTCGTCGGAGATTGGCTTTTCACGCACGTTCTTGACATTCATGGCGCTCTGCGTGTTGAGGCGGAAAACGCAATGCCATGGTTGGCGTTAGGCCTGCCTCTAGCAGTTATCATTTCTTTGCTGGCAGGCACGTTGGAAGGCAGGCAAGCTTTTCTTGCGCTCAATGGAGCACAAGTTTTTGGCACCGTGCTTTATCAGATATTCCCGCTAGCAGTAGCCTATGCTGGCTGGAAAACACTACCTCATCTGATAGCAGCCGCCCTTGTCGGCCGCCTAATGAGTGCCTTACTATTGTTCGCTCTCAGCTATCGCTATGTGCCCTTGTTGGCACGTCCGTGCTTTGCTGCTGACCAAGCAAAATCCCTACTACAGTACGGCAGCTGGATCACGGTTACTGGATTGATCGGTCCCCTGTTGACGGTTTTCGATCGCTTCTTGATCGGCACCAAGGTCGGCATGGTAGCTGTGACTGCTTACACCGTCCCCTACAATCTCGTCATGCGTCTGACCATTCTTCCCAGCAGCTTACAAACCGCATTGTTTCCCAGATTTGCCATGATGGAACAAACCGATGCAAAAGCTTTGGCAACACGCGCCGTACTCTCCACCGGGGCTATCATGACGCCGATAACAGTTATGGGATTGCTGCTAATAAAACCTTTCCTGATCCTCTGGGTGGGTGGTGCACTGGCGGATAAAACAGCCGCCGTCGGACAAATACTGCTCGTCGGAATATGGATCAATACCCTTGCCTTCATTCCTTTTGCTTATCTCCAAGCTAGGGGGCGCCCCGACTTACCCGCTAAACTTCACCTTTTGGAACTTCTTCCCTACGTCGCCATCTTATGGGTACTTATCGATAAGCTCGGCGTACCAGGTGCTGCCTGGGCCTGGAATCTGCGCGTCCTCGCCGATACAGTGCTCCTGTTCTGGGCTGCACAAATTACGTCCGGCATTAACCACACCATCGCTGGTGCCCTGCCTATCATTGCCGCATTCTTTGTCGCTTTCAGGATTGCAAATGATTCTACTTTGTATATTTGCATTGCTCTACCATTGATAGGGGTAAGCATTGGCTGGTCCATTGCCAGTATTCAGCAAGATCAACGCTCAACCTTGAAGCGACTTCTTTTCACACGACTAAACCCTGTCAAGTCACCACGCACCCAGAAAAAACATGGATTATAAACTGCCAGAAAATCGAACCTGGCCCCAGGATGGTTTGGAGAAAATAGCGTGCTGCCCAATCTGCCGTGGGGCCGAGCGGAAGTTGCTTTATGACGGGCTAACGGATAAGACTTTTTTTTGCGCGCCGGGCCGGTGGTCACTATATCAATGCTGTTCCTGTGGGACTGCGTACCTAGACCCCAGACCAACGCAGGCAACTTTAGCCATGGCTTATAGTACCTATTATACTCATGAAGAAAGGGATAATGCGTCAAAGGGATTGGTCGCGTATTTAAAACTCCGCCTACGCAATGGCTATCTCAACTCCCGCTATAACAGTGATCTCACGCCATCGTTTAAGGCCGGGCGATGGGTGACGCCGCTGTTCATCCACAAACGCATGCAGATTGACGACAATGTTCGCCACCTACCTACAACGCCAGGTATATTAGTTGATATCGGTTGTGGAAATGGTCAATATCTACACATTGCCAAAAAGCTGGGGTGGGAGACATGGGGTGTAGAACTCGATCCAAAGGCGGCGGAAACCGCCCGAAATTCTGGAGCTAAAATCATTATGGGCGGATTTCCTGATACAGGGTTACCTTCCCAACATTTCGATGTCGTAACTTTAAGCCATGTAATTGAACACGTTCATAACCCAATAGCTGCCCTCCAAGAGGTATTTCGGGTTCTAAAACCTGGCGGCCAGGTCTGGATCAGCACACCTAATCTTGACAGCCTTGGACATGCTCGTTTCGGTTCTAACTGGAGAGGGTTAGAGCCGCCACGTCACCTTGTCCTTTTCACTCTAGGTAGCCTACGTAAGGCGTTAATCGGTGCTCGTTTCAGAGACGTTGTACATAAGCCATGCCTTCCGCAAGCTTTGTGGTTTTACCAGTGCAGTTTACGCATAGCTCATGGTGAAGATCCCAATGTTGCCACAGTAACCACCATGCCGCTTGCCCTGCAGGCAGTTGCCCGATTCGCAGATCTTAGGGCGATAATCACTCAGTCAGGCTGCGAAACTATAGTCTTGACGGCAAAAAAACCCGAATCTGCTTAGCGTCACGCAAAAGGAGTCGTCGATGGTCTTGGGAGTTATTAATGCCGCGAATCATGTAACGGTTGTTAGTGTAACCTATGGCGATCGTCGTCAATTTGTAGAGCCTATGTTGCGCGCAGCGTTAGACCAAGGGGTAGGGAAGGTAATTCTTGTCAGCAATGGCTCACCGTGGGATGTGGAAGCGTTGGCTGCTTCGTTAGACAGCGCGCGCATCGAGGTATTTCGCTTGGAACACAACCTAGGTTCGGCTGGGGGTTATGCGATGGGGATCGCTCATGCACAGGCTCGAGGGGCTAAACTTGTCTGGCTTCTTGACGATGATAATATTCCCCAAAAAAATTGCTTGGCGGTGTTACTTGGCGCGTATGAACGAGCGCTCGCGAAAACACGGCCCGAAATGCTTGCCGTGCTTGCTTTCAGAGCTGATCACCACACTGACGTTGTTTACGGGATATATCCAACCAAACGCGGCTCCAGGCCAGATAGCTTTCTGGGCTTTCACATACTTGATATTCCCCAAAAACTCTGGCGTCGTACTCCTTGGGGAAAGCCGCGTATGCTTAAAGATATCCCAGCAGCAATCCAACGAGAAACGGCGCCATACAGCGGGCTGCTGTTTGACATCACCCTCATCCAAAATATAGGCCTGCCAAAAACAGACCTCGTTCTATACGCGGACGATATTGAGTTCACTAGGCGCCTGACGCATACAGGCGGCGAAATCTTGCTCGTACCGCCAGCACGGTTGATGGATATGGAATGCACGTGGAATACAAAGCGCGCCAGTACATCAAGCTCCTTCATGATGTGGTTGCAAGACGGAGGGGATTTTCGTGCCTATTACTCTGCCCGCAACCTTAGCTGGGTTGAAACACACACAAAGCAACCATCTAGTAGCGTATATCTATTGAACAAATTGGTCTACCTGACCTTATTGTATAGCATTGCACTTATAAATGGCCGATTGTCTCGTTTTCGGCTGCTTTATGATGCTATTGCGGATGGTGAGAAGGGACACCTCGGTATAAATTTGAAATTTCCACTGCCATGAATATTGCCCGTCTTCCGACCCAAAACCAACCCATAGTCTACATCATCCTCCTAAACTGGAACGGTTGGCAGAATACCGTTGCCTGTCTAGATTCGTTGAAGCGGCTAGAATACGCCAATTATCACGTGCTTATGGTCGACAATGGCTCTTCGGATGATTCCGTAGTCCATATCCGCGCCAGTCACCCCGGGGTTACCATCTTGGAAACAGGGCGCAACCTCGGGTACTCGGGCGGCTGCAATGTGGGGATCCGCAGAGCACTTGAAGAGGATGCTGATTATGTCTGGTTACTGAACAACGATACAATAGTGGATCCCAATGCGCTCTCTGCCATGGTTAGGACCGCAGAGGCTGATACTCGGGTTGGTGCAGTTGGGTCGGTGCTTTATTATTTGGACAATCCGGAGAGAATCCAAGCATGGGGCGGGGGACGAGTCTTTTTTTGGACCGGCCGTTCCCGGCACATCCTCAACCCGGTACATGGTGCGGGGCCTCATTACCTCACTGGAACCAGCATATTACTGCGTCGACATGCACTGGATGACACTGGCCTGTTGGACGAGAAGGCGTTTTTCATGTACTGGGAAGACGTCGATTTTTCGTTTCGCCTTCGCAAGGCGGGGTGGCGTCTCGCAGTTGCCGACAAATCTATCGTTCTTCACAGAGAGCATGCGGCGACAGGCAAACATAGTCCACTGCTGGATTATTACTACAGCGAGTCGGCGGCCCTCTTTTTCCGACGATACGCGCCGATCCCGGCGTGGCCGATCTTCATTGGGGTTCTGGGGCGCCTGGCCAAGCGCGGGTTCAGAGGGAACCTTCCTGGTTTTGTCGCGACCCTGCGCGGTAGCTTTGCCGGGCTCAGGAAAGGCTGACGAAATCGCTGGCGCAGCGTCACACCTTGACGCCGTAGCCATAGGTACCATAAACTTCAGACCGTTGTTATCATGTGGGTATCGACTGAACCAGATGATGCGATTCGCCACTAGTTGCTCAAACTTATTACGGAGTAGCCCAGACACACTCAACGCGAAAGGCAGCATCCATGAGTTATGAGCTTGTGGAGGACGAACTCTTTCATCATTCCTACCATCAGCAAGGGTTAGGTAAGGCCGAGAACTTGCCCCACACTCGTGACAAGGGTGTCCATGCTTACCTCCTCACCCCCAAGGGCATTGAGGACAAGACCATCTTCGCGGTCCGGTTTCTGCGACGCGGATGGCCGATTGTAATACCCTTAAGGCCGAAATTCTTGGCCTCTAGCTGGAAGCTAAGGAAGATCGCTGATCTGTTGACGGAAGTGGGGTGCGTGCGGTTGAGACCTGATCAACACCACGTTGTCGGTCAGTTTCGGAGGATACCCGGAGCGTGCCAAGCGTTTCTGGGGCGGTCGGACACAGCTGCGTGCCGTAGAAACGCTAAGGAAGAAAGCGCTTGCAAGTAACGGCAACTGGATTCGGCCGGTATTGGCAGTACCGCGACCTAGTGCGCAATCTGGTCGCGAAGGACCTTAAGGTGCGCTACCAAGGCGCGGCCTTGGGTTTCCTCTGGTCCTTGGGCAATCCGCTGGCCCTCATCCTCATCTATGACTTCGTTTTCACCCACGTCTTCCGCAGCGATCTGCCGAACTACATCCTCTACTTGGTGATCGGCGTCCTGCACTATAACCTTTTCTCTCAGTCCCTGATGCAAAGTTGCGAGAGCCTCACCGGTGCGTCGGGCCTTCTGCAAAAGATCTACTTTCCGCGCATCTTAGTCCCCACCGCCAGCATGCTCTTTACCCTGGTCCTCTGGTTTGTCGCCATCCTCATCCTGGTGTTGCTCTATCCCTTCCTGGGCGGGGTCTATCACTGGGGCTTGCTGCTCTACCCATTGGCTCTCGGCCTTTATATTGCCTTCATATGGGGGCTGGTGCTCACCTTCTCGGTGCTCAATGTAGAGTTCCGCGATCTGAAGCATCTGGTAGAAATCGCCCTGATGGGCCTTTTCTGGTTCACCCCGGTCGGATATCAGATCTCCACGTTGGGAGCCAATGCGCGCAGCGTGGTGGAATGGAACCCACTTACCCAATTCATGGACATCTTTCATAGCCTGCTATATCAGGGAGCGCTCCCACACTGGTCTTCCGTCTTGATCGCCATGGCTTGGACCGCCGCATCCCTCGCCTTGGGGACCGTCTTGTTTCATCGCAAGGCGCGGATGCTGGTCGAGGATCTCTGATAGTGGTCACACCCGCTGTCGTCGTCGAGCATCTGCGCAAGGAGTTCATCCTGCGCCACAATCGCGCCATGGGAATCAAAACACGCTTCCTTGCGCTTTTTCATGCCAGCAAGCGCGAGCGCCGCGAGCATTTCCTGGCGCTGGACGACGTCAGTTTTACCGTGGAGCGCGGCGAGGCGCTGGGTCTTCTGGGGCACAACGGCTCGGGCAAAAGCACCTTACTGCAGATTATCGCGGGCATCCTGATCCCCACCAAGGGGCAGGTGATCACCCATGGTCGCGTCGCGCCCCTTATTCAATTGGGGGTGGGATTCAATCCCGAATTGACAGGATTTGAAAACATCTTTCTCAACGCCAGCCTCTACGGCTTCCGCAATCGGGATGTCAAAAAACGGGTGAAGGACATCATCGAGTTCTCCGAACTCGAACACTTCATCGATACGCCGCTCAAAAATTATTCCTCCGGAATGCAGATGCGCCTGGGCTTCTCCGTGGCGGTCCATCTGGAGCCGGACATCCTGCTCGCCGATGAGATCCTTGCCGTAGGCGACCAGCCCTTCCAGGACAAGTGCCTCGCCAAGATCGCAGCATTGCGTAAGGAAGGCATGACGCTCATCTTGGTTTCCCATAACCCTGAACAGGTCAATAAGTTCTGTGACCAGTTCGTTCGTCTGGAGCACGGGAGGGTGTTGGAGCAGGGGGGTATCACCAAGGTGCAGGAAGAGGATACCCCTCATGGATTGAGCGATCCGGTCAGGCGAGCTTATTATTAATATTTTTCAATGGCATAGCAGGCAAATCATGGATGATTCCTTACGACAATCCCGATCGACTCGTGGATTCTACCAGTTGGGGATCTGCGAAACAGGCGAGCCGCGTCATGCAAAATGACTTCTATTATCGTTTTGAACAGCACTTCCGGGGAAGTCGGGAAGAGATCAAACGTCGCCAATCCGTATATCTGCCCATCCTCGAACCTCTTAAAACCATACAGTCGCCGTCGCTTACTCTTGATCTCGGCTGCGGCCGCGGTGAATGGCTGAAGTTGATGGCGGAAAACGGCTTTTCTGCTCAGGGCGTCGACTTGGACGATGCCATGCTCCAGTTTTGCGCGGAGCAAGGTTTCGCCGTCCGCAAAGCCGATGCCCTGGACTGTCTCAGAAGCGTTCCCGATGCCACAATGTCCGTGGTGTCCGGCTTTCACATTGCTGAGCATCTGCCATTCGAAATACTGCACAGCCTCATCGTGGAGGCGCTCCGCGCACTGATCCCCGGGGGAATTCTGATCTTGGAAACCCCAAACCCGGAAAATCTTGTGGTGGGGTCCTGCAATTTCTATACGGATCCCACACATCGCGCACCCCTGCCCCCCCAGCTGTTGGCCTACTTAGGGGAGGATGCGGGTTTCAAACGGTTAAAAGTCCTGCGCCTCAATCAACCTCCGCAAGAATGGTACTCTACTTCAGCAGAGTTCCCCTCCCTGTCCCGCGTGATTTTCGGAGTGGGACCGGACTATGCCATTGTGGCGCAGAAAGATGCCGCACCGGAGACACTGACCGCGTTCCCCTGGTTTGCGGAGCTGGAAGATGAATCGAACTCGTTAGGCGGACGGATCAACGAGTTCGATGCGGAGCTGCTGGCAATTCAACAGGAAACTCAGCGCGCACAGAGCGAGCAGATGGCGCGGCTGGATGAGTTATCTGCGTATCAACGACGTACGGAAGAAGAGATCGCACGCCTAATGGCTCTCTGGGGGGAGTCACAGCGCGTACAGAGCGAGCAGATGGCGCGGCTGGATGAGTTATCTGCGTATCAACGACGTACGGAAGAAGAGATCGCACGCCTAATGGCTCTCTGGGGGGAGTCACAGCGCGTACAGAGCGAGCAGATGGCGCGGCTGGATGCAGTAATGAACAGCCGGTCTTGGCGGATTACTGCTCCTTTACGCAATGCAAACGCCATATTGCACAAGGTCACGCGATATATCAAAGCGAGACTCAAACCTGTTATCAAGAGATCGGCATTTCTTATTAAAAAAAGACCATGGCTAAAAGCTTTTATACTGGGCCTATTAGCTCCCTTTCCCAGAGTCAAAGATCGGTTGCGTCGGGCTGCCGACCTGTCTGCTATACCAGTGATTCTCTCCCGACAAGTTGCTGCAATGGATTCTGGAATGTCTACGCATCTCCCCCCTCGGGAGATGGAAATATATAGAGATATAAAACAAGCAGTCGAAGATGCTCGGCGGAAATAATGCGAATAATCCTTGATCTCCAGGCCTGCCAAACGGAAAGCAAACACCGTGGAATTGGTCGTTATGCGCTGAATTTGGCGCAAGCTATAGCGCGCAACGCAGATTCTCATGAGGTATGGCTGGTGATGAGTACGGCGTTCCCCGAGTCTATCGAAGGAATCCGAGCGCACTTCGACGGGTTGGTACCGCCTGACCGCATTCGTGTATTCGCCGTACCCACCCCAGTTGCTGAAGTCAACCCTGCCAATAGCCACAGGACTCGTATTGCGGAACTGATTCGCGAACAGTTCTTAGAAACTCTACGTCCGGATATCGTGCTTGTATTCAGTCTGTTTGAGGGCTATATAGATGACGCGGTGACTTCCTGTGGCCTTTTCAACTCCGCCGAACGTACCGCAGTTATCTTGCACGACCTTATTCCTCTTCTTAACCAAGATGTCTATCTTCCGAATGAACACCAGCGGGTTTGGTATTTACGTAAAATTAAGTCACTTAAAGCGGCACAATTACTCTTATCTAATTCCGAGCACACTCGCACTGAAGCAATTCAAACCCTTGGTCTATCTGCAGATCGTATAGTCAACATCTCCACTGGCAATGATGAGTTTTTTAAGCCTTTAGAGGTAGAACCGGTCCAGCGCGAAAATCTCTTGGAGCGTTACGGGATTACTCTTGAGTTTATTCTTTACGTCCCAGGTGGATTTGACGAAAGGAAGAATTTTAGCAACTTGTTTCAGGCCTATGCTCAACTTCCACAAGCGTTAAGGGTTTCGAACCAATTAGTCATTGCAAGCAAGCTTTCAGAAAACGATCGGGCCCATATAGAGCAATTGGCACATGCTGCAGGACTGAAGACTGGAGAGGTGATTCTGACAGGATATGTGCCGGACTCTGATTTAATTGGCCTTTACAATCTTGCGAAGTTGTTTATTTTTCCTTCTTGGCATGAAGGATTCGGTTTGCCAGCGCTCGAAGCCATGTCTTGCGGGACGCCGACAATCGGGTCTAATTGCACCAGCATTCCTGAAGTAATCGGACGCAAGGATGCTCTTTTTGACCCTTATCGTCCGGATGATATGGCATTGTTGATGTCGCGAGCATTGACCGATAATACATGGAGACGCGAATTGCGCGAGCATTCGCTGAACCAATCGGCCACATTCTCATGGGATAATTCTGCATGCAGAGCCATTGCCGCGCTTGAAAAGATTTTTACCAGAACCACTCGTTCCGATTCCATTTCGAGATCAGACTCTAGGAGTTATGGCACTCTCTATCGTCGTCTTCTGAGTAAGATTGCGGAATTAACGGAAGAATATTATCCAACGGATGATGAACTGATACGTATTTCCCGGAGTGTCGCAGCCAATGAAAGTGCAGTGGCAGATTTCTCCTGGTCTCCACCGCTGCCTTTGTCTCTCACCTGGCGAATCGAAGGACCTTTTGATTCAAGTTATAGTCTTGCGTTGGTCAACAGAGAAATTGCACGAGCGCTCAAATTACTTGGGCATACAGTGTTATTACATTCCACGGAAGGCCCAGGCGACTTTCCTCCAAACCAGGATTTTCTTAACTCGAATCCAGATATTGCCGAAATGTACTTAGCCAATCAGAAAAAAGCACCAGACGAGACCGATGTTGTTAGTCGTCTCCTATACCCACCCCGGGTGCATGATATGGTTGGCAGACTTAATCTTCTTCATAGTTACGCCTGGGAAGAATCTGCATTCCCCCGAGAGTGGGTCGAAGCCTTTAACCGTAACCTACAGGGTATTACCTGCTTATCGGCTCATGTTGAGAAGATATTGATCGACAATGGAGTTGTAGTTCCTCTAACCATATCTGGTAGTGGCGTTGATCATTGGCATCGTATTAACGCTGATCCTATGTTCAGAGTGCAAGGTCGTAGCTACCGTTTCCTGCATGTTTCTTCTTGCTTTCCTCGTAAGGGCGTCGATGTTCTTCTGGAAGCTTACGGCATGGCATTCAGAAATTCCGACGATGTATCATTGGTAATCAAGACATTCCGAAACCCGCATAATGACGTTAGAAAGCAAGTTGAATCATGGGTAAGTAAGGATAAATCTTATCCAGACGTTGTTCTTATCGAAGATGATTTGCCAGATGAGCAGTTAAAGGGGCTGTACCAATCTTGCCATTGTTTGGTCGCTCCTAGCCGAGCAGAGGGATTTGGACTCCCCATTGCTGAAGCCATGCTAAGTGGCTTACCTGTCGTGACTACTGCATGGGGAGGGCAGTTAGATTTTTGTGATGAGACTACTGCTTGGATGATTGATTATCGATTCGCACGCGCGCAAACCCATTTTAGTCTTTATGATTCTGTCTGGGCCGAACCAAACATCGAAGATGTCGCGAGAAAGATGCGTGAGGTTTACGGCGCCCAAACAGAAGCAATTTGCGCAAAGGTACGAGCAGCGCAACTCCGCCTGAATAGTCACTTTAGTTGGCGTCAAGTTGGAGAGAGGCTGACAAAGGCTGCACGAAGAATTAATGATGCTTCACCGTTTCCACCGCGGCCACGTATTGGTTGGATTACGACCTGGAATACGAGGTGTGGCATTGCAACTTATTCCGATAATCTCATATCCTGCTTTCCAGATCAGGTTACGGTATTTGCAAATTATTCTGCATCTATCAACTCACCGGATGGTCCGAATATTGTCCGATGTTGGTCAACATCTGAGGAAGAACGATTTGAAAGTCTTGGGGAGGCGCTCTCGACGAATGACATTGATGTTATTATTGTACAATTTAATTATGGGTTCTATGGAAGCTTCAATGCCTTTTCTTCTTTTTTGAGCGAGCAAGTAGCGTGCGGACGTGTGGTTATCATAATTTTACATTCGACCAGTGATCCTGTTCATGCGCCAGAACGGAAATTGATCTATCTGCGAGATGCGTTGAGTCTATGTCATCGGATCCTTGTGCATTCTGTGGCCGACCTGAATAACCTAAAAGGGCTCGATTTGGTAGATAATGTTACCATTTTCCCTCTCGGAATTAAGAACATTGACTCAGTGCCGATTTCCCGTCCGGCAACTAACCGACGCACGATCATTGCATCCTACGGTTTTTTCCTTCCACATAAGGGCTTGGGAGAACTTGTCGAAGCTGTTGCTGCGTGCGTTGCTGATAAGTATGACCTGCACCTTTTGATGATTAATGCGCAGTATCCGGCACCGCAGTCTGACGAAGCTATAGAAGACGTGTTGCAGAGGATCAATACTCTTGGAATTTCAGAAAGAGTTACAATGGTTACCGATTTCCTTTCGGATGCCGAGAGTTTAGGTTGGTTGGAGCATGCGGATCTCATTGTGTACCCATATCAAAAAACTGGAGAATCTGCCAGTGGGGCTGTGCGTACCGGTATCGCCTCCGGGCGTCCGGTTGCGGTCACTCCGCTGCCTATTTTTGATGATGTAGGGCCATGTGTATTTACTTTACCCGGTGTTTCTTCATTTGCAATCGCTGAAGGTATAAAAAAAATACTGGGCGAATTAAAAGAGCAAACGGAATATGCGACTTCTATACTAAGCCAGTCTCGAAACTGGAGAAATGCGCATGACTATTCTTTATTGGCAAAGAGGTTATACGGAATGATCGTAGCATTATTCAGGAAGAAGAGTAGTGAGGGCTATTATTCTGAAAATCGCCATTGAATCCAACTCCATGCGCCCGCCCCGATCCGGGATCGGCCGCTATACCTGGGAAATCACCCGTCGCTGGGAGCAGGACCAGGGTGTCGGCTTGTTCTACTTTTATGGCACATCCTGGGTAACCCGCTGGCCGGACATCATGCCTCCGGCCATTCGGTCGTCCAGCCAGGGAGTGGTGCGCTGGCTCAAGGAGCACACCCCAAAGGGGCGAGAAATTCGTCATCACTTGGATAATGCCGCATTTCATGTGCACCTTCGGAAAAATCCCGTCGACGTTGTTTTCGGACCCAATTATAGCGCTCCCAAGAGTCGCGTGCCCACCGTGATCGCTTTTCATGATCTCTCCCATATCCGCTATCCCGATACCCATCCGCCGGCACGGGTGGCGTACTTGAATCGACAACTCCCCGAAAGCGTTCGACAGGCGGCCATCATCCTCACGGATTCTGAGTTTTCGCGGGAGGAAATTGTCGATTTTTTTCCCGGGGTGGAGAGGCGGATCCGGGTCGTCTATCCTGGAATTAATCCCAGCGTGGCAAGCGCGGGAGCGGAAGCTGATCTGGTGCAATGGCTGGGAACGGATCCACCGCCCTATTTCCTGTTCCTCGCTACCCTAGAGCCCCGCAAGAACATCGGAAGGTTGCTGGCGGCGTATGCGGCACTGCCCGACCGGTTACGCAAGGAACATCCTCTGTACCTGGCGGGCAGCTTCGGCTGGCGGGAAGCTGAGTTCAGCGACGTGCTGAAGCGCTTGGTGGAGATTGGGGAGGCCAGGATTCTCGGCTTTGTACCTGACCCCATCCTTCCAGCCCTCTTTCGCCGCGCGCTGGCGTTGATCTACCCATCCCTCTACGAAGGCTTTGGCCTGCCCCCCGTCGAGGCCATGGCAGCCGGATGCTCGGTGCTGGTCAGCAACGTGACCGCCATGCCGGAGGTCTGCGGAGATGCGGCGCTATACTGCGACCCGGTGGACGTCTCGTCCATTCGTGACGGCATGCTGAGGTTGGCCGAAGATACCGATTTGCGAAATCGTCTCAGCCAAGCGGGACGAGCGCGCGCCTCACTTTACAGTTGGGATCGAACCGGAGCCGAAATATTGGCATTGATGCGCGAGGTTGCAAAAGGCTGATGCGCATCGCCATTGTCCATGACTGGCTGGTAGTTTACGCCGGCGCGGAGCGGGTGCTGGAGCAGATGCTTGCCTGTTATCCCGACGCCGATCTCTTCAG
>Ga0315298_1007131_pt1 | contig 14876 bp, 9 predicted proteins | sample WHS_1_MG_FD_203077 | JGI IMG/M metagenome (GOLD analysis project Ga0315298, IMG submission 203077) | Extremophilic microbial mat communities from Washburn Hot Springs, YNP, Wyoming, USA - WHS_1_MG | ecosystem: Environmental > Aquatic > Thermal springs > Hot (42-90C) | place: USA: Wyoming... | reverse complement strand
GCCACGCCCGCATGACCTACCCCGGCGCGCAGTGGACTGCGCGCCCTACCAACTCTCTGCGTTTCTACTGTGAAGGATTGAAGTAGAAATTTTTGGAGCGCGGTGCTCCAGCACCGCTTTCGGTTCGATTGATTCACGACTTCCGTGTCGTGCAAAGTTTGGTATAGCCCGAGCGCACACAGCAGCCGGTTGGATAAAGCCTTACCCTCGAACACACGGCTCTTACTGCGCCCCTTCAGCGGCGCGCCAATCCACTTCTGTAGCGGCGTTCTGTGAACGCCGTCTGTTTTCCCCCAGCACGGGTGCAGCAAGACGGCCCCGCAAAATGCGGGATAACAAAACCGGGCGGTCACAGACCGCCGCTACACCACTGCAGATGGGCGTAGCCGCGCTCGTAAGGGCGTGGAAAACAAGATTCAAACCTAAAAAGTCAGGTCTGCACAACAAACCACGGCGCGCAGGGGACTGCGCGCCCTACCTTAAACTGCGTCTGCGTGCATTGCGTTAAAGACGCGGACGCATGAGGCCATGCGTCCATACCAACGCAATAAAATTTTTTTGGTGCCGACACATCGCTGAGGCGTCCGGTCGGTGTGGCCGTGCATCTGTTATTGTGCTGTCAGGTGCGCGGCCACCTTGGCCGCATGCCTTCTGCGACCGGGACGGTGGCGCGCCCTTGGGCGGATTGGAGCGCGGCCATCTTGGCCGCAGTGCCCTCAAGTTGGGGTGGAGCATGGGAGGGGCTTTTTTCGACCGGGACAGTTCTGGAGCCGTGAAATTAGGTGATGCAGCAGTATTAAGCGCAGTGTTGTTTCTGCGGGCGTGGACGCCCGCGCGCCTTCTGGCAGGTTTGGCGCGCGGCGCTCTTGGCGGAAGGTCTTCTGCGCCCCAGATGGGCGCACTCGGTAGCCGCGGCCGTGAGGGCGCGGAAAACAAGATTTAGGCCTTGGAAGCCGGCTCTGCACAACCAACCACGGCGCCCAACGGAGTGCGTGCCCAATCTTGTAGCGGCTGTCTGCGAACGCCGTCCGTTTTTCGCCAGCATGAGTGCGGCAAGCCAGTGGCGCAGATGTGGGACGATAAAACCCGGCGGTCACAGACCGCCGCTACAGCACTGTAGGTGTTCGTCTCCTGTGCACAACAGAACACTTTGGAGTGCCGTACTCGAGCACCGCTTTCGGTTCGGCGCGGGTGTAGAGCCGTGAGCCGCTTGATGGACGGTGCTTGGGTGGTCGTTAGGCAAACAGGTCGCGTATGGTGAGCTGGAACCCGGGCAGCGCAGTGTCAGTGAGCACATCGCTGCCAGCCATGATGCCTTTGAGCGCGAGACCGTATTCGTTGCTGTGATAAACTTCGAGGTTATCGTAGCGCGGATCAACTATCCAGAGCCGCGGCACGCGCATATCTTCGTAAATCTGTTTCTTTACAACGGTGTCGGTGTGGTGGTCGTCAGAGCTGATAATCTCGATTGCGAGCCACAGTTTCCCCGTTCCAACATCAACGAGGGCGATGTCAGGACAAATAATATTGCCGTTTGTGAGCTGCACTTGAGAGCGCCTGGGCAAGATGCGTGTAGCCGTCAAATTTGCCACACATGCATCCAGCAAAGCATGTAATCGCGAGCAGATTGTCTCGTGCCGTGTGCCGGGTGCACGCCTGAACACAACCTGTCCGTCCAACAACTCTTCGTATGCACTGCTCATTATCGTGCGAACAAGTTACGCAGGAACCTGCCCGTGTGCGAGTTTTTTTTGCGTGCGATCTGTTCGGGTGTGCCTTGGGCAACAATTCGTCCGCCGCCCTCACCACCTTCAGGCCCGAGGTCAATCACCCAGTCTGCCTCAGCAATCAAATCGAGATTGTGCTCGATCACAATCACGGTGTGCCCGGCATCAACCAACCTGTGCAATACATCAACAAGCTTGTGCACGTCTGCCATGTGCAGACCGATTGTCGGTTCTTCCAAAATGAACAGATCACGCGCAGCCCGCCGCTGGAACAAATCCGGTTCTTTCAGGCCACCGAGCAGGTGTGTTACAAGTTTAACGCGCTGCGCTTCGCCCCCACTCAACGTCGGGCTGGGTTGGCCGAGTTTCAGATACCCAAGCCCGGTATCAACCAACGCTTGCAACGCGCGTTTGATTCGTGGCACATGGGCAAAAAACTCGAGCGCTTCCTCGACCGACATGTCGAGCACTTCAGCGATGTTTTTGCCGTGATACTGGATGTCGAGTGTTTCAGGGGTAAACCGCAGGCCGTCGCAACTTTCGCACCGAATAAATGCCGGAGGTAAAAAGTTCATCTCAAGCTTGACAACACCTGCGCCTTGGCAGGTCTGACACCGGCCTTGTGGGCTGTTAAAAGAGAACCTGCCCGGGCCGTACCCGCGCAGGCGCGCTTCTGGCACCTGGGCAAACAACCGCCGTATATCATCGAAAAACCCGACGTACGTGGCTGGGATAGACCGGGGCGTGCGGCCGATTGGTGATTGATCAACCTCGTGCACCGCGCGGATTGATTCGTAACCGGTGACATAAGTCGGCGTTGAAACGTTGAAGCGATGAGGCGTTAAAGCATTGGCGCGTTGAACTGGTGCGTCTGTTTTTTGCCGGTTTGATTTCAGTGCTGCGGTTAGTGCAGGCACCAGGCATTCGCGGATGAGTGTGCTTTTGCCGGAGCCGCTGACACCGGTCACAAGCACCAACCGGCCGAGTGGAAAGCTGACTGTGATGTTTTTCAAGTTGTGCTTCGACGCGTTATGCAGCGTCAGCCACTGGACGGCATCTTGCTGGTCACCCCCAGTGGTTTGCTCCGAACGCGCCTGCGCCAGGCCAGCAGGACGTTTTACCGGTCGCCGCTTCCCGCGTGATGGGTAGGTCCGGTTTGCGCGCAACCACTGACCCGTAACAGACTCAGGATGTGCAAGCAGCTCGTTGAGCGTGCCTGTAGCGACAACTGCGCCACCGTGCAGGCCTGCACCCGGGCCGAGGTCAACGATGTAATCTGCGCGGCGCATGGTTGCCTCGTCATGCTCGACAACGATGATCGAGTTACCACGTGCTTTTAGCGTGTCGAGTGCAGCAAGCAACCGTTCGTTATCGCGCGGGTGTAGCCCGATTGTCGGCTCGTCCAGGATGTACAACACACCGCTCAAGTTCGACCCAAGCTGTGCGGCAAGCCGAATCCGTTGTGATTCGCCCCCTGACAAAGTTGGCACGGCACGCCCGAGCTGCAAGTACCCGAGTCCGACCTGCCTGAGGAATTTAAGCCGCGCGCGAATTTCGGGTAGAATATCGCGCGCGATCAACATGGCACGGCCACGCGGCTTCAGCCGATTGAAAAAGTCATCTGCGGCTTCGACCGACATATCCGCAAAATCCACAATTGTTAGGGCGACCGGTTTGCCTTGACGCAACATCGGTAAGGCGAACCCATCGGATGCTTCCGGCAGTTTGCCCTGAGCAGTGTCAGGGCCGATCAACGCAATCTGCCGATGTGCCCCCGGCAATACAACAAGCCGCACTGCGCGTGCAATCGGGTTAAGCCGCGTACCGTTGCATTCTGGGCAAGGCTCGCGTTCGCCTTCCATCCACTCGAACCAGGTTTCTTCGATCATTTCAGCACGCGCACCCCTGTCAACGTCTTCGGGCATCCAAAACAATTCGCCAAACCCGCGACATCGCGTGCACCAGCCGGCTGGCGAGTTAAAGCTGAAGTTTTTCGGGTCAAGCGGTTCAAATGACCTGCCGCAACTCGGGCAACTACGTTCCGTCGAGTGGACAGTCACCTGGCCGTAATTATCCAGGGCGAACAGAGTGCCGTTACCAAGCTTGAGCGCTTCATCAATGAGATTGTGGTGCGGCATAGCTGTTGCGCCGGTCCGGCGCGGCATGCTGCTCCTACGTTTTTCCAATACACCGACCACAATTTCGATGTTGTGCTCCCGGTAGCGATCGAGCTTGAACGGTTTGCTTGTGTCGTAGATTTTGCCGTCTGCACGGATTTCTGCGTACCCGTGCCTTGCAGCCCACTCGGCAACGTCGGTGTGGAATCCTTTCCGTCGTTTTACCACCGGCGCAAGCAACAGTAAATCGCCGCGTTTGCGCAGCTCGGTTTGAAGCCCGCGCGCAAGTGCATCGCGTGTCTGTGCCTGGACAGGGACGCCGCAGTCCGGACAGTACTGCACGCCGAGCCGCGCGAACAGCAAGCGCAAAAAATGATAAATCTCCGTGACGGTGGCAACTGTGCTCTTACCCCCACCACCGCGGTTACGTTGTTCGATGCTTACGGTGGGCGGGATACCGGTGATCAAGTCAACATCAGGCCGCGCAAGTTGTTCGACAAACTGCCGCGCATACAAATTCATTGAATCGAGAAACCTGCGCTGGCCTTCGGCAAACAACAGGTCAAATGCAAGTGTGCTTTTGCCCGAGCCACTTACACCGGTTACAACAACAAACCGGTTGCGCGGTATGGCAAGCGAGATGTTTTTCAGGTTATGCTCGCGCGCACCATGAACTATGATGGCTTCGGCGGGTGCAAGACCTGTGTCCTGCAGTTTGATCATGCGCTCAACCTTTGATGCAGATGAGCGGTTTACATCTGGCGACCTTGCGCGCAAGCCCAGCCTGCTCGGCTGCATCAACAACTGCGCTAACGTCCTTATACGCGCCCGGCGCTTCTTCGGCAACACCGCGGGTTGAGGGGCTGCGAATAAGGATACCGCGTCCGGCAAGTTCGTCTATGACCTGTCTGCCCTGCCACTGTTTAAGTGCCTGGTTTCGGCTCAGCGCGCGGCCTGCACCATGCACGGCTGAGGCGAAAGCTTTAGCCTCGGCGGTGTCCGTACCGGCCAAAATGTACGAGCATGTGCCCATGCTACCCCCAATCAGCACAGGTTGACCGACGGACCGGAATGCAGCGGGTAACTCGTCGCTGCGCGCCGGGCCATACGAGCGTGTTGCACCTTTCCGATGTACAAACAGCCGTTTGCGTTTGCCGTCAACGATGTGTTCCTCGACCTTGCATGTGTTGTGTGACACGTCGTACAAAAGCGTAAGCCTGACACCCGGGAAAACCTCCGCAAACGCTTTCCCGGCCAGATGCGAGAGGATTTGCCGGTTTGCCAATGCACAATTAATTGCTGCGCGCATTGCACCCAGATACCGTTGCCCGACAGCAGATTTGATCGGTGCACAGGCCAGCTCGCGCTCGGGCAAATGAATGCCGTGCTGTTGCGCCGCCGCTGTCATCTCCTTCAGGTACTCAGTGTTAATCTGATGGCCAAGCCCACGTGACCCGCAATGTATGCTCACGGTAATTTCGCCGAGTCGCAGTCCGTACACTTTGGCGATGTCTTCGTCGTAAATCTCGACTATTTCTTGCACTTCGAGGTAATGATTGCCCGAGCCGAGCGTGCCCATCTCGTCCTGCTGCCGTTTCTTGGCCTGATTAGATACGTAAGCCGGGTCTGCCCCCTCCATCCGACCGTGTTCCTCAATCCGATCGAGGTCTTCCGGTGTACCGTACCCGTGTTGGACAGCCCAGACAGCGCCATTGGCAAGCACTTCATCAAGTTCTTTCACGCTCAAGTGCAGATTGCCTGTGCTACCTACACCGGCGGGAATCCAGCGATACAAAGTGTCAGCGAGTTCTTTTTGGCGGGGTAAGACATCCTTTTTGTGCAGGCCGGTCAAAAGTGTACGCACGCCGCACGAAATGTCGAACCCGACGCCGCCGGCTGAAATCACACCGCCTTCATCAGCGTCAAATGCAGCCACACCGCCGATCGGGAACCCGTAACCCCAATGTGCATCCGGCATTGCAAGAGCGGCCTTTTGTATGCCAGGCAATGTAGCAACACCGCATGCTTGCTCGACGACCTTGTCGTCCATCTCTTTCAAGAGTTGTTCGGTGGCATAAATCACAACGGGCACGCGCATCCGGCCTGTAGGCGGGATGCACCACTCGGTTTCACTCACACGTTCCAGTTTGGTGATGTCCATAAATCCTTCGGTTCAGTTTTCGGCACCTTAGCGTTTCCTGCCTGTCTATTATACATCAACAACGCACTGTGCAACCCATGCACCATCGGCAGCGCGTTGTACAACCAACTCAGCGTACGTTGCGCCTTTAACTTCCACAGCAGGTTCATGTCGCGCAACATCAATTGGCTCGCCCCATACCGTCGCGCGTAGCTTCTGATCATCAATCTGAACGCTGAACCTGCTGAACAACATTTTCCGCGTTGCCATTTCAAATATAAGCGCATTTAGCCATTCGACCAGCAGCAGCTCAGGTGTCGGTGCCGCGCATTGAAGTTCAACCTGCACGACCGGCCGGACGCGGGCTGGGTCGGTGCAAACTGCAACAAGCGCAAGCGCAGCCTGCTCGAATGCAGACTCGATGCTCGGGCCGATGCCGCGCACGCCAATATCTGCCTTGTGTTCAAAATGTTCCCAACGCGGTTGTACTGCGGCATGCGCTGTGGCTGGCCTAGCTGCTGTGTCAGGCGAAGGTTGAGTTTGCTCCTGTTTGTCCATCGTGTCCGGCTCATTCTACAAGGCGTTCAGGCTTTTTTACAGCAGAACTTCGCGAATTCTTGCTGGGGCGAATTTGTTATAAGATGGCGCCATCCTCAGACCGGCAGATGATACAGGCACGCCCAGTCTCATACGCGCATGAATTTGGCCGCAAGACCCATTCCTTGGTTTAATCTGATGCGTGCGGAATCCTTTAAGCGCGACCAAACTTAACCACAACGACGCGGACATTGTAGCGGCGCTGTATTGAGCGTCGCGCCGTATGTGCACGGTGCTAGAATGTCCGCCATACGTGACCGGTTTTTGGTGGGAGGAGACGTTGCGCCGAGCGAAAGCGAAGGGCAAACACGCCCAAGCCAAATACCTATGGCCTAATTCATCGCCCCAGAGACACTGAAGCACAGAGTATTTGGAATCGAAATTCTGGATTTTATGGCGCCCGTCTATGACCTGCGAGCGTAGCAGTCACGCTCTTGGCGAAAGTCGTACCGCACCATGCTCAGAGTAACAGACAGCGTTCACAGACCGCCGCTACAAAAACTGTTGTACCGGCGTGCGCCCATCCGGGGCGCAGAAGGCCTGCAGCCAAGAGCGCCGCGCGCCAAACCTGCCAGAAGGCGCGCGGGCGTCCACGCCCGCAGAAACAAAATACTGCGCTTAATACTGCTGCATCACCTAATTTCACGGCTCCAGAACTGTCCCGGTCGAAAAAAGCCCGTCCCATGCTCCACCCAACTTGAGCGCACTGCGGCCAAGATGGCCGCGCGCCAATCCGCGCAAGGGCGCGCCACCGTCCCGGTCGCAGGAGACCTGCGGCCAAGAGCGCCGCGCGCCACAGCACAATAATAGTTGCGCGGCCACACCGACCTCGCTCCTCGGGGCTGTGTCCCTGCCGAAAAATTTTGTTGCGTTTGTAGAGACGCATGGCCTCACGCGTCCGCTTTTTTAACGCAAAGGCGCGGAGATGCACAGTTAAGGTAGGGCGCGCAGTCCACTGCGCGCCGGGGTTGGTTATGCAGGCACGGCTTGCGGGTTTGAATCTTGTTTGCCGCCCCCTTACGGGCGCGGCTACGAGCCGTCTGAAAATATCCGGCGGGCAGAGGACTGCCCGCCCTACCAGACACCGCATTTTGGTAAAGCAAAATCCTCTAGGGAAAGGCTGTGGGCCGCTGTCACAGGCCTGCGGGATAAGCGCCACTAGAACGCGGTTGTGACGGAGTGCGCACCCTCCGGGGCGCAGTAAATTCCGCGTCGTAGGGCCAGGCTTCGTCTGAGCTGGCTACCGTGCGGTGTTCGCCTGCACCAAACTCCGGCCGGTGTGGAAGTCGTCCCTCCAATTTATGGGAACGGCAGTTCGCAGGTTCAACGTAGCCGAGTCATTCAATCTCACCTTGGCAATGTGATTTGCATGGAGGATCGAGGTCCACCTCGGCCAATCCGGCGCGCACAAGACTGCCTGCGCTACCTTTCTTTGCTTTGATTTTCAACCGGTCCTGGAAGGTCGAGTTTCACCTCGACCTGACTAAAACTGGTCGTAATGGGACAAGTCCGTCGAATTGAAGAGTAGCAAGCCGATGTGGCTGGTGGCACCCCAAGTTGCCGGGCGCTTGGGCATCGCAAGAAACGTCTTTTCCAACGCAACGGTATTCTGTCGCCAATTTTGACGACAAGACAACCCGTGCAATTAACCGTTTTACTTTGCATTGAAGTGAAACAATCTGGATGTAACACAACTTGGCATCTGCGGAAGGCCGTTGAAGTAAACCACACGATGAACTGCCAAACATTCAGCAAACAGGCGCAAACATGAAACCGACGAAAGTTAAGTTAGCGATGTTACTTTGGTTTTGTGCATGGTTATATGCTGGGGGCGACTGTGCCAATTGCAGGCCGGCGTCGTTACTCAACGACCCGCTGGATATAAGCGGCGATTTTACGGAGTTCGCGAACACGTATTTTTTGGCTGACCGATTGGCTGAGTTCGACCCAGCCACGCGGAAAGGAAAGATTTTGTATCAGCGCGCTCAATATTTCACAAGGCACGCTTTCAACAACACGTTGGCCGGGGTCAAGCTCGTTGGGCCGAACGAATTCCCCACAACCGAGTACGAAGCAAACCCGGTCCTGCCATTTTGGATCGAGTTTGTGTCACCGCACACGATACGGCTACGGATGCCGACCGGACCGCAATTTGCCAGGGGCGACTCGTTAATGTTGGCCGGCCCGGTACCGCAAGACGATTCTTGGCGGTACACAGCGATTGATGGCGGGCATTGCTACAGTAACAGGTACGGCATGCTGATTATCCGCGAAAACCCTTGGCGACTGGAGGTCCGTGACCCGGCTGGTCGGTTGCTGACACAGACGCATCATCTTACGGATAACTCGATGACGTTCACACCGATTCTGCCGTTTTCGTTTGTGCGGCGTGCATCGGATTACTCGCGCAGTGTGGCTGCCGTGTTCACTTTGTCACCGGGCGAAAAAATCTTCGGGTGCGGCGAATCGTTCACTGAGTTCAACAAACGCGGTCAACGTGTCGTGCTATGGACAGACGACAGTAACGGCACACAAAACGAGACTATGTACAAGCCGATCCCGTTTTTCATCAGCAGTTGCGGGTACGGCATGTTCGTGCACAGCTCGGCTCCGATCACGATTGATTTCGGGCGATATTTCAGCGGGATCAATTCGATCATGCTCGGCGACGATGAGCTTGACTTGTTTGTGTTTATTGGCCAGCCGAAGGACATCATCGCCGAGTACACTGCGCTTACAGGCAGATCGCCGGTGCCACCCCTGTGGTCATTTGGCCTTTGGATGAGCCGCTGTACCTACTTCAGCGAAACGCAGGTGCGTGACGTAGCAGCCAAACTCAGGCAAAACCGTATCCCGTGCGATGTGATCCACATTGACACTGGCTGGTTCGAGACCGACTGGCGGTGCGACTATGAATTTTCAAAGAGCCGGTTTTCCGATCCTGCCCAAATGATTTCGGATCTGAAAGCCCAGGGATTCCGGGTGTCGGTCTGGCAACTGCCGTATTTCACGCCCTTGAACCGTTTGTTCAGTGAACTTGTGACGAACAATCTTGTTGTGCGTGATCCGAAGGGCAACCTGCCGTATGAAGACGCCGTGCTTGACTTTTCGAATCCGGCAACAATCGAGTGGTATCAGAGCAAGCTTGCAAAACTGTTGCAGCTTGGCGTTGGGGCAATCAAAGTTGATTTCGGCGAGGCTGCCCCATTAAACGGCGTCTATGCTTCTGGCCGGACCGGGTTTTACGAGCATAACCTGTATCCGCTCCGGTACAACAAGGCCGTGGCCGATATAACGAAGAAGGTTACGGGCGAAACCATTATTTGGGCGCGCAGTGCATGGGCGGGCAGCCAACGGTATCCAGTGCATTGGGGTGGCGATGCCGAAAGCACGGATCAAGGCATGGCAGCTACATTGCGGGCCGGGCTATCACTCGGTCTATGTGGATTCACTTTTTGGAGTCACGATGTTGGTGGGTTCGTTTCGCGCCCGTCACCCGGGCTTTACCTGCGCTGGCTTGCATTTGGTGCGCTAAGCTCGCACATGCGTTGTCACGGTACTGCGCCGAAAGAACCGTGGGAATACGGCGCTGAAACCATGAACGCCGCACGCCGGATCATCGAAATGCGATACCGGTTGATGCCCTACATCTACGCTCAGGCGAAGGCGAGTGCTGGTCAGGGCTTGCCAATGTTACGCGCGTTATTTGTCGAGTATCCGGATGAGCCGGGTGCATGGCATGTAGATGACGAATATTTGTTTGGCACGGATATACTCGTTGCGCCGTTGTTGCATGAAGGTGAACGCGTCCGGTGGGTTTATCTGCCACAAAACACATGGATTGAGTATCATACTGGCAAGTCGTACAGCCCAGGCTGGCACAAGATTGCCGCAGGCGAACTACCGGTGATCATGCTCGTGCGTGACGGCGCTGCCATCCCGCACACCGAGCTCGCTCAATCTACAATGCAAATGGATTGGTCTGCACTGGAGCTTGTTGTGTTTGCAAAAGATGCTTCCCGCGCTGCTGGTCTTGTATGTTTGCCTTCAGACGACAACTTGGTCGAGGTAACACTGGCAAGGACAAACAGCACATTCAAACTGGTAGGCACGCCACTGCATGGCAAAGTAAAGTTGACCATCACACAAGCAATCTCGAATTAGGTCTGCACATACAATGCGTACGGGCATGGCCCAAGAGTACAGGGGTGGCAAATAGACTGGCCAATTTGGATAAACCTAGAATGCTTAAGTAACTATCAGCATAAACATGAAAACTATTGTGTGCGTTCAACTGTGGTCTGTTCTTCTTTGGTTGTGTTGTGTGGGAACTGACGCGGCCCAGTACACAAATTTCAACGTGGCGATTTACGTACCTGTCAGTGTTGTGCGCAGGTTTGAAGACCCAAATGCGCTCGAGCGACAGTGGAACCTGATCAGCAACCAACTGAAAGTTGACAAGGTGTACATCGAGGTGCAACGGGACCGAACACTTGCAAGCGACGAGTTAATCGAGCGTGTGAAACAGTTTTTCCTCAATAACGGCATTAAGGCGGCCGGTGGCATGGCATTGTCCGACGGTAGTGTAGGGGGCCAATTCAAGAGTTTTTGTTACACTGACCCTGCCGACCGCGCATTTGTCAGGAACGCCGTCGAGTTGGCTGCGCGCCACTTTGATGAGGTAATCCAAGACGATTTCTTTTTCGTCACCACAAAGTATGAGTCTGACATTGCCGCGAAGGGGAACCGTAGCTGGACCGAGTTCAGGCTCAAACTCATGCGCGAGGCGGCCGAGGAGCTTATCCTCAAGCCTGCCAGGGCTATCAAACCGGCGCTCAAGATGATTATCAAGTACCCAAACTGGTACGAGCATTTCCAGGGACTCGGGTATGATCTGGAGGTGCAACCGCACATGTTTGACGCAATTTATACCGGCACAGAAACGCGTGATCCGGAGTTGACTGACCAAAACCTCCAGGAGTACGAGAGTTACCTGATTTTCCGGTACCTCGAAAACATTGCACCTGGGCGCAACCTAGGTGGTTGGGTTGATACCTACAGCATCAGGCACATTGACCGGTACGCTGAACAGGTGTGGTGCACGATGTTTGCAAAGGCACCTGAAATCACCCTGTTCGAATGGTCGGCATTGACGCGCCCGGTGAATCTTGGCGAAAGAAGCGCGTGGGCTGAGTTGCCGACGAGTTTTAACCGGCAAAAATGGCTCGAATTTTGCCGCCGAAAAAATCCAAATGCTACCGATGAACCAACGTATGCAAGCGTGGCCGGCTTTTGTCTGGAACAGATTGACGCTGTGGTGGGCAACCTCGGCAGACCGATCGGGATTAAAAGCTACAAACCGTTTCATTCATGGGGCGAGGATTTCCTCCATAATTACCTCGGCAACATCGGCATCCCAATTGATCTTTGCCCATACTTCCCGACAAACGCTAATGTTGTGCTTTTGACAGAATGCGCAAGCTTTGATCCTGACATCATTCCGAAAATCAAGATGCAACTTACAGCGGGTAAAACCGTGATTGTCACATCCGGCTTGCTCCGGGCACTGCAAGGCAGGGGGATTGAAGATATCCTCGAGGTCGAGTACACCGACCGCAAGGTGCTCGCACGCGGGTACGTTGCCGGATTTGGTGCAGGCACAGGCACGGTCATCGCCGACGACCAAGCGCAACCGATCTTGATTACCGACATCCGGTTTTTGACAAATGATGCCTGGCCCGTGATTCGTGCCCTGGCAAATGGTCGCGGCTACCCGCTGTTGCTGATGGACAGGTACGCGAAGGGCGTGCTTTACATTTGGACGATCCCGGACAATTTCAACGACCTCTACTTGTTACCCGTGCAAGTGCTAAGTGCGATTAAAGACCATGTAATGAAAACTTTTTCCGTGCGTGTTGACGGGCCGAGTCACGTTGCATTGTTTGCCTACGACAATAATACGTTCGTTCTCCAATCGTTCAGAGACGATGTTGCACAGGTGCGAGTTGGGCTACTCGGTAAGTTCAGCAGACTGCAGAACCTGCTAACTGATGAACTGGTTGCCCACAGCAGCGCAACTGAACCGGCCGGCAGAGCCGGCTCCGTCCAACAAGAACAGCGCACCTGGTTCGACGTGACCCTCATGCCACATAGTTACGTTGCGTTCCTGGCCCGACAGTAGAGCCGATTCCAGCGCGCAGCCATCTGCGCGCTACCATCCATACGCCCGAAAATGTGCGGCGACAGCAGACTGCCGGCCCCACCAAATCGTTGTTAGCACCGCAAAAAAGCTGCCAAGCCGGTGCTCGCTTACCCCAGTGTAGCGCAGTAAGAACAACGTATTGAAGGGTGAAGCTGCGTCAACGCCAAGATCCGGCGCGTGATTCGACCTGAATGGGAGACTTTGGCTGACGTAGTAGTCGTGCCTCCAACCGAATCGAAAGCGGTGCGGGGGAACCGTACCCAAAAACGTTCTGCATCCTGTAGCGGTGATCTCTCATTAGCAGGGACAGTGAATTTGTTCATTGTTCAGGTTGAATTTGGGATTTACCGGCAACGCCTTTGGCGATATTCTCTGGTGCCATGGGAAATTGCACATCAGATAGCCATGGGTCGGCTCAAAAGCAGGAACCGCTCGAGTGGTTTGCGCGGATGATCCCGAATTGCAAGGAATACGCGCGCGCTGCGCACACGGCAGGCAGGCCAATTGTAGGTATCATGTGCGAATATGCACCACGCGAGTTGCTCATGGCGGCAGGGGCGGTACCAGTGTGTCTGTGTGGTGGCGACCCGGACACTATCCCAGCCGCTGAGACACAACTGCCAGCAAACTTGTGTCCACTGATCAAGTCCACTTACGGATACCTTGTCGAGAAAGCCAATCCATTCCTCGAGATGGCGGACCTTGTTGTTGCTGAGACAACCTGTGACGGCAAAAAGAAAATGTTCGAGCTGATGAGCCAGTCGCGCCGGACATATCTGATGGTTGTGCCACATCGTGAAAATGATCCTGCAGCAACCGAGCAAATGGCGCAGGAAATGCACCGGCTGAAGCTATTCCTCGAAGAGCGGTACAAAACGGTCATTACAACCGATAAACTGCGTGCGGCAATTGCAACGATGAATCGCGAGCGTCTTTTGCGTCGCCAGCTTGCTGCATTAATGAAACGCGATAACCCGCCCCTTACAGGCAGGCAGTTGCTTGATCTCAAGAGCATTATCTCGGGTATCCCGGCTGACCTTGAGCAGTATGAACTTGCATTGCAGCTTTTGGGGAACCAACCAGATGTGCCAAGGCGCAACGGGAAGGTGCGTGTGCTGTTGACAGGTGTACCGCTCGTGCACGGGGCCGAACGCGTGATGGACATCATCGAAGAACACGGCGGTCTTGTTGTGTGCCAGGAAAACTGCACCGGCCTGAAACCGATTCTGGACGATGTAGATGAAAATGCGCCCGACCCGTTGCGTGCTCTTGCGGAGAAGTATTATCCCCTACCCTGCTCGATCAAAACGCCAAATACAAAGCGGCTGGAGCTGATCCGCACGCTGGCTGCTGAATACCGCGCCGAAGCTGTGATAGAATTGATCTGGCACGCCTGTCTCACATACGCCGTGGAGTCATTCCATGTCAAACGGTTAGTCGAGCAAGAGCTTGGACTGCCGTACCTGCAGATCGAGACGGATTATTCACCTGCAGACTCGGCGCGCATTGCAGCGCGTGTCGAGGCGCTGGTTGAGACCGCTCGCACACGCGCAGCTCGGTAGTACCTGGGCGCGCGGCCCACCACATCCGACGCCTGAAAAAACCGGACAGATGCCATTCGGCTTGGAGGGTCGGGTTCAACCCCGACCAATTTTGGCTGACGTGGAATTCGTCCCTCCATTGCGTCAATCGAATCAAAAGCGACGCTTGAGTACCGCACTCCAAACCTCGCGTCTAATTCTTCACTGCAGAGACACAGAGTTGATTTGAATTGTGTAAAACCCAACGTGCTGCCGGCATCTTACCGGCAGTTGAAATTGGTTTGCAGACGCCTCGGCGATGTGTCCGTACCCAAAAAAATTTTGTCCGCTTGGCAGGGACGTATGGCCTCATGCGTCCGCTTTTTTAACGCAAAGGCGCGCAGATGCATAGTTAAGGTAGGGCGCGCAGTCCACTGCGCGCGCGTCCATCCGGGGCGCAGTAAATTCGGCATCCGGTGGGCCAGGCTTTGTCCGAGCCAGCTACCCAGCGCGGTTCAGCCTGCACAAAACTCCGGACGACATGGAAGTCATCCCTCCAACCGAAACAAAAGC
>Ga0315298_1007130_pt1 | contig 14879 bp, 13 predicted proteins | sample WHS_1_MG_FD_203077 | JGI IMG/M metagenome (GOLD analysis project Ga0315298, IMG submission 203077) | Extremophilic microbial mat communities from Washburn Hot Springs, YNP, Wyoming, USA - WHS_1_MG | ecosystem: Environmental > Aquatic > Thermal springs > Hot (42-90C) | place: USA: Wyoming... | reverse complement strand
AAAAATTAATCCAAGATTCAAGGAAAATGTTGTCCGTGCTGCGCGGATTTTGGGTGATGAGTATGCATTCATGGAGAGCGCCGCATGTAAAGCCGCGAGCCGAATCCAGTTGTCAGGCAGCCAGGTGTGTCTTCCGGCTAAAGATTTTTTCAAAATGCACCCAGCAGTCCAGCGAATCTTTCTTCGCAAAACCATAAATTTGCTTTCCTGTGCGCAGTACGGACACAACTTCGCAACAATTGAAGAAATGAGAACAGCCATCACGATGAGAAAACTGCCCTTTTTCCACCAGGGTGCTGGATTGACAGTTTTTGGTTCTGGAGATACGCTTATTTTTAAACTTATGCGGGCTTCGCAGGGTGCACCGCGTCGCATTCAGCCGCGCCGGCTCAGAATCCCAGGCGTAGCAGAAATTCCAGAACTTGGTATCATTATTCGCGCGGAAATTACCCCCTTCTGCCGCGCCTATCTCAGAAACAGGTCCACGATGACAGCGTACCTTGATTCAGACGCCCTTGGGCGAACTGCCATTCTTTGCGAGGCAATGCCGCAACACAGGTTCAAGCCGCTCGGAATGAAACAGACAATCACCATAAAAAAATTTCTGAAGACACACAGAGACAGGCAAAAATTGCCGCTGCCACTTGTGCTTGTCAGCAGAAAGCGGATTGCATGGCTTGTTGGAAATCAGATTTCTGATGACTTCAAAATAACAAAGCCCGGGAAAATAATCAAGGTCAGGGTATATAGAACCAGCGTTGACTCAATTCGTAGTAAAATATAAAATACGCACTCCGGGAGATACATGGACAAATTTCTGCTTTCTTATTGTGCTGGTGGGAATGAAACATTTACACGCCTTCGTGCGCTTTTCGTGGAGCGCAGGCAGGATATCGTTCTGGCATGGATGCAGCCACCTTCTTCTGTGCTTAAGCAGTATGCAGAAACTCATCCTGCAGGATTCTGTTCCTATCCGGATGTAAATGAGCGCGCGAGATTCTGGGATGCTTATCTTTCTGAACGGGCATGTATAATTGATGATTCGGTCCCTTCTGCCTACCTGAGCGAAATGGACCAGGGTCTTTATGGAGGACTTGTTGGTGGACGTGTCAATTTTCTTTCTGACCCAGGAACCGGCTGGATTTCTTCCATGGTAGCGCCGATTCTGCGCGACTGGAACGAATTTCCGCGTTTGAAATTTGATCCTGAATGCGAATGGTTCAAACGGTACCTCAATCAACTGGAAATTTTTGAAAAAGTTGGAAGAGGAAAGTTTGGCATTAGCCACTTTATCCTTATCAATGGATTAAATTTCGTTTTTGAACTTTTCGGCGCCACGAAGACATACCTTGACCTTATATTAAATCCCGGGATGGTAAGGAATGCCTGCAGATTTGCACTTGAACTCAATTTTATTGTTCAGGACACATTTTTTCACAAGATCCCGCTTGTTTGCGGTGGAACCTGCAGCAATATGGTCGGCTGGATTCCCGGCCGCATTGTTTCCGAAAGCGTTGACCCTTTTCATATGACTTCTGTAGAGTACTTTGAGGAGTGGGGAAGGGGACAACTTGAGGAAACATTTGCTCACTATGACGGTGGAGTTGTTCATGTCCACGGAAACGGACGGCATCTTCTTGGTTCTCTTTCCAGAGTAAAGGGTTTAAAGGCAATTTATCTTGGCGATGACCGTGGATTTCCGCCTGCTTTTGAAGTACTGAAAGATATCAGGAGTGCAGTTGGCGATCTGCCGCTTGTGCTCACAGTTTCGTATATGCAATTTCAACAAGCCCTTACAAGCCACAATCTTCCGGGTGGCATTCTGTACATCGTTTCTGATGTGCCCGATATTGAAGAGGCAAATCGCTGTATGGAGAAGGTGAGGCAGTATCGTCCGCCATCTTAGCAAATCCCTTGTATGAACAACCGCCTGTTTAATGTGGGTTAAAATTCTACCGGGAATTGAAAAGTATAAACGCAATTTTGTTAAACTAACCTGAGGGGGAAAATGATTTATACAGAGTTCGGGAAAACAGGATATACTGTCTCACGACTTGGATTTGGAGCAATGCGATTGCCCACAAGGCCAGACGGTACTGTTGATTTTGACCTTTCTACGCCGCTGATACGCGCGGCGCTCCAGCACGGCGTAAATTTTATTGATTCACATCACTTTTACCACAATGGCCAGAGCGAGGAAGCGATTGGCCGGGCTATTGAAGGGTTCCCGCGGGAAAAATTGGTTCTGCAGACAAAAATCGGGATGTACAACAATTACACTGAACAACAGTGCTGGAAACTTCTTGAAGAGGCGCTTGTGAAGATGAAAACGGATTATATTGATTTTTATCTAACGCACTCTCTTTCATGGGATTCGTACCAGAAGTACAACAAACTCTTTCTCAAGTTTACACAGAAGGCGCTTGACCAGAAACTTATCCGCAGAATTGGTTTTTCTGTCCACGATACTGCTGAGAATATGAAGAAACTTGTGGCGACAGGGGAGTTTTCAGCGATGACAGTGCAATACAACCTTTTCTACCGGGATAGCGCTGATGCAATCGCTCTCGCAAACGAGAAAGGGATGGGTGTTGTTATTATGGGTCCTGTTGCTGGAGGAATGCTGGGCGGTCTTGAAGAAGAAATCGGACAATTCTCAAAGGAGAAGATAAAAGATACACCCCGTCTTGCTCTGCGGTTTGTACTTGCAAATCCAAACGTCCATATTGCACTTTCAGGAATGTCAACGATTTCCCAGGTTGAAGAAAATGCCCGAACAGTTTCTGAAGGGTCTGTGTTATCCCGCGAGGAAATTGAAGCGCTTGATTCTGTCTTTGAAAACCGCAAGAAACTACTTGACCTTTATTGCACCGGCTGCAGATACTGCCTTCCGTGTCCCAATAAGGTTCAGATACCATCAATCTTTCGCTACTATAATCTGGCGCGCGTTTACGGCGTTTCAAAAAAGGCAAGGGAAGGGTATTTTGCGTTAAATGCTGAAGAACGCGCTTCATCCTGTCTTGAGTGCGGGGAGTGTGAGAAAAAATGCCCCCAGAAGATACCGATATCAAAGCGGATGAAAGAAATCGCAGAATATTTTGAGAAAGAGTTTAAAACCCGGGATTCTTGAAACTCTTATGAAATATTCAAAAGGGAAAATCGGCAGGGTTTTTGTCATCAAACTGGAAGACGGCGACATGGTTCCTGATGCTATTGAACAGTTCGCTTCCGCGCACAATGTCAATCGTGGATTGTGTATTTTGATTGGTGGAATAGGTAGGGGGAAAATTGTTGCAGGGCCAGAGAATGCTGGGGCATCGCCTGTTGTTCCTATGCTTTTCCCTGTTAACGGGGTTCATGAAATAGTCGCCGCAGGAACCATATTCCCGGATGAGAAGGCCGTTCCGCGTCTCCATATGCATGGAGCGCTCGGTCGGAAACAGAAGGTTCTTGCTGGTTGCGTAAGGCCTGGCATTGAAGTGTGGAAAATCGGGGAGGTAATTCTGCTTGAGATTACCGGCATCTCCTCTTCAAGGAAAAATGATGATAGAACAGGTTTTTCAATTCTTGAGCCATAATAGAAAATCAGGTCCAGAGGCACCCATATTTTCAGTACCACAGCAAGACCATTACACGATTGAAATATTCTGCGCACGGAAGGATGGGTGCTATCTCAAAAATTTCACTACTACGAATTTATAGAGCGCAAATAGAACCGCAATAAGTATAATAATCTTCACAATGCCTGTGACTGCTGCCGATACACTTTTTTTTCTTGCCGCCTTTTGTTGCTCTATCTGCTGCAGCCGGCTTGCAAAGACCTTTGCGGTATCTGCACATTTCTCGCCGCAGAACACTCCAAGTTCAGTTACATGTCTGCAATCGCTACACAGGGGTTTCCCGCATTGTTTACAACGCGTTACCGCGGGCCTTCCTGTATGAAAGAAACAATCAGCCATTGTGTCTCCTTAGCAGATGGTAATTGTCGCAGGATGGCGGTTGAAAAATAAATTTCGGGCTGATAGAATATAACAGTAGCCGGTTTCTATTGCACACACAAAAACGATAGGTAACCTGCAACTTTTGCCTGCCATGCGTCTCCGTTTCTGGCAGAACCAGATTATATGCTATCAATAGCATTTTAATAGCAGAACTGACAAACGTCAACAGGAGGTTGAAAAATGACAAAGCGGGAAAGATATCTGAGAGCGCTGCGAAACGAACAGGTAGACCAACTTGTCTGGGCTCCGAATTTTGATTACTGGTTGAATGTGAATACTGCTGAAGGAACCCTGCCTGCCCGTTATGCCGGAATGTCACGTAATGACATTGTCCGGGCAATAGGCGGATACATATGGAACCGTGCCAGCGGAATCAAATCCGTGCTTGATAGAAGTGTGGAATTTTTTCAGGATGAAAATCCAGAACGCCTTGTATATGAATACCGGACGCCTGTCGGCACCATTCGGTCAGTATACCTCAAAACAGAGACAGAACATCGTTCTAAATTCCTTTCAGAACACTTTGTCAAGGATATTGAATCCCTCCGCATTATGAAGTATGTGGTAGAAGCCACGCATTATGAGCCGGATTTTGCCCCAACATTGAAGGCACTTGAAGAGACAGGTGATGATGGTATTGTGCTCAACCCGGCGTTTTGCGTCCCTTTTATCCAGTTTGCAAAGATTGACGCCGGGTATGTGAACGGTTTTTATATGTGGACAGATTACAGAAAGGAAGTTGACGAACTTGTTAATGCATATTTCAAGAATTTCCTGCAGTGCTATGAAATTCTTGCCAGCAGCCCTGCTGATGTTATTACTACCAGCGATAACATGGACGGCCTGATGATTTCTCCAGCCATTTTTAAGGAATATGCAGTACCTTTTTATCAGGAGGCAAAGAAGATTTTTGCGAAGAATGGAAAGATTTTTGAAGGGCACTGGTGCGGGCGCACGCAGAATCTTCTGCCGCTTGTTCCTGAATGCGGCCTTGATGTGGTAGAAGCCATCGTTACAAGGCCTATGGCAGACATAACGCTCCAGGAGGCGCTTGACATGCTGGGAGGAAAAGTTGTGCTTCAGGGCGGTATTCCATCAGTGGTTGTCTGCAATGAATGGGGTACCCTGGATGACTTCAGACGGTTCGTTGAAGAAACGATTGTTCCTCTTAAGGGCAGAAAATCGTTTATACTCGGTATGTCAGATAATGTTCCCCCGAATGCTGACTTTCATCGCGTTGAAATGGTCTCCCAACTGATAGCATGATTTTTCTTCATAATTGGATGAAGAGGAATCTTGCTCCATCAGGCAAGCGCGCTCTTGAAAAATTGCGCACTTTCAGTTAACAGCAGGTTTTCCGTCTCTTCGCATGCAAAGATATGCCCGCCATGAGGAAATATCGTTAACTGCCTGGCCTGCGTTGAGTTGTGAAACGCTTTGAAATAAGCGATCGCATGCCGGAGCGGCACAGTTATGTCATCCTCAGAATGAAAGATGGCTGCGCTTCCGCTGAAATCTCGCGCAAAGGCAAGCGGGACCACATCTCCAAGTGAATCAACAAGCGGTTTACCGATAACAAATCCAGCGCCGGAAAGATATGCCCTGCCTTGCTGGTTGAGTTTTCGCCTGATTGCTCCTGTCATGATTTTCCTTGTAAGCAAGGAAGGATACGCAAGGGGAGCCCAGAGGCATATTGCCCTGACTGCGGTTTTTTCTGATGCAAGAAAAGTTGCGATTACAGCGCCCATGGAAAAACCCATTACGCCAATCCGGGACCTGTCAACTTCAGGCCTACCTATCAGGTAATCAATTGCCGCAATGCCATCTTCAATCTCAGTTTTAACTGTCACATCTTCAAACAGGCCTTCACTGTCACCTGATCCCCGAAAATCAAACCTCAGAACGCACATTCCCAGGGAGGCAAACAACCGGGCTGCCCTTGTGAACAGAAAATGCGTTTCTGACTTATTACCGGTAAACCCATGGCACATGAGAATGCCCGGCGCAGAATCTTTACGCTGCGGCAGATGAAGGACTCCTGCTATACGGCAGTTTCCACTGCGGAAAGTAATCAATTTTTCCATCGGTTTGCTGTTATGTAATTGTTATTCTGTTTCAAGCAGTACAATATCATTTAGCCCGAGGTTCAGGCTGAACTCAACCAGAAATGGGAAAACCGTATTCTTGCTGATATCGTGGTTTTTCTTGATATCAAAAGCGATTGCTCCATTTTCACAGGAAACTACCCTGAGCGGTTTTTGCGGTACACTGATGCGTACCTTCATCTGTTCTATCGGTTCATAGGTGAAATTTGCAAGCACAAGTGCAGTGCCTGCCGGGCTATCATAAATTCCTGCTTCAACAACCGGATGGGATATATCAGTTAGAATTGGAACATTTTTTGCACGGGCAAAGGATACAATAAAATCTCTATGAGTTGATGGCCACTTTTCTTTGAGTTCTGCTCTTACAAATTTCGCATCCTTGCCGTATGAAATCCCGGGACACGCCCCAACATAGATGGCTTTTCCCCTTCCGAAACGGTTGAGTGCGACCGCAGGCGAACCATCGCTGAATGTGCCGATAATGGTCGCAGTAGATGGCACAAAGGACGATTTCTCGCCAATCACTCCGAAAGCGATCGCAGGAATGGATTTTTCTTTCGCATTTGCGCGCACCAAGACAGTGTCCGTATAAGGGATTTCATTGAGCGCACCCCGTATATGATAGGGGCCGGGCTGCGCGGCTGTTTTTACGCCCGGTTTTATTCCAAACACCCTGCAAAGGCCTGTAACTTCCTCATTGAATTCATTTCTGCTTCCTGCTGCGCAGGTTCCGAAAATATACCCCCCTGCGGACACCCAGTCAGAGATTTTCTTCATTGCTTCTTCACTGATGCATGGGTCTGCTGTATAAAGAACATCGTAATTTTTAAGGCGGCCGCCTATCACATCTTCTTCTGTGAGCATGTCCACAAGATAATGGCTGTGAACAAGCGCAAAATAGATAAGCCGGCGCTCCAGCATGCCAGCATATCCAAATGGCTGCCACAGGTCGGAAGAAATGCTGTAGAGAAGCGCAACCTTTGTCGGGCGCATTGTTCCCTGCGCAAGTATTGTCTCGGCTCTTGCAAGTTGGTTGCTGATATGTACAATGCCAGAATAAGCACTTTTCAAATCTGACCAGTAATTTTCAGTGCTGGTCGCTGTAGGACCGTAGGTCCAGTAGAAAAAGTGCTTTGCACCCTGGCAGAGCGCTGATGCGCTCTTAAGACGAAGGTTTGTTTCATCGCTTGGTGTAATCCATGCCATAACTGGCATTGTTCCGCGGCTTCCGCTTCTGAAAATTGCCGCCTGGAATCCCATTAACTGAAATCCCTCCCATGTCCAGTTCGGACCATACATATACTGCAGTCCCATCCAGTCCTCAATGCCTGCCATATCAACGGCTTTCTGGCGTGCCATGTCAAACCAGTCAGCAGCCAGAGGAGTTGACCCCCATGCTGGATTTGGCCCCATTCCCATGCCGAGCCCTGTTCCTGCAAAGTAGGGGTGGTCTGCAACAAGAGTGGAAGTGAGCGCGGTTTTGCTCACATGTTTATGAAATGCTTCAGTAAGCCACTTGAACTTCTGTGTGGTTGATTCCTGCCTGAACCGTGACGTGTAATAAAAAGTTCTGTTGGCCGCTGATTTATTTGATTTCTGCCTTCTGAAAAGTTCCTCAGGTGATTCAATCGGGACAACATCTTCAAGGTTTTTCACTCCCAGGATTTCTGGCCGTATTTTTTTCTTCTTGAGCCACTCCCTGAAAAACGAAAGGGCAACAGGATTATTGCCAATGGCTGGCGCTGTTACTTCGTCTGAATAATTAAAGGGGGTTCCGGGTTCAACAGAACTTCCAGCGTAACCAACAGCAACCTTTTTCATCTGCTGTTCTGCCTGCTCTTGTGTCACTGATGGACCGAATTCAGCCCAGAGGTGGCCAGGTGTTTTGAACCCGAATTTCTCTTTGACTTCTGGCATCTGGTTGCCTACGACATTAAATCCAAGCAGCCACAGAACCTCTGCTTCTTTCAGGTTCAATTCCTTTCTCTGAGGGGCCCAGAAACTTGTCTGGATTATAAGATTCTCCGGCGACACCCGCCTGCTTCCACTTGCTTCGTGTGCCCATGACAGCCGCCGCTGTGTCATCTGGCTTGCTGTTTCAAGAGAGTCAGCATCTTTTCTCAAATCAGGGGATACAAGGAAACTTGTTAAGGTGCCATTAAACGATTCCTCAAACTTTTTCACCACTGTTTTTTCATCTGGAGAGGTGGCCAATTCAATTACCACACTTCTGAACTGGTCCTTCCCGTCTGTGATAAACTCTGCAGTGATATTTGGAAATTCAGCGATGCCTCCAGAACGTTGCAGGCGCCCGTGGAGTGAGGAACCAGCGTGTTTTTTGAGGTCAAACCACCCGGTAAAACTACCTGATTCAAGCCGTTTTGACGGGTCAGTATCTGCGCCTGCCGGGATGATTGCGGCAGGGATATACCAGTTAGGTATATGAATATATCCGCCAATTCTGACATAATATCTGACACTTTTTGGTTCGGACAGTTTAAATCGTACATATACACCTTCGTTGTCTTCTGCGCTTTGCGCAAAAGCGCAGAAAAACAGGACGGAAAAAAACAACCCCGTCATAAAAGTCATGAAAAATCTTGTTCTATCATTTGAATTTCCTGGTTTCAGCATTCTTTTCTCCTGTAAAATTGGTTCTATTCCTGATGAAAAACTTCCTTTAACGTCTTTGTTATCGGACTGTTATCAGGATTTGTGGGCATGATGTCCTTCATGTACCGCCACCATCTCTGCTGTATTTCTGTTTTTGCCATTGCGTTCCACTCTTCTTCGCTTTCAATCTCAACATAGGCAAAAAGCGTGCTCGTTTCTTCATCAAGGTATATGGAAAAATTATGGATTCCATACCTGCGCATAGTGTCAGCCAATTGTGCCCATATAGGGTTGTGCCGTCTTTCATACTCCTGGTGTTTATCGGGTGCAACAGCCATCTTGAATGCTTTTCTTATCATAATTCCCTCCTGGTTGTGACACTGTAACACTGAATTGAGCGAAAAACAAGTTCAATACCCGGCTCTTTTTAGATATCTTTCTGCAATTTCACGCGCCATTCTGGGAACTATGGCCTGGGCATCCTTTACTGAAGGTGCGCCGATTCTCCAGCCGTATGCCCCTGTCCATATGACTCCTTCCATGTGACCCGGGGAAGTATGCGACGGCCCTTCTGCCCATGATGCGCCAATTAACCCACTGGCGCCGTATTTTCTGGTAGAACGCGCCCATGCAAGAACATTTTCTTCGGTTGACCAGGGAGTTCCGAGAAGGGTTTCAAACCCGGCTTTTCGGAAGGAACGAAGCCGCGCATATTCTAAAGTTGAAGGGTCATACTGGTAATCATTGAGCACTATATCTTTTGGGAGGTGCCTGATTGCCCAGTCGCTATCATCAAGCCATCCGAGTGTGTCGCCGCGCTTCCTGTAAAGCATGTCACAATAAATTGCGGCGCGTGAACCGCACCTTTTAAGAAGGTCATGAAAAAAAGAAACAGCCCGGACAAAAATTTCATGATTTTTCCTTTTTCTGCAGCACTCGCATGAAACAGAGAATCTTCCAAGTTCATCAAAACCGATATTGACAAACGGTGGCTGGAGAATTTCTACGATGCGCCTGAGAAACATTGTAGCAATAAATGTTTCTTTTTTCTGGGATTCAGGGCATTTGATATGATTTACCGGAAAGAAAGGCAGCAATTTGATGTGCATCTTACAGAGGTCTTCTCGCAATCTCTGAAGATAATCATCGCCAATTGCATTCCTGCTGATTGTGACGCCCTCTATTGGTTCAGTGAACCGAATTCTATCCGGCGTAAGATGTATCATGAACGCATTAAATTTGAACTGCATCAATGCTTCTTCTGCGAAAAGTTTAACCAGTTTATCCCACCGCGGACCTGATGGAAACATGAGCATCCCTCTCAGTGGGATATCCGGTTTGTCTTCAACCGTGCAACACGGAATAAGAAGGGAATTACCTGCTTTTACTATCAGGTTCAAAAGTGTTTGGGAACCATACTGGATTCCTTCTTTTGAGCCGCTGATTAGAATTTTTTCAGGCCGCACCACCAACTTATATGCCTGTTTGTCTGCCATTTCGGATAGGATAAACCGCATGTTTGGTCTTCCCTTTTTCAGGACCTTGATACCATACCTCGCAAGGAATTGATTTTTGAAAATTTCCCCTTCCTGTTCTGCTGCGCCGCAATCAAGAGATATCTTATCAAGCAAGAAAACTCCTGGTTCCCGCACAAGAACAAGTGGCTGCGGTAAAATTTCAGGCAAAATATCTTCAAACGAACGCTCATCAGGCGAAAATTCCTTCCTTTCAATGGAATGCACAATCGCCTGTCTGATAGGTTCTATTATTTTTACGGATTCCTTATGCAGGTTAGAAATCACATATAGACGGTGGGTGCAGGAAAGACATGCCTGGTGTGCCAGTATAACTTCCGAAGTGTAACCGCTGAATTGGGTACAATCTCCTGCTATGTAACGTTGAACCCTCCATATTCCGCTCATAAGAAATACCACTGCAATTCCCTTCTTACGGTCAACAAAAGCGCCCCACGGTTGCGCAGGAACAACTGCCCTGCAATCAATATCTTCATATTGCGGAAGGCGGAGTTCATCAATCCCGTTATTCTGCGGCAGAATGAATGATGTGCAGTCGCGGCTGTCATCTGTATTCCAGACAAAGAATTGCTCCATCTGGAGTTTTCTCGGTCTTGTTGAAAGATTAACAAGGCGGTTTTTATATACCAGTTCAGGCCCTTTCGCAGGAAGAAAATATTCTTTCTCCAGTCGCACCATGTTCTTGCCCTGACTGATTGTTACCCTGATACCATCACCTGTTTTTTCAATATACGGTTCATTTTCAGGTGCGGTTTCATATCCGATAAGATTGTTGGAAAGCACCCCGGACCATCTATCCCTACCCGGTCCTGTTTTGACCCATGTTGTAATTCCATATGGAGTTCCGCTTCTTCTCGCAATGCCGAACACCCTTTCTGACAGGAGATTTTTTTCAGTTGCAAGGTCAATGAGGCGAACAATGCGGCCATCAAGTCCTGCAAGAATTTCAACAAGGACTGAGTCATTGGAAAGAATAACCTTCAAATCCTTACCGCTTCCGATAATTTCATATTTGGCTGCCATTATTTCTCCACACTGAATTCTAATTTGTTGTTTCCATCCTGTAGAAGTGATTCAAGAAACTTTTTTGATTCCTCGGTAAATATAAATATCTGCACTCCATCGGCACCACCGTTTTTTACTTCCTGCACTGTCTGAAGAATGTTCAAATCTTTCCACCAGATTATCGGCGCCAGTTTCTTCTCCTTCCCGATAAGTGAACGGGTTCTTGCAGTTTCTAATTTGACAGCACTTTCGCTTACACCATACATCAAAAGGTCATCAATTTTTTCAATGCGCTGGCCTGAAAGTCCTGAGATTTCAAAAACCCAGTTCGGGTTTTGCCCGGGCGCCCAGGATGCCAGGGCATGCAATTCTGTGTTGATTGGCGCGATTGCTCCCTTTTCATTGAAGTTTCTGTAAAGCATGGGGGATATTATGTCCATATCGCCAGCGATTGCCCTGTAATCCTGTCCAACAAGTCGTGAAAGGCCAGGGGTAAAGAAAAATCCGCCAAAGAGTTTCCCTTTGCTGCGCACGATTCCCGATATTCTACCAATAAAATCTGTTATGACGTTTGCGCGAAATGCAAGCCACTCTTTAACGCCGTCAATATCTGATGCTGAAATAAACGGCTCACCGTTTCGCAATCTCAAATACATTTCTGTCACGCCTTTTCTGATTTTCTCAAAATCATATCCCAGCGTTTGCGCTTTCTGTGCGCAGTGTTTGCAGAAGCATGTGCAGAATGCCTCCAGTCCTGATGCCGGAGAAGCAAAGCGCGTGCCATCGCAGAAAACCCCTGCCGCATCAACGCGAGATGCTGCTGTGCGATATCTGGCGAGAGCATACTCCCTGACTTCAGGATTATTCGGGCAGCCAGAAAAAAACCACTGCCTTGGTTTTCCTTCAATATCCACGCAGAGGTGTTCAGGGGCATCGTCAGGCGGGTTGAATGTTCCCAGGCATGACCAGCCGTCTATACCGGCTCTGCGTGCCGCAGCAAGAAAGTCCAGATCATCGCTCCCAATAACTGCATCAAAGCCGTGTTTCTTAAGCCAGGCAAAATCCGATTCATACGTCTCAACTTTCCCATAGAACATTCCAAGTTTCATAAAAATCCGCCAGTTGTGAAGATGAAAAATTACTGATTGCTCGCAAGCGTTACATGAAATACCGGCTGATTTCGTTCAAGTATGACATAACATCTGCCTTCATCCTGCAGTTCAATCAAGGTTCGTGCAAGCACTGTGCGAAGAACATCTGCATAACGTTCTGCCAGAGTGTCAAAATCAGCTTTTCTGAAACTATTTTGCCGATGAGACAATCGTGTAAGATGGTGGAACAAAATGGGGCTTTCTGCTGTATAATCAAACTCGCGGTACAGAATATCCACTGCAGTTCCAAACTCATGGCTTGAAATTCCACGCGTTGCATTTCTATTGATTCTGATAAGTCGCTGATGATCCTGTCGGGTGCGGAGAGCCGAACTTATGGTGTACCGGTATGGGGGCAATCTGTATTCCTTAAGATTTTGCTGGAATCGCCTGCCAATTGTTTCAAGCAACCGGGCTGTGGCAGGTGTTACAAACGGAATAGAATTTTTCAGTTCGTGGAAGCGCCAGAACCTGTTTTCAGGTATAAAAACAAGCGTGCCCTTTTTCACATTTTCTTTAACGGCTTCAGTATCATACAGCCCTGATACGCCGAGTTCCTGCGCTTTTGCGATATGCATTTCATTCATGTTTGTTCTCAAGGCGCGGATTTCATAGCCGGCAAGCGAACCACGAATGCGCGAGAACCTATCCTGATATTCATCATATCCGGCCGCAACGTGTTCCAGATAGCGCACAGGCGCGATCACTGTGACAAACATCAGCGCGCCGCAGGCAGACACCAAGAGCGCAAGTGCAAGAGCGATAATTAACCATCTCTGCGGATGTATGTGCATGAAAAATTACCTCAAAAATTCATCTTTGAAAAATACACCGTAAGCCAGATATTCAATCAACGTAAAATTCTACATTAAATCAGTCCCGTATTCAATTGCATTTTGTAGATGAAGACATGTAGAAACGATGATGTCCCTTGCTGAAATTTGTTTTGAATCAAGTCATCTGTTTTCTTGATTTCATCACTTATTTTTCATCATAACGCTTATAATATATAATGAAAATATGCAACGATCTCAACTTCCGCAAAGAAAATTCGGGACAACTGGAGAAATGGTTTCAATTATCGGCTTCGGCGGCCTTATTCTTTCCGGTATGCCTCAGAAAGAAGCAGACCTTCTTGTGGGCGAAGCATTCGGCGCTGGCGTGAATTTTTTTGATGTTGCTCCAACGTATGGGGATGCCGAATTAAAACTCGGGCCTGCTATCAAGAGCATCAGGAGCAAAATTCTTTTATCATGCAAGACGACCTGCCGGGATAAACAGGGAGCATGGAAGCAACTGCACGAATCTCTCAAACGAATCAAAACCGACTATTTTGACTTTTATGTTCTGCATGGTCTTGTTGACCCTGAAAAGGATGCAGGGCGCGCCTGCGGGGAGGATGGAACACTCGCTGCAGCACTTGAGGCGCAAAAGGCAGGGCTTGTTCGGTACATTGGATTTAGCGCGCACACATCCGAAGCCATGCGTGTTGCATTCAACGCTTACAATTTTGATTTGATGATGTTTCCGATCAATGCTTTCTGTTACTATACTTCTAATTATGGCGAAGAAGCGCTTGAAGTTGCAAAGCGGCACGGAGCATGTATTGTCGCACTGAAAGCGCTTGCAAAACAGCGATGGCCACAGGTTGCAAACAGGACAGAATATCCAAACTGCTGGTATGAGCCAATAACCGAACAAAAACTTGCGCTTATTGCGCTTTCATGGGCATATGACCGCGGCATTGATACCCTTATTCCTCCTGCTGACATCCGACTTTTCCGCCTTGCTCTTGGGATTGCCTCACAGGCAGCAGCCAGTGCGCCGACTTACGAAGAGACAGAGATACTGAAGAAAACAGCAAGAACTGTTAACCCGATTTTCAGTGCTTGAGTTTTACTGTCCAATCACATTGACTGTAAGCGAGAACTTTTTTGCCGGAACCGTATTTGATTCCCAGGATCTGCGGTATTCCAGTGTGAATGAGGTTTTACCTGCGCGTTCTGCTTTGAATTCCCACACTTCCTTCCCGCCGGCTCCGGCCGGTGCTGATTTTGGTGCTTCAAACCTTGTTCCAGAAAAAGAAAGCACGCTTGCATCCGGCGCCTCTGTCATCTCCCATTTATAGCCAGTTGTTGAATTTGAATCAAGTGTAACTGAAAGAACTTCCCCGACAATGAGCGATACGGTCTTATTCGTGGAATCGCTCTGAAGCGAAACATTTGTTTGAACACCTGCGCAACCTGCCAGAAAAAAAGCCATCACAATTAATATGCGTGCGCTTTTCATAATTCACTATTGCTATTGTTTTTTACCCATAACTGCCTTTCAGTGATTTTATTATGGGTAAAGTATCAAATTAGCCACTAAATTTTATTAAATTTATATTTGTAAAGCAACTGCAAAATTTTATTAATTTGTTGCTTAACTGTAAAATGTCTATGATTGTATCTCCAAACATATTCAGCC
>Ga0315298_1007129_pt1 | contig 14880 bp, 21 predicted proteins | sample WHS_1_MG_FD_203077 | JGI IMG/M metagenome (GOLD analysis project Ga0315298, IMG submission 203077) | Extremophilic microbial mat communities from Washburn Hot Springs, YNP, Wyoming, USA - WHS_1_MG | ecosystem: Environmental > Aquatic > Thermal springs > Hot (42-90C) | place: USA: Wyoming... | reverse complement strand
CTTTTATAATCGGCAACGGAAGCAGGCACGCCTTGGCTACCTGTCACCTGCTGCCTTCATGCGGCGTTACTATGAAAACCTGGTCGCCGCTTAACCCGTTGGACTCCATGAATTCCGTCCGACCTCAATCCGGTCGCCTGCAGCATCGGCACAGTGATCGTTGCAGGAACGGTTGCCGTCGCCACGCCCTCGATCGCTGTGGCGTTCGCCTGAACGTACTGCTGAGTCGCGTCCGACACCTGCTTGAGTTGTTGCGCAGTCGCTGCGATCTTCGCATTGTCGATTCCGACCTGCTCATAGTGAATGAACGTGGGGATTCCGAAAAGACCGATCGCCAACGCAATCAAAACACCCATGACTTGAGACATGCATCAACTCCCGATTTGAACTACCGATAAAATATCGCCGTCCGGTACGAATCCCGGCACGGTCAAAGCCTGAACGCCATAAGTTGGCGAAATCCACTGCGTGCCGGACACTTGCCCGATAGACGCATCGCCTCCCGTCAATTGCACGGCAGCGTAATCCATTCCCGGGTAATCCTGCGCCCAGGAATAGATGATTCTGCCGTTGCCGGAAGGCGTCGCCACGACCTGATTGCCCGCTCCGTTCGGTAACGGTTGCCCGGGGGCAAGCCATGCCGACAGGCTGGAAGATGGGATATTCCCGGTAAATGTCGGATTCACCTGCATGTAACTCCCCACGGCATCTCGGTATCCCACAAAGGATGCCGCCTGCGATTGCGCGACAGTCTGCGTGGCTGGCGGGGCATTCTGTGCGGACTGATACTCTGCGATGGAATTCATCCCTGCCCAGAACACCACCACGATCATTGGCATCAGCCAGAAAATCATTTATTGACCACCCTTCAGTTGCGCCATCACCGCCTCATAAATCTTTCGCTCGTAGCGAATGCCGGCGACATCACTTGTGGCGTTGTATTTTCCGATCGCCTTCCAAGTGTTGCCGTGCTCGCGCATATTGCTCGACAGTATCCACGCCCCGATGTAGATATTGATGCAAGGATCGGCGAGCTGCGCGGGGTGGATGCCGAACCGCGCAAGCCTGGGAAACCAGCTCGAATTGATCTGCATAACCCCATAATCGAACGTCCCGTTCGGGTTGCGATTGAACGCGCGCGGGTTGTACCCGGACTCCACCCTGGCAATCGACCGCAGAATGACCGGGTTAACGTGGTGATATTGTGCCGCGCCATCGAAGCATGCTTCCATGTAAGGCGTCGGCTGCCCCGCGAAGGCATGCATACAGGGCAGAAAAGCGAGTAGCGCAACAAGCCTCACGGCAACCCTCCTGACATGAACAGTCGCCGCTGGCGCTCGATCTCGCTTTTCAGCAGATGGAAATCACCTGCGCGAATTGTGGCGCGGATGCCGTCCACGGAATTGCCCACCACCAGCAAAGGTTCGACGATCAAAATACGTTTCTGAGGGGCGGTATCATCGATTTTCAGGGTCAGGTGCAGGATCGCGCGGAGCGCATCCGCCAGCCCATGATTGTCGCGGGCCTTGTCCGCGAACCGAGCCAATCCGGACGTGATGTCGTTGGCATGAAACGTCGAGATCACCAGGTGCCCGCTGGTCGCGGCGTGGATCGCCTGACGCGCGGCGTGCTCGTCCCTGATTTCTCCCACCATGATCAGATTCGGGGAGGCCCTCAACATCCTGACAATCGCTTCGCCAAACGCGCTATCGGTCGGCACTTCGGTCTGATAGCAAACGCCCTTCCCGTGGCTTCCCGAGATATCGATCTCGACCGGGTTTTCAGCCGTCCAGCACACGCCACCATGCTTGGACAGCCATTCCAGCGTCAGCGCCATGGCTGTCGTGGTTTTGCCGGATCCCGTGCGTCCGGCGAACAGAATCAATCCGTCTTTCATCTCCGGCGAGAGAAGCCTTGACGCGATCATTCCCGGAAATCCAAGAGCCGACAAAGAGTTCGGAGTCACACCATAGCGCCTGCATACAAACACAGATGATGAATCGGATACGTCCATGCGCTCCACGCGCAAACGAATGCCATCGAAATCGATTCTGAAGTCCGGCGATCCGGACACCGCACCTTCCATCTCACGACGCAACTTACGGATGTCATCGGCGAGCGCAAGCGGGACCGGTATGCGATCCAGCGCGCTGGGCGTTTCCTTATACCAAGCGTCCTCTATTCTGGCCGGCAGAAACAAATCAGAAAATTTAAGGTCGGAGAGCGCCATCACCCCCCCACTGTCGCGCTGATCTGCGATGTCATGCTGTTGGTCGACAAAACCAGGAAGAGCATGATGCCGTACATCGCCACTTCCATGATGAATCCCGCTGCCTTGGTTTTGTCGATGGTGGTCCGCTCGAGCTCGTCCGCCCAGTGACCCAGAATCCTGGACATGCGCTCGGGGAAGTCCGGAAAAATCTCCATCGAGGCGATATCCTCGATCATGTCCGGATTCGGAAAACCGAACCCGCCTTTCATCAGCGCCGAGGACAGCGAGTCGCCATTTTTCATCTTGACGGACGCGCTTTTCAGGCGCTCAGCCAGCCACGGTGTCGCCGTTTTGAGCTGCTTGTCCAGGATTTCGGTATTACTCATTCCGGCCTGCAGGAGCGCGAGGAACGACAGCATCCAGGAATATCCGTTGATATCCCGATAGAAAGACCAGGGGAATACCACTTCCGCCTTTACCCGCCACTTCCCGGTAAAGGTGGAAAGTGTCAATACAACGACCAGCGCCAGGATCGCAACAACGACGATTGGAACTGCGGCCCACCATCCGGAGAAGAATTCGCCCATGGCATAGAGTACCGCCACGCTGCCGCGCGCCTTACTCGCGGGCAACGCTTCCGCCAGAGACGGCACCACGAATTTGCCGATGGCGAACAGCATGCCATAGAGCACGGCGGCGAAGATCGCAGGCGGCGTCATCGCCGATTTCAGGGATCGCGTAACCCTCTGCGTCCGCTCTTTCGACTCGATCACAAGATCGAGCGCCATGGGCAAGCTCCCGGACAGATCGCCCGACGAGATAATCATGATCTCGTCCTGTGGCACCTTGCCAGAGAACGCGGCCGACAGGCTGGCGCCGTTCTGCATCCGGCGAATGATGTCCGTCACCACGCCGACGAGCGCCGGCTTTTTCTTGCGCTGCGCCCTTTTTTTGAGATCCTCTAGTGCCAGGATGACTGGACGGTCATTGGCAATCTGGACGGATAGATGGCGATAGCACATCACGCGATCGTTCCATCCCAGTTTTTTGAGTTTCAACCTTCTTCTCCTTGTCGCACGATGATATCGATATTGTTTTCCACGTCGCGCGGATCGACCTTGCCCTCGAGCACCAGGGCCACAGCATTGGCAACCATGGATTTGTCGGTATCCTGGCGTAATCTGTGGTTTCTGCGCGCGGTCTCGACCCCGTGTTCGATGAAATCCTTCATGAGTCGCGCGTCCGTCACCACAACTTCGGCAACCGCCGTGCGTCCGGAAATGGCGTCCCCACTGCATTCATCGCACCCCTCACCACGCAGCTTCACGCGACTCAGGCGATCAGGATCGTCCAGGCTGCCGTAAGTGGCGAGCGCCTCGAGCATCGATTTCGGCAAATTCGCTTCATGTCCACGTAGCGGAACGGAACAGTGCGGACACAGCGTTGGCACCAGACGTTGCGCCACGATTCCGCGCAACGTCGTATGGTCGCAGACGACGCCGCGGGCAAGCCTGACGTTGTCCATCAGCTCCAGGCGCCCGATGGTTTTGAACGGATCGGTGACATGCAGGGTTCCCCATACCTGGTGTCCGGTCAACGCCGCGTCGATGGCGACGATGGCGGAATCCGCGTCGCGTATTTCGCCCATCAGGATGATGTCCGGATCCATGCGCAATGCTGCACGGAGTCGTTCTGTGAAGGCCTGCGCAGTGGATGTAGCGTCGGAAGCATTGGTTACGACAAGCTGGACGGCCCACGGCATGGGATATTCGACCGGATCCTCGATCGTGACGAGCCGGCTGTCCGGACGTTCCCGCGCGATGTGCTTCATCATCTCGTTGAGGCCCGTGGTCTTGCCCGACCCCGTGGGGCCAGTAAACAGGATGATTCCGTTCGGGCATCGGGCCAGATATTTGAGCTGATCCACCTGCCAGTCGGTGTATCCCATGCGTTTGAGGTTCAGATCCCCTTGCGGTTTGCGCGGACGCTGAAGGGGGGTTCTGTCCTTCCGTCCATGTCCGCCTTCCATGTACTGCAGGCGCATGACGACAAAGCCACCACCATCATCGATCGGGAATGCCGGACCCCGGACAAGGCGCACTGAGGTCAGCCCGATGCGCGACATTTCCCCGCCGGAAATCTGCGCGTTCTGAAATTCCAGGGGATTGTAGGACGAGTCTTTCACGGTCGCGATGCCCTGAAACGTCGCTCTGGAAAGCGCCTCGCCATCGTCATGGGCCATCCTCTCCAGCACCAGTAGCCCGCCCTTGACGCGCACCTGAGCTTCGGCATGCGTGCCGCGCATCAACAAATGGATGTCGGATGCACCAATTTCCGCACCGCGCCGAATCAGATCCAGTGCAGCCTGCATGATGCGGGTATCGTCGTTTTTTGGTTCACCCTGATTTGGGCGCATGCCCCTATTCCTTAATTGGGCAATTTCGTCGATTTGCAGAATCTGAACGTAAAAACGCTTCTGCGGACCCAAAATCTCGCTGACCTGCGCGAGCCAGGTCAATATCAAATGATCGGAACGCTTCTCTTTCGTGATGAACAGGGTCTGCGAATTTTTATCGATGGCGGCATACTCCGACAAGCGCGGCGGAAAAGGCGGCAGATCCGGAAGGTTGCCCCCCTTTGTCCGCTCCTCGACACGGATGCTCAATTCGGCCATACAGCTCTCTCATTTCTCATATAAATGGCCCGAAATCTTCCATTTCAGCCCATCGAAGGAAAGCTTGGATACGCGCGCCCCGTCCACATTGTCCAGCCCAAGCGCATGCGGCAGGAACAGCATCTCGAAGGCAAAGTCGACGATACGCGCTGACGAAGTCGGCCCGGCATCCCCTTTTTTTTTCTGTCCCGGAAGGCTTTTTGAAACTGTCGCTGATGCGGCAACGCTCGTCAGCGTTGCCTTTACGCCGATCGCTTGAGACCATGCGAGCAGTGCTTCGCGTTCTGCGCCGGGAGCATGCCCGACATCAGATGTGACCGCTCCAGGCGCGGGCTTCGACATTGGCATTGATGCAAAAACCGTATCTCCATCAGACGATAGCGCCCCATCCGGGCGATGCGCGACCGTGGCACCATCTTCCCGATGCCACACCACCGCAACGGAATTTGTTTCCCCGTCACACTCGTATGACTTCAATATCCATCCATCTATCGACACCGGAATGGACCGTGACGACATAAAACATGCTGCCAGCCATTCATCCGGCATGGGTTGAATTGCAAGCGGAGATGGCGTCATCTTGCTCTGTTCCTCAAGAGATTTCTTGTGCTGCATTTCGGCTCTGGCCCGCGCCATGGACTGCTGCCGCTGCCGCTCCATCTCCTGGGCTTGTCGGTGGTTTGTCCACCACAGCGCGCCCCCGGCAGCGATAGCTATGCCAACGCCGGCGGCAATGTATTGTGGCGGGATCGCAGCCCCATTGAGCGGCAACACCTTCGATGGCCGCTCATCCGATTCCGAAATAAGATTCTCGAGATCTTCGATCTTTCCGTTGATGTAATTCCAATCGCCGAATCCGCTATGCTGTTCGCGCAAAGCAAGGATGCTCTGTTCGTCCCCTATGGCGTCGCCATCTGGCAGGATCGTATGCCCATCCCGCACGGCGATATACCACCACAAACCGTCCGCCACCTTGTAGATACCTAGCCATGGCTGCATTCTCACGGACGCGACAAGCGGAGCAAGAGCGATCAGTCCAGACGGGCTTTTTACCCCATCCGGTTTTCTGCAGAACCCCGCCTGCACGATTTCGTCGCTAACCGGGCGCACTGCATACCATTGCGCCCCAATGGGTTCCCCTTGTTCGTCCGGAAACATGGTTTTCCCCATTTCCCGCAACTCACTTTTTTTCTGAGCATGATCGAACGAGCGCCAAGACAACCCGACCAGATAGATCTTCTTCCCAATCGTGATGACCCGCGCGTTCATCGGACATGCCTTGAATTCGGCGACACGGAAGAGATTCTCCCGTAAAGCCCACCAGCAAATCCGGTTTTGGTGCCAATGGGTTCGGAGCAGGTGTCCGGAGGGGCTGGCCTGTCATTCAGTTCACCCATGATGATCAAGACGCCTAACATGACCGACCAGGCAAATAGGAGTGCGAAAATTTCGTGGTCAGTGTTCATTGAGCACGCCTTGTCAGTTGAGGCATGGGTGCAGATCCCATGGGCATCCCCATGCCGGGCTGTCCCGTCAATTGCGATTGCACGGACTGCGTATATGGCGCGAACAACAGGGCACTGCGCTTTTTGCCGCGCCCAACGATCACTTCGGAATGATCGATTGCATCAACCCTGTAGCCCCCGTGAATACGGTCGCCTTTGGCTACACGAACCCGGGATCCGTCCGGCATCGACAGGATCGCCGAAAGGCTCGATCCTGTGCCGTAGATCGACACGATTTCGGGGAGACCGGACATCGATGCGGACGCCGCGTGTAGCGCGGTGTCGAGATCGGCTCTTGCCTTGGCCACATCGAGTTGCGCCTTCAGCACCGCGACCTCTGATCGCAGGGATTCCATCGTTTCGACGGTAGCTCCGGGTTGCGCTTTAGTGCTAGATTGCGCCACCTCGGTCAGGGGCACCTTAGCCGCCATTGCGTTTGCGCAGGAAAATATCAGCGCAAGCACAGTTATCTGTATGAATTGCATGTCAGCTCCTGCTCAAAAACCAGTAAACCAGCCAGGATGCCGCAAGAATCGCGACTCCCGCCACGATCGACCCGAACAACCCCATGCCTCTAAAAACGTGGTACATGACGCCATAAATGGCAGAATGGATCAGGGCGGACATCACCTGATGTCCGAACCACCCCATGCCGGGTGTGGACCCCACCCCGCCGCCGTGAAGCACAGCGGGATGAAACAACCCAGAGAGAAGATGGGTGCGCATTACTGACCGAAGACGAACGTCATGCTGCCGCCTGCGCTACAATCCGACGCCGCCGTACCCGCGTCGACCGGCATGTTCTGCTTGCCACCCGTAGGCAAGGTGACTGCCACACCCTTGACCGTCGTAGCCATGCTTGCGCAGGCGGCAGCAGGAACGCCTGCAAGCGTGATATCGAACATCGATGGGGCCACATCAGGCGCCATCGTAACAACACCGCCCCACCGATCCTGAATAACGCCTCCGACATTCATGTCCGCCGGCACAAAGCCGGCATTCAACGCCACGGTATTGGTGAGCGTGGCGTAGGTGCCTTGCGCGCTGTACAGCGACTCGACGCCGGCGGTCAGTTGCGCTATCCCGGATATCGTATTCGATGTCTTGATGTATTGCAGGGCTTTGTATCCGACCGTGATGACCGCCCCAAGCAGGAGCACCCCGATCAAAATACCCCAGAGAGAACCTATTACGTCACGCATTTTCAATACTCCTTAAGTTGATTTACAGATCATGAACAGCTTTTTGCGCGATGACCGGAGTGATCATGATCACCACGATATCGCGCGTCTTCGACGCCGAAACGCCACCACCCAGGGCCGTGTTGTCCGCAGACCCGATTCCCTGTTTGTTCAGATTTGCCGTCGTCTGCTCGAAGCCGGACAACAGCAAGGTTTCCCCTGATCGCATCGAGACGCGTTGCAGAAAGTCGCGTGAATCGACCTCGGGGATCTGGATCGTGCTGCCGCCTGAGGACACGGTATTCAGCGCTTTTAGCGATGACATGTTGACCGAGAACTGGAGCATGAGACGCCCCCCGGCAAGCAGGTGCGGCAGCAGGTTCATGTTGAAACCGATCTGCACCACGCCAGGAGTGAGGCTCGACTGGCTGCCTACATTCGCAGTCACCATATTGCTGACCATCGCCAGATAGGAAATCTGCGTTCCCACCTGAATGGGAACGGGCTGGTTGTTCAGGGTCACAATCGTCGATGAGGTGACGAGCGAAACTTTGCCCTGGGTGGACAACGCATTGATAATTGCACCGGATCCAGCGAACTGCTTCAGGGTAGAGCCGCCCGCAGTCGGCAGAATGTTCATCGCCAGCGACCCGACACCGGGGCCTGCCGGGAATGCGTTGGTTGCGGTAATTCCGACGTTCTTGGAAAGCGAGTTGAACACTGCATTCCAGTTGATGCCATATTGGTCGGCATCAGTCCTGGAAATCGACAGCACTTTCACTTCAAGCAATACCTGCTTCGACAGGATTTCGTTTTCTTGCTCGATGTACTTTGCAATCCGCGCGACATAAACGGGATCGTCAGTCACCATGATGGCGCCCGTCGCAGGGGTGACTACCGCCTTGCCCGATGACGACAGCATCGAATTAACAGCGCTCTTGATGTCGTTCCACACGGACAAGGTGGATGTGACACTGGTCTGCGAACCGCTCGCATCCCCGCTGGAGGACGAACCTCCGGTCGAGCCACCCGCCCCACCAGATGCACCGCTTGAACTACCCCCTGAAGAAGACCCGGACGATCCACCCGACGACCCGCCCGAACTGCCGGATTGCCCTCCCCCCATCACACTTGCGGCAAGTGCACTGTCCCCCGGGATCGCGTCGATCTCGAAGGTCCTGGTTTCGAGGTTGTAGAAAAGAATCGATCCACCCGTATACGTCCAGTGCGTTCCGAAGCGCGAGGCCACCACGTCCAGTAGCCCCGACACGGGTCCGCCGTAATCGATATGCACGGGCTGCATCGATCTCATGCCACCGCCCGGCATTCCTCCGGGCAACGGCATTGGGGATCCACCACCGGGCAGACCCATGCCTCCCCCCATGCCCATACCCCCGGAAGATCTTTTTGTTGTGCTGACGGGATACGGGCTGACCTCCGGTGCCAGGCGCACTGGAATATCAATGATCGACGCCAGGCGATCAGACAACTCGGTCAACGTCATAAATTTGTCGTTAACTGATACGTTTTTTACCAGCTCAGGTGGTAGATCAACGTGACGCACTTCCCTGACCACATGCCCTCCAACCCAGACTCCGTCCTTTGTTTCGCTGATCGAATTGATGTCAGCCACAGCTTTTTTCATCGAATTCGTGGCTTCCGCAACCGCTTTCGAGGCGCCGCGCTCCTGGCTGCCTGTCAGTTTTTCCGTATCGCGAATGGTTTGGGTACTGCAGGCGGACACTGCCAGGGCAAGCGTCGTCAAGACCGCCATCATTCCTTGCTTACTCATCAGTTTTCTCCATAAGAAAGGGGTAAGATGCGGACCACGCGATTACCCCGGTAAAAAATCGCTTTGATCGGCATTTGCGATGACTTCAGGCTGATCGCAAGATGCCGCACGGCCTCTTCGAATGATCCTGCGTAAGTGGCAGACTGGTCGAAATGGAAGTCTTCTCCATTGGGCATTCCCCATGACATTTGCCAATTCGCTTCCCTGGCCCATCTGGCAAGTGCCGCCTTGATCGTGCCGTCTGTAGGCGTCAGATCCCATTCCATATGCGGTGCCATCTCATGGATCTGGATCTGAGGAAGTGATTTTGGAGTCGATACTGGCTGAACCGGCGCCATCGTTTCCGTCTGGGGCGGAACAGGTTTTCCTGGGGCGATCGTTACTGTTTTTGCAGTCCAGTCAATCTCCGCCGTGACGCCCGCCTGCACCGCCACGTTTTTCAACGCATCGGTCCACGGCACGCCGCCATGCCATAAAACAGGGGCATTCCTATCAACTCCAGGCTCGATGAAGGCATGCCAGCCATCAAACTGCATGATCATCCTGAGCGCATCGGAAAGCGGCACGTGCGCTCCATCTCCCGAAATCTCCTTTGGAAGTGTCGGGGGTGTTCCAATGTCGATAATCGGGATAATTTGTTTTCCAGCCGATAACGCTTTCGCAGGAACCATTGGCTGAACATCGGCTTCGGCCCGCATGGAGAATATCGCCGCAATTGCTGCCACCAACACAAAAGCTGTTTTCATGTTTCACTCCCTTCCATAACTCCATTCAGCAGGGGCGGAAATTTTGAAAACGACGATGAACTCACACCATCCATAAACTTATCCATGTGACTTCCTTCATTGTTGGGTGGGATAAACCGGCAAGATCATCGTCCTGTTGACCATCACGTTGAACAGATAGCCTGCCCGAATCTTGATCGTTGGCTGAATACCCAGATTCTTCTGCAGGAGCTGCGTGCCGGTATTGTCGAGACCCTGAGCCAGCGCAGCCGTTGCCTGCTGGCTGGCGGTCGGGGTATTGAATGCCCCCGCATTTTGGGGTTGCGACAATTGCGCCGTCGCGCCGAGCAAGCTGATCAAGACCGAACTTCCGAAGATTTTCATGTAATGGTTGTCAACCTGGTCGGCGAAGCCTGATTGCCCCTTGCCGTCGGTTCCGAGCATGCCCTGCAGATCAAGCATCGATCCGTTCGGAAAAATAATGCGGTTCCAGGCAATCAGAGTGCGGCTCTGTCCATATGCGACATCGGACGAATACTGCCCAATGAGCTTCGCACCCTGGGGGATCACAACAAGATCCGGATGCAAAGTGTCATAGATCGTTTGCCGCACCATGGCGGTCACGACACCAGGCAAATCGGAATTGATCGCGGTGATGAGCACGGCGGGAATGATCGACCCTGCAAGCAGCTCGTTCTTTCCGATCGCCTCCTCAACACCGGCATGCAAATACCCGTCATCGCCCTTCCTCTGGTCGGATAAAAACGATTTGTTCTGATCCTGAGGGCTCGGGCCTTGTCCTTGACCCTTGAGTTGAGCAAGCAATCCGGGATCGATTTTCTGTCCGGAACCACCTGGCGTTGCGGCGGCTTGAGCGGCTCGAATTGCAGCAAGCGGATCGTAGCCGCCCGTTCCGGATGTGCCCTGCCCTGTGCCGGCGACTTGCTGGAGCCCGGCATTCTGCTCACCGAAACCGGCTTCATTCGCCGACTGCGCCGAAAGATAATTGCCTTCAAGATCCTTGTAATGCTGGCTGATCAGCCACTGTCGGTATTTCTGCTTTTCGGATAATGGCGCCTTCCGCCCACCTTTGAGACCCGGTGCATTTGGATTATTGAGAGGATTACCCAATGTCGAACCGGGTGTTGCGGATGCAGGAGTTGATGCTGGACCAGTGCTGCCAGGGGTGAACGGGTTGGCGGGAGTGGCCGGCTTGACCGGTGGAGCTGGAGGGGGCGCCATCCCAACCTGTTCCGTGGAGGATGCGCCAGTGCCACCGTTTTCTGCATCGCCAGATTTCTTTTGATGCCCTGTCAATGCGATTCCAACGAGAATCAGCGCCGCTACGATAAAAAAACCGAACGTAGCGAATTTCTTGCTCTTGCGGTTGATTCTGGCGCCGGCATCTTTCGGCTCGGTCTTGACTTTTATCGGACTGGATTCGCTCACACTCCCAACTCCATCGATGGAGCCGGTGAGTAAAAGGCCTTTTTCTTTATCCTCTCCCATGACTACCCACCAAAAAGAGAATAAGTATGTTTTTTATGCGTGATCGTCACGGTCTTTGCGTGGTCTCCTGCACCCAGAACAAGCTTGATCTCCTGTGGAATTCCATCGATCACGTAGTACGCACCGACAAGCCGGAAATTCGCCAGCTGCTGTTCGTTATTGGTGACAACGAAAATGGCTGGGGCGTCGCCGTAGCTCAAGTTTTCGGGCATCTGAATGTAGGTGTGCCCGGCTGAACTGAAAACCCGGACAGGCTTGACAGTCCCGTAATCGCCATTCACCGAGTAATCGAAATCCAGCGTTGCGGGATCAATGCCGGGCAATGTAGCTACCGTCGCCGCCGTCTTCTTCTCGTCAGCCTCGGCTTTCTGGGCGGCTTCCTGATCCACGACAACAATGAGTTCCTGAGGGTCATAGAATCCAATTTCCGGTACATATTCGCCTTTCCGGTCGGATCGCAACGTGAAGTAATACACGCGGCCATGATCAGTAGTCACAACAAGGTTCGTTGCGATTCCGACTATGGTGGGTTTTACCACCACGACCGGAATTTTTCCCGCGGTGGTCGGCTGAACTTTCCAGCGGATGGAATCGCCTATGCTCAAGCTGGTGATTTTTTCGCCCTCAAGCAACTTGATGACGCAGATGTGTAAAGGGGCGCAGGTGATGATCGGCCTCGATGCGCCATAGGCGTACATCACTTCGCCGTCGTCTCCCACCAGAATTTCCGCTTTTCCGCTCGATGCCCAGGCTTTTGAAGCCTGTTCCATCACGTGCGGGGTGATCGTGTCGGCATACTCGCTTTTGGAATTGAAAATTTCTGCGCTGTCCCTGGCTTCGACGCGGTGCCCCAGCGGAACTTCCACGACTTGACCGGCACGGGCAGCCGAGATAAAGATGATCAGAAGGATGGGTAAGGTCAAAAAGGATGCGCGCATGGTTTCCCCCGTCGTTACTGATTGCCGAGAACCTGAGTCCAGGTAATCGATTTGATGTAAATGCCCAGGGGGTTGTCGATCGACATCCGCGGCTTGTCGGCTAGTTTTTTATCAATTCCGATAGTCACGGACGCTTTCCAGTGACTGCTGCCCATGGGTTGACTGCTCTGGAATCGGGATTCGGTCCAGTTGACTTGGTAGCTGTCCCTGCTGATTGGCAAAACGCTGTTGATCTCGACATTGACCGTCGAGCCATCGCCGGAAAACGGACTGTGGGTTTTGTAATAGTCGTTCAGATATGCCGACGAATCGGTTGAAAGAAAGGCATAGACACGCGCAAGCAGGACCTTTTGCGCTGCCTGATCGGACAAGATCGTTCTGGCATTCCAGATCAGGTTCGCGACCTGTGCCTGGATGATTCGGACAGAAACGTCACCGGCACTTGAAGGGCGCGCCATGGCGATCGGGTTGCCAAGACTGTCAATCGCGACGACAAATGGCTCGACTTTTGACTGCGCACCGATATAGGCCGCCCCGGCTACAGCAACCCCGGCGACGCCCATTGCGATGATCGCGGCAATGCGCCAGTTTCTCGCGCGGGAAAGGGAATCGCCATAGCGTTCGTCCCACTCGCGCCGGGCGTTGATGTACGGGTTGCTCGGGGACATCGTTATCTCCTGGCTGTTGAACTACCCTATATTCAGCAGGAGCGGAAATTTTGAAATCGGGTCGTATGGGCCCGTCCTGATTACATTCAATTCAGTCCCGGAAACGCTTTGAAGGGGCGATGGAATTCCTGCAAGGTGTGACAGATTGTCCACATTTCCTGTGTACAAAAAATAGCTATTTGCAAAATCGAGTTAACTTCAACCCTGGAATGTACAAAACGGAATCGTGACAACAGAACCGGCATTGGCTTATCCTATCCTATGAGGATAGGACGCATCGATGGAAACGCCTGAACATGCGCTTGAGTGGCTACTCGACTACGACGGAAGGCAGCATTTTTTCGCCAGCGGCCACTTTCTGAAATTCGAGATCAGGCAGGTTGAGCAGTCGGATAACGTGCCACACGGCATCGCCTATCCCTTTACCTTCCATGACCCGGAGGGAACGAGGTTGCTGGGGTTCGACAATGCGCACCCTGTACCGCATGCAGAAGGGAAGTTTGTAAAGACCAAGCCGGAAGCCGACCATTGGCATAGAACGGTTGACGACGAAGGTCGCCCGTATGCCTTGGTATCGGTGGAGAAGTTGCTTGAAGATTTTTTTTGCTGAGGTTGAAAAGCTTTGCGAGGTGCAAAGCATAGCAACTGAGGTCGTAGATGACAAGGAGACATGAAGATGAAAATCCAGTCCATGCTAGACCTGAAAAAGGAAATGCTGTCTGTCGTTCGCGGAGAGCGAAAGGCTCCTGCCGATGCTACCCAAGCCTCTTTCGAATCTGTAGCGGCCGTGATTCGGCTGCTGACTCCAGAAAACCGTTTTCTGCTTGCTACCATAGACCAGAAGAAGCCTGCTTCCGTGGCCGATCTGGCGAAACTGGTGCAGCGTGCCGAACCCAATGTCAGCCGCACATTAGCCAAGCTTGAGGCATTAGGCTTTGTGCGACTACGCCCAGGTGTAGGTAAAACCAAGATACCAGAAGTCGCAATCCACCATCTGACAGTGGATATGGACATCTGTGCACAGCAAGACAGAGTGGCCGTTGCTTAATACAATACTATTGAGCGGCCAAATACTAACGACTCAAGATGGGGCGAAAGTAACCCTTAATACAATCGGTATCAATAATCGCAAGTTGGATATGGTTGCGACTCCGAAAGCCTGAGCCTTCATAAAGAGGGGCCGCTTCAGGAAATGGAGCGCGCACGGAGTTATACCGGGGCAACCCTTTGTCTTCGCGATAAAGATGCAATGCCTGAATTACTTGGCAATCCAGTTCGCGCTTAAATTGGTCTTTGCCGCCTGAATTGAGAGGTAGCTCCAACTTTGCTTGGGCGTAAGAATCGCGCAGAGTAGCATACGCCTCTGCAATTTCCTCCAGTCCCATGCGGGTGGTCAGATCCAAGCACCGACCTAAGTCGATAATAGCGCCCACCACATCAGGTTCTTTGATTTTTTTCTTTGCGTTGCCGCTCTGAGCCCATTCCAACCCACGTTGTGGATCGTTTTCCCAGAAGTAAACTCCATGGCCGAGCCACTCGAATTTTCCTTCGGATTTCTGGAGATGGGTTGTCTTGCCTGCTACTACCTCATCCACAAGCGATTTTTCAGTACCATGAAAACCAAGCACAAACGAAGGATGGCGCTGATACAGTGCCCAGCGGTTAGCCACGTATCA
>Ga0315298_1007128_pt1 | contig 14883 bp, 12 predicted proteins | sample WHS_1_MG_FD_203077 | JGI IMG/M metagenome (GOLD analysis project Ga0315298, IMG submission 203077) | Extremophilic microbial mat communities from Washburn Hot Springs, YNP, Wyoming, USA - WHS_1_MG | ecosystem: Environmental > Aquatic > Thermal springs > Hot (42-90C) | place: USA: Wyoming... | reverse complement strand
AGATAGCCTCATCTATCTCACCTTTTGCCTCTTCGGGATACTCCTCTTCCTTTTCTTAGGGATTCTCCCTTCGTCACGAAAGGTCGCCGACCTCGAACGGGATATCACGGAGATTAAGGCGCGGATCGAGGAACAGAAGACCCTTTTCCCACTCTACCGCGAATTGAAAAAAAAAGGAAAGAGAACAGCCTTCGCCCTCCCTCTACCGGCAAAGAAAGAATTGCCAAAGGAAAAAATCGAGAATTTTACTGCGGAGGTAAAAAAACTTGCCTTGCGCGAAAAGATTGAAATTACTACCATCGCCCCTTCCCTTCAAACCTTAAGCACTGCCTATAAAACCGTTTCGTTAGAACTGACGGCTCGAGGTGATTACTTTCCTTTACGGAATTTCCTTATCGCCTTAGGCGGGATACCCTACCTCCTCCATATCGAGGAGCTTGAACTTACACAACAGTCTCAAGCGATGGAGATAAAAATGAAATTCTGGATTTTAAGCGGGTGATCGATCGATGGCCGCAAAGATAGAAAAGAGACAGGCTATAATTTTGGGCATCATGGTGCTTGTGGTTCTATACGGTGCCTACGATTTTCTCTTTGGCCGTTCGCCCAAGAAGGTAGAAGTTACCTCCGTAAGGAAGGTGGAAGATGTAGGTACCATCCTTACCCAGGTTGTGGGAGGCATGAAGGCAGCAAGCCCTTCTCCTGCCATGGTCTACGCCATCAGTCGGGCAGAGGAACGATGGCTCAAAGACCCCTTTCTCGAACGGAGGGCCTACCGTGATTTTTTCCGTACCCGGGTTGCCGTCCCCGTCGAGGGAGGCAAGGTACTGCCGGAATCCAAGAAACCTTCCTTTAAGTATAGTGGCTATGTTAACTCGGGGGGGAAAGAAATTGCCATTATCAACGGCTTGGAATATACTATAGGGGATTCCCTGGTAGATGCGCCGGGGTATGTGGTAAAGACCATAGATCCGCAAAAGGTCGTCCTGGAAAACACCCTCGAAAGGGAAAGAATGGAGGTACCCATCAATGAATAGACGACCAAAAAGCAAGGAGGGACGGAAAATGAAAGGAAATGAATGGAGATTACTTTTCCTCTTCCCCCTGCTCATAGCACTTATCACCTGCGCTACCGAAAACGCCGCAAAAAAAGATACCTTTTTCGAAAAGTGGAGTACCACCGCAAAGGAATCGGGCGGTCACTCCCCCGCCCCCCGGAGTCGGGTGGTAATCCTACCGGAGGCAGCCCCTCCCGAGAAGAAGGCCGAGGAGACGCCGAAAGAAATTAAGGTTGAAGAAATTATAAAACCTCTCCCTGACGTGAGGGTCACCCTGAAGATGCGTCAGGCCGATATCAAGGCTGTTATCCGCGCGCTGGCCAAGGCTGCGGGAGTGAACATCATCGTAAAAAACGATATCAAAGGCGATATTTCCGTCGATTTTTCCGGTGTACCCTGGGGACAGGCCTTTGAGAGCATCCTCCATGCCCACGGTCTTTCCTACATGTGGGAGGGCGACATTATCCGGGTGCTTACCCTCGAGGACATGGAACTGGCCTTGAAGGTGGCCGCCGTGAAGGAAAAAAAGAAAGCCCAGGAATTAGAAGTGAAACGGATAGAGCCACTGCTTACTATGGTGGTAAACGTTGATTATGCCGATGCCGAATCCCTGAAGGAAAACCTCCAGGAGTTCCTCACGAAGGACAAGGACGGAAAAATCGCCCGTGGTTCCGTCCGAGTGGATAAACACAGCAATTCCCTCATTATCCAGGCAATCCGCGACGACCTCGCCCGTATGATTCCCCTCATCGAAAAGATCGACCGTCCCACCCCGCAAGTAAACATTAAAGCAAACATCGTGGAAGCAAGCAAAGAGGTGGCCCGCAATTTAGGCATCCAGTGGGGTGGCGTCTACGGGAGGCAGATAGGTGGCCAGGGTCTCTATATCACACCTGGCGGTACCGGTGGGCTTGCCACCAACCCCGCGGGTCCCTTCTCGGGAAACTACAACCCTACCTCCGGCGTGGCCGGAGTGAGCGGACAGGGCTTTGGGGTAAATTTCCCGGCCCAGGTACCAGGCGTGGCCCAAACGGGGCAGGTTACCGCATCAGCCTCCTTAGGGTTAATGTTCGGCACCATCGGCAGCAACATCCTCGAATTACAGCTGCAGGCCCTGCAGAAGGACAACAAAATTAACATCCTTTCCAGCCCCTCCATCACCACCCTGGACAATCAGAAGGCCTTTACGGAAAACGGCGAACGGATACCCTATGTGAGCACAGCCCTCGGTGCTGGTGGTGCTACGACGCAGGAGGTCAAATGGGAGGATGCCGTTTTACGCCTGGAGATTACTCCCCATGTGATTGACGGGAAAAATCTGAAGATGAAAATTCTCGTGAAAAAGGATGAAGTCGATACCTCCCGGCAGGTAGCCGGAAATCCCTTCATCATCAAGAAGCAAACGGAAACGACCCTCATCTGCCAGGATGGAGAAACCATCGTCATCTCTGGTCTGAGCAAGCAGAGAAACACCAATACCGAATCAGGGGTTCCCTGGCTCAAAGACGTTCCCGTTTTAGGATGGCTCTTCAAGGGTGAACAAAAGGCTGACCAGATGCAGGAAGTGCTCATCTTCATCACTCCCACAATTCTTCCACCCCAGGTAGCAAAGGCGGAAGAATTAAAGAAACCCTAAGCCATGAATTACTATGAAATTTTAAATCTTCAGAAAGAGCCCTTCTCCAACTCCCCGGAGCCCGATTTCTTTTTCGATTCCGACGAACATATCCACTGTCTTCAGAAGTTAGAACTCGCCATCCGCCTCCGTCGGGGATTGAACATCGTCATGGGTGATGTGGGCACGGGGAAGACGACCCTTTGCCGGCGGCTCATCCTTCAGCTTTCCGCCCGTCCCGAAGACCGGGGAAAAATCGAAACCCACCTGATTCTCGACCCCCAGTTTGCTTCCGGTCGCGAGTTTTTAGTTGCCGTCACCCTCCTCATGGGTCTACCCACTCCGGACGAAGGGGACAGTGAGTGGCGCATCAAGGAAAACATCAAAAGCTACCTCTTTACCCGCGGGGTGGACGAAGGGAAAATTGTGGTACTCCTCATCGACGAAGGACAGAAGTTGCCCGATTTCTGTCTGGAAATCCTCCGGGAATTTTTAAATTATGAAACGAACGAATACAAACTCCTGCAGATCGTCATCTTTGCCCAACGGGAATTGGCGGAAATTCTGAAAAAACACAAAAACTTTTCCGACCGGGTTAACCAGTTCCACTATCTTTCACCCTTAGATTTTCGGAATACGAAAGGGTTGATAGAATACCGCCTGCAGAAAGCAGCGGGGGATGGCATACCTCCTAAACTCTTTACCAAACCCTCACTGTGGGCAATCTACCGCGCCACAGGAGGCTATCCCCGAAGAATCAACACCTTGTGCCACCAGTTGATTCTCTCCATGCTCATCCAGAATAAAAAGAAGGTACACTACTCCCTGGTGCGGGCCTGTGCTTTTCGGGTGACTCTACCCGAAAGATCCTACCTCTCCAGGCGGGTACTTATCTTAGGAACACTGCTTGCTTTTTTAATTTTCGCCTTCTTCCAACTCGGTCCCGGCAAGGAAATCCTTTCTCATGGGAAATACGACCTTTCCTCCTCCACGCGGAAAATTGAAACGCCTTCTCCCCAACCGGTACCGAAAACGGTAGAGGAACAAACTAAAACACCGCCGTCAATCTTAGGGGAAATTACCGTAAGAAGGGGAGAAGCGCTCCTTCCCCTTATGCGCCGCCTCTTTGGTGACGATGCAAAAAGGTTACTTCCTACTATCCTTGCGGCAAATCCCCGTATCGATAATCCCGATAGGATAAGAGAGGGAGAGCGCCTCATCATTCCCGCCCGCCGGCCCAAAAGCTCCCCCTCCTTACCGAGTGGAAAATATTACGTACAGGTAGCCCGTTTCCCTGAACTGGCCGCGGCCGAAAAATTCCTAAAAGAAAAACCTATAAAACACAGGCTTTTTCTCCTCCCCTACTGGAATGCAACGGATGGTCTTTCTTTTGCCATCCTTCTTCCGGAAGGCTACCCCAATGAACAGGCAGCCCAGAGGGCAAAAGAAGAATTGCCGGAAGGTTTGATCAACCAGGCGCAAATCATACAGGGATGGCCCAGGGGGACCTTGTTTCTCTAAAGGGAGGACTCCTATGTTCGTAAAAAAAAGATTGGGTGAAATGCTCATCGAGGAAGGTCTGATTACAGAAGAACAGTTGAGGGAGTCCCTCGTAGAGCATAAAAAAGCGGGTCTGAAGTTAGGACAATTCTTGGTCCAGCGCGGTGTGGTCAGCGAAAATCAAATAGTGGACCTCCTGAGCCGTCAGCTCAAGATTGACAAATACCACCCCGAACGCTATCCCCTGGATGTGGAGCTGGGTCGCCTCATCCCCCAGGAAATCGCCCAGAAATATCAGTTTGTCCCTTTAAGGAAAAAAGGGCGGCTCCTTACCATAGCCATGACTGACCCCCTCGATATCAATACCTTAGATACCATCGAACTGATGACAAACGCCGAGGTGGAACCGGTAGTCTGTACGGAACGGGAATTGGACCAGCTTATGAACGGTATCTACGGGATGCAGTCCAAAATCGACAGCGTCCTCGATAACCTTGAGGTAGAAACGAAGACCATCGATGAAAGAACGGTAGACCAGGTTGAAGACCTCCAGGTTTCCTCCCTCCAGGATATGGCCGGAGAACCACCGGTGGTGCGTCTCGTGAACTCTATCTTCGCCCAGGCCGTCCGCGATGGGGCAAGCGACGTTCATATCAGCCCCCAAAGGGACGGTGTTCAAATTCGCTTCCGCATCGACGGCAAGCTCCATGAAGTACCCTCACCGCCCAAGTCCCTCTTTCTCCCCATCATCGCCCGGATCAAGATTTTAGCCAATATGGACATCACCATCTCCCGCATACCCCAGGACGGGCGATTCACCTTAAGGGTCGACCGCAAGGAGGTAAATGTGCGGGTTTCCACGGTACCCACGATTTACGGCGAAAATATGGTCTTACGTCTCCTCGACACGAGCGTGGGGGTTTTTTCCTTAGACCGTTTAGGGATGGTTCCGGAGGACGTGGAAAAACTCTCCTCTGTCATTTCCAAACCTTACGGCATGATATTGAGCACCGGTCCCACAGGAAGCGGCAAAACGACGACCCTTTATGCCATTTTAAACGAGTTAAACAGGCCCGATATAAACATCATCACCCTCGAAGACCCAGTGGAGTTCCGCATTGATAACGTCCGGCAGGTACAGTTAAACCCCAAGGCGGGGATGACCTTTGCCTCGGGGTTAAGGGCCATTCTCCGTCAAGATCCGGAAATTATCATGGTGGGCGAGATCAGGGACCATGAAACGGCAGCCATTGCCGTCCAGGCCGCCCAGACGGGGCATCGGGTTTTAAGCACCCTCCATACGAACGACGCTGCCAGCGCCGTGACCCGTTTTATCGATATGGGAATCGAGCCTTTTTTGGTGGCCTCCGTCCTTCTCGTATCCATCGCTCAGCGGCTTGTACGAACCAACTGTCCCTACTGTAAGGAACCCTACCGTCCACCGGAAGCGGCGCTTGCAGCCTGGGGTTTGGACAAGGTAAGCCAAGCCAATTTCCAGCGGGGTAAAGGCTGCTACCACTGCTTGAATACGGGTTATAAGGGGAGAACGGGGATATACGAAATCCTCATAAACGACGAGATGATTCAGGAAATGATTCTCAGAAGGAAAACGGCCCAGGAGATAACGAAAGAGGCGGTAGCAGCGGGAAAGTTAAGAACACTGAAGGAGGATGCCGCCCAGAAGGTATTGAAAGGCATCACTACCCTTGAGGAAGCCGCCTCGGCGGTAGTCCTCTGAACTGGGGGAATTAACAATCATGCCCGAGTTCAGCTATGAAGCTATAAGCGATAGGGGAACCATCGTAAAGGGCACCATCGAGGCGGAAAATGTGGAACTGGCCCAGAGCCTGTTGGCCCAAAGAGGATACGCACCCCTTAGCGTAACGATACGGCGTGCCCGAGCGCCTTCCCTTATCACCCGTCTAAAAGAGTTTCTGGGCAAAATCAAACCGGAAGAAATCATTGTCTTCACCAAGCAATTCCGCTCCATGCTCCGGGCAGGTGTGCCCATCCTGCGCGCCCTGCAGGTTCTGGAAGCCCAGACGGAAAATAAGCTGCTAAAAACGGCGATGGTCCATATAGTAGAGGACATTAGAGCAGGCCTTACCCTCTACGAGGCCATGGTAAAACATCCCGCCCTTTTCCCTCCCCTTTACACAAGCATGGTTAGGGCAGGGGAGATTTCTGGTACGTTACCAGAGGTCCTGGAGCGTTTGACTTACATCCTGGAACACGAGGCGAAAATTAAAAACGACCTCCGGGCCGCCCTCCAGTATCCCAAAATCGTCGTCATCGCCCTATCCTTTGCCTTTTTCTTCCTGTTGACCTTCGTCATTCCCCAGTTCGTAAACGTCTTTTCCAAGGTAGGGATCACCTTACCGTTACCCACAAAGATAGCTGTGGGCCTCTATCAGTTCCTGAAAAACTACTGGCACATACTTTTAATAGCCGTTATTAGCATCATCTTTGGACTGAGGCTCTATGTGAGAACACCCCCGGGTCGTCTCATCAAAGATACCTTGATCCTCAAGCTTCCCCTCTTGGGTCCCCTCTTTCAGAAAGCGGCCCTATCCCGATTTGCCAGTATCTTTGCCATCCTTTATGCCAGTGGGGTACCCGTGATCAGTGCTATAGAAATCCTAACTGGTATTATTGGGAATACGGCCATTGCCCGAGAATTCGATAGACTCCGCCAAAAGATGGAAGAGGGGCAAGGCATCGCCCAGCCCCTCAAATCGGCCCGCTATTTTACCCCGATGGTGGTAGACATGATTGCCATCGGTGAGGAATCGGGAACCATCGACGAAATGCTCCAAGTGCTTACGGCTCACTATGATGACGAGGTGGCCTATGCGGTGAAGGGGCTAAGCGATGCCATCACCCCGATCCTCACTGTGGCCCTGGCCGTGGTGGTGGGGTTTTTCGCCCTTGCCATCTTCATGCCCATGTGGGACCTGGTGAAGATGGTGAGATAGGAAACAGGGGGGATTTGATGAGTCCCTTCCTGGCCAGAAAAAAGAGAAGGGCCGTTTTTAAGCAACCGAAACCGTATTTTACGCTCTTTGCAAAATTTAGGGAGGAAGCCTCGGCAAAGTATTTTGTGGGGCAACTGATTTCCGCGATAGTATAACCGAACCAGATAATCTGGGCGAGAATTTCATTATCAAAGACGAAGTCATCGGCGTTATTATCGAGGGGAATCTGCTCAAGGAGGCTCCGGGAATAGGCGCGGTAGCCCGTATGGTATTCCGAAAGTTTGGCCCCTAAGAGGAGGTTTTCTATAAAGGTAAGGATACGGTTGGCCACGTATTTCCACCAGGGCATTCCCCCTTTTAGGGCATAGCCTCCTAAAATGCGGGAACCTAAGACGCAGTGGTAAAGTTCGCTTCCGATGAGGGCAGCCATGGCGGGGATGAGCTTGGGGGTGTACTGATAGTCGGGATGGACCATGATGATAATATCCCCTCCCCGCTCCAGGGCGAGGCGGTAGCAGGTTTTCTGATTTGCCCCGTAACCCCGGTTTCTATCGTGGACAAATACCTCTACCCGGGGAAGGGTACGGGCGAGTCCTACCGTATTGTCGCAGCTTGCATCATCGACGATGATAATATGGTCTACAATGCCCTGGGCGATGACCTCCTCGTAGGTCGCCTTCAAGGTGCGCTCGGCATTGTAAGCAGGCATGACGACAATAACCTTTTTACCTTGATACAAAATTATGCACCTCTTGCGGGAGTGACCGATCTGTAACACAAGGAAAAAGGAAGAACAAGATTTAAATGGGAAAGGAGATACTCTTTCCCCCAAACAGAACCCTTCGGCGGTGTGAAATTGTTCACACCTTACGTTTTTTTTTACTTGACAACAGGCATAACTTTGTATTTACTTAATAAACCTGAAATGGTTATAAACTTACGAAAGGGAGAAAGTGATGATGAGAGATGAAAGGGGTTTTACACTAATTGAAATCATCGCCGTTTTGATTATCCTGGGTATTCTTGCCGCCGTGGCCCTGCCTAAGTACTTCGATCTGACCACAGAGGCAAGAAATAGGGCGGCCATGGGGGCAGTGGCCGAGGCGAAAGGTTTGCTTAATCTTGCCTGGGGAAAGGCAGCCCTATCCTTAGGTGGTTCTCCAGCAATGTCAGATGTTGCAGCCGCAATGCCTACTAACAGCGCAACTCTTGGCGACTTCACCGTTTCATATGCCACTGCCGCTAGTAGTGTATCTATAACAGCAAGCGGCACAGCACCGAACGTCTCAGGTGGTACGGCTAGTGGTACCTGGACCCTGCCTTAACCTTTCTTTCGGAGTAGGGTTATAAATCGTGAAATGGGGGCAAGGATCGGTGGGGTTTTCCTTATCCTTGCCCTTTTTTTCACCTATCGTCCCCTCCTGGATGCAGATTTCGTCAATTACGACGACGGGGCATATATTATAAACAATCCCTACTTGAGAGAGGGATTTACCCCGGCCAATATAAAAGCGGTCTTTACCTCCTTCTACAGTGCCAACTACCATCCCCTAACCCTTCTTGCCCACATTCTCGATTACCGCCTCTTCGGGATGAACCCCACGGGACACCATCTGGTAAACCTCATCCTCCATACGGGAAATACCCTAATTCTCTTTCTCTTACTGAGGGAAATGACGGTATTTCTATGGCAAAGTTTTCTTGTTGCCCTCCTTTTTGCCCTTCATCCCCTCCATGTGGAATCGGTGGCCTGGGTTTCCGAAAGGAAGGACGTTCTTTCCACCCTTTTCCTTTTCCTGGGGCTATACTTTTACTTCCGCTACAAGAAAACAAAAAAGGTACTTGATTACACCATCCTAACCCTTTCTTACATATTGGGACTATTGGCCAAACCGATGGTGGTGACCTTCCCTTTCCTCCTTCTCCTCCTCGATTACTGGCCCCTTCAGTACCTTAAGTCACGGAGTGATTTAAAGCCGCTGCTGAAAGAAAAAATACCCTTCTTTATCTTAAGTGCGGCAATGAGTGTAGTTACCTTCCTTGCCCAACGGGCAGGAGGCGCCGTATCTTCCCTCGATGCCATCCCCCTTACTGTGCGCCTGGCCAATGCCCTCGTGGCCTACAGCCAGTACTTGATCCATGTCTTTCTACCTACGGGGCTCAGCATCTTTTACCCCCATCCGGGTAGGGACATCCCCTGGGGAACAGTCCTGCTTTCGGTTACCCTCCTTTTTCTTATCAGCCATCTTTCCTTTCGCCTCCGAAGAGAAAAACCCTTCCTCCTCATGGGCTGGCTCTGGTATCTGGGCATGCTCGTGCCCGTCATCGGTATTATTCAGGTGGGGATGCAGGCCATGGCAGACCGTTACACCTATGTACCCATCGTAGGAATTTTTCTCCTCTTCGCCTGGCTTATACCTAACCCCGAAAAAAGGAAAGGGAAGATATTTTTTACCATTTTTATCCTTCTTTTGACCCTCCTTCTTGGCGTGCAAACGCAAAGACAGGTAAATTACTGGCTTAATACGGAGACCCTTTTTTCCCATGCGGAGGCAGCCACGGAAAAAAATATCCTCGCCAAGCTGCACGTGGCCGCGGAACTCGCGAAAAAAGGACTCTTTTCTGAGGCCCAGGAGAAATATCGGGAAATTATCGGCATTTCACCTGTAAACGTCCAGGCCCACTACGCCTTAGGGATGCTTCTCGTCTCCCGGGGGCAGTTCACGGAAGGGTTAAAATATCTAAAAAAGGCAAACAACCTTCAGCCGGACTCGGCTACGGTACGAAACGGGCTGGGTCTTGCCTATATGGGTCAGGGAAAACTGAAAGCGGCCGAGGAATTCTTTCAGGGAGCCATCAAGGTAAAACCCCAAATTCCCGACTCGTACTACCATCTGGGAAAACTCTACGAAAGGAAAAAACTTTTCGCAAAGGCAAGAGAAGCCTATGAAGAAGCCCTAAGAAAGAAGCCCGACTTCCACGAGGTACGTCTTGCCCTTGCAAACCTCCTCCTGAGAATGGGTAAAAAAGATGAGGCATTAAGGGCATTTGATACCGTTGCAGAAAAGGCACCCCATCTCATATCCACCGCCTACTTCAATCTTGCCCGCAGTTACGCTGAAAGCGGCCTGATTGATCAGGCCATAAACACCTACACCCAGGCTCTCAGTATTTCCCCATACCACACGGAGGCCCGCAGAGAAATGGCCGAACTCCTGCTCAGAGAGGGAAAAATAAAAGAGGCCCTTAGTCAGTACCGGGAGATTCTTAAATTCAAACCCCGAGACGTGCTTGCCGAAGTGGGCATAGGGAACGTTTATCTTAAGGAGGGAAAAACGGCGGAAGCCCTCACCCACCTCGAGGCCGTGGTAAGGAAATACCCCCAAAGTGCACCGGTCCATCTCGCCCTGGGCCATGTCTGGAGGGAAAAGGGCGAATTAGTAAAGGCGAAAGAGGCCTACCTACGGTGTGTTGAGCTTTCCCCCAATTTGCCCGAGGCCTGTTATTATCTCGGCCTCACCCTGGCCGATTTGGGGAAGAGGGGGGAATCCCTCTTTTACTTGCAGAAGGCCCTCCTCCTCCGTCCCGAAGAGAAAAGATTTAAAGAGGCATTGCAAAAACAACTGAGGAACCTTGGCCAGCATCGAGAGGGAACGGGAAAATTCTCTAATTGAGGAGATCCTTGCGGGCAGACGGGAGAAATTTGCCCTCCTCGTCGAGGCCTATAAGATTCCCATTTTTAACCTGGCTTTAAGGATGACGGGAAATGTGGAAGAGGCTTACGACCTATCCCAGGATACTTTCCTCAAGGCTTACAAAAATCTGGGGAAATACAGGAGGGAGAAACCTTTCTTTACCTATCTTTATACTATCGCCTTAAACACCATCAGGAACGCAAGGAAAAGGGAGAAGGTTCGGCATAGAGGGGAGGAAGCGGTAAGTAAGGAGGGGCAGGCATCGGACCCGGAGCAAGACCTGCTTAAAAAAGAGGAGAAGAAAAAACTCCAGATTGCCCTGCTTTCCCTTCCCGAGGAGGACCGTGCCTGTGTTATTCTCAAATTCTACCAGGGTCTCACCTTTGAGGAAATAGCCGATATCTTCGGGATGTCCTTAAGTGCCGTCAAAATGAGGACCTACCGGGCCCTAAAGCGACTCAAGGAGAGGGTGGAGGAATAATGGTTCGACAGGCTCGGGATAAGCTGGGCTTGCTATGAAAAAAAGGGGGCTAACCACGATTTTAGTTAACCCCCCATTCTGGTGCCGAAGCCGGGACTTGAACCCGGACGGGTGTTCCCCACTACCCCCTCAAGATAGCGTGTCTACCAAGTTCCACCACTTCGGCTTTTTCATTTCTTCTCCCCGGGAGGTAAATTACCCCCCTTTGGTTGAATAGGTTTCGGCGGTATCACCGGCACCGTCGCTTTTCCCGGGACCGGCCGGGAAAGGTTGTCCATTAGAGAGGGCGACCTAGTTGCCGCAAAGTAGGACAGGCTTAAAGAAGTGAGCATAAAAACAGCAGCAACAATTGTAGTGAGCTTACTCAAAAAACCTCCCGGTCCGCTACTACCGAAAACGGTCTGACTTGCCCCGCCGAAAGCAGCACCCATATTGGCACCCCGGCCTGCCTGGAGAAGCACCACTATGATTAAAATAAAGCATGCCAGGATATGTAAAAGGGTAACAATAAAATGCACTCCAATACCTCCTTAAAAACCTGCTATCCGGGCGAAGGAAAAAGCATCCAAGCTGGCCCCGCCCACTAAAACGCCGTTTATCTCTTTCTCGGCCATAAGCCTATCGACATTTCGGGTGTTCACACTACCCCCATAGAGAATGGGAACCTCTGCCGCCACTTCGCCATAAAGTTCTGACAGTATCCGGCGAATAAACCCGTGAACCTCGCCTGCCTGGGCAGGGGTCGCCGTTCTTCCCGTCCCAATGGCCCAGATGGGTTCATAGGCAATTACGGTATTATTCATATCTTTTTTCCCCACATCCTGCAAGCCCCCTTTTATCTGCCCCGCCACAACTTCAAAGGTCCTTCCCTCCTCTCGTTCCTCCAAGGTCTCTCCCACGCAAAGAATGGGTGTCAAACCATACTTGAGGGAAACCTTTAATTTTCGATTTACCGCCTCATTGTCTTCACCAAAGTGGATCCGCCGCTCCGAATGTCCCACAATCACAAAGTGGCAACCCACATCCTTTAACATCCGGGCCGAAACCTCTCCCGTATAGGGACCCTCTTCGTATGCCGATACGTTCTGGGCAGCCAGTTCAACCGCCGTACCGGCAAGAGCCTCTCCTGTTGCCTGCAAGGCCGTAAAGGGAGGGGCGATGGCCAATCTTTTATTTTCCCCCCTCAAGTTACCTATCTCCCCTTTAAGCTGGGCAACAAATTCAAGGGCTTCTGCCACAGTCTTATACATTTTCCAGTTGCCGACAAAAAGGGGGGTCATTTTACTTTACCAGGCGTTTCCCCACATATATGGCAAGATCGCGAAGCCTACAGGAAAAGCCACTTTCATTGTCGTACCAAGCAAAAACCTTGACAAAATTGCCATCGATTACCTTGGTCAGGGGAGCATCTACGATGGAGGAATAACTGCTTCCCATAAAATCCACCGAAACGAGCTCTTCTTCGCAGTACTTAATTATTCCCTTAAATCTCCCTTCCGCCGCCTCTTTTAAAGCGCCGTTCACCTCGGCCACGGTAACTTCCCTCCCCAACTCGGCAGCCAAATCCACAATGGAAACATTGGGCGTGGGCACCCTCAGGGCCATCCCGTCCAACTTCCCCTTTAAGGCCGGAATAACTTCGGCCACGGCTACGGCCGCTCCCGTCGAGGTGGGCACGATAGAAAGGGCAGCCGCTCTTGCCCGGCGGAGGTCCTTGTGAGACCCATCAAGAAGCCGCTGGTCCATGGTGTAGGAATGGACGGTGGTCATCAAGCCTCTCACTATGGTAAATTTTTCGTGCAATACCTTGGCAATCGGGGCAAGACAATTGGTCGTACAGGAAGCATTGGAGATTATATGGTGCTTCTGGGGGTCGTAGGTGTCCTCATTTACCCCCATGACAAAGGTACCATCCAACCCTTTTCCCGGTGCAGCTAAAATTACCTTCTTCGCCCCCGCCTTAAGATGCCCCTCTAACTCCTCCCGCTTCGTAAACTTACCCGTCGATTCGATTAAGATATCGATACCCATTTCCCCCCAGGGTAGTTCGGCAGGATTCGTTGTTGCACCTAAAACCTTTATTTTTTTACCGTTTACGATAAGACCGTCGTCATCGGCCGTTACCTCCGCCCCTATCTTTCCGTGAACCGAATCGTATTTGAGCAGATGGGCAAGAATCTTCGGCTTTGCCCTGGTATTGATGGCTACAATTTCGAGGTCTTCATAGCCCAGGCAAGCCCGGACCACATACCGCCCTATCCTTCCGAATCCGCTGATGGCTACTGTGATGCTCATAGCCTATCCCCCTTCCGGAAAATTTGCCCGAAACATAGCCCGAAGGCGTTTATTTGTCAATAATTTTCCGGGAAACAGCCCAAAAACAGAGGTGCCCTTTTGTCCGTTTAAACGGAAACGGCACCCCATAGTCTTGCTTTTCTTAACCAACGATTAATACTTATAGGTCGTAGGAATATGGCGGGCTTTTTCCTGAGCTTTCCAATATTCGATGCGCTCTTTAACAAACTTCAAATAATCTTCGATTTCCCCTACATTATGACCCTTTGCCAGCAAGTCTTTTCTGTAATCGTCGATTACAGGTGTCGTCGCCTTTATCCATTTGTTACTTTCCGCTTCCGTAATCTCTATAATCTGCCCCCCTTGTTTAACAAAGAAATCCTTACCGCCAATATCGATATTGTTCCACTCCACCGCCCATTTTTCGACGAATTCCTGGGAGAAATTGGTAATGGTCTTCTTAACATCGGGAGGTAAACTGTTCCATTTTTGCTTATTCATTACCACATAAAAACAGTAGGCACTGCCGATTTTCCAGGAAGCCGTAACAAACTTGATAACCTCCCCCGTTTTAAAACCTTTCAATGTTTCCATCGGTAAAAGGGCCCCTTCGATAACCCCCCTTTTGAGGGAATCGTAAAGGTCAGGGGTTTCAATGGGAATCGGTGTGGCCCCCAGGGCTTTCACTATGTCACCCAATCTACCCGTTCCCCTTAACTTCAGCCCCCTCAAATCTTCCAGGGAGCGCACCGGCTTGTTTAAAGTCTGAACTACATTAATCGGTGAGGTACTGAGCATCAGGACCTGATAGGTATCGAATTCTTTCGGTTTAAATTTATTATAGAAATCATTAGCCACATGGGAGGCAATCCAGCTACTGGGAAAACCCAAAGGTAACTCCATAATCTCCATGACGGGAAAGCGCCCCCGGGTATAGGAGAGATTAGAAAGACCGATGTCGGCAATACCCGTGGCCACACCGGCGGCCATTTTCGGTGCCGCAAGCAGGGTACTTCCCGTATACTGAGTGAGTTCCACCTTTCCTGAAAGCATCTTACTCAATTCATCACAATACTTTCCCATCATCACAGAATTCATGTGGGTAGGGGGAAAATAATTGGCAAACTTGAGGTTTATCGGCGCCGCCTGACCATAGGAAAAAGAGAAAAAAACTGACACAAATACAAAAACCAGTGATTTTTTAAACATACAGATCCCTCCTTTTTGTGTTAACTAAACGGGTATCCCCCGCTCATCATTTATA
>Ga0315298_1007125_pt1 | contig 14891 bp, 12 predicted proteins | sample WHS_1_MG_FD_203077 | JGI IMG/M metagenome (GOLD analysis project Ga0315298, IMG submission 203077) | Extremophilic microbial mat communities from Washburn Hot Springs, YNP, Wyoming, USA - WHS_1_MG | ecosystem: Environmental > Aquatic > Thermal springs > Hot (42-90C) | place: USA: Wyoming... | reverse complement strand
TGGCATTTTTAAGCTCGTTAACTACGACGGCAACGTCAAAGCTTGAGAATTCCTTTTTACGCAAAGAGCCCAACTCACCATAATCTGAAGGCTATATGCACAAACTGTAAGATAAATTCGCTGATAGAAACCAGCCAGTTCGCGGTAGCATATAAGAAATTTTGTGAAGGCTAATCCAGTTTTGGTTCTATTGGGAGTGTTATTGTGAAGGTTGTTCCCTTGTTTGGTTCGCTTTCCACGGTGATGGTGCCTCCGTGAGCCTCGACTATGCGCTTGCAGATTGATAGCCCTAAACCCATGCCCCGTGCTTTCGTGGTAAAAAGCGGCTCGAAGAGTCGACTAAGGTTCTCCTCGGAGATACCCACGCCTGTGTCAGTGAAGACAAATTTTACTTCGCCATTATATTTTTCGCTAGTTATTGTTAGTTTTCCGCCGTTAGGCATAGCGTCAACGGCATTTCTAATCAGGTTGATGAATACCCTTTTCATCTTGTCTACGTCAACCTCGATTTTCAGATTGTCTTGTGTAGAGTCGATTAGCTGTATGTTTTTTGGAAAAGCAATATGCGATAACGCTTCAGTGACCAACAGTTTAGGAGTGGTTTTACTTATGTCCAACCTAATTGTTGTTGAATATTCAAGCAGGTCGTTGATGATTTTGTTTGAGTATTGAACATCCTTCTCGATTATTTCAAGCATTTCATGTCCTTTCTCGTCCAGAAGTGAACCATATCTTCGCTTAAGATACTGAGCGGCGCCTGATATTCCAGTCAACGGATTCCGTAAATCATGACCAACCATCGCAGCTAGTGTTCTTATGGCTTTGATTCGTTCGTTCATCGTGTTTTCTATTGCCTCTGCCAAAAGAGCAACCTCATCTTTATCGGTCCATGAAAGGTGCTCAGAAAGATTGCCGTTTTTTCCCAATTGTTTTATGTTAGTAGCAAGCCGCTCTATTCGAGATAAAACGCCTCTGTCAATAATTAAAGTGGCTATTATTACAATGGCAATTATTGAAATAGAAGTTTGCAACAAAGAAGAGTATGCTATTCAAAGCTTGCTTATAGAAGTCACGCGGAGTATCAACTCTCATTGTAAGTGCAAAGTTGCCATAGACATCTTTTATGACGGCACATCCTTCAATGTAATCTGCGTTTATGGGGCTAGAGTAAATTGGCACATCCTCGAAGAATGTGGATGAATGTAATGATTGGAATTCTATCTTGCTTTCCGAGTTATTGAAAGAGGTAACAGACAACGGAAGAAAAATCGATTCTGACAACTTTTTAACTGCCGCGTCGTCGAGAAAACGGCCTATAATCAAAGCTCCTCGAATCGGGCCTTCACGTTGGCTTGTCAATATTGGGTGAGAAGCGATTAGCAGAGGAGTTTCTTTCAAATGAACTATACCTGTTATGCAATTTTCTGGGTCAGTGTGATTCCAGAGAAGCCCGTTGACAGATAGCAAATTTACAAACTCTTGCGGAATAGGCATTTCGCTTGAATCGGTAATATTGTAGGCCTTCCCGTAGACTATGTCCCCTTGTGAATTTATAAAAATCATCATGTTAACTTCTAAATTCGCGAAGGTTTCGTTAACAAGATTGGATTTTTTAAAGTCTTCATTTGCATCCTGTATGAACTTGTATGTGTCATCCCATGCAGCCCAGTCACGCACTGTATTATCCAGCTCAGACAGCACCTTTGCTAAAGCGCTGAGACCGCGCTTAACGTTCGCCTCAGCCAGCTGGGCTTCCATTGATGCAAAACTATCTAGTAGAATAAATTTAGCACCAACAAGCATTATCACAATAATAACTATTGGCGCAATCGTCATCGAAAACATTGTTTTCCTACGTAAGTTCATGAATTATTCGCCATTATTTAATCTATAATCCCCCTTGATGGGAGCCTCCAAGCACTCAGAATCGGTTATTAACTATTTTATAAAACGCTTATGAACATTAGATAAATATTACAGCGCATCATGCACTTGGGCCGCTCTAAGCCCGGCAGCCAGAAATGATTTATGAAATAGACACCTTTTAATGTAGGTTCAAAAATATAGAGTCCGAAAGGACTGATGTTAAATGAAACCATTGGCGATAATCTACTGGACTAGGCTAACGTTAGGCATAGTAGCTGCTTTAATCAGCGCGTTTGTAGCCACAATGCAAAATGCAACCGCCTTGACCACATTCACAAACGGTGTAACAATAGCTTTACTAGTTTACTTAATATCATACTACTTGATTAAAGCTAAATTCTATAATAAAGTAGAGAAACAAACAAAACTCATGACTATGGGCATAGGAATATACTTCATTTCATGGATAGTTTTCTTTATACTAACCTACTCCATTATGAGCGGACAGCTTTAGCCACTAGCAAGTTTATGCCTTTTTATCTCCCTGCAAAAAATTTGCAATTGTAGCCTGGTTCTTATCACTTTTCAATGTCTCTATTTTCGTCTTTTCAGTACCAGTACTGTCACTGCTCTGCGCTAGTGAAATATTCATTCGGCTTAGAATACGCATGCAGTCAGCCCAAGCTGAGAAGTAACCGCGATCAAAATCGCCGTGAAGCCCATTTCGCATATGATCCAGAAATTCTCGTCTATACTTGTGAAGGGCTTCAGTGTCGCTTAAATCAAGTTTTGAAAGGAAAGCATACGAGTCATCGTTGTTTTTCTTTGAAAGATACATGCCATATAACGCTCTGAAGTAGCCTCTGTTCCATTCTGTCTTCTGCATTTTCTGTTTAAGCCGTTCCAGCTCCCGCGCCGCTTCTGTGAACTGCCTATTAACCAGAAGCTGGAAGTACCTGGTGACTAAGGCTTGAGGGATAGGCATTTTTAATGATCACGGTGCTTGCTTGTTTTTTCCTCTTCCGAGGCGTCTTCTATACCGTTTTCGGTTACTTTAAAGATTTCCTCGCCCTCAGGCAAATATGGACTTGACACCAGCCGAGCAATGCGTACTGGACCGCGCGAGGCTCTCCGTAGGTAAAGGCGCGTGTGGCTTGTATGCCCAACAATGTGGCCGCCTATGGGGTGAATTGCATCGCCGAAAAATACGTCTGGTTTAGCCATAACCTGGTTAGTTACAACAGCGACAGCGTTGAATGCTCTTGCTAGGCCGAGGAGTTTATGCATGTGCTTATTCAGCTTCTGCTGCCTGCTTGCAAGCATTTCCCGTCCGATGTATTCGCTTCTGAAGTGGGCTGTTAGAGAGTCTATGATTATCAGTTTAATATTATTGGCCTTGATAACTTCGTCTGCGTTTTCCAGCAGAAACATCTGGTGGTCCGAGGTGTATGCTTCAGCGTAAATGATGTTCTTAACTACTTGCTCAGGATCAAGTCCCAAATGCTTCGACATTTGTACAATACGTTCAAGTCTAAAAGTATTCTCTGTATCTATATACAATGCGCCACCATTGAGCCCGCCACGCTCGGGGGGTAACTGAACGTTCACGCACAGTTGGTGACAGATTTGGCTTTTTCCACTGCCATATTCACCATAGAATTCGGTGATAGTTTGGGTTTCTAAACCACCATCTAGGATCCGGTCCAAAGCCTTGCTACCTGTGGTTAGCCGCAAAACGTTCTGGCGCATTTTTAGAAGCTCGTCTGCACGCACAAAAGAGAAGCCAATGGCGGAGCGCGCGGCTTCTATCATAGAGAACGCCTTTTTTTCGCCGACGCCGATAGGTTCAAGTTCACGCGCAGTAGCCATAGCCAACGACTCAACCGTATGATAGCCGAGGTCGCGCAGTTTTTGGGCTGTAGCAGGACCGACACCAGGCAAATCTTCTATAAACTCGTACTTTTTCTTGGTCGGTGCGACATTGCCGTTTTGGCTTCCAATGTTTGTTTCTTCTGACATTAAGCTCACGTGTGGAAAGAGTTGCAGAAAGCCATATTTAAAATGCACTAAACATAGAGGCATCTAATACGTGGAGAGGTAAGTTAAAGTGAAAACAGAGATCCATGCTGCACTGCTGTCTTTTTTGGTTTTGAACTCTGATTTCTGATAGTTAACTTTAATTCTGTTTCAATATTCTAAAAATTTATATTAATTCACAGTAAACCAACTTTTATAATGTAAAAGAGGCTGCACATTAATGTTTAAGAGCTTTAGAGACAAAATCGTTCTTTCAGGTGTAACTGTTTTATTCATAGGAATTGCCCTTCTGGTATTCACGTTCTTTAGCGCCTACGGCTATCTAACGGAAAGCATAATGCTACTATCCGCCAATAATCTCACGCAAACTTTCGGAGAAGCATTAGGACCCTTAATTGCAGCGGCCATACACATAATGTACCTAGGCGTCATGGGCTGGGTTGGTTCACTGATAACTATTCGAGGCGTTACAATAATGATTAACGCGGCTAAATCGGAAACCGCTGCGCCAACATCGCAAACATCACAAGTACCTGAGCAAAATAAACAATCAGAGCCGCAAGCCGCAAAAACTAAGCAAGCTCGATGAAACCCGACCATTCATTATTAAAGAAGGTTCTGCGATGAATGTTCCGATTCGCGCGCTGAGCTTAGCTACATCCATTTTTTGGGTTCTTATCCTAGCCTTTATTATAATATCTGCTTTTTCGCTTAAGGATCTTAACTTTAGCATAGATGAACCAAAATTTATGGTGGCATCCGAGGGAAAATTGATTTTTTCGTTGCCAATATACATAGAAAATGGTGGATACTGTGATCTTAAAGATTTCCAGCTTGCAACGGTGTTTTCAGATACTAAAGGCAGAGTAATTTCTAGCGCTAAATCTTCGGTTCCACTTATACCGCGCGGAGAAAACGTAACGCTTGTGCATAACGCGACATTAAACATAGAGGATATACTTGAAAGCGCTGAACAGTACCTATTCAACGACGCAAACCTTACTGCTCAAGTCGCGGCTGGATTAACTATCGCAGATTTCTTGCCAGCGCAAATTTCAACTAACTTGACGTTACCATGGGGTGCGCCCTTATACAATTTTGCTATAGACTCGCCATCTTTCAGTCAGTTTAACGCCACACATAGCATCGTGAATGTACCGCTGAGCTTTGAGAATCACGCTGCTTTTGACTTTGAAGGCACCATTCGAGTAGTGCTCTTTGACAGCGCTGATTCGGTCATAGGCGAAAGCCAAACACTGTTCCACGTTTTGAAGTACTCGCCTTTCAGTGAGGATTTGGAATTTTATGTTCCGTTAAACGCTGGATCTTTAGCAACTGCTCAGAGAGGGCGCTGCAATGTTTACTTTTCCACTGCGCTTTTTGAGTATGGGCCTCTGGTGATCCCCTATGGTTGAAGAAAGGAAAAGCAAAAACATCATCAAAGATGTTGCATTCAGAATTGCAAAGGCCACGTTAAAAGCAATATTTGTTTATCTGATTTATTTTCTCCTTGCGCCACTGTTAGCGCCGCTTTTTGAGTTGATTCCAAGCATTATGGAATCTATCGAAGCCTTCGTTGCAATTTACATTGCGCTTATGATTATAGGCGATGTTACGGCGCGCACAATTTTCGAGCATATTTTCAGAACGGCTAGGGCTCTGTTCTTTATGGGTTACCTGCTTCTTTCATTGGGCGACGGCGTAATTAACACAAGCTACCAAAACCTCAGCTTAACTTTGGACTTAACGGCGTTTACCACAATTGCTCTGTCGTTGAGCCTTTTAAATGTTGCAACTTCAATTTTGCAAGCAATAAACTTCATGAACGAAAAGGCTGAAGCCGCCAGCGATATGCAACCTACACAAAGCTCATAGAACCTGCGGGTAATTCAACATTGGATTCTCACCCTTTTTTATAAAGGCTAATCTGGAAATAACATGTTATTATCGATCAGCTAACGTTTTTACCAAGTTCCAGATTTTATCGCTTACAAAGTGAAGGTTCTTAAAAACTGCGCCTTGCTTAGCACTTCGTGCTGTTTCTGAATCGTATAGGCTTTCGCATAGAGCAAGCGCTTTTCCATGCTTCTCATCTATCACCAGCACAAGGTCGCCTTTGGCGAAGTTGCCTTCAATTCGCACAATGCCGGGTGCCATTACATCGGCGCCTTTACAGACATAGGGGACAGCGCCCATGTCAACAACCACTTTAGGCGCTTGCGCCGTGAATTCTTGGAAAAGTAGCGTGGGCAGAGTCTTCGCCCCGGCATTAAAGAATAAGGGTTTGCCGTTTACAAGATAGATTTGGCCGAAGTCAGCTTCGGCTACTTCAACGTTTACTTTTGAACCAAAAAACGCTTCAACGTTTACTTTTAGCCTCTCCGAAACTTCATTTAGAATTACTTTGACACTTTTTGATTTCAAGGAATATCTCCGATACCTTTGAGACATGGCGCATTCACTGAATTATTCTATGTAAATTGCTGGTTGACTTGGCATAGCCAAGGCTGCGCGTTGCTTCGGGTCATAACGTGCTTTGTCCTCTTCGCTGTAGACCGCGACTTCCGCGTTAAACCTGTCCTGCAAAAAGCCTTGTGCCGCCTCAATTATTTCCTTTTCGTTAAGCATTTCAATCTTTGCGATGCGCGCTTTTCTCTCGTTAGGCAATCTGCTCATGGCTTTTATCACTTTTGGAACAAAATTGGCGACTGCCTTCATGTTTTCTCTTAAGCTTGGGTCTTGCGAAAGCTGCTTCATGACTTCGTTGACTTTAACTTCACCCTCAACTGTCTGGGCTATTATGCGGCGGTAAACTTGCCGTTTCCAGTTGGCAGCGGTATAATAGCATATTCGCTTAGGCGTGATTTTTGTGGCTTTCAGAACATTGAGCGTGTCGTCGATTAGATCTTTTATAAAGTTTTCTTGTTCTTCGGCTGTTGCGTTGAGTTTGGTTTTGTCAATTTTCGGCCACTCGGCTAAAGAGATAAAGGTGCGCTTTCCCATGGCGCTCCAAAGTTCTTCGCACATGTGAGGCGCAAAAGGAGCAAGCAGCCTGAGCCAAATCTCCAATGCTTCTTGAGCGGCTTTGGCGTCTGTTTTTCCCTTTCTGCGCATGTACCAGCGGAAGTCATTCCATACCTCGAACAGGGCGATTTCTAAGGCGCTTCGCGTTTTCAACTCTTCAAGGTTCGCTGTAACGTCCTCGATGCGTTGCTGCAGCTTGCTGAGTAGCCACTTTTCCAAATGTGTATTTTCGTTCGTTTTAGCGGATTCAATTATGCTTAAAGCAAAGCTACGAAGCGACTCTAACTTGCTTTGTATGTCAGCGGCGTTCTCGCTTCTCCAGTCTGGATCGTCCATGCCCTCAGCGCCGAGCAGCAATGCACATCTGGTGGCGTCGGCGCCGTAGCGTTCAACAGCGTTTTTCATTGTGACAAAATTGCCTTTGGACTTATGCATCTGCTTGCCTTCAATCATTAGCATGCCGTTGACGCCTATGGCTCGGGGCCAATGTTCCGGCGGGAACAAGGCTACGTGATGGAAAATGCAGAAGGACAAATGGTTCGGCACGAGTTCTTTGGCGGAAACCCGAAGGTCAAAGGGATACCAGTATAGGAATTCTTCACGCATTTCCCGAAGTGTCTTTGCGCTTATTCCCACCACCTTGCTGAGCGCGTCTTCGCTGCCTTTACCGTAAAAGATGTAGTCGAAGACTTCAGGAGTAAGCTGCTCTGGCTTGATGCCGTATGCGCGTATGTGCTTATTAATGGTGTAGAACGCCATGTAAATGGTGGAGTCGCTGAGGGTTTCAATTATCCAGCCTTTACCCCATGGCAGTGGCGTTCCAAAGCCTGTGGTTCTGGCGCAAGCCCACTCCTTCAGCCAATCAATAACCGCCAAAAACCATTGCCTTGCAGTTTCAGGGTAAATTTTCATCTGAGCTACTGCTGTTTTGGCCTTCTCCTTCCATGCGGGATCAGAGTAATTCAGGAACCACTGGTCTGACAGAATCTTTACTATGCAGGGCGTCATGCAGCGGCAGACAACTGGCTGCGGCAGATCATACATGCTGTCCGCGATACCCGCTTGCTTGAAGTCTCGTATGAGTGTGTCTTTAACATCTTTCACCGTTTGCCCAGCATATGACCCGCAGTTTTGCTTAAGCACGCCCGCGTGAAACTCTTTCTTATACAAGATTTTCGTGGCTTCATCCGCTCGAGTGTCATGCTGATCTTTTATGCCCATTTGCGTGACAATCTCAACTGCAGGGTACTCGCCGAAGCCTTCGACTTTAATTATTGAAATTGGCTTAATCTGCTTAACAAAGTCGGCGTCCAAATTGAACTCTCGCAGCGCCGCGGGGTTTTCCTGCAGATCCTTTAGCGCCAGCCAGTCATAGGGCGCATGGGCTGGAACGCTGTAAACTACGCCAGTAGCCTGCTTCGGGTCGACAAACCAGCCGGGCAGTATAGGGAATTTCTCTTTTGTAAGCGGATTCTCAAAGAGTTTTCCAATAAGCTCTCTGCCCTTGAACACGCGCTTTACTTCCACGCTGCGTTCCTGCTCGCGGAGTTTTTCCGCTGCTTCTCGGCTGATTATCCAGCGTTCGCCATCCACTGTGGCTTCGACGTAATCTGCGTCTGGGTTTATCCACATATTAGTTACGCCGTAGATTGTTTCAGGCCTAAATGTGGCTGCGGGCAGAAACGTGTCGCCATCCAGCTTATACTTTATTAGCGTGTACTCTTCAGGCGTGACGCCTTCGCCTACTTGGCGGTCATGGTCGCCTGTTGGGCTTTTGTCCTTTGGGCACCAAACAACAGGATGCGTGCCCTTGGTAACGCAGCCTTTCTCCTTTAGGCGAGTGTATTGCCACTCAATAAACTTCTGGTAAGTGGGCATTACCGTGGTGAATTCGCGGCGCCAGTCAATCGAGAAACCTATGCGCTTCGCAGCAGCGCGTCCCTCGTTAGTGTAATACTGCGCCATATACAATGGGTCAACAAACCGCTTAAGCTCCTCCGCGGGCACACCGTCGACCTCCCGCAAAACGCGTATGTACTCTTCGTCGCCTTTCGCCACGCGCTCGCTCGCGCCCAAAAGCGGCTGCCCAGTCCAGTGCCACGCCCACGGCCAAAGCACATTGTAGCCCTGCATGCGCTTGAACCGCGCGTACGCATCCACGCGTGTAGCCGTGAACGTGTGACCCACGTGTAATGGTCCGTTCATGTAAGGATAAGGAAAAGTAACCAGCATTTTCTTTCGTTTCGGGTCGGGGTCAGCCTCGAATGCGCGGGCGGTTTCCCATTTTTTCTGCCATTTCTCCTCGATTTGCTTGGTCTGGCTCATGAAACTTGTGAAGTAAGCCGTAGACTATTAAGAGTTTTGCTTTTGATTAGGATACAATAACCTAAAATGACAAATACAAAAACAAGATATAGTAACCATAGGAGAAAGTGATGAAACGAAAATTACAGAAAAATTGTGAGAAAGCTAACGGAAAAATCATGAACAAAGTGTTGGCTGTTCTTAAAGAAAGAAGCATGAAGGCACATGAACTGGGTCGTAAGCAACTTTCAACGATTAAGATAGAAAGTTCAAAAGCACGTGAAGCTCTGGAATATTATGTTAAAAATTGGGATGATATCACACATCCTGGGATACTCGCACTCGCCTGTGAGGCAGTAGGTGGAAAACTTGAAACTGCCATTCCAATGCAAGCTGTGATGTTATTATTAAGCGCTGCAATAGACATACATGACGACATAATAGATCAATCAAAGTTTAAAAACGGCAAACCTACAGTTTTCGGTAAATTTGGTAAAGAGACAGCGCTCTTAATAGGAGACGCGCTTTTCCTAAAAGGTTTCATCTTTCTTTATGAACAGAGCAATCGCTTTCCATCGGAAACTATGAGAAAAATTTTATCTACAATAGAAAACAGTTTCTGCGAATTCGGGAATGCTCATCTACGTGAAATTGATTTCAAGAAAAAGTTGGAGATTTCACCAAATGAGTATCTTCGCATTTTAGAAAGGAAAGGTGCGACAATTGAGGTACATGCAAGAATAGGCGCCATAATTGGAAGAGGGTCAGATAAAGAAATTGAAGCTATAGGAAGGTATGCCAAAATCTTAGGCGCCCTCATCGCAATAAGAGAAGATTTTATTGACATTTTTGAGCCAGTAGAACTGCAAAACAGAATAAAGAATAAATGTTTACCGCTTCCGGTTTTGTATACTTTTGATAACCCAAAGGTGAAAGAAACTATATGTGCTCTTGGTTCCTCGCCAAAAAATCCTGAGAAATTAACTGAAAAACTAGTTAAAATAGTATTTGAAGATAAAAATGCTCAAAAGTTGATAAAAATAATGGAAGCTTTTTCAGAAGAAGCTTTGAGTAGTATTGACCAGCTAAAAATGAAAAAACGTTTAAAGCATAAACTACACTTACTTATACAAGGAACACTTGAAGACATATAAGCAAACGTCTAATATCCATGAAAACGGGTTGGTTTCTCCTTCTTAGGTGGGTTGGTTGGCTTAACCTTCATCCTTCCTCCCTCAACTGTATATGTGTACAACACTTAGTTAAAAAGTTTTTTGGTTCTAGAACATTGTTCTATGAAAAGGCATTTAAAAGCATTAAACGGATATGTTTCTACTTGATAGTGTGATACATCACGTCGTGTTGAAGATGGGAGTGATAGGTTCTACGAAAAAACTGCTTGAGCAGAAGGAAGCTAAACCAATTTTCTTAGCAATCTTTAATTCATTTTCATGGTATTTTCCGCTTTTTATTTTTTTTGCAAATGTACTTGATGGTCTTCAGATAGAATATGCTGCCCTACTGCTAATATACTTCGTTCATTATCTTGCAATTGTAATTTCTGCACTTTCTGGAAATTTTTTGGTGAGTAAACTTAAGCGCCGCAATTTACTCTCATTATGGATGTTTATTGGGACAATAGTTTCTTTGTCCATGATTCTTATGAAAAGCGGAGAAATAGGATGGGTCTACTTCATTTCGATCTTCTTGGGTTTTTCATTAGGGTTAGGGTTCCCTTCTTGCCTAGCATACTTTGCTGATAACACTAATGTGGAACATAGGGGTTCTTTTAGCGGGATTCTTTATTTTCTAGCTTCCATGGGAATGGCTGCGATTGGATTTTCGACCACACTGTTGGATTTTTTTGCCGCTGTACTGCTTTTCACTATCTGGAGGGCTATAGGTTTAGTTGCTTTCTTGTTGTTGAAGCCGAAAAATGAACAAAAAGCCGAAGTTGTAGATGTTTCTTATGGGACAATTCTTCATGAAAGAGCCTTTATTTTATATTTTATTCCATGGACTATGTTTTGTTTGATTAACTTCTTAGAAATACCCTTTTTTGACATCCCATTACAACAATATTTCTTAGGAACTAACCTACGTTATCTAATTTCTATAGGAGAATTCGGAATTGGCGGGTTATCTGCGTTAATTGGCGGTCTATCATCAGACAGGATTGGACGAAAAAGAATGATTATTTCCGCATTTATGATGGTAGGAATCGGATATGCAGTACTTAGTCTCTCCTTTTCAAGCCCTATTGCATTGTATTTTTACGTATTATTAGACGGTGTTGCATGGGGAATATTTGCGCTCATGTTCTACTTAATTATATGGGGTGACTTGGCAGCAAACCGCTCAAAAGAAAAATATTATCTTATAGGAACTTTGCCCTTCTTGATTTCCAGTTTCATATCATTTCTTGTCACGCCTTATGCAGGGGCAGTTCCTTTAACTACGGCTTTTTCTTTGGCAAGCTTTTTCTTGTTCTTGGCTGTTTTGCCTCTAATTTATGCTCCTGAAACTTTACCTGAAAAGACTATTAAGGAAAGGGAACTCAAGAGTTACATCGAGAAAGCCAAGAAAGAAAAGGAAAAATACGCTTAAAAGCCTGTTTCCGCTTTAGAAGCCAACCATGTTCTTTCACGTGATGCTGACGACTGAGTGCAATTTGCAGTGCAGGTACTGTTTCGGCGAGACGCTTGAGGATTTTGACGAGGACTTCGCCGATTTCGATGTGGATTACGCTTTGCCCAGAAAGGCCAACTACGACTTCGCGCTGTTAGCCGAGTTTTGCCGCAAAGACCCAGAGTGCGTTTTGACTTTTTACGGCGGCGAACCCCTGCTCTGCACCGAAGCAATTAAGCAAGTCATGGATTTGGCAAAGCCGCGGCACTTCATGATTCAGACAAACGGCTTGCTGTTGGATAAGCTGGAGCCTGAGTACGTTAACCGTTTCCACACGATTCTGGTTTCCTTGGACGGCGACGAAGCCTTAACCGACTATTACAGGGGAAAAGGCACCTTCCGCAAGGTCATCGACAACGTGAAACTGGTCGTGCGGAACGGCTTCCGCGGCGAACTGATCGCTCGCATGACCGTCATGGAGCAAACCGACATCCACAAGCAAGTCACATGGCTCGTCAGCAACAGCGAGTTCCCATTTTCTTCGGTGCACTGGCAGCTGAACGCGGGCTTCTGGGCAAACGATTACGCGCGGCGCGGCTTCAAACGCTGGAGCGAAGAGAGCTATGTGCCGGGCGTAGCGCGGCTGGCGCGGTTCTGGGTTAACCACATGGAAAAGAAACGCACTGTACTGCGGCTTTATCCGCTTTTGGGCGTTGCCAACTCGCTTCTGCACAAAGAGCCCAGCCTTCTCCGCTGCGGCGGCGGATGGATAAACTACGCCATCCAAACCGACGGCACAGTAATTCCATGCCCAACCATGTGGGGAATGAAAAACTACTACCTGGGTCACATCGCTCAAGCGAATCCTCTGGCTCTGAAGAAAATTTTCGTGGGCGCACCCTGCACTGAATGTGACATTTTCAGCGTCTGCGGCGGCCGCTGCTTGTACGCCAACATAACTAAACGATGGAGCAAAGAAGCATACGCTGAAGTTTGCGACACCGTAAAAGCCTTGGTAAACGCCGTGACGGCAGAGCTCTCGAGAATCAAACAGCTTATCAAGCAAAAGAAGATACGCTTGAGTGACTTTGAATTCCTGAAATACAATGGCTGCGAAATAATTCCCTAAACTACCAAGCCTTTCCCGTCGTTTATTTTCCCTTTAGTTCATTTGAAGCGTTTTGCGCCACAGCTATTGGCAATGGCGCGTATCCGTTAAAAAGCCATTTGCTTGCCCCTTCATCTTTTTGTTTCGGCTTGGCTGGAATTGTAACGGTGACTATGGTTCCCCTTCTCACGGTGCTCTTCACGTGAATTTTTCCGCCATGGGCCTCTACTATGCGTCTGCAAACGGGCAAGCCGAAACCCATGCCCTTTGCCTTGGTAGTGAACAGGGGCGTTCCGCCTTTGATTTTGCTCAGGGTTTCTTTTGACATGCCGGTGCCGGTGTCTCTGAATGCGATTTCTATTTTACCTCTCACTTTTCTGCTTGTTACCTTTAAGGTTCCTCCCTTGGGCATGGCGTCGATGGCGTTTTGGATTATTCTGGTGAAAGCCTCGCGCATTTTTTCCTCGTCAGCCTTAAACTTGAGCAGTGAATCCGTCGCGTCTACAACACGGATTTTCTTCGGCACCTCTATTGTGGACAGCGCTTTCTGCAAAAGCGCCTTTGGATCGACTCCTGTGTATTCAAGTTTTAAATCTTTCGAGTACTCCAGCAGATCATTTATGATTTTGTTTGAGCAGCTAATGGCTTTTTCAATGGTTTCAAGCATTTCTTTGCCTTTAGCGCCTAATTCGGGGGCACACTTAGTTTTCAAGTAATATGCAGCGCCCATTATTCCTGTTAAAGGATTACGCAAATCATGCCCGATTATTGCTGCTAATTCGCCAATGGCAGCTAGCCGCTCAGCTTTAACAAGCTTGGCCTGCGTTTGCCGCAGCTGCCGTGTTCTTTCTTCCACCAGCTGTTCCAGCTTTTCAGAATACTCTTTCAACTTATTCTGTAACAGCTTCTTTTCAGTAATATCAACTGACAGCTCCAAAGCAGCTATAACATTTCCTTCCGCATCCTTAAGGGGCGTCGCAATAAGCTCAGCCCACATTGGTCTGCCATCTATACCCGTGAAGGCGTACTCGTGCCTATCAAGGCTTACACCTTCCTCGAATATTTTCCTCACTCCACAGTCGGGGCATACATGTGTCAAATGATTAAAGGTTGAATAGCAGATTTTGCCTTCGCAACCAGGATTATATCGCCGTAGATACCTGTTAACCCATAGAATTCGGTAGTCTCTGCTGATGATTCCAAGCCCAGCGCCAACGTTCTCCGTAACCGCCTCAAGCGTGTCGCGCTCACGCTTAAGGGCATCCTCAGTTTTTTTAAGTTCCTCATATAACCTTCGGTATTCTCTTTCTGAAGCCAATAATTTTGCTTCTGCCTTTTTTCGTTCAGTGATGTCTCTTGCAATGCTTAAGATGGCTTGTTTTCCCTGATAGGTCATTAGGCTGGAGCTGATTTCCACAGGAATTTCTTTTCCATCTTTGGTGATGTGGGTTGTTTCAAAAACCTGTATACGATCAGCAGGCATATTTTTGATTAGATTACGAATTTGTTCCCTAGTTAAGCTACCATCGATGTCCGCGGGCCCAATGCGGAGCAGTTCCTCTCTTGAATAGCCGAGGGTCCTAACAGCCGCGTCATTCACATCAATAAATTTGCCATCAAGGCTGATGACCCAAACAGTATCATTCATTTTATTAATTAGTTCATGGTATTTTTCTTCGCTTTCATGAATTTGTTTAACCTTCTCATTTACGAGTTCTTCCATTTTCTCAGCATATTCCTTCAGTCGCCTTAGATTTTCCTTCCTCCGAGTTATGTCCCTTAAAATGACAACATTAGCCTCTTGCCCAAAATAATCAATCCTTTTTGCCTTCAGTTCAAAATATCGAGTCTGCCCGTCCTTATCCGTTAAGCTAATTTCGTACGGTTCAATATGCATGCCTTGCATTCTCTTTCTCAGATTTTC
>Ga0315298_1007122_pt1 | contig 14895 bp, 11 predicted proteins | sample WHS_1_MG_FD_203077 | JGI IMG/M metagenome (GOLD analysis project Ga0315298, IMG submission 203077) | Extremophilic microbial mat communities from Washburn Hot Springs, YNP, Wyoming, USA - WHS_1_MG | ecosystem: Environmental > Aquatic > Thermal springs > Hot (42-90C) | place: USA: Wyoming... | reverse complement strand
CCACCCGGCACCGGTCTTGCGCCCCAGACGCCCGGCACGAATCAGTGTCTTTAAGGCAAGCGGCGGGTTCCACCGCATGTCTTTGAACTCCTCGCAGAAGTAATTGGCCACATAGTAGCCGATGTCGACGCCGGCGTAGTCCTGGATTTCAAACGGCCCCATCGGGTAATTCAAGCCGAGCTTCACCGCCGTGTCGATGTCTTCTATGCCGGCCACTCCTTCCTCCAGCAAACGAATCGCCTCCAGCAGCTGGGCCATGAAGATTCTGTTCACGATAAAGCCGGGCGAATCTTTTCTCACTTCCACGCCGGTCTTGCCCATTCTGGCCGCCACTTCGGATATCACCCGCACCGTCTCATCGCTGGTGTTATAACCGCGGATGATTTCCACCAGCTTCATCAGGGGAGGCGGGTTGAAAAAGTGCATCCCGGCGACTCTGTCCGGCCGTTTCGTGGCCGCGGCAATCACAGTGATGGACATCGACGAGGTGTTGGTGGCCAGATAAGCCTCGGGCTTGCATACCCGATCCAGCTGCGCAAAAACCTCTTTCTTTACGGCCAGGTCCTCGATTACGGCCTCAATCACCAGGTCGACATCGCCAAACATATCCACCCCGGTAGCCGGGACAATCCTTCCCAGAATGGCGTCCTTCTGCCCGGCGGTCATTTCCCCTTTTTCCACACTCCGGGCCAGAAATTTATCCATCCGCTCGATGGCCCGGTCCACGTAAGCCCGGCCGAGATCACTCAAAATTACGTCAAACCCGGCCTGGGCGGCCACCTGGGCAATGCCGCCCCCCATGGCGCCGGCTCCCAGCACAGCTATTTTCCTGATTTCCACCAAAACCGCCTCCTTTTAAAGTTTTTGGACATCAGAAAAGCCTTCGCGCGATGGTCATTTTCTCCGCCTCTTTGGCCCCCTCGTAAATCTCCAGTATCTTCGCGTCCCGGTAAAAACGCTGAACGTCGTATTCGTCTATATAACCGTAGCCGCCGTGCAACTGCAGCGCCTGATCACACACCCGCACGGCCGTCTCGGCGGCAAAATACTTGGCCATGGCGTTCAAACGCGGATCAACCTGACCGTGATCCACCTTCCAGGCGGCTTTGTAACAGGTGTTGCGCGCCACTTCAATCCTGTGATCACGTACTCGTTCCCGTCCTTCACCGCCGTGGTCCTCGCGACGGCCAAATCGGTGCCCGCGTCCGGTTCCGTGTAGGCTCCGGCGAACAGGGACTGCCCGTTTACCACCCGGGGAAGGTATTTTTTCTTTTGCTCCTCGCTCCCGTAAAGCAGGACGTTCTCCGTCCCGAAACTCGCGGCCGCTATCGCCTGGGACAAACCCAGATCCACCCGGCTCAACTGCTCCGAGATGAGCGCATTTTCAAAAAAGCCAAACCCGGGGCCATCATATTGCTCGGGAATGAAACAACCGACCAGCCCGGTGGCACAGGCCTTCCTGATCAGTTCCCGCGGGTATTTTTCCTCTCTGTCGCACTCTTTAGCGATCGGCGCGATCTCCTTTAAAGCGAACTTATAAGCCGTCTCTTTAAGCAGTTCCTGTTCTTCGCTCAAGGCAAAATTCATCGCTTTTCCACTCCCCGGCTGCCGGCTTTGACTACATCCGCTCCCGCAAAAGCCTTTTTAGAATTTTGCCGGTGGGGCTTTTGGGCAATTCGGGCAGGAATTCAATATTGCGCGGCACTTTATAGGAAGCCATCCGCTGCTTGCAGAAGTCGATCAATTCCTGCTCGCTCATTTTGGCACCGTCTTTCAGGCGGATAAATGCCTTCGGAACCTCCCCCCGAACGGGATCTTTCACCCCCAGCACGGCTGCTTCCATAACCGCCGGGTGCTGGTAGATGACTTCTTCCACCTCCCGCGGGTAAACATTGTAGCCGCCGCAGATGAGCATATCCTTCTTGCGGTCCACGATGTAATAGTAGCCGTCTTCGTCATACCGGCCCAGATCTCCGGTGCGGTAAAATCCATCGGGGGTGAAAACCTCCGCGGTTGCTTTGGGCATTTCCCAGTAGCCTTTGAAAACACCGGGACCTTTGACCAGAATCTCTCCCACCTCGCCCGGCGGCAGTTCCCCGCCGGAACCGTCAACCACCCTGACCCGGACGCCGCGGGCCACCGGGCCGACCGAACCGGCCTTCCCGTGTCCAATCCTGCCGTAAGTCACGGTGGAGCTGGTTTCTGTCGCCCCGTATGTTTCACTGAACTCAACGCCGAATTTTTCCCTGATCTCCTTGATGTTCTCCACCGGCATGGAAGCGGCCGCGGACACGGCCACCCGCCAGGAGCCCAGGTCGTATTTCCCGCCCTCGAACTGCTCAAGCATAAAGATATACATGGTCGGCACCCCGGCAAAATGAGTCACCCGGTAGCGGGAAATCAGTTCAAACACCTTTTCGGCATGAAAGCGCTTCATTGTCATCACGCCCGCCCCGGCGTAAAAGGGACCGAGCACGGATTGAACAAAAAAGATGTGGCAGTAAGGCGTGGCGGTTAAATACAGATCCTGATCGTCAATCTGCACCATTTTGGCGTTAACGGCGGCTATGGACATAAAATTGCCGTGACTGAGCATGGCCCCTTTGGGCCGGCCGGTGGTCCCGGAGGTATACATTAAAGTCACCAGATCGTCCGGGCTGCACTGTTCGGTTTCCAGTTCCTCCGCGGCCTCCGCAACCAACCGGTGGAAGTCGAGGGCGCCCTTCACCGGTTCACCAACTGTGATTATATTTTCCAGGTAAGGAGTCTGAACCTGTGCTTCAATCAGGTATTGTTCGGTTTCGCCGGACGAGCCGATGAGCACTTTCGCCCGCGAATTATTCAGAATGTAGGTTATTTCCCGGGTGCGAAAAAGAATATTAAAGGGTGCGGCGACGGCCCCGATCCTGGCTATCCCAAAATAGGCGAACAAATACTCCGGGGAATTGGGCAGATAAACGGCCACCCGGTCCCCCTTCTTCACCCCCAGTTTTTTCAGCGCGTTGCCGACTTTGTTGACCAGTCGGTTAAACTCCGCCCAGGTGTACTCCCTTCCGTCGTCACCGCAGATGATTGCTTTATAATGGGGAATGAATAACGCATTGTCGGCGATTAAACCGGCCAAATTCATCATTACCGGCCTCCTTTTAAATTCCCCGTCTCATCTCCCGTTCTCCGACCGGGCGGACAGGTTTTCCGAAAAATCCCGCCCGTCATTCTTTTTGCAGCATTCTGAGCAGGGAACCGGCTACTTTCTGCACCCCGTAATTATCTATAAGCGTCTGCAGTCCCGTCTCCAGCGCTTCCCGCCCCGCATCCGCCGCTTCTTCCTCCGCCTCCTCATCCTTCTCCTCATAAACCAGCGCGCCAGGCGGACAGGCCTGCACGCACAGCGGTTCTTTGAACGGCGGGTCGTCCTCGCACAGATCACATTTGAGGGGAAGGCCGGAATCGGGCTCCTTGAACAAATCCCTGGTCGGGCAGATCGCTCCGCAAAAGCTGCACTCACTGTATTGCTTGCTGTTGATGGTGTATACGCGCCGGCCCTGGCAGGCGGTTGCGGTGTAACCGGCCGCCCGGATGGGCACATATTCATCATTGAGCATGTCTACAATCACGCGGATGCGGGATCTGGCCGGGTTGACGCTGCTGTATTTCGGCCGGGCGTGAAACGCGGAACAGGCTATCTCACAGGCCCGGCAACCATTGCATCGATCCAGGATCACCTTGATTGTTTTCACTGTTTTCTTTTTCCGCCCGTCAGGCATCGCCGCACCCCCCTGTCCCCTCTGCCGCCAGCGCCTCCCGGACGGGAGCATTTTCATCCGCTTCAAGAATCCCCCTGCGGAGAAGATCCTCGCTTACGTAATCCAGGCCCAGCCCGGCAAGGGTCCGGCAGGTGGGAACGCCTTCGCTGTTCCAGCCCTTGAAGGAGTAATAAGCGTCGAGAAGCTTTTGCTCGAATTCCGGGTCCCTGATCTTCCAGTGGTCTTCGGGAGGACGCTCATCTTTCCGGCGCAGTCCCCTTCTCACATTGATGGCCCGCACCAGGTTACGGTTTCTTCTGCCGATCTCCCACAGGCCGTCCTTATCCAGCTCCATTCCGGTGGCCAGGGAGATGATGTGCGGCAGGTTGTTTGAATGATAAACCGGTTTGCCGCCGAACTGGCCTCGGAAGGATGACAGAAACCCGCACAGACCGAGAGCGTCGTCCAGGTAATGCATCATTTCATTCCAGTCGCAGATGGCGCAGGAAGCTTCGATGGACAACTGCTCGCGTTTTTCCCATTCCAGAAAAATCCGTTTGAACTTTTCATCCGGCACCGCCACCCATTCACGCACGAACTTTTCCCTTTCCTCCCTGGTGGGCAGGGGGTCCTGGGGAAAAGAACCTTCAATTTGAGTGATGCTCATCTTTTCACCGGTGGCGTACATGAGGAAATAGGGCGGATTGAGTTTGACCAGTTTGATCGGCACCTGTTCGAACTTTTTTATGGTGTTGTGATCATATTTTTCCGCCCCCCGTCCGATCCGGCGGGCCGCCCGGTAAACGCCATCGGCCAGAATATCGCCGATCCCTTCCCGCCGGACGATTTTCTCGATCAGGTAATAAAACCTTTCCCCGCTGTCCGCGGGAAACCCGGGCAGTTCCCGATCGGTGAGAATGCCGTCTTCATAAAGCTCAATGGCGAAAGCGAGCACCTGGGGCGTGGAGTAGGAATCCAGCCCGTATTCCTGGGTGAGCGCAAGAATCTCGTAACTGAAATCCAATTCCTTAAAGGCCGCCATGTGGTAAGTGTCCTTCCCGAAGCACTTTAAGAAATACCTCTGCCTGCCCGGCCAGGAAATCACATGGTGGCACTGCTTGGGGCAATTATAACAGCCCGTCAGCCGATCCCGGACCTTTTGTGTTAATGCCGCCCAGCGTGCCTCAAGTTCCTTGCTCCAGAAATTTTTTCTGCGCACACGCGCATTGCCCCAGGCGAAATTGTTGTGATGAAAACTGTCGTCATCCTCCACCGCCATCCAGTCGCCGACATACGGGTTTTCGTAAATTTCTTTGCGCAGGCGCAGGAAAAGTTCATAAAGTTCCGCCGGACGGGCAATGTTGATATCGTTGGTCCCCCGCACGGCGATCGCCTTCAGCCGCTTATCCCCCATCACCGGCCCCGGACCCCGCGAAGCGCTGGCGCTGGCGTGCTCGATGCTGGCCATATAAACCCTGTTTTCCCCGGCCGGCCCGATGGCGGCCACCTGGGCGTACGGCTCTTTCAATTCTTCTTTGATCAGCGCCGCCGTCTCCTGGGCGCCCTTTCCCCGAAGGTGCGCGGCGTCGCGTATTTCCACCCGGTGATTGTTTATCCACAGGTAGACCAGGTCGGGGGCGCGCCCGCGGATGATGATGCTGTCGTATCCGGCATACTTCATTTCCGGGGCGAAATACCCGCCCATCAGGGAGTGAGCGAATAAATTCGTCTGCGGCGAAAAAGTATTCACCGCGGTGCGATTGGCCCCGGGAACCGGGGTGCCGCACAAAAGGCCGGCGCTGAAAATCAACAGGTTGTCGGGGGAAAAGGGGTCGACTTCGGGCGGCACTCTGTCCCACAATGTCTTCGCAGCGGTACCCTGCCCCCCCAGATGAAGCTGCATCAACTCCGGGTCGGTCTCCACGATCTCAATGTTTCCCCGGGATAAATCCACTTCCAGACTGTAGCCTGTCTGTGCATACCTCATTTTCAGCACCCCCTGGTCCGTCTTCGGGAAATAATCGACTGATTCTAATGAGCACTCACACCCTGTTCACCGGCACAATGCGGCAGAGAACCGCTTTAAAATCGGGATAGGCGGTGATCGGATCCATCACATCCATATCCACCAGCAGATTGACATTGGCATGCGCCCAGCCGTGGGGGACGCTGACGACACCGGGAGTTATGTCCGCGGTAGTGCGCACGCGGAACTTAACCCGGCCGTTTTTGGTTTCTATCCAGACCATATCGCCGTCGGCGGCCCCGTACTGCGCGGCGGTCACCGGGTTGATTTCGGCCAGCGGCTCCGGATGGCGGTTGCGCAGCGACGGCACCTGCCGTTGCTGGGTGTGGGTGAACTCCTGCACGCGGGCGCCGCTGATCAAAATCAGCGGATACTGCCGGGCCAGTTCGGGGGTCTGCAACGGGCTCTGCCCCGGTTCAAGATAAACCGGCAGCGGATCATAGCCGTGCTCCGCGAGCGTTTGGGAATAAAGCTCCACTTTCCCGCTGGGCGTATTCAATTTCTTGCGCCGGTGTATGAAATATTCCTTTTCTCCGTAGTAAACGCCCAGCGGGCTGGCCCGCAATTGCTCCTTCAGCTCACCCGCCAGAGCATCGACGACTTCCTCTTCGTTCTCCCACGGGAAGTATTCGCCCAGGCCCAGGCGCCGGCCCAGTTCACTCCAAATTTTCCAGTCGGGCCACGCATCACCCACCGGCTCGATTACTTTGCGGTGGATCATGGCGTAGGGTTCACCGTGCACAACCCCGTAAACGTAAGCCAGACCGCTCTTTTCCAGGAAGGTGCAGGCCGGTAAAACCACATCCGCCAGTTCCGCCGTTTCGGTGACGAACGGATCAATCACCGCCAGAAAGTCCAGACTGGCAAAGGCCTCTTTAAATCTGTGCGCGGCCGGGAAAGAAACCACCGGATTGGCGGCGGTGACAATGCCGGCCCGGATGGGGTAGGGCTTTCCTTCCAGTGCCGCCTGCGGGAAGAGGGTGGCAATGCCAAAGGGCGCTTTGCGCCCCCACAGGGAACTGAAAATGGGGTATTCCCCGGCTCCCAGCGGCGGCTCCTGATCCTTCAAACTGAGATTGCCCAGGGGGACGCGCGGCACGGTCACCCAGCTTCCCGGGACGGCGAAATTTCCCGTCACGGCCTGAATGATGGAAAGCAGCCGGGAATTCTGCAGGCCGTTGCGGTGCTGGTCCAGGCTGTTGATCCCCTGAATAATGCAGCCCGGTTTCGCCTGGGCGAAAATCCTGGCTACGGCCTTGATATCCGCCGCCGGAAGCCAGGTTATTTCCTGCGCCCATTCCGGGGTATACGGTTGCACGTGCCGGACCAGTTCCGTAAAGCCGACCGTGTAATTTTGCACAAATTCATGATCGTACAGATCCTCATTGATGATCACATTTAACATGGCCAGGCCCAGAGCGGCGTCCGTTCCCGGACGGATCGGCAGGTGGTAGGCTTTTTCCGCCAGCGGAATCCGTTTCGGGTTGACCACTATCAAATCCAGCCCGCCCCCGGACAGCCTTTTCCGGATCAGTTCCCCCAGCATTCCTTTGGCCCCGTCGGGATTATGCCCCCACAGAACAATGCACCGGGCGGCGCCGGGATCATCCAGCGGGTAACGGCCGAAAGTCAGCTGACGGGCCAGAATCCGCGCCCGGTAACAGATATTTTCCACCGATAAAAGGTTGGGCGTGCCGAATGCGCCTTTGAAACGGCGGGCGAAAGTGGCCACTTCAATGTTCTCCACCCCCACGGAGCCGCAGAAAACGGCCAGTGACCGGGCGCCGTATCTGTCCTTGACGGCATTCAATTTTTCCGCGCAGTAATCCAGCGCACTCTCCCAGCTCAATTTCTCCCAGCGTCCGTTCACGCGCCGCATCGGGCCGCGCAGGCGGCTGGCCGAATAGACGTAATCGGGCAGCGCTTCCCCCCGCGGGCAGATATAGCCGCGGCTGATCGGATGCTCGGGCAGGCCTTCCACTTTAACCAGCCGGCCGTCCTTGACATGAGCCTTAATTCCGCAGTCCCACACGCACAACATGCAATCGCTGTTGATGATCTCCGTCCCCATCTGGATTCCCCCTGAAATTTTACTGTTCAATAAAACCCGGTGGATAACTTAACTCTTCAGGTTTTACAAGTTCTATGCCAGTACGCACAATGAATTCTTCCGCCCTATTTTCACCTGTTTTCAAAAACGGGCTGATTGTATTCCGGTTACAACGCCTGCTTGCACCCGGGCAACCGGGGCATGAATACAAAATCCAACCCGGTTCGCCGCCCTTTACCGTTTCCACCGAAACATGATCTATTTCCGGACGGCAAATGGATGTCAGTATTTCATACATTGTAAGAATTTCAAACACAGCTTTTCTTCAACCGGCTGAAAATTTATTCTTTGCGCACTGTATTTTTAAACCTGATGCATATGCCGCCGGACAATTAAATCATTTTTAAGGGATAGGAACGGTTTTTGCTTAAATAGGCGTGGCAACTGCGGTATTGCTCCCACTTGCTCGTTATATCGTCGTTTTTAATGAACAAGGGTTTAATCCGGGATTAACCCATTGGTATTACCCACCTTCAGGAGGTGATGCACCGGCTTTGCAAAATGCTCATTCAAATCACCTGTCGGTTTATTGTTCTGGCGATGCCTTCCGCTTCTGCACCCGGGATCGGCCCTGCAGCAGAAATTTTCCACGCAAGGGGGTTAAACGGTGGAGTTAATCAATATCCCTGAAGAATTCAATATCGCCGTCTATATGCTCGACCGCCACCTGGCGGAAGGACGCGGTGATAAAGTGGCCGTCTTTTACGAAGAGCAGCAGATCACCTACCGGGAGCTGGTGCAGATGGCCAACCGGGCCGGCAACGCCCTGCTCTCCCTGGGGGTGGAGCAGGAAAACAGGGTGATGCTCTGTCTGCCCGACTGCCCGGAACTTCTGGCGGTTTACTTCGGGGCCATCAAGATCGGCGCGGTGCCGGTACCGGTAAGCACCATGGCCCTGCCGCAGGACTACCTCTATTTCCTCAACGACAGCCGGGCGAAAGTGCTTGTGGTCAGCGAGGAGCTGGCCCCCCGCATCAGCCAGGTGCGCGGGCAACTCCGCCATCTGAAACATTTCGTGGTCGTGGGCCGGCCGCAGCCCGGTCAGCTGAGTTATGCCGAACTGGTCGAGGGGGCATCCCCCGAACTGACCGCAGCGCCCACCTCCAAAGACGATATGGCTTTCTGGCTTTACAGTTCGGGAACCACGGGCACACCCAAAGGCGTTATCCATCTGCATCACGACCTGCCCCATTTCATGCTCCCGCACTGCCGGGAAGTGACGGGGATGACCCCGGACGACAGGGCCTTTTGCACTTCCAAAATGTATTTTTCTTACGGGCGTAACAATTCGCTGGACGGACCCTTCCTCTGCGGCGCGGCGGTTGTCCTTCACCCCGAAAAGCCGGAACCGGAAAAAGTTTTCGCGGTGGTGGAAAAATACCGCCCGACGCTGTTTTACAGCGTGCCGACCTTTTACTGGGCGATGCTGCATTACATCGAACAGAGCGGGAAAAAACCGGATTTTTCTTCGGTAAGAGCATGTGTTTCCGCCGGCGAGGCCCTGCCCACCGTTGTCTTCGAGCGCTGGAAGCGGGTGCTCGGCCTGGAGATATTGGACGGCGTGGGCTCGACGGATGTGGGCATGATTTATCTCTCCAACCGGCCGGGACAGGTCAGGCCGGGCAGCAGCGGCAAAATCCTCCCCGGCTTTGAAGGCAAACTGGTGGACAGTGACTGGCGGGAAGTGCCGCCGGGCGAAATCGGCACATTATGGTTGAAAAACGACGGCATTACGGCCGGCTACTGGAACAAACACGAAAAAAACAAACAGAGCTTCCGCGGGGAGTGGTTCAATACCGGCGATCAATTTTTCCAGGACCGGGACGGTTATTTCTGGTACGCCGGGCGGATAGACGATATGCTCAAACCGGGGGGAATCTGGATGTCGCCGCTGGAAATCGAGGACATCCTGCTCGCGCACCCGGCGGTCAATGAAGTCGCCGTGGTGGGTTACAGTGAGGCATCCGGCCTGGAAAAACCGGCGGCTTTTATCGTCCTGCGGGAGGGCAACCAGCCGTCACCGGAGCTGGAGTGTGCGCTGGAGGACTTTGTCAAAAGCAAAACGATGCATTATAAATGCCCGCGCCGCTTTTTCTTCGTAGGGGAGTTGCCGCGCACGGCCAGCGGCAAGGTGCAGCGTTACAAACTGCGCGCCTGGTTGCGGGATAACCCGGACGGCCGGAGCTGAACAGCAACGGCGCCCTGAACGGGCCGCCCACCGTCCAATCCGGGTGACGGCGACACCGGGAAGAACGACCGGAACCAGGGAGGTGGTCTAAATGAACGGATAAGCTGATCATGGCCCGTTTGCACAGAATTTTCTGTCTTTAAGGCCTATTTCCCCCGTCGTTCCGGGACGGCGCGGACGGCATAACCGGCCGGAATCGACCCGCAAATTCGCTTCCGTCAGCAAAAGCGCAAGTCGATTTTTTACCGGAATGCCCCAAAAAATATTTAAGGAGGCGGGAAAATGACCGATCACGAAACATCCCCACAGAGCGGTTACCGCTGGGTAATGCTGGTTTTATACTGTCTGATGTCTCTCGGTATCTGGACCTCCTGGTTCGCCCAGGCCCCTTTGCTGGAGGGATACTGGGGCACGGTCTTTAAAATCGGTGCGGCCACCTCGAACCTGCTCCTCTCCCTGCCCGGGCTGGTAGCCATTTTCCTGGGCATCAGCACCGGCCGCTGGGTGGATACGCTGGGAGTGCGCAAAATGCTCAATTTCGGCGCCCTGCTGGCCGTACTGGGGTTCGGACTGAGGCCGCTGTTCATCACCTCTTTTGTCACCCAGACGGTGCTCACCACCATTGCCGGGTACGGCCTAGCCATCCTCACGGCCTGTCTCCCTCCCACCATGCTGCAGTGGTTCGGCCACGAAAAGGGTCATACTTTTATCGGCGTCGGCGCCGCCTCCTACTTCATCGGCGGCGGACTGGGCATAATCATCACGGCCAACCTGATCGGGGCGCCGCCCTGGACTCCGGAAAAGGTGGCGGGAGTGCTCTGGGTCTGGAGCGTCGTCATGCTGGTGGTGGCCGTCCTGTGGTGGCTTTTCGCCCGTGACCGGAGCGCCCCCTCGGCGGTGGAGCAGCTATCGTTCGGCGCCGAATTCAAAAACGTAATGAGCACCCCTTCCTCCTGGATCAATATATTCCTGGCCATCTTCAACGCCGGAACCACTGTGTATGTAATGGGCTTCCTGCCGCTTTCCATGGTCGTCCTCTACAAGATGTCGCCGCCGCTGGCCGGTACGGTGGCCGGGCTTTACCCCATCGCCATGGGCGTGGGCCTGGCCGTGCTGCCGCCCCTGGCGGGCACCCTGGGCAAAAGGGGGGCGGGCCTTTTATACACGGCCATCGCCCTGATCGCCTGGCTGATCTACATGTTCGTCCACTCCTGGACCATCCCCGGACTGATCATCTTTACTTTGATCTTCGGGTTCTTCTTTGAAGCCCCCTGGGCACTGGGAGTGGCCATCCAAACTTCGTTGCCCGGAGTGACCCCGCGCAATGTGGGCATAGCGAGCGGCGTGTGGACGGTGAGCACCAACATCGGCGTATTCTGCATCCCCCTGTTGATGGGGGCCGTGTTCGACGTTTATAAAATCCCCGGCGGCATGTGGATAATCGCCATCGGATATTTCATCTCTTTTGTGGCTCTTCTGCTGGTCAGGGAATATAAGCTCGCGCAGTCCAGCAGCAGCGGCGCCGACACCAAAACATATTAAGCCCCACCCCCGCTTTGCAGGGGTCAGGTAATGCGGCACGGGTCGGCAAACAACAGCTCCCGTCCGCCGCTCCCGGTGAAAAACGACATTGCCGCGCATACTTTTCGCAATATACACAAAATTCACAATATCAGTCCGGGAGCTGAAATCTTTCCGGCGCCGCCCATTATTCATCGCGGCCTCGTAATGTAACCTCGTAATGTAAAAGGATGATGATGAAGGTGGGAGCAGGGTTGATGTTCACTGTAGCCGCCGTTGGCAAAAGAGCGGCGTCTTCTCAGCCCGCCTCCCCCTTCATTTCCTTTAATTTCTCGTACAGGGTGGCTCTGCTTATGCCCAGCATTCTCGCCGCGCGGGATTTGTTTCCTCCGGTGATCTCCAGCGCTTTGATAATCGCCTCCCGCGTCACTTCCGCCAGGGCCAGCCCGAATCCCCGCTCATTGCCGGCGCTGTTTTCCGGATTGTGCATTCCCAGATCATCCATCTGAATCAAACCGTACTTGCAATAATTCATCGCCCGCTCGAGCATATGCTCCAGTTCGCGCACGTTGCCCGGCCAGTGGTAGCTCTTGAAAAACCTCATCACCTCGTCGGTTACCCCTTCCACCGCCTTGCCCAGCAGCGCGTTGAATTTATTCAAAAAGAAGTCGACCAGCATATCGATGTCTTCCCGGCGCTCGCGCAAAGGGGGAACGGTCAAAACCAGCACATTCAGGCGGTAGAACAGATCCTGGCGGAATTTGCCTTCCCGGGTGAGTTTATACAGATCACGGTTGGTTGCGGCAATAATGCGGACATCTATTTCCTTCGGCCTGCCCCCGCCGATCCTCTCCACTTCTTTTTCCTGAATCACGCGGAGCAACTTGCTTTGTAAAACCAGGGGCATCTCCCCGATTTCATCGAGAAAAATCGTTCCGCCGTCAGCCAGTTCAAATTTTCCCGGTTTTCCGTGTCGCAAAGCGCCGGTGAACGCCCCGCCTTCATAGCCGAACAGTTCCGCTTCGGCCAGTTCCACCGGAATGGCGGCACAATTAACTTTTACAAACGGGCGTTTAAACCGTTCACTGGCATTGTGAATGGCATGGGCCAGCAGTTCTTTACCCGTCCCGCTTTCGCCATAAATTAAAATGGTCGAAGAACCGGGAGCAGCCTGCAGGGCCTGGTGCTTCACTTCCATCACGCTCCGGCTTTTTCCGATAAAGCTGTCAATGGTGTATTTCGTACCATTCAACCTGCTCAATTGATCCCGCTCCAGGTTCGGACGAGCCAGCACGTTCTTCAAAACCCCATCTTTTTTCTGTTTCATGGCCGCTTTAATTTCATCCGCATCCTGCAAAATTAAAATGGCGCCTTTTGTTTTTCCGATGTGAACAATGGGCATCCCCTGCACAATCAAATGCAACGACCGGTGCTGCAGTTTCTGCGGTCCATACCGATAACCGGCGATAATTTCCTTGAAAGGCAGACCGGGCAGCAATTCCTCCACCCGCCCGCCGACCTCGATTTCAGGAAGCAGCTGGTGCAGGTATGTGCTGACCAGGTTAATCACTCCCTGCTCATCGGTCACCACCAGACCGCAGGGTATCTGCTGAAAAACGCTGGACAGCTCGTCATACAACAATTCCAGCTGATCGAGTAAATGCATCACGGCCCAGGCCTGGGTAATTATCCCCACCGGCCGGCCGGTGAGATCGATCACCGGCGTCTGGCCGATGCGGACATTGCGCAGCCACATGATCAATTCCGCAAGGTTGTGGAAAGTCTTGTCTTCGCGAAAATACATCACATCTTTGAGATAATAGGGTGCAATGCTGGTTTCCAGAGTGTTTTCCCGCAACAGGCACTCATACAGGTTGGAGCGGGTAAAAATCCCGATCAGCAGTCCCTCATCGTTGATCACCGGGATACCGGCCAGTCTGGTCCGGCGGAAGGCAAGGACGGCTTCCCGCACCGAACTCTGCGGCCGCAGGAACACGGTAACCGGCACCATAATATCTTTTGCCTGCATAAGACCACTCCATCCCGGATAATCATCCCGGCTGCGCCCATTTTTCAACCGGTCGACTGTCCCCCGTCGACAACAAGGGTGTGACCGGTGATAAAAGATGAGGCGTCGGAAACGAGAAACAACACGGCCTGCGCCACATCAGGGGCGGTGCAGAAACGGCGCAGCGGTACCTTTTTGAGCAGGGCGTTGCAGAACTTTTCGTCTTTCATGACAAATTCCGTCAGGGGTGTGCGCGCGTAACCGGGAGCAACGGCATTGACGCGGATATTATATACAGCCCATTCACGCGCCAGGTTCCTGGTCATGGCGACCAGTCCCGCTTTGCTCAGGGAATATACCGCCGTATTTTTTTCCGCCACCAGAGCGCCGATTGAAGCGATGTTCACTATGCCGCCCCCGCCGCGGACGGCCATCTCCCGGGCGGCGGCCCGGGCGGCAAAAAAGGCTCCTTTTAAATTGATGTTGATGATCCGGTCCCACTCCTGCTCCGTTACCTCCAGCGCCGGCCTGCCGAGAGTGACGCCGGCGTTATTAACCAGGATGTCCACGCGGTTGAACTTTTCTTTAATCTCCGCCATCACCCTGTCCATCCGCCCGACATCCTGAATATCCACCTGAAATGCTTCGCTCTCATGACCGCGGGAACGAAGCAGCGCGGCCACCTCCCCGGCCCTGTCCGGGTCCCGATCCAGCACCGCCACGGCGGCTCCGGCCCGCGCCAGGATGAGGCTGATCTCCCGGCCGAACTCCCCCCCGCCGCCGGTAACCACAGCCAACTTTCCGGCCAGTTGCAAATATATCCCCCCCGGAACAGCTCTTTGTTTCTCCACCCGGCCGGGTAATTCCCCTTCCTGCAACCCCGGTGCTTTACGGCGCCGGAAATACAGAGGACAGCCCCGGGGATTTCCCCCGAGGCCCGCTCAAATGGGAAACTACCCTGCCAACCTCTTCGTCCCGGCAGCAGCCCCGCACCCGGCCCCGCCCGGGGCACTAGCCCACCTTTTTCAACAGGCTGATCACCAGGCCGAAGAACCAGAGGACGAAAAAACAGGCGACAAAGTCAAATACACTGAGCACCAGCGCGCCGGAAACGGTGTCCGGAATAATCCCCTGCATTTAATGCACCCCCAGTAAGGTCAACATAATGCCGCCGGCCACCGCCGTGCCCAGCACACCGGCCAGGTTCGGCCCCATGGCGTGCATGATCAGGAAGTTGAACGGGTTGTCTTCCACCCCCACGGTGTGCGACACCCGGGCGGCCATGGGCACGGCGGC
>Ga0315298_1007120_pt1 | contig 14899 bp, 14 predicted proteins | sample WHS_1_MG_FD_203077 | JGI IMG/M metagenome (GOLD analysis project Ga0315298, IMG submission 203077) | Extremophilic microbial mat communities from Washburn Hot Springs, YNP, Wyoming, USA - WHS_1_MG | ecosystem: Environmental > Aquatic > Thermal springs > Hot (42-90C) | place: USA: Wyoming... | reverse complement strand
TCCTCACCCTTCTCTACATCCTTTCGCCGGTGGACCTGGTGCCGGACCTCTTCCCGGGGCTGGGCCAGGTCGACGATCTGAGCCTGATGGTCCTCTCGATCCTTCTGTTCCTGAGGATGGTTCCGAGAGAGGTTCTGCGGGAGAAGATCGCGACCCTGCGCCACGCGGGCGGCGGTGCCGGTTCGGGAGGAGATGGACGTCGCGGCCCGACCATCGAGGGCGATTACGAGATCCTCGAGTAGCAGTGGATCTTGATTGACGAAGCTCGCAGCCGAAGCTATGATCACCTGGCAATTCCCCAAGAGACCCTGGGAGGAGATTCTGGTATGCCCGCAGTCAAGTGCCTGACCTGCCAATACCTGGAGACGCTGAATGGAACAGGAAAGAGCCGATGCTCTCTGGGAAGGTTCGACCGCCCGGTTCGAGGCGGTGGGGCCTACAAGGGCAGCTACTCCATAACCAGCCTTGCCATGGGGACTCCGTTCCTCAGGCAAATCGCGGACAAGTGCACTGATCATGTGCCGAGGTAGGTTGCCGTCTACCTGATGGGCGTGGGAAAGATCGGGTGCCGGGCAGCAGGTGAGTGGAGTCCGGCACCCGTCCCGATCTTCCGGCGGGTTCCATACCACGCATTCCAGTCTGCGTTCAAAGCCCCGAGCCTGAATAGCACCCTGAAGAAAAGGTCTGCCATCCTGGCGTCCTCGTCTCCAACCTTGCCATAGCTTGGCAGTGTGTCGTCCTTCACGTTGCCTCCAGGGCCTGGAGTGCGCGGCCAAGATGGAGTCACCGTCGGCCGCGGCATGGCTAGATCGCAAACCGCGAGCAGCAAGATCTGTACCGATGTTGTTGATCCCTGGGCACCCCGGTGGGATGGGGACGGCTGGGGCGCCGGTCTGCCGACTGGATAGGATTGCGTGGCCGGCCATGATATACTACGGCCGATCGGTCGTACGTTCGCAGGGCAAGTAGGATCCCGCGCCTCGCCTGCGAAGACCGCCTCCGCCGTCGTGCCGCTCCATAGACTTTGTGGGGGAACTATGCTCTCCGCGGATCGTGCCAGGCTCTTGTGCACCGCCCGAAGAGCCGCCGTTGTGGTGGGGCTTATCCTCCTGCTGGCCATCGTGGTGTGGTCCGTCGTCTGGGGGCCGGACCCAGCATCCCTCGCCGCGCTAGGTTATCCCGGTATCGCCATCGCCATGTTCATCTGCAGCAGCACCGTATTCCTTCCCGCTCCAGGATTCGTGGCGGTGCTGTGGGCGGGGACCGTCTGGGATCCATTGTGGGTCGGGATCGCGGCGGGGATCGGAGCGGCTACGGGCGAGCTGACCGGCTACTTCCTGGGCTTGGGTGGGAACATCCTGCTGGATTTCAAACAGAGCAAGCACTGGGAGACGGCTCACAGACTGTTCAAGCGGTACGGATTGTGGGCCATCATTGTTCTGGCCATGATCCCCAATCCGATCTTCGATGCCGTAGGGGTGGTGGCGGGCTCGCTCTCCTACTCGATCCGCCGCTTCTGGATCGCCTGCGCTGTGGGTAAGATCGGGAAGTTCCTCGCCATGGCCTACCTGGCGGATACGGCCGTGGGCTGGCTCTTCAGACGGTAGAGCTCGCCCTGCCTCGAAGGTCTCAGGCGGGCCTGGATCCTCCGCCCCTTGCCCGCCGATGCCTCATCTTCTGTCCCCGTGTCCGGGCACCTGAACCATCTTGGATATGATCCCCAGGTGGGAGTGAAGGCGGATCCTTTTCCATCTGTATGCGGCTGCGAGGGCCAGCACCACCACTGCGATGGCCAGGTAGATCAAGGGGTTGTGCAGTTCGCGAGCCAGCGGCAAGAGCTTCGCTCCTCCCAGGTAGCCCAAGGAGAGCCAGAAGCCGCTCCAGATCACGGCGGAGATGGTGGTGAAGAGCAGAAACTGATGAAACGGGATCTCGAAAACCCCTGAGATGATGGAGGTGGGGGTGCGGAACCCGGGCGTTAGACGTCCGATCAGCACCATGATGGGGCCGCGCTCCTGGATCCAACGCTGCACCTTTGAGAGCTTGGCCTCGTCGAGATGGATGAACCTCCCGTATCGATACAGTATGGCGTGGCCGAACCGTCGAGAGAGGAGGTAGAGGAGGGTGGAGCCCATCTGCACTCCCAGGGTGACCGAGATCGCCGCCTCCACGAGCCCCATCAGGTTCTGGGAGGCACGGTAGCCGGCGAACATGATGACGATGTCGCCCGGCATCGGGAGTGGGACTCCCGCTTCTTCCACGAAGAGCACAAGGAAGAGGGCCTTATCGTCGTTGTGACGCAGCAGCACGTAGAGTGAATGGAGCCAGGCGCCGATCTGATCCAGAGGCAACTTGTCAGTGCCTACCCTTTCTGCAGGTAGCCCTCCAGCTCGCTACGAGTGAAGAGCGACCTGAACTCGAACCCCGCAGCCTCGACGTTCTCTCTTGCCCCTTCCTCCCTGTCGACGATGCCAAGGATGAACAGCACCTCCACCCCCAGATCGCGGAGCTTTTCGGCGGAGCTGACTGCCTGGGTGCCCGTGGTCATGACGTCCTCGATGACGACCACCCTCTCTCCCGGGTGGATCTCCCCTTCCACGGCGCGCTGCGTGCCGTAGTCCTTCACCGCCTTCTTCACGATGACGAAGGGGATGTCGGTCTCCAGGGAGGCTGCCGTTGCCAGGGCCACGGCTCCAAGCTCGGGGCCGGCCAGTCGATCGACGCCAGATGGTATCTCCCGAGCCAGCAGCTTGGCCAGGCGCCGGAGGACCTGAGGCTTGGTCTCGAAGAGGTACTTGTCGAAGTAGTAGCGGCTCCTGCGGCCGGAGCTGAGCACGAAATCCCCCTCCAGGTAGGCGTACCTGACGAGATCTCGCGCTACCTGCTCCCGCATCTCAGCCACCTCTCGGTCCTGAGCCATCACGATCCGCTCCTCCTCCTGATACTTCGACTGGCTGATTTCCATTCTACCATAGCTCGGCACCTCCCGGGCGCCAAGAGGTATAATCGGTCCAGGTCCTTCAAGGTTTGCCGATGGAGGCGGATCCCCTTTCGCACTGCCGCTGAGGGCGGGGGTTTTGCCAGCGGTATTGTCCCCTGGATACCCCGTTGGCGAGTCCACAGCGGCCAGTGGACGGGCATGGCGGGGGACACGCGAGATACCGCGCACGAATGGTTGGTGCCCCTGGATGGGAGTTCGCCTGCTTCGCTGTTTTCGGCTGAGGGATGGAGGAGAGAATGGCCGACAGCGCGGATTCCATCGTGGATGTTCCTGGGATCAGGGTCGGACACTATACCGATCTGAAGGCGGGGACGGGCTGCACTGTGGTGCTCTGCGACCGCCCCATGGTGGGAGGATGTTTCGTAGCAGGGGCAGCCCCCGGAACCAGGGAGACGGCCCTGCTCGACCCGAGCTGCCTGGTGGAGCAGGTGCACGCTGTGTTGCTGGGTGGAGGCAGTGCCTTCGGTCTTGATGCTGCCGGAGGCGTGATGCGGTTCCTGGAGGAGCGCGGCATCGGCTTCGACATGGGTGTGGCGCATGTGCCCATAGTCCCCGCGGCCATCCTTTTCGACCTGGGGGTGGGTTCTCCGTCGGTGCGCCCGGGGCCGCGGGAGGGATACCTGGCTTGCCAGGCGGCCTCCGCGGAGCCTCCAGACCAGGGCAGCGTGGGCGTTGGGACGGGGGCCACTGTGGGAAAGCTGCTGGGGCCGAGCTGGGCGATGAAGGGCGGCGTGGGGAGCGCCAGCGCCAGGCTGGCGGGCGGCGCTGTAGTCGGAGCCATTGCGGCGGTGAACTGCGTGGGAGATGTGGTCGATCCTGAGACAGGGAGGATCGTGGCGGGGACCCGCGATCCGTCTGGAGCCGGTTTTCTCGACAGCGCCAGATGGATCCGTGAGGGGGGTGAGGCCAATGGGACCCGCGGGGGCAGCACCAGTATCGCGGTGGTGGCCACCAATGTCAGGCTTGGGAAGTCACAGGCCGGTCGTCTGGCGCTGCTGGCCTACCAAGGGATGGCCCGCACTATCCGGCCGATTACCATGTTCGATGGGGACGTGGTATTCGCTCTTGGAGCGGGTGAGCCCGACGCGGTGATCGAGGACCTGAGTCGGCTGGGCGCTGCCGCCGCCGACGCGCTTGCCCAGGCCATTCTCCGCGCGGTGATCGAGGCTGAGAGCCTTCACGGCTACCCATCGGCCCGCGAGATCTCGCCGTAGGTTCGATACCGCAAGCTTGCTCCAGGTAAGCCACTTGAGTATACTATTGACCGGGAAAAACCCGCATCCCATATCACACCAATGCAACAGGAAGGGAGGTCACTTCGGGGCCTCGAGGCGGGGCATGGTCTCTATCTGGCCTGCGGGAGGCCCGAAGGAGTCCAAGTGCAGGTAATCGCGAGGGAGAACGAGAGTTTCGAGGAGCTTCTTCATCGCTTCAAGCGAGGGGTCATGAAGGAAGGCTTGCTCAAGGACATGAAGAGCAAGCGGCACTTCATTTCGAAGGGCGAGCTTCGTCGGGAGAAGTTGCGGGCCGCTGAGCGGAAGAGGAGACAGAAGGCCGCTCGGGCTCGGAACCCTCGTTAGCAGTCAGGCGCGCGAGACCCTCGGGGAGCGGGGGCTTCCGGAAGCTCGGACTCCTCGACGAGAACTAGCGCGGCGCTGGGATGCCGATTGATAGGGGCCCTGTTTTTGCCCGCATTCGGTTGTTGACATAAGGGGCTACCCGTTCACGGGGTGGCCCCTTCTTCGTTCACCGCCTGCCCCTTGTTTCTGGCACGTATCGTGCTTGCCCCGGTAATGGTGCGCCCCGACCCGTCGAACCTGTTCGGCCGGCGGTTGCGGGCGGCCCACGCAGGCTTCCCAGGGAGCCGAGTCGGATGGGCGGAGGTCGAGTTGAGGGGTTCAGTGCGCATCGCCACCATTCGCGGTATCGAGATCGGCGTTCACTACAGCTGGGTGCTGGTGTTCTTGCTGGTGGCTTGGACCCTCGCCGTCGGCCTCTTCCCCTTCCAGTACCCAGGGCTCAGCACGGGGATCTACTGGGCCATGGGCTTCGTGGCCTCGTTTCTGCTCTTCGTCTCGGTGCTCATCCATGAGCTCGCGCACTCCTTTGTGGCCCAGGCGCGGGGACTTGGCGTCAACAGCATAACCCTGTTCATCTTCGGCGGAGTCTCCAATATCGCCCGGGAGCCCAGCAACGCTCCGGACGAGCTGCTGATCTCCGCCGTCGGCCCCATATCCAGCGTCGTTCTGGGATCGGTGTTCTACGGCATCTGGATCGGCCTAGGGGATGGCGGGGGGGCCGTGGCCGGGGTTGCCTTCTACCTGGCCTTCATCAACGTCCTCCTGGCTGTGTTCAATCTCATCCCAGGCTTTCCCCTTGACGGAGGACGGGTCTTTCGAGCGATCATCTGGTGGGCCACCGGTAGCTTTCGCACTGCCACTCGGATAGCCGTGACGGCTGGACAGGTGGTGGCCTTCCTTTTCGTCATCGCGGGAATATTCATCGTTTTCACCGGGGCCTTCCTCTCCGGGATCTGGCTGGTCCTCATTGGCTGGTTCCTCTACAGCGCGGCAGGGGCCAGCGCCCGGGAGACCCAGCGCGAGGCGTGGCTCCAGGGCGTGACCGTCCGGCAGGTGATGAACCAGACGCCTACCACCGTTGAGCCGGAGCTACCTGTCTCCGAGCTGGTGCACCGCGAGATCCTCCAGAAGGCCATCAGGGCGCTGCCGGTGGTGAGAGATGGCCTTCTGGTGGGGATGGTCACCCTCAATGAGGTCCGTGGCGTCCCGCGGGAACGCTGGGAGGAAACGCCGGTGGGGGCCGTGATGACGCCGAGGGAGCAGCTCCAGACGGTCAAGCCGGACGACGATCTGGCGGTCGCAATCCGAATCCTGGCCGAGCAGGATGTCAACCAGCTCCCCGTGGTCGAGGACAGTAGGCTGGTGGGACTTCTCAGCCGAAGCAACGTGATGAGGTTTCTGCAGGTGCGAGAGGAGCTCGGCATGGCGGAGGAAGAGGAGCGTAGGGCCGCCTAGCTGCTGGAGCCTCCGCACTCTCGAGGGTGGAGAGATGGCTCTCTTCGAGGATAGGCATGACGCCGGCCGAAGGCTGGCGTCGGAGCTGGAAGGGTTCAAGGATACCGATACCCTGATCCTGGCCCTCCCCCGAGGCGGTGTCGTGGTCGGCTACGAGGTGGCGGTGCGACTCGGGGTGCCCATGGATGTCTTCATTGCGAGGAAGATCGGAGCGCCTGGCAACCCGGAGCTAGCCATAGGTGCTGTGGCCGAGATCGACGGGATCTGGCTGGACAGAGAGTCCATGGAGGCCCTGGGGGTCTCGGACCAGTATGTTCAGGCGGAGATCGAGCGCCAGAAGGCGGAGATCCAGCGCCGCATCGAGATCTATCGGAAGGGCATGTCGCTGCCGGCACTGAAGGGGCGGAGGGTGATCGTGGTCGACGATGGGATAGCCACGGGCTACACCATGCTGGCAGCCCTAAGGGGGATCAGGAGGGAGGAGCCCGCCCTGCTGGTGGCGGCGGTGCCTGTGGCGCCCGCGGAATCGTTGTGGCGAGTATCCGGAGAGGCGGATCGAACCGTCTGCCTGGCTACCCCGGAGCCGTTCTACGCCGTGGGTTTCCACTACGACGATTTCCAGCAGGTAACAGACCAGGAAGTCACGGAGCTTCTGGAGCGATCGCGCGGGGTGGTAGGCCCGGGACCGCGCTGAGCGAGCTGTTCAAAATGGGATCCTCGCGCTGCGATCCTCCGCTCCAAACAGAAATTCGAGGGAATAGCATGGAGGAGAGGGTAGACAGGACCGAGGCTTCGCCGGCGGCAGTGGTGGATTTCCTTGAAGGGGTTCAGTATCCCTGCTCCAAAGCGGATATCATCCAGCAGGTCAGCAGGCAAGGAGCCCCACAGATGGTCATCGAAGCGCTGGAGAGGCTGCCGGAGCAGCAGTACTACGATCTGGCCCACATCATAGACAGCTTCAGCAAGGTGAGTCCCTGAGTCGCGGGCGTCGGCCGGGTGGGGGCATCATGGAGCATGACCCCCGCCTGGCCGGATCAACGTTTCCCTCTGGTCCTCCGACGGATGGACGGTGCCACCAGATCGTTCCACAGGACCTCCAGTACGGCGACGATGGGGACCGCCACCAGCGCGCCTAGGATCCCGTAGACGGCTGCCCCGACCAGCAGCGCCAGGATCACCAGCAGTGGAGGGAGTTCCGCCTGCTGACCGAATATCTTCGGTGCGAGGATGTTGTTCTCTATCTGCTGGATCAGGAAGAAGTAGAGGATCACCACCAGGAACTTCCACAGGGGCTGGGTGAAGAGGGCTACGGCCCCGGCGGGCGCGGCACCTAGATAGGGGCCGATGATGGGCAGCAGCTCGAATACCCCAGCCGCGAGTCCGAGAAGGTATGGGTAGGGCATCTCCAGGGCGTACATGACAGCCGTGGTGACCCCACCGAGGATGAGGGCTAGTAGGAGCACTCCCTTGAGCCAGCCCTCGATCTTGCGTCCCATTCTCGCCGTCAGCGCGCGGGCCGTCTCCTCCCCCTCGGGAGAGAGCAGAGAGGTGAAGTGGTTGTAGATGGCTTCCGCGTCGTAGATCAGAAAGAAGGTGATGACCAGGATCACCCCAACGGAGAGGATCCCAGTAACCACGTTGACGGCGAAGCCCACCAGATTGAATGCCTGTGAAATGACGCTCACGATCTGGCTGATGATCTGGCTCTGAAGCCCCTCGACGAAGGACAGAAACGGCACATCCTTCAGTCCTTGCAGAGCGTCGCTGATGGCCTTGGCGTAGGCAGGGAGGTTGGAGATCAGGTTCTGGGTTTCGGTGACCAGCGGAGGTACCACGGCGAAGCCGATGGCGGCGGCGATGGCTGCCACCAGAATGTAGATCAGGAAGATGGAGAGGGCCCTGGGCATCTGCCTGTTGAGAAGCGGGATGCGCCACATGTTGATGCGATCCACGGTGGGCCGCAGGGCCACCGCCAGAAGAACAGAGATGGTCAGCAGTGTGAGCACCTGCTGGGTGCGGTCCGCCAACCAGAGGGCAAGCCAGATCCCAAGGACCAGGAAGATGGCCGCGACAGTCAGGTGTCGCAGCTGAGCATAGGTTATTCCCTCGCCAGCCTTCTCCCGGGGCTCCCCTCGTGCAGCGCCGAGCAGTCGGGCACCAACGGCGGCTACCAGGGTGATGAAGGCGAGCGCGAAGCGGAGCAACTAGGCCACCACCCTTCAACAGCAGCTCCCAATCCCTCGTTCGTCACCGGGCCGGGCTCAGTCGGATGGTCACGACCTCATGGGCATGAACCGTGAAGCGGAGGTCCTGACCATTGGCCACGGGGAGGTCCTCCCCCACCTCCTCGCTCAGCTTCGAAAGGGCCGCCGACTCCAGGTGCAGCAGGCTGTGGAGCGATCCCTCGAGCTCCTCCTCGGTGGGATTGTAGAGCCTGACCACCAGGTCGCCACTGTCGTCTTCCGCGGGTTTCACCGCAGATAGGAGAAGTTCGGAGGGGCGGATGTCCAGGAAGCTCACCGCATCTCCCAGTGGGCCCCCGTGGAGTCCGGTCCATACTGCCCGCAAGGGGCTTGTGAACCAATAGGCCTGGTGGATCGCCTCTTCCCAGCCGCCCGCGTGGGGAATTACCGAGTATGTGAAGGTGTGGGTGCCGCGCATCTGTGCCCCGGGGGTTGGGACCGACGGCCCTGCCTCCCCCTTTCGAGCGACTAGATCCCCCCGCGAGAGCCACCCCACACAACGCAGAAGGGTGATGGCGATGCATGCTCCACCCTCCACCATTGCGATGTCGTACTCCGGAAGCCCCTGGTTTGCCACCATAAGGCCCGAGTCCCCGTCGCTGACGTCCACAAAGCGGAGCTGCGGCTGGGAGGTGACCGGGTGCTCCATCCAGCCGGGTCCGGCCGGCAGCCGCTCCAACGGTCTTCGCAGAACGGCAAAGTGGCCGTCGGCGTGGGAGTGGGTCGCGCGAAGCCGCGTGGGGAAGTGCACCCTCAATCTGTGGTCCTCGGCGAGGTTGGTGAAGGTGGTGGATACGTCCAGCCGGGGGACCCCATCGTAGAGGGAGAGCAGGCTGACCAGCGGACAGTCGACCATCTCCTGCGAGCGGGAGCGACGGTCGGGACTCAGCCTGGCGGGGATGCGAAGGACCGTTTCCACTCGAACGCGCGTTCTCACCGGTCCTGATTCCTCCACCGTGATCCTTGGAGGAGAAGCTGGCTTGCTGATGAGTAGGTCCTCCTCGGGGGGCGAGTAGGTGTACTCGTCGCCCGCGTCGCCGCCATCGAGGAAGCTGTTGAGGCCCCAGAAGACCGCTCCGGTCTGCCTGTCCAGAAGGCGGAGGGAGCCGTCCTCCGCGCTGACCTGGACGGACAGAAACTCGTTCTCTAGCGTGGTTTCCCCATGGCGAAGGTGCGTGGACAGAGGAGGGGCCGTCCGGAGCGGTCCGAGGCGGTAGAGTTTGAGCCCTCGAGCTGGAACATCGCGGGCTACGAACCCTATCTCGATCTGGTCCCTCCGAAACGCCTTGAACCGGAAGAGGCTCACGTCCCCGCGGTCCACGAGACTGGAGATCTGTCGGAGCCCGGCGGCGACGGCGTCCAGGTCGTGTCCCTTTCCAGCTGCCATCTCGAGATCCACCTCCGCGGTGGATGGATCGTCGCCCAGAACCACCTCCATCCCAGCGATGACGAGATCGGGCAGCCTGCCGCGGAGGGCGGTCCGGATCACCTTCTCCAGGATCCTGAGCTTCCACTTGGGCCAATCTCGACCGGGGCCAGCGAGCCTGAGGTAGCCCTGGAGCTCGGCCCTGCCAATAGACACCGATGCCAGCTCGGTCTCGCGGCTTCGCAGCACCCTGAATGGCGCCGCGCGGCCGTCCGAGTCCACCAGCGCAAGTTCGTCGGTGGCAAGCGGGATCGGCACGGTGCCCTGGACGTAGTCTGTTCTGGGACCCGACTCGGAGTTGAAGACTGCCACCGCGCCCACCCCGTCCCCTCCAAGAAGGAACGACTCTGTATCGGTGGAGTCGGCCAGAAGCGCCGTGGCCCGGGCGACGAGGGGCTCCGCAACCTGCTCGCACCAGTCGTACCGCAGGTGCATCTCTTGGTGCACCTGGTCCACGCTGCAGCCGCAGATGGAGTCGTGGGGCTGGTTCATGAGCAGGTAGCGCCAGGCGAGCCTGAGGAGGGACGGCGACTCCCGGGCGATGCGATCGGCCTCTTCTCCTCGCCTGTACCCAGACATGTGGCGCATGCCCCCCGCGAAACAGCTGAAGGGTTCGGCCCATCGCTCCAACAGCGTCTGACATCGGAAGTTGCGCTGCTTGATGTCGATCCGTGACGAGAGGACCCCTGCCAGGATGTGGGCTCGCTCCGACGAGCGGAGCTCGCCGCGGATGGTTGGCCATTCTGTGCCCTCGGCCCGAGCGTGCTGGCGCACGGCCTCCAGCATCATTGGAAGTGTGCCGTGCACCATTTCGGCGTCCTTCAGCGCGCGGTTCGCCGAAGCGACGATCTCCGGTATTTCTGGTTGCGCGGGCACATGGTCGTCGCCGTTCATGAGCAGGAGGTAGGGGGTGGTGGCGCCCGGCTCCAGTTCAGAGCGGATCATGGACAACCGCTCCAGCAGGGTGCCAAGATCGCTGGGAAGCGCGGCCGCGTTGGCGTAGCCGCGCGGCAGGTACTCCAGCAGGACGCTGCTTCCGTCCAGGGCAGTCCACAGAGCCTCGTTCTGACGGAGATCGCCGCCTACTCCCCGCCACAGCACCGCCGAGTCGATCCCAAACCCCTGCAGGATCTGGGGCATCTGAGCGATGTGCCCGAATGGATCAGGGAGGTAGCCGATCTTCATGACCGGGCCGAAACGAGATGCGGTTCTCTGCCCGTGCAGGAGGTTGCGGACCAGCGACTCGGCGCTGACCAGGAACTCGTCGGGCATGACGTACCAGGGCCCGATGAGGATCCTCCCCTCCTGGATGAGGGCGCGCAGCTCGGCCTCTCGCTCAGGGCGCACCTCCAGGTAGTCTTCCAGCACGATGGTCTGCCCGTCCAGGGTGAAATACCGGTAGCCTGGCACCGAAGCCATGATCTCCAGCAGGCGGTCCACGGTCTCCACCAGCATGGCTCTGAAACGCTGGAACGGGAGGTACCACTCGCGGTCCCAGTGGGTGTGGGATACCACTATCAGCTTCCACCGGCTCCAGCGGCGTCGGCCTGTCGGGTGCATGGGAATCCGTCCTGAACCATTCATACGGCTCGGTCAGATCGGGGGCAACAAACATGCCAGACAGTACCCGCCGCAGGAGTCTGGGTCGGGGGCATGTTGCTTGCCAGCAGGTGCGACCAACGAAGGGGTTGGAGGTTGCCGGAATGCGCCTGCGTCGGGGAGAGCGACGCCTGCTCTTGATCCCATTCGCACCGGGGATCGGGGATGTGGTGATGATGGAACCTCTCCTGCGAGCCGTCTGCCAAAGGCTTCCCGATTGGGAGGTCACCATGGTGGCGAGGCCCAGCGCCTTGGAGCTGCTTCGGCCGGGCGGATACCGCTTGGCTACCCCGAGCTACTTCGTGACCGAGCCACCAGCACCGCTCCGCCCACTCGACGGCGTGGTTCCTCGCCGTGTGATAGCCTGGTGCGCCGGCCCCGGGATGGCAGCCCTCCTGGGCCCCTTCGAGAGGTTGATAAACCTCTTCTGGATCTGGGAGAGCCGGGTCCCCTTCGACCGATGGTGGACACCCCAGTGGCCTCCCCTGGAAGAGGTCCGGCACACTGTAGATCTTCTTGCAGATTACCTGGAGGGAGAGCTGGGCTCTTCCATACCGGCTCGGGAGCGTGTTCCGCGGCTGGAGCCCTTTCCGGACGCGGTGGCCTGGGCGAGGAGCTACCTGCGATCAAGCGGGGCTGGCCGGAGGCCGATGGTGTCCATGGTGGTCGCGGCGGCCAATCCCTTGAAGTGGTGGTCTGTATCGGGGTGGTCAGGGCTGAACGATTCCCTGCAGGCCATGGGTTTCGAGACGGTGATGATCGCCCCGAGGGATCATCCCCATGCGATGGAGGTCTACCGGTCCTGCCGAGCAAGGCCGCTCTGGCCCCACATCGAGCTGAAGCAGGTCTCCGCGCTGCTGGCCCAGAGCCGCCTTGTGGTGGGTATCGACACCGGCCCGCTCCACATGGCCGCCGCCCTTGGTGTGCCCTGGGTAGGGCTGTTTGGTGCCAGCAACCCCGGTCTCATCGGCCCCTACGACGGAGATGGAGGGGTGGCTCTGGTGGCCCGGTTCTCCAGGCCCGAGAGTTGCGCGCGGTGCTGGCTCTCCTTCAAGAACCGCGAACGGCCCTGTTCCACGCTCCCGCTGACCGGCTGCACCGCATCAATCCCCTATGCTGATGTGATCCGTGCGGTCGAGTCCACTCTGGAAGGCACGAGCTTTGCATCCCGTCCTGCCCCTCGGTCGCGGGATCGGAGATGAACGGAATGTGGCCGTCGTTGGGGACGGTCCGCACGGAGGGTAGAGATTGCCGACCATCATGGACGCGATAGTCTTGTTCCTGCTGCTCCTGCCGGCACTGGTGCTCCTTGCCATGATCATCTACAGCGCCATGCCATGGATAAGCAAGTCCTGGCGCGAAGCCGAGGAGCGGGCGGAGGCGCTGATCCGCGCCGTGCTCTCGGATGCGGAGTACGCAAAGCTGAAACGGGACGGGTATCTCGAGGTGGCCAGTCCCAACTACCCGGAGAGGGTGTACCGGATCCCCTTTGGTCCTGGCACGGTAACGGTCCTGGAGGGGGGGCGGTGCGTCGCGCGGCTGTGCGTCTACTCCACCACGCCCATCCCCGAGAAGGAAGCTGTGGTGGTGCACAAGCTGATGATCGAAGGCAATGAGCAGGACTACCTGAGAGCGGCCAACCACCTGCCCTGCTGAAGGATCAGCGGCTCACATGCCGCTGATCACCTGCTTGAGCCAGGACTTCGCCCCGGACCCAACGGGGCGCGATACTTTCTCGCGAAGCTCCTGCAGCTCGCTCTCCAGCTCCATGATCCGTTCCCTGGCGTCGTCCCTCTCCCTGCGTACGGTCTGAAGGTATGTGTCCAGGAAGGCGAGAGACTCCTTCAGCGCGGCTATGGTCTTGTCCTTAGCCCTTATCTCCTCCTGGAGCGCTGCCATCGGGATCTCCAGGCCATCGGGAAGCGGATCGGGCCTTGCCGCGTCCGGCCTTCTGGGCGGGGCTGTGGTAGGCGGACGGGAGCTTGCTCGGAGCTGCCGCTTCACCTCCTGGTATGTCAGACCCTGTGCCAGAAGGGATTTCACCTTGGATAGGAGCTCCAGATCCTCCTCTGTGTAGCGACGCTGCGCCCACTGGCCGGAGCTCTCCGCCGATGCCTTGCTGGCCTGCTCGCTGAGCTCCTCGGCGAACCTCACGCTCCACAGACGAAGGGTGGAGCCTGCGATGCCGAGCTGGGAGGCCACCTCTCCGGGACGGTACAGCATATTCCATCCCCCTTCGCTGGACTGACCGTGTGGGGCTGATAACAGAAGCGCCAATCGAGGTCTGAGTGTAGTGTGGCCGAATGGGGATGTCAAACAGACTGGCGTGGTGGAGCTCTACGGGTGCTGCTCATTCGGCGCTCAGATCCCTCCTCGATGTGCTATCCTTGCCTGCCCCGTGATAGAATGGCGCTACCCCGTTGGTTCGCTGCCGACAGTGACTGTCGACCCAATTCTAAGATCTCCAGGAGGAGCCCCATGTCCTATCTTGTGGTGCTGACAGACCACGTCTTCCCCGATGAGGACGCAGTGATCGAGCAGAAGGTGCTCGAAGCCGCTGGAGCGCGGCTGGAGATCCATGAGTGCAGGGACGAGGATCGCCTCATCGAGATCACGCGCCATGCCGATGGCCTGCTGGTAGAGAGGGCACTCATAACCAGGAGGGTGATAGCGGGCATGGAGCGGTGCCAGGTCATAGCGCGCTACGGGGTGGGATACGACTGTATCGATGTGCCCGCGGCGACCGAGGCTGGGATCATCGTCTGCAACGTTCCGGACTACTGCGTTCCCGAGGTGGCCGACCATACCATGGCGCTGCTGCTGGATCTGGCCAGGTCTACCATCAAGCTGGACGCTGAGGTCAGGCGTGGGATCTGGGACGTCTACTCAGGGGGAAAGACGAACCGCAGGATCGAGGGGCAGGTGCTGGGCATGATCGGTTCCGGGCGCATCGGCCGCGCGGTGGCGAAGAGGGCACTGGCCTTCGGCCTGCGACTGCTGGTGTTCGACCCCTACGTGGATGCCGAGACCATCAGCTCCTTCGGTGGAACGAAGGTGGATCTGGAGGAGCTGCTGCGAACGGCCGATTTCGTAACCCTGCACGTCCCCCTGACCGCGGAGACGCGCCATCTGCTGAGCGCGGACAGGATCCGTCTCATGAAGCCGACGGCCTACGTGATCAACACCGCACGAGGTGGCCTGATCGACCAGAAGGCGCTCACCGAGGCCCTCCAGGAGGGGAGACTGGCCGGCGCTGCGCTGGACGTGCTGGAGCAGGAGCCACCATCCCCGGACGATCCCATCCTGAAGCTCCCCAACGTCATCCTGAACCCTCACGCGGCCTTCTACTCCAAGGGTGCCAGCGAGGATCTCCACCGCATGGCGGCAGAGGAGGTGGCGCGAGTGCTGCAGGGGAAGATGCCAAAGTCGGTGGTGAACCCAGCTGTGCTGAGCCATGCGAGGGCGAAGCTCTCCTGACCGTCTCATGCCAGGGCGAGGCATGACACACCCCGAATTTCAGGGGACACCCTGGAAGCTTGGGGTGTGTCTTTGCCAGAGGGCGGCAAGTCCCGCTCTGAGGCGGTAGAGGGAACGA
>Ga0315298_1007118_pt1 | contig 14900 bp, 10 predicted proteins | sample WHS_1_MG_FD_203077 | JGI IMG/M metagenome (GOLD analysis project Ga0315298, IMG submission 203077) | Extremophilic microbial mat communities from Washburn Hot Springs, YNP, Wyoming, USA - WHS_1_MG | ecosystem: Environmental > Aquatic > Thermal springs > Hot (42-90C) | place: USA: Wyoming... | reverse complement strand
GACAATGGGATGGCTTTCCAGCGTCTTGAGTTGTGCGAGCATGTAGACACCCATCTCAGCGGAGCGCTGGACCAACTGCTCGCGCTCCATAATGGCGATGTTTGCTAGTGCAGCGGTACAGGAAGCAGTGTGACCACCCATGGAGTGACCGTGCACGAAATCGGCCTTGGCGTGTGGCCCATAGAAGAGGTTGCCTATCTCCGGCCTGACGGCGGTGGCGCCCAGGGGCAGGTAGCCACTAGTGAGGCCCTTGGCCATGGTCATGATGTCGGGGAAAACGCTGTAGTTCTCGCAGGAGAACCACTTGCCCGTTCGCCCGAAGCCGGCGGACACCTCGTCAAAGATGAGCAGGATGCCCGTCTGGTCACACAGATCGCGCACTTTCTGCAGGTAGCCAGGTGGCGGAGTAGCAAAGCCCGTGGCTGCGCCCATCACCGGCTCCATGATGACCGCTGCAATGGTGTCGGCGCCCTCGAAGGCGACGATGCGCTCGATGTCAGCGTAGCACTGCATGGCGCACTGGCTGCAGTCTGGGCCATAGGGGCAGCGGTAGCAGTAGGGCGGCTCGGCGAAGGAAACACCAGGAACGCCGGGGTCGAAGCCATGGCGGATGGCGGAGAGACCGTTGACCGAAAGCGCGCCCATGGTTACGCCGTGGTAAGCGAGGCGACGCGAGATCATCTTATAGCGACCACGATGGCCGCGTTCCTGCTGGGTGCGGCGCGCGATCTTGAGCGCCGCTTCCACTGCCTCTGAGCCATCGTTGCAGAAATAGAAACGTGATAGGCCGCCAGGCACGATCGTGCTCAACTTCTTCGCTAGCGCCAGGATGGGTTCGGTGAAGTAGGTGAGAACGGCCGGGTAGAAGGCCAGTTTCTGCATCTGCGCGTAGACGGCATCGGCAATCTCGCGCCGTCCGTGGCCGATCATTGTGGTTTGGATGGCGGCGAAACAGTCTATGTACTGTCTGCCGCTCTCGTCAGTGACCATGGCGCCCTCGCCAGAGACGAGGAAACGCAGCGGGATCTCCTGCATGTCCTGACGGGCACCGAAGTTGGGCCAGAAGTGCTCCTGAGCGATGGCGGTCATCTCGCTATAGTCCACGCGCTGCCTCCCTTTCCGAAAGAACCTGCCCTACCCGAGGAACGGGCGGTTTGGGCTCGTCTATGCCAACGTGTGCAGGCCGGAGTATATCCGAGGGCATATCCGTGTGTCCACCCGCTCTGGCGTGTCGCTCTTGATATGACGTGCCGGGAGCGGTATGCTCGCTGGGGCCTACCAGAATTCACTGGATTTCCCGCATCTACGGCCGGGACTGACAAGGGGAGGTGCAATGTCCATCGGCAGAATCGGGATTGGGTTTCTATCCTTCGCTCACGGGCATGTGGTCACCTACGCCCAGCAGATCGCTGGCTTCCCCGATGCCCAGTTGGTCGCCTGCTGGGATGATGACCAGGAGCGTGGCCTGCGCAACGCCCGGCAATTCGCCATGTCTTACTCGCCTCACCTGGAAGATGTCTTGCACAACCCCGAGGTTGACTGCGTCATCGTCGGCAGCGAGACCAACAAGCACACGGATCTCTGCTTAGCGGCACTAAGTGCCGGCAAGAGCGTGCTTCTCCAGAAACCAATGGCACTCACGCTTGCTGAGTGCGACCGCATCATCGAGGCGGTGCAGCACAGCGGTCTCTGGTTCAGCCTGGCGTTTCAGATGCGCTGCGACCCGGTCAACATAAAGATAAGGCAGCTGCTCCAGGAAGGCGCGGTGGGGCGGGTGGGCACGGTCAGGCGACGCCATGGCATCGGGCTCCTTTTCAATAAGGATTTCGTAGAGGGCCCCACCCGCTGGCACCTGAGCGCCGAGGCAAACAAGGGCATGTTCTTCGACGATGCGATCCATGTCCTGGACTGGCTCTGGTGGACCCTGGGCAAGAGGCCCGTCTCGGTAGTGGCTGAGATCGGCAATACGCTCACCCAGGTTGCCCCGGATGACAACGGCATGGCCATCTTCCGCTATGAAGATGGCATGTTCGCTGAGGTTTACAATTCCAGCGTCTTCCTCGCGGCTGAGGGCACCACCGAGATCTATGGTGACCGCGGCGTGATCATCCAGAACCACGGTGATGGCCCATCGTGCGCCGTGAAGCCGCCAAGTCCGATCGCGCTCAAGTTGTACCAGAAAGACCGCGCCGAACTAGGGTGGCAAGACCTGGGCATGCCTGTGGCCAGTGGCCAAGGCGAGCGCATCGCCGCTGTGGCGCGCGCATTCATAGATGCCTTCCGGGCAGGCACCCCGATGTGCACCGCCGAGGAAGGGCGCATATCCGTAGAGATGTGCCTGGCAGCCTACCTGTCGGCTCAGACGGGCAAACGGGTGGCGCTGCCTTTGCCGGCCCAATAGGGTTTGGGCAGGCAGCCAGCAACCTTCTTGATCATGACGGCGGGCTGCAGCGCGCCGATGCGCCCCGTGGTAGCTCAGCGTGCCACGTTTGGGTAGACGATGCCGCCGATGACCACCAGGATCGCCGTGGCCGCCAGCAGGATGCCGAAATCCCACCCCAGGCCGTAAGTGTTCGTCCCTCCGGCCAACATCAGCGAGCGTAGGGCGTCAACTTCGTAGGTCAGCGGGTTGATACGCGAAATCGCCTGTAGCCAGCCGGGCATGATCGAGATCGGATAGATGGCGTTGCTGGCGAAGAAGAGGGGCATGGTCAGAACCTGGCCAATGCCCATGAAGCGTTCGCGCGTTTTGACGATGCAGGCGATGATGAGCGACAGGGTCGAAAAGAAGCAGGCACCCAGGATCACAGCGGCGAGCACGCCCACCAACGCCAGAGGGTGCCAGTTGGCTCGGACGCCAAGCAGCAGAGCCAGCACGTAGATGATGGTCGCCTGAGAGATGGCGCGCACGCTGGCCGATAGGGCCTTGCCGAGGACGAGGGCGGCGCGAGGCGTTGGGCTTACGAGCATCTTGTGCACTATGCCCAGGTCGCGTTCCCAGATGATAGCGATGCCATAGAAGATGGCGATGAATAGCACGCTCTGGGCCAGGATGCCTGGCGCCATGAAATCAATGTAGCGCAGGTTGCCGGTGGGGATGGCGCGCACGCGGGTGAACACCTGCCCGAACACGAGCATCCAGAGTGCCGGCTGCACAGCGCGTGTTATCAACTCTGTCGGGTCGTGGCGTAGCTTGCGCGCCTCGAGTTCGGCAACGACCAACGTCTTATCTATGAAGCGTGCAACGGCTACCAAAGGGTTCGCTGCGGGCGGAAGGATCGCTTCAGCCCAGCCGCTGCGCTGTGCGCCTTGTTCTTGAAGTGTCACGGTAACTGCCTCCCGAATCCAATGTGCTGCCAGCGTAATGCACGAAAACATCGTCGAGGGTCACACCGTTACCACCTAGCGTGGCCTTGAGTTCAGCCGGTGACCCGATGGCCGCCACCTTGCCCAGGTGCATGATTGCCACCCTGCCGCAGAGGCTGTCGGCCTCTTCCATGAAGTGCGTGGTCAGCAATATGGTGGTGCCGTAGTCGTGCCGTAGCTGCTCGATGTGCTGCCAGACCGCCATGCGAGCCAGGGGGTCCAGGCCTATCGTCGGTTCGTCGAGGAAGAGCACGGCGGGACGGTGCAGCATGGACGCTGCGATCTCGAGGCGGCGGATCATGCCGCCGGAGTACTGCCGTACAAGTGTATTGCCGGCGTCGCTCAGGCCCATGAACGCCAGCGCTTCTTTGACCCTGGCCACCCGTTCTGAGCGGGGCAGGTCATAGAGTTTGGCGAAGATGAGCAGGTTCTCATAACCGGTGAGCGCGCCGTCTGCGGATAGCATCTGAGGCACATAGCCGATGGCTCGCCGGACACTGGTTGCCTGGCGGACGATATCGAAGCCGGCAACACTGGCACTGCCCGATGTCGGCGGCAACAGCGTCGTCAGCATTTTGATCGTAGTTGTCTTGCCGGCACCGTTGGGCCCCAACAAGCCGAAAACCTCGCCTGCCTCGACCGCAATGGTAAGGCTGTCAACGGCTGTCAGAGCGCCGAACCGGCGTGTCAGGGATTTCATGTCAATAATGGGCACAGCACACCTCGACCAGACTGGATGGCTAGGCCTGGCGCTCCCCAGTGAACAACGGGCGCAGTGTATTCATAGCCTGCGACACAACTGCACGTTCTTGCTCCGTGAGCGCGGCCAGACGCTCGGCAAGACGCGCCCTGGTAACCTCGCGTGCCGTTTCCATGGCTGCCTGGCCGTCAGGCGTCAGCGCCAAAGTGACACGGCGCCGGTCACTAGCGTTGGTCCGGCGGTCAACGAGCCCCCGTTTGCGAAGCGCTTCCACCATCACTGAGGTGGAGGGAGCCGTAAGGCCGAGATAGGCAGCAGCCTCTGAGAGCGAAGCTCCCTGGCGTCGCTCCAGATAGACAAGTAGCCTGAATTGGGGCACGGTGAGGCCGGGGGCGCGCTGGCGGCGCATCTCAGCGCGTATGGTGCGCATCACGAGAGGCACAACCTCCAGGAGTTCCCGGGCACAGGCATCAGGCGGTGTTGCCATCGTTACGCCCTCTAATGGTTAATCACTCTACGTATACTCCCAAGCCGGTCACTTGTCAACATGTGGCCCTCGTTGGTGACCTTGCTGGCTCGCAGCAAGAATATCGTTTGACAAGCCGACTTCGGTTGTGTATGGTAACCATAGTTGGTTTCTCCCTAACGGTCTGCCGGGTGTTTGCGGATCATGCAAGAGAGGCCGGCCACTTATGGGCTGCAGCCGCTGGGGCGAGCAGGAGGGCGAAAGGAGTTGCACATGGGATGAACCAATAGATCGCTGGACCCTTGACCAGCCATCTCGTGCCGAGCTCCCCAGATGGGGAGGCGGGGGATCCGAGTAGTTGGGGTGAATCGCGTTGTGGCCGCGAAGGCCATGGCGTGTAGGGCAGGACTTCCAGCCCGAACCCGTCAGCTAACCTCGTAGGCAGGCGGAAGGAGAGGCGGCGCCCACAGTTCCCACAACTGGCGTGGCGTTACAATGTCTGTCTCCCCTTACCACTGAGCCGATAACCGTGCCGCAGAAGCGCGATGAGCGCGGCGCTGCTGCAGCTTTCCGTGCATTCTGCAGGCGCTGCTTGACGTAGGCGTTCGCGAGCCACTCTCTGGCCCGCGATGCCGCGCAGTCGGCATGCCGTTCTGTCGAGGAGCCGGTCCTAGTGAAGTTAAGCAGGGAGGTAAACAGATGAATCCCAAAGGCACCACCCAACAGCGGAAAGTCGTAGTGGCAGCAGCCCTAGGCGAATGCGTTCATGTTGCAGGAGTGATCAATTTCCTCCGCCTGGCTGAAGAGGCAGGCTGGCAAACCGCCTTTCTGGGCCCAGCGGTCACACCTGAACGGCTGGTACAGGTGGCCAGGGAACAGAATGCGGACCTGGTCGGCGTATCGTATCGCCTAACAGCTGACACTGGTGAACGTCGCCTGCGCGAGTTCGCCGCCCTTGCACAGGGTCTCCGCGCGGCCGGAGTTCGCTTTGCTTTCGGTGGTACACCGCCTGTGGCTGAGCGCGCACGAACTCTTGGTGGGTTCTTCGAGGCAATCTTTGACGGCTCAGAGACGACTGAGGACGTGATTGCCTACCTGCGGGGACAGCCACGCCTCAGCCGAGAAGCTGACTACCCGCAGAGCCTGATAGGACGCATCCGGTGGAAAGCGCCATATCCTGTGCTCCGTCATCACTTCGGCCTGCCCTCAGTGGAGGCGACGCGGCTCGGGATCGAGGAGATCGCAGAGGCCCGCCTCCTCGATGTCATCTCTTTGGGCACCGACCAGGACGCACAGGAGAACTTTTTTCACCCGGAACGCCAGGACGCTGGGCGCGCGGGAGCTGGCGGCGTACCTGTGCGTAGCGCCGCCGACTTCCGCGCTCTCTACAGCGCCTCGCGGCGTGGCAACTACCCATTGCTGCGCACTTACTCGGGTACAGATGATCTCATCCGCCTGGCTGAGCTGTACGTCGAGACCATCAAGATAGCCTGGGCGGCAGTACCTCTATTCTGGTTCAACGCTATGGACGGCCGTGGGCCGCACGACCTTGAGACCTCCATTGCCGAACACCAGCGTCTTATCGCCTGGTATGCTGAGCGGTCCATCCCCGTCGAACTGAACGAGCCGCACCACTGGGGGATGCGCGACGCACCTGATGTGATCTTCGTCGTCTCCGCCTACCTCTCCGCGTACAATGCCAGGCGCCTCGGGGTTCGTGACTACGTGGCTCAGTTTATGTTCAACAGCCCAGCCAGCACCTCAGACCGCATGGATCTTGCGAAAATGCTCGCCTGTCTCGAGATGATTGCCCCGCTCGAATCGAAGGACTTTCGCATCTGGCGCCAGACCCGCATCGGCCTGCTCAGCCACCCGCTAGATGCAGAGGCAGCCCGCGGGCACTTGGGCGCCACGACATACCTCCAGATGGCGCTCGAGCCTCACATCGTGCACATCGTGGGCCACACCGAAGCGCATCACGCGGCTAGCGCTCAGGATGTGATCGCTGCCTGTAGGATCGCTCGGCGAGCAATCGAGAATGCTCTGCGTGGCATCCCCGATATGCGCCTCGATCCTCGAGTACAGGAACGAAAGCTCGAACTCATGTCTGAGGCGCAGAGCACCCTGGCGGCCATACAGGCCATAGCCCTACCCGGTGTCACCGACCCGTTCGCCGACGCCAGCACCTTGGCCCAAGCAGTGCGCCTGGGCATACTCGATGCTCCGCATCTGAAGGCCAACCGGTTCGCTCTGGGCCAGATCATGACCAGAGTTGATAGCCGGGGTGCCTGCATCGCCGTTGACAAGAACGGTAGGCCGCTCGGCGAGGCGGAACGGATTGAGGCTATCCTTGCTCAGGCAGCAGCAGAAGAGCATGTCTGATCACGTGGGAGCAGGCAAAATGACGGACAGTGACAACACGCACTTTACGGTAATCGGTGCTGGCCATGGGGGCAAGGCCATGGCCAGCCATCTGGCTCTCATGGGCTTTCCGGTCGTGCTGTTCAACCGTACGCCGGAGCGGGTCGAAGCCGTACGTCAGCGCGGCGGGATTGACCTGGCGCGCAACGATGGTGGCCCTGGTGGGTTCGGGCGGCTGGCGGCCGTTACCTCCGATTACGCTGAGGCCATGGCTGAGGCCGAGGTCATTATGGTCGTGACCCCCTCGACCGCACACGCCGACGTGGCGGCGCAGTGCGTGCCTCACCTGCGCGATGGCCAGATCGTGGTTTTGAACCCTGGCCGCACCTGTGGCGCCATCGAATTCGCCAAAGTGTTGCGAGACAAAGGCTGCAAGGCAGATGTGACCGTGGCCGAAACGGGAACACTGATCTACGCTAGTCGGAGCGACGGCCCGGCGCAGGCGCGCATCTTCCGAGTGAAGGAGGCTGTGCCTCTTGCGGCGCTGCCGGCTAGCCGCACGCCGCGCGTCTTGCAGAAGTTGCGAAGGGCTTACCCCCAATTCGTTGACGGCGGTAATGTGTTGAAGACAAGCCTGGACAACATGGGTGCCATCTTCCATCCGGCTCTCACAATACTCAATGCAGGTTGGATTGAGGGCACGCACGGCGCCTTCCAGTTTTACATTGACGGGGCAAGCCCAACCGTTTGCAGGGTGCTTGAGGCGCTTGACCGCGAGCGAGTGACTGTAGCGGCTGCTCTGGGTATACGGGCGCAGACAGCGCAGGAGTGGCTGCAGATGGCTTACGATGCACGAGGCGATAGCCTCTTTGAGACTATCCAGAACCAGCCAGGCTACCACGGCATCAAAGCTCCGCCGTCCTTAAGCAACCGCTACATCACCGAAGACGTGCCCATGAGCCTGGTGCCTTTAGCAGCCCTCGGACGGCGCTATGGCGTATCGGTGACCACGGTAGATGCCATCGTTCATCTGGCGTGCGTCATCCATCAGACGGATTACTGGAGACGCGGCCGCACTCTTGAGAAGCTGGGCCTGGATCAACTCAGCGTCAACGAGTTGCAGGCGTACGTTTGCGACGGAAAACCAGCGGAGTCCTCCTAACGACAGGGCATATTCATGTCGCTCTGGAGGCGCATGGCGCAAGACGATTGTTCACCGGATTCGCTACACTTAGGGAGGCGTGTTCTCATGGCAGGAATCGCCGGCATTGCCGCCGAGGGACGTAGTGGCGACGTTGAGGAGATGCTGGCCAAAATGTCCTACCGTGGCCCGGCAGGTCGAGAAACACTGGCGTGTGCCGGCGCTACCCTGGGACTGGCGTGGCCGGCAGTACAGTCCGGGCTTGTCAGGCAGTTGCGTGAGGACTCTCGGGTGGCTGATGACCGTGGCGGCGAGCATCGGGCCGTCGCGCAGCTTTCCGCCGGGTGCCTCACCCTTGTGCGCGATCGCCTGGGCGTCGCTCCTCTCTACTACGGCTATGGGGAAGACGGCTGCCTGGCTTTCGCTTCTGAGGCCAAAGCACTCCTGACCATCGTCAAGGAGGTCCGTGAGTTACCTCCGGGCTGCGCGCTCACTGGCGGCAGCGAGCACTATTACTATCGTCCTCACATCGGGCATCGCTCGTCCCAAAGCCACTCAGACACGTCCCAGGAACTGCAGCAGCGGCTGCGATCGGCAATTGACCGGCGCGTCCATGGCGACGTCATGGGTGCCTGGCTCTCTGGGGGCCTGGACTCGAGCGCCATTGCCGCCCTGGCACGGCCTCGGCTGAGACAGCTGCACACCTTCAGCGTCGGACTGAGCGGCGCCGCCGATTTGGAGTATGCGCAAGCGGTCGCGGCTCACATTGGCTCGACCCACCATGAGCGCCTGGTGTCGCTTTCCGAGATGTTGCAGGTGCTGCCGGCCGTTATCTACCACCTGGAATCGTTCGATGCACTTCTGGTGCGCTCGAGTTTGATGAACTACCTGGTTGCAGAGGCTGCTGCTGACTACGTGGGAGAGGTATTTTCCGGCGAGGTGGGCGATGAGTTGTTCGCTGGCTATGTGTACCTGGCCGGAGTCGAACCGCACAGCTTGGAGGCCGAACTGGTTGACATTCTTGGCCGCCTGCACAACACGGCGCTTCAGCGCGTGGACCGTTGCGCCGCAGCACACGGCATCGTCGCTCACGTGCCATTTGCCGATGCCGAAGTGGTGGACTATGCCCTCAGCATCCCTGTGTCTCTGAAGCTGAAGGACGGCGTCGGCAAGTGGATCCTGCGGCAGGCCTTAGCTGGGTGCCTGCCGGCAGTGGTGCTTGCACGTGGAAAGGCCAAGTTCTGGGAAGGGGCTGGCGTGGGCGAACTGTTGCGTGAGCAGGCTGAGGCAAGCATCAGCGACGGCGATTTCGAAAGAGAGAAGCAACTGCCCAATGGTTGGGTGCTCGCTAGTAAGGAAGAGTTGGTGTACTACCGCGTCTTCCGCGAACACTTCGGGGAACTGGCTGGCCTCGACTGGATGGGCCGGAGCAAAGGCATGCCTGCCCCTGCCGATTCTGGCCAGGGTGCAAGGAGAGGCGAGCTACCATAGCTGTTTGCCAATTTACACTGCGTTGGAGAGTTGAGGCGAGGGTGGAGATTGCTTGGCACCGTCTTGCTACGACCCGTTGACAAGAGAGCGCGGGGGCCTTTGAATGTGCCTGACGTGACACTCAGTTCGCGGAGGGGCCACATGCGAGATGCCAAGAATGCGTTCGCCGCCGGCGAGCTCACCGCTCCCGGCCTGCCCGCCACGTACGCGGGAGCCAGCCTCAACCAGGTGGCTTTCCCCCTTGGAGGCATAGGTACGGGTTGTGTTTCCTTATCTGGGCGCGGCGCGCTGGTGGACTGGGAGATCTTCAACCGGCCCAACAAGTGCGGTGCCGTCATGCCCTACAGCTTCTTCGCCATCTGGGCCTGCGCCCGAGGTGGGCAGCCGGTGACGAGGGTGCTTCAGTCGCCGCCCCAACCACCCTTCACTGGTCAGGGTCGACAGGGGTACACCGGCCTGGGATTCGGCCTCGGGCGCGAGGATGGATCCGGCCTGCCGCATATGCGCTCGGCGGTCTTTCGCGGCGAGTTTCCCCATGCTGAGATCCAGTTCTCCGACCCGCGTCTGCCGGTTGAGGTGCAACTGGAGGCCTACAGCCCCTTTATCCCGATGAATGCCGATGACTCTGGCCTGCCCATCGCTGTGCTCCGATATCACGTTAGCAACCCTGGGCCAGAGTCAGTGGATGTGTCCGTTGCCGGCAGTCTCTTCAATGCTGTCGGCTACCCAGGCAGTGGCCCCTTTGTCGGGCCGCACCTTGGGCGGAACAGCAACCATTACCAAGAGCGAGGCAGCGTGCGTGGCCTGTTTCTCACCTCAGATAAGTACGATCCCGGTGCGCCACAGTTCGGCAATATGGCGATCAGTACCACCTGGGGGAGTCTCGGGACGGGAGACCTCTTCTACCAGGAAGCGTCGTTGCGCGGTGCCTGGTTTGATGCGATGCATGACTACTGGGACCATTTCTCGGCCACGGGCTCGTTGCCGCTGCGTTCCTATCCCCCTTCGGACGAGGGTAAGAGCGACGTCGCCACACTCGGTTTGCGCGCTACGTTGGCGCCCGGCGAGACGGTGACCCTTCCTTTCTTTGTTACGTGGTATTTCCCCAACTTCGTCAAGTACTGGGACGCACACCGCATGGATGGTGCCGCCTGCTGCGAGGGCGAGCGCACACCGCCAGGGTGGCGGAACTACTATGCTTCACAGTGGGCCGATGCCCTCGAAGTCGCTTCCTACTACGCTGCCAATGAAGAGCGCCTCTATGGGCAGACAAGACTGTTCCACGATACGCTGTTCGCCTCAAAGCTACCGCCGTTCGTTCTGGACGCCGTCTCAAGCCAGGCCAGCATACTCCACAGCCCGACCGTGCTACGCCTAAGCGACGGGACGTTCTACGGCTTTGAGGGCTGTCATTGTGACGCCGGTTGCTGCGAGGGCACCTGTACGCACGTATGGAACTACGCTCAAACGCTCGCCTTCCTTTTCCCGGCGCTTGAGCGCAGCGTGCGCGAGGCCGACTATACCTATAACTTGCGCGAGGACGGAAGCATGGGTTTCCGCCTGCAACTGCCGCTCGGTAGCGCCGTGTGGCAGTTCCTGCCTGCTGCCGATGGGCAATTGGGTGGCCTGATGAAGCTCTACCGCGATTGGAGGCTTAGCGGTGACGACGAATGGCTGCGCAAGTGGTGGCCAAAGGCGAAACGCGCTCTGGAGTATGCCTGGAAGGAGTGGGATGCTGACCGCGACGGGGTGATTGAAGGCATTCAGCACAACACCTACGACGTCGAGTTCAGCGGGCCCAACAGCTTCATCGGCTGTTTCTATCTTGGGGCGTTACGCGCTGGTGAGGAGATAGCTACTCATCTCGGAGATGAACAGTCGGCCCGCACCTACCGCCGGATCTTCGAGAGCGGCCGGAGCAGGATTGAGAGTGAACTGTGGAATGGTGCCTGGTATGTGCAGAAGCCAGACTGGGATAGAACGCCCAAGTACCAGTATGGTGAGGGCTGCCTCGCCGACCAGGTCCTGGGGCAGTGGCTGGCTGAACTCGTCGGGCTGGGCGAGCTTCTTGATTGCGATCACGTGCGGGTTGCCTTGCAGTCCATCTTTCGCCACAACTGGCGCCCCGAGCTATGGGAACACGCCAACCCTCAGCGCATCTATGCCCTGAACGACGAGCAGGGCTTGCTCTTGTGCACGTGGCCCAAGGGTGGTCGCCCTGCGATCCCATTCCCCTATTCCGACGAGGTCTGGCCCGGGATCGAGTACCAGGTTGCGAGCCACCTCATCTACCAGGGCTTTGTGGAAGAGGGGTTGACCATCGTCAAGGGCCTGCGCGCTCGGCACGATGGTGTGCGTCGCAACCCCTGGAACGAGTTCGAGTGCGGCAGTCACTACGCTCGGTCGCTGGCATCCTGGGGACTGCTGACGGCGCTCTCTGGCTTTCAGTTCGACATGCCGAGGAAGACGCTCGGCTTTAATCCGCGGCTCTATCCCGAGGAGTGCCGCTACTTCTGGAGTGTGGATGGAGCTTGGGGCCTTTTCGAGCAGCAGCGGATGGAGAATGGCTGGGACGTTCGCCTGAGCGTGACTGCGGGCGAACTTTTTCTGGAGCAGCTGCTTCTGGCTGCGCCAGTGAGCGGCTCGATCCGGTCTTCCGAAGTGGGGGAGCGGAACCTGCTCGCCGAGGCGGCAGGCGAAGGCGGCCAGTGCGTTGTCAGGCTCCCGGAGGGCACACGCATTGGCGCAGGGCAATCGCTTCACATAATGCTCAGTCCGTGATCTGGAGGTGCATGGGAGTCAGGCCGTGCCGTTTTCGCCGTGCAGTAGCCGGGAAACGTGGCGTTTCAGGGTGGGGCCAAGTGCCCAGGAGACTGCCGCGAGGAGCAGAGTGGCTGCCCCAGCAGCGACCAGTTGCCACCAGGTAAGACTGGCGGCGCTGGCGCCGGCCCACACGGGTACGGCCACGCCTGGCAAGCGAGCGATGGCGATGACGGCGGCCAATTGGCCAAGCGGCAGGGGAGTGAGGCCGGCCACATAGCAGAGAACGTTGTGGGGCATGCCAGGGATGAGGAGAGCCACGAGGAAAAAGCGGAGACCTTTGCCCTCTGCAAACCGGTCGGCGCGGCTGAGGTTGCTATGGCCGACAAAGCGGCTGATTAGCGGCCGGCCAGCCAGCCGCGCCAAGATCATGGCGAGAACTGAGCCCAGAGTGATGCCGACCCAGCAGTACAGAGTGCCCCACCAGAAGCCGTAGGCATACCCAGCGGCAAAGTCTAGCACTTGGCCCGGGATCGGTAGGCCAAGCACCTGCCAGGCCACCAACCCAACGACGACCAGTGGCCCCAGGTAGCCGGCGCGCTGTATCGCGCCGAGCAGTTGCTCTCGGTCCCTCAGCAGGGATAGGGCAGTGTGCCTCCAGACGATGAGGCTCGTGGCTAGTATCAGCAGGAGCACTAGGGCCGGCAGCCAGCTGCGCCAGGTCTGGCGCATGAAATGGATGGTTGCCCAAAGAGTGCCTCGCCGGCAAGGCTGGGGCGCCATCAAGTCCGCCGCCCTCTAGGGGAGAGGCAGGGCTGTCTGTCTGCGCCGGGCTGCAGGCGCGGCCATGGCGACCGTCGGCCGCGACAGGGGCGCCCTGCATGAGCAAACCTGGGGTCGGACCGAACCAGTTATTTGTGCTACCGGTGGGCGCATTTTCGCATTCCCCTCTCTTTCTCTCTGCGCTATCATAGGCCACACTGGCACGGCGGCCAAAACGGGTGGTGGGTGGAGCGCCCTTCGGCGCCTTACTGCTGTCGCTGCCACCAGGCGGCACGTGCAAGCGGCATGGACTGGGAGGACATATGGTGAATCTGGTTCAGATTGGAATGGGTGGCATGGGCGAGACCTGGCTCAAGACAGTCCTTGCCTCGTCCGAGGCGCGCTACTGTGCCTTCGTCGAGGTGAACGACGAGGTGGCACGTACCCAGGTTGCCAAGTATAAGCTCGATGGAGATCACGTTTACCGGACTCTGCCTGAGGCGCTGCGAGCTCTCGCGTCTGAAGGGAAACAGGTCGATGGCGTGCTTATCATTACGCCACCACGTTTTCATAAAGAGCAGTCAATCCAGGCTCTAGAAGCTGGACTGCCGGTGCTCTCCGAGAAGCCGCTGGCGGATACCATCGAGGCTGCGCGGGACATCGTGGAGATGGCCGAGCGCACAGGCAAATTGCACATGGTGGCGCAAAACTATCGCTACAGCCAACCGGTCCAGACGCTCAGGGCCACTTTGGGCGAACTGGGGAAGGTGGGAGCAGTCTGCGTCCAATTCTTCAAAGGGCCGCACTTCGGGGGCTTTCGGGAGGAAATGCCTTATCCATTGATCGTTGACATGAGTATCCATCACTTTGATATGATGCGCTACCTGCTCGATGCCGACTTGGTGAGCCTGAAGGGTTACTCATGGAACCCCGAGTGGAGCTGGTATAAGGGTGACGCCAGTGCCACGCTGGGCTTGAGGCTCGAGAGCCGCCAGTTCGGCCCCGTTTACGCCAGCTACACCGCTTCCTGGTGCTCCCGCGGCAGTGAGACACCCTGGAACGGCAACTGGCGCTTCGAATGCGAGAACGGCGTGATCAACCTGGTGGATGATATGGTGCGAGTGCAGGAGTCTGGCACCGAGCCCCGCCTGATCGAGCCTGTGCCGCTCGCCCATAGCGGACAGGCATACTTATTGCACGAGTTCATCCAGGCGCTTCGGGGCGGACCAGCACCGGCGACGCGCTGCCAGGACAACATCAAGAGCCTGGAGATAGTCTTCCAGGCACTACACGAATTCGCTGCCCACTAAGGGCGCAGCCCCTTGGCGGGAGCGTGCGCTGCTGGTTATCTGCTGACTGGCCGTCGGTTCGTTGGGCCGCAGATCTGACACATAGTCTTGACTTTAGACAGCAAAACAACACAACAGCCCCACACACAGCTAGCAACCAAACCAGGCAACACCTATACTGACACTCACACCACAACAAGAGTCTGGAGGCAGGGATGCCCGAAGCTTCGCAGGACAGTCAGGCTGGCGGCCTGCTGGATGAGCAGACTGGTTCAATCGAGCTCAGGCCGCTCACGGGCGGACAGATTGTCGCCGAATGCCTGCACGCAGCTGGTGTCCCCTACATGGTTGGCATTCCGGGCCACGGCTGCCTGGGGCTTGTGGACGCTTTCGTTGGTCGAGACAGCCCGCGGCTGATACAAGTTCGCCAGGAGACAGCAGCTGTCCACCTGGCTGACGGCTACTACAGGGCAAGTGGCCAGCCTCTGAGTGTGTTCACCAGCATCGGTCCGGGTGCGATCAACACGGCCATTGGCTTGGCCACGGCATTTGTGGATTCCACAG
>Ga0315298_1007117_pt1 | contig 14902 bp, 20 predicted proteins | sample WHS_1_MG_FD_203077 | JGI IMG/M metagenome (GOLD analysis project Ga0315298, IMG submission 203077) | Extremophilic microbial mat communities from Washburn Hot Springs, YNP, Wyoming, USA - WHS_1_MG | ecosystem: Environmental > Aquatic > Thermal springs > Hot (42-90C) | place: USA: Wyoming... | reverse complement strand
AGCCTTCTCCTTGCTTCCCGAGACAGATTAAAATTCAGTTTGGCTAATTTTAAAGCTCCAGGGACTAATCCACTTATTATTTTCATAACACTATTATAGTGTCACCATTCTATCTGAACTAGATCAGTATTTTAGCTTTGATTTGGCTAATTCTTCGATACAGTAACATATTTGTCGGCAGGGGTTGAAAAAAGAAGAGAGACGCTGCAATATATTTTAAGTTATCCCACAAAAAATATATTAACAGGAGGTCTCTCTTGCATAACAGTCTACCCAAGTCAGACAAAGAACTCAAGGATTTTCTGAAGTATCTGGACAGGTATTTGCTGGATAAAGCCATAGAATGGGCCAGGAAGTGTTATCAGGCGATTCTGGAGGAGATGGATGCAGCATTTGCCAGCAGCAGGGAGAAGGGTTTAGAGATTGAGCACCGGAGGTGGGTCTGGTATCAGACCTGTCTGGGCGCGGTCAGGATCAGGAGGCGTGAGTATCGGGATAAGGAAGGGGGAAGACGGTGTTTGCTGGATGAGGTTCTGGGGATGGCTAAATACTGGCATAAGACCGTAAAAGTCCAGGAAGTGGCCCTGGAGCTGGCCAGCACGATGTCTTATCGTCGGAGTGCGGAGGTCCTGAGGAAGACTTCGGCGATAGATCTGCCCCACCAGACCATCTGGCGCATGGTGAGCAAAGTGGCTGATCCCTATCTGCAGAAAGAAGAGCAGGAGTTAAAGTGGTTTCTGATGACAGGAGCAATCCCGCAGGGAGAAGGGAAGCGGGTATCCCGGCTTCTGGTGGAGGCTGATGGGGTGATTCTATCGCTGCAAAGGGAAAAAGAACGGCGGACAGAGGTCAAACTGGGCATTGCCTATGAAGGCTGGCAGCAGGTTGGTAAAGACAGGTATCGGACCTCCAATAAGACCATCTTCAGCACTGTTGGTGCTGAAGAGACTTTTTGGCCTGGGCTGACCTTAAAATTACAGTGGAACTATGATCTGGCCGGGGTGAAAGATACGATTGTGGGTGGTGATGGAGCGGGCTGGATCAAAGCCGGGGCTGAGTATTGTGGTGGACATTTTCAACTAGACCGTTATCATCTCAATCGGGACCTCTGCCTGGCATTTGGTCGTGATAAGCAGACAAAAAGGCAGGTCTGGGAAGCCTGTGAACGGGGAGATGTCGCTACAGGGTTGGCAACCATTGAGATGGCCAGGAAGCAGACCAGGGGGGAGGCAGCGCTCAAAATAGGACGGGTATATCGCTACCTGTGGGATAACAGAATGGGTCTTGGCGATTACCGCCTGGGACTTAGTTCCGCAGGCTGTAGCTTAAGACGGACTGGAGCGATAGAAGGTAATATCGATAAACTGATTGTGAGAAGGATGAAGAATCAGGGAATGAGCTGGACGCTAAGGGGGCTTAAGCGGTTACTCTGCCTGCGCTTCCTGGTTCTGGAGGAGAAGTTAACCAGCTGGTTGGCAAACAGCCCGCTTGGGCAAGCTGCGGTCAGCCTCCATCCGCCCGGAAAAAGAGTGCGACATATCCTGACCAGATTGTCCAGCCAGGAACCGGATGATTGGTTAAAGGTCAGGCTACCAGCCTTATCTGGCCCTCATGCTTCTCGTCCCTGGGTAACACTATTGAAATCACTCTCGGAGGCTAAACTTAATGAGTTATGATTTTGTCTCTCTTCACCCTCCTTACCGCCAAATTTTTGACTGTAACTAATTCTTCGAAGAAGTTGACACGATTTGTTTCAAGAATGATAATGGGATTGTCCTCTTCCGATTCATACTGATGGCATGAGCGGGAGAAGAAACCATTTGAACGCTGTCGAGCATAGAGTTGAATGCTACCTTAGATATTGCAAGGGTTGTTTGGCTTTGACAGACGTCAAAATTCCCAGCGGGAATAACCGACAATGCGATTTGCTTGCATACAACTTGAAAACCGTAGAGCAATATCACATAGTGAGTTCAGTTACACATGAGAAGAACTGGTGTCCCGATACAAATAGGCTAAATGAGATATTTGATAAAAAGTTCCGTGGTGTACCACCCAAGCGAGAAGGAAGGAATACTGACTTTTCCAAAGGTAAGACCTACTATGAAAACATCCTTCAGGCTTATCGAGGTATTGGCTTTGAACCGTCAAAGGTTCAACGAGTGTTCGTTACATGGGAAGTAGCAGACAGAAATAATCTGAACGGATTTCTGGTTGATTATCGACAAAGGACCGGTATCAACGTTCAAGTCTGGTCTCTGCATGACGTAATTCTACCTGCGCTAATAGAGAAAGTCTCAACCTCAAATTACGATGACGAAATTCTGAGAACTCTGTCACTTCTAAGGCAAAGGGAACGAGAAACCTGCGTCCAATGATGACAATCCTGGAACTTTCTAGGAGTTGAGACAAAGACTATCGCAGGCACGTTAATTTGCGTAGATTGTCCTCATATACTTTTAGCTTCAAACATGGCCTCGTTCCACCGCCGCCATTTCTTCTCCTGGGCTTCGGCGTATCTCTGAACCGCCTTCTCCGCCCACTCTCTCTGCTGGGGCGTCAGCTCCGGCTCCTTCCGCCCGGGAGTCATCGCCTGTGGCAGTAATTTTACGGGACGGGAAGCAGGCTTTTCCTGCTGGTTCAATTCGTAGGACACCCGCAGAAGAGACGCCATCACCAGCAGGGCTACCATGGACTCAAAATAGCTGGACCACACGGCTTTTCAGTCCTCCTGGATGATTTTGCCCTTCATATCGAACATGGTGGCAAAGCCGTAAGCCAGCTGATCGCACAAGCTGTCAACCGGCCCTCCCAGGTCAACATTCTCGGTGGGATTTAGCGGAACAAACCTGACCTCAAGCCGCCCCTGCCGGCGGTGCTTGATTATCTCCATCCTGAGGTGCTGTCCCACCTCCTTCGCCTGCTGCATCTGCTGGGGACTCACCCCTAACATCGCTGGATTGAACATCGGTATTCTCCTTTCTCTGCTCTGTCTCCCATCCGCCGGGCGTGCCTTGAGCAGCACCCTGGGCAGTCATTACCGGCTTTCTCTCATACTCCCAGCCCTCCGGCGGCTGGTTGGCGGCATAGCCCGGCATGAGACGCTGCTCCATCATGTGCTCCATCATGTCCCACATCTTGTCGATTCTCTTCGTGATAAGCTCGCTGGTGTCTTTCGGCGGCGGTCCCTTGGGCAGCTTCTGGTCGATGTAGCCGAGCACCCCGCCGACGGCATCCTGAGCAGCCTCCCGGGCGATATCGAGACTGGAGGATTTAGCCCTCTCCGCCGCCTGCCTTTCCTCTTCCCTGAGCGCCTGGAGCATACTGATCATCGGCGTCATCGCCTGCGCCTGGGTGGTGGCCAGCTCCTGGTTCAGCCTGGCAGCGAGCAGGAGCATGGCGATACCGTCCACGAAGCCGACCTTGTAGTCGCCGTCCTGGAGCCTTAGCTCCTGGAGTACCGCTTCAGGCGTCAGTACGTCGTAGCGCCCCAGCCTCTGGGGGAACTGGCGCTTCAGGGTTACCAGCGAGGCCTCGGTGCTGGCTACCGGCAGCTCGCCCCGTTTCTTCATTTCGTTTTTTACAGTGTCGACCGTGCCGCGGGGGATATCCTCGTCGACGATCAGCTCCTTCCGGATGCGTTCGACATCCTCCGGAGCGACCGCCTCCAAAAAACGCCGCCGGACGTATTCCTTCCTACCCTCGCCGTTTTCAACCATTCCCTACTCCAAAACAAAAAACCCGAGAGTTCCTTCAATTGAAGGATTGGCTCTCAGGCTTCTATTTTGAATTCTAGGCCCGACAGGGGATGGTGTCAATACCCGTCAGGCATTTTAGCTTCAATTGTCACGTGTAAGACGATGACGGTCATAGCTGACCGTCAGGGAGAGAACTCTTATACAATTGGTGGCACCGAGACAGGGGTCACTCGATGAGGATGCACGGCACAGTGTCTGCAGGAACTCAAATCATAACTGATGGTTTTTCTCAAATACTCAACAATCAGTCTATAAAATCTATTCATAATCTTGGAGTTTCTTCCCAGTACGCTTCTCAATTTCCTTAGCAACCTGTTGCAGGTTAACCAAGTTCAAATAAGAATCACTTTCAAAATTTTCTGTCGAAATTTCACCCAAAACCCAACCCAAAGCATCACATACGTCATTAGCGAAAGTCATATCGGCTTTATCAAGCTCTTTGCTCAGACCAAAATCAGCGATAAATCCTGTTAGCTTTTCTAATTTCTCCTTGAGCTCTTGAACTTCTTTTTCGTTTCTCATTGTTATCCTCTTGGCCCTGACATGGCTGATTCATATTCCTAATAAATATACTGCTCTTTCCACCCCCAGTTGCGGCGCCAGCCGGGCTACCCTGACGGCATCCCTGACATCCTGAGTTTTACCATCGAGCTTGCTGGCTATCTCCTCCGCAATCTCCGGTATCACATTCTCTCGTCTCACCAGCACGCCCTTTACCACGGTCATGAAATCACTGCGGCTATAGGCTTCTATCTTCCGCACGGCAAAGCGGGACTTGAGCTCCGGGGAAAGTTGATCCAGTCGATTGCAGGCGGCCACTACCCGGATTTCCTGTTTTAAATCAAGGTTGCGTCCCCTCTTGGCTCTCACCAGCCGTCCACCTTCCATCATCGAGAGCAGGGCAGCAGTGTCAGCAGCATTCATCTTGTCCAGTTCATCAATCAGGAGTACCTGCGGCTGCCTTTCCGCAACTAGGTCCCAGAGACCAGCCTTAGAGGTCGCCGAGCCGACCAGCCAGACGGCTTTCTCACCTGCCACCTGCTCGATATCCCAGAGAAAGAGTGATTTAGCCAGGGCAGGTGGCCCGGCCAAGAGCACGTGCACCGGCTTCTCCGCCAGCAGACAGGCCCGGAGTAGCTCCTTTATCCCTTCGTGCCCGATGATGTCGTTGAAAAGGTCTTCAGGCAGAGTCAGCTTCGGTGTCTGAACTATCTCCGTATCCTCCGTCTCTTTGCGCCTGGCAACTGCCCTGCCCAGCTCACTAAGCCGGTAGCCAGTGTAGGAATTGGACTTGAAGACATTCTCTAAATAGCCTTCCTTAAAGAGACGGTTTAAAGTTGCCGGCCAGATCCGGACATGGCGCCAACCCCACCCGATTTTAAACTCCTGCTCCATGTCGTGGGAGTCCTCAAAGGCGGCTATCTCGCTCAGCAGCTCGGGATCACCTTCTTTCATTGCCATCATCCCCCTTTGGTCCATACTTCCAGAAACTGTGCCGGTGTCACTATTTTCAATCCAGCATTTTCTGCGATTTCTTGGTTGTCCAGGAAGTGCCTGTCGCCGGTAATAAAGTAGTCGGGCTGGGCGACTATTGCCGCTGCCAGGATGGCCGCATCCCCGAGGTGCAGTTTCTCTGTCCAGCGCTCAATATACGGCAGCTTCGGGTCGGCGACCACCTCGGGAGGTGTGTTTACCAGGAGCCCCCTTAAAGCGGTAAGGACATCCGGCAGCTTCTCCTTGATGGTGCGTATCACTTCTTCCAGCACCTGCTGGGACACAACCACGCTTAAGTTTCCTTTGACGAAATGTTCGAGGATAACCCCCGGCGCTCCATCCGGAGAATATAGCCCGGAGAAGATTACGTTGCTATCCAGAAAGACCCGCGGTTTAAGCTCCGGCACCATAGCGCTCCCTGGCAAGTTCCTGCCTTACCCGCCTTCCCGTCTCCTGCAGATCTTCTTCGCTGATGCCGGAACGCTGGAAAGCTTGCTGGATTTCCTTCAGCGCCTCCAGGGCGACCATCTTCCGCGGCCGGGCAATAATGGTGGAGTCCTCAACAGTGAGTTCCAGCACATCGCCGGGACCGATGCCGAGCTGGTCGCAGATTTCTTTAGGGAGGGTAACCTGGCGCTTGGGGCGGAGCACTACGTCGGCTGACTTCTTGTCTGTCATGTTCATTACTCCATTCATATATTGGACGTCCTACTTCTTACCTCCTGATTATGACAAGCCGACACAGAAGTGTCAAGCCGAAACCCTCTCCCGCTTCACTGCCAGCCCCTCTCTCGGGCTATCTGCTGGTAGGCCGCTATCATCATCTGGAGCAGAAAGTCGGTACCCCTGACGCCGGCGGTATCCGGGTGAAGCTTTATGAGCAGCTCCCGGTAACGCTTCTTGACCTCTTCGTCTGGCGCCGTCTTCTCCAATCCCAATATCCTGTAGGCATCAAAACCTCCCTGTTGCCCGACCAGATTGGGAATCCGGGAAAGGTCTATGCCCATGCCCGCCACGAAACACAGGAAGCTCTCCGGGTTGAAGGCATTGCGGAGCAGGTCGTTCATCCAGTTCTGGACTTCTTCGCAGATGATGCCGTACAAACGGGCTTCCAGCCGAGCTAGCCTGATTTGCTCTTCTTCTATCATTTTGTCTTCCTTCTCTTTAACCAGCCCCGCTCCTCCGGCGGCACCGGTGATCCCATGCTGTCGAAGTCGGCGCACTTCTGGCAGACCGCCAGCGCCAGCGGCTCTCCTCGCACCAGACGCCGGATGTCGATCCGTCCATTGTCTGTCTTGGGAGACAGGACATATCCCTTGCAGCAGTAAATCCGATCACCAGAGACGCGGGCATGGGCACAGTCATAGAGTGTGCGCTTCTTCATCTCCTCCGCCCTTTCGTTTTTTGAGCAGCGCCTCTATCTCCTGCGCTAGCCGGTCGCCCAGAATCACCCCGCGATTGCTCTTTTCGACCAGACCGGCCTGATAGCCCAGCTGATAACCCCGGGCTACACCCCGCGAATAGGCTTCTTCACAAATTCGTCTTAACTTTTTCTGAGTTAGCCAGAGCAGCATCTGCTCTCTCCTTTGCGCAAGCGGTATTCAGGTGCATTAATCACCACCACTTTGCCGAAATCAGCTCTCAACAGTCGGCTGCCAATCCTGTGCTCAATGTCCCCCGGCAGATTGGCCGGGGTATAGTTCGAAGTCACCACCAGTGACAATTTGTGCATGTACCGATAATCAACGATCTGCATCAGCTTCTCCATCGCCCACTCGGAAGGCTTCTGGCTGCCCAGATCATCCATCACGAGAAGTGGCACATTCAACAAGAAATTGAACTCACGATCAAAGCTTACCCGCCCTTCATAGCAGGCCCTCAAGTTTTCCAGCATCAATGGCACAAGCACATAATATGCTGGTTTACCCCGATCCAGCCACCGACGACAGATGGCCACCGCCAGGTGCGATTTACCAATATCTACCGGCCCGATTAGGGTAAGCCACTTCAAATTGCCGCGCTCCTCAGCCAGTTCAAGAGCCGCAGTATATGCCTCCCTGAGTGGTCCGCTGGCATCAAACTGTTCAAACGTCCAGCCTTCCGTCGCCGCCGGCAGCCGGCAGAATCGGAGCATGCGCTCATAGCGCTCTCGTAAAACCTTCTCCCGCGAGCAAACACAGGCCATAACTTCACCATAGCGAGGCTTACCATCCTCACCCAGCGGATGCACCACTCCAGCGCCACCGCATCTCTCGCAGACTGCTTCAGCGCAGGGGTGCGGCTGCTGTCCAGTTGCCGAGATTGCCGCTGTCAGGCCGGATTGGTCGGTCACAATCCCATTTCTCAGGTTTAGTTTGCTCAGAATGCCTTTTATCGAATCCATGCGTGCCTTCCCTGCGATAGTTTTTCCAAGCAACCTCCAGATCCAGGAACTTCTCTAAACCGCGCTTCAGGAAGTCCTTGAGTGTCCACCGGTACTTGAAAAAGCACCGCTCATCGTTCAGGATCAGAGCGTAATTTTTCATAGCCTGGGAGACTTCCGCCGCGGAGAAGTCCCTTAAGGTGGCCTTGACGGCCCGCATCACCTGACCTGTGAGCTTTCTGTGCTTGATCACGCCCAGTGAATTCCAGAGGTCGAACAGCATTTTGATCTCATCCGGCGTTTTCGGACTATATACTTCCCCGCTAGGGGAAGTATATTCTTTCTTTTTTATCTCCCCTCTCCCCTCTTCCTCTTTTTTATAGTGTTGATTTAACGTTGAATTAACAGTTGGTTTAACACTTGAACCAACTTCGAAGGGAAGTTCATCATAAGCCAGAATTGTAATCCCTGCTGATTTTGCCATTGTATCGGTAATATTCTGGCGGTCTCGACCAATTAAAAATGCAAATACCGGCAGGGAATTTTGCATTTTTAATGCAGTGATATAACGGGAAACTTGTCCAAGATGGTTGATTTGCAGCGAGAAAGGTTTCACTTCGATTAAAATCAGACTGCCGGTCCTGGTTCGTGCGAGGATATCAAGATAGAGATTGCCAATGCGTTTCTCAGACTCCACCAGCACTATTTCTTCACCCGTCGGTTGCCATTCGTTGGCCCAGAGACGTTGAACCAACATCTCCTTAACGGTCTCTTCCTGCTGCCTAACTCTTAATTCTCTTTCATCTATAGATTGTGGCCTGCCCTGCCTCTTTTCGAAATTTATTACTTCCAGGCAATTGTTTGAGTCCCATCTTAATGAGTCCAATTCAATCATTTTGGCAATGCAACTCCTGAGCGAGGAAACTTCACGATTCGTTAAATTCAGAGCTTGCCCAATATCACGAATCGTCATCGGCTGTGTTCTGGTGAGCATCAGTTTCCCTCTTACTGGAGACTGGCCGGCCAGAAGCAGTATGCCAGTCCAACACCATTTTTCGGCGCTCGACAGCCTTGTCATTTTGGGATCACCAATAATATCGAACCACAATTTTATCCAGGGATATGGTCGTCTGGACATGCCTCACTCTTCTGGAAACGCCTCGCACGAATCTGCGTTGTGCTCAAATAAATCAATCTTATAAAGTTCGCTAAAACTTGCCTCGCATCAGCGCGCATTATCTCATTCCGAATCCCCTTTAAAAAGTTATTGACCTTCCGTAGCAGGTCTCCTTGGGAAAGTTATCAGGATCCAGATAAGACCGGTTCACAACTTTCTCCCATGCCTCTCCACTGGCTCCCCGCCCGCCGCCACCCGTTGACATGACAGCTCAAGCAAAAGCCAGTTGGTAACCAGCTTATTGGCGATTTCACCTCATATCTCCTCAAACACAAAGATTTGCCAGCTAACTCGCCGGATTTTTATGTCCACCAGCCGCTTTACCGCCTTCCAAGCAGAGATGAGCCCGGGGATGCCAAGGTCTGCCTCCTTCTCTAACTAGCCAGCACGGCCGGCGTAGCGCTCCAGCGCCTTGAGAAAAAGCTCCAGATGCTCGATGGTGAGCTGCGGCGGCGGGCTCAGCAGCTCAAAATCGCCCAGCCCGATTTCCAGCTTGCAGTTGCGCTGGAACCAGTTCCTGATTTGCTGGTCCTGCAAATCCATCTGCCAGGCACGGCTCTTCACCCGCTCCCAGAGTTCTACCAGCGCACTATTAGCAGATGGCGCCAGCTTGACCGCCTCTCCAGACTGTAAAATCTCGTCCGGAAAGAGATCGTCAGGCGCTTCACTGTCGGGTGCTGGCAGGAGCAGCACCTGCCCAGGCGGCAGCCTGGCATACTTCTGGATCTCAAGAAGTGAGTATGGCGCGGTCAGGCTTAAAACTCGGATCTTCTTCTTTTTCCCTTCCGGCTGCACCTCCTGCTCAACGAGCTTCAGCAGGAGCGGTAGCATCCCCAGTCTGCCACAGATACCGCGGATCAGTTCCAGGCTGGAGTTGATGTTTACAATGGAGTGGAAAGAACTGGTATCAAGCTGATATACCCCAAACCCAGGACAATCGGGCAGCAGGAACTGGAGATTCATCACGCGGCGACACTGGGCGCGCTGGTAGTAGGTACAGTTAGCCGGACTGCAGGTAATCTCCTTCAGCTCAGTCGCCCCAGCATCTTTGCCGGCGATTTCGCCCGTCCGGAGGTCCACCCGGGCTACCGCCATCTCCCCATCTCCCCGGCAGATGAGCCCCCGCGAGGCCGAGTAGCAGCGTAAAAACTGGCTGGCCCACTGAGTCTCGTCCTCGGTGGGAAACATGATGCGCAGTTCCTGCGGCTTCTCGCCAAAGACCTTTCGCACTTCCTCCGGACAGACAAAGTAATCCGTCGGCGATGGATAGGGCACTCCATTAGCACTCTCCTTTTTGATCCCCAGCCGGATCTTCCCCAGGCGGGGCAGCCTGATAACTTCGCTCACACCCTTGATCGGCATAATAGTCCTCCTTATTGTGCTCACTGCAGTGAGATGCTTCCCTGAGATGCGCGCGGACAATCATCCGGGCAAGTATCCGCAATCCGTTTCTGAAATCTTCGCGGTCACCCTCGGTGGCCATTACCGCTCTCCTCAATAGCAAATAAATCATCAAAGGAATAGTCTTTGAAGTATTCAAGCAAACGCTTGCGCACCAAGGGAGAGGCGGGCCTCTTGCCATTTACGATCTCGGAGAGATAACTCCTGGAAATCTGCAATTTTTCCGCCAATCTTTTCTGCGAAAGATTACGCCTGGTGATGGCGACTTCAAAGGCGTCTCTTTTGATGGTTACCCTGAGCATGTATCACTCCAGCATACATTTTGTTAACAATAATGTATGACATGGCTCGCAAAAAGTCAAGTGTTATATGTCGCTATAATATTACAATATGTGTTATATTAGTATTGATTTAGTTCGCAATATGTGCTATGATCTTGCAAAGAGGTGTACCGTGGAAAATTTTGGACAGTTCCTGAAAGCTTTGAGACGGGATCATAATCTATCCCTTCGGGAAGTTGGAGCCAAAGCCAGGATATCCAGTTCTTACCTCGCCCAGATAGAGCAGGGACGACGCCGGCCACCCGGCCCGGATATCCTGAAACGCCTGGCACCAGTTTATGACGTCCCAGTCAGGGATTTGCTCAAGGCTGCTGGCTACCTGGAAGATACGGAAACCAGTCTCAGTGAGGAGGAGGAAGTGGAGTTAGCCTTCCGCTACGTGATGAGCGACCCCCGTTACAAGTCGGGCGCCCGGGTTAAGGGCGAACTGACTACCGAAGTAAAACGCTTCATCGTGGAAATGTACGAGAAGGCGACGGGCAAAAAGCTGTTACCAGGAGGCTAACTCGATGCAGAGCTTCAGCAGCCTTCAGGTATTTTGCGAGCATGTCCTGCGTAAGTTTGAGGGGCAACCACGAATATCCGAAGAGCAACTGGCAGCAGAGTTCCGGGCTGTCTACTTGAAAGGATATCCCCTCGATTTAAGAACGCTGAGAGCAGTGTCAGCTAGCTGCGGCATCAAGCTCAATGGGCTGGAAAAGATGCCTGCCAATATGCGCGGGTTCCACGAAGTCTACGGTGACAGAAAGAACATCTACTTTAAAAAAGGCGATACATTGAGCGGCATCCAAAACACCATCCTCCACGAAATGAGAGAGATGATGGAGTCCCTCTTCGTAGACGTTAATCCCAACTATAAGCCACTTCGAACGAGTGCACTCCATATTGCCGCCAACAGGTTTGCTTCCGCAGTCCTCCTGCCAGAGGAAAGCTTCAGGAATAAAGTCTATGAGACCGGATTCGACGTGGTCAATTTGGCCAGAATCTACTCAAAGAGCTGTTCACAAGTCCTTCTGCGCATGGGTGAAGTCCTTCAGGGCAGGCTGTTTTTCTACGCGGCGCTTTATGAGGCTAGTTCCAGTAATAGCCTGAGGGATTTCAAAGTTAACTATTGGACAATCAGTTTTAACGAAGAAGATTTGGATGCCAACTTCCGCGGATTCCCCGGCTTTTTCCCCAAGAAGGGCTACTCGGTTACGCCGGGCTCCCTGGTGGAAATGGCGATAAATAAAAAGAAGGCACACCTGGTGCGACAAATTACCATTCTAGAGGATTTGACCGACCACGGGTTAACGGCAATTGCCAGGCCACTTTTTGAAGCCAGACCAGGCGTAGCCAGAGTGGCTCTAGTGGTGATGCTGAATCACGACGGGCATCTTCTGGAGCCCCAGATCGCAAAGGCCAGGCCGTCAGTCCTCGAACACTTTCACCGGCATCTCTAGACGGGAGGGAAATAAAATGGATAGCAAATTGAAAAAGGCAGTGCTCTATGCCCGCGTTTCCTCCGACAAACAGGATACCGACCTTTCGATTTCCGCCCAGCTCCGGGCAATTAGGGAGTACGCCGACAGGAACGGCTATACTATTGTCAGGGAATTCATTGATGAAGCGGAAAGCGGGCGCACCGCTGCGCGACCCGCCTTCCGGGAAATGATTGCCCTGGCCCGGACTAAGAATCCTTCCTTCAGTGTCATCCTGGTCTGGAAACTTAACCGCTTTGCCCGCAACCGGGCTGATTCTATTACCTACAAGACCCTGCTGCGCAATAAGGGCATTGAGGTTATTTCGATCAATGAACCGGTGGACAATAGCCCCACCGGCCGCCTGCTGGAGGGAGTAATCGAATCAATAGACGAGTTCTACAGCGCTAATCTCGGCCAGGACATCCGGCGGGGTATGCGGGAAAATGCCTCGCGCGGCTTCTTCAACGGCAGCCACCCACCCTACGGATATCACCGGATACAGGTGAAGGACGGCGATCGGATGCGGAACAGGCTGGCACCTGATCCCGAAGACTCGGTTGCCGTGCAAACCGTCCGCAGGATCTTTGATATGGCGGCTAAGGACCTTGGATGTAAGGAAATCGCCAAAACCCTGAACCGTGAGGGATTGCGTACTTCTACCGGCCAGCGCTGGGGAAGAACCACCGTCTACAAAATACTCTCCAACGAGGCCTATATCGGTACCCTGGTCTGGGGAAGCGGCAAGGATGGACATTCTGCCTCCCGCAGCGAAACGCCCATCCGCGTCGAAAATGCCTGGCCAGCTCTCATCGACCCGCAGGTCTTCTACCTGGTCCAGAAGAAAATGGCCGGTAAGCGGCCTCAGGTGATCCACCCCAGAACTGTGCCCAGCTTCTACCTCCTCAGCGGAATAATGTTTTGCTCCTGCGGATACGCCATGATCGGACACAGCGCCAAATCCGGAAGACATTTTTATTACCTCTGCTCCCGGGGATTTAAGCAGGGGAAAGATGCCTGCAACACTCGCATGCTGCCCAAGGAAAAGCTGGAACGGCAGGTTTTAGCAGAGTTGCGCACACGCGTGCTTACCGACGAGAATATGGAAGAGCTAGTCAGGATTACCAATGAGGAACTGCAGTCGGCGGCTGATGAACTAAAGGAGAGGATCGACATCGTCGAGGCTGAACTCAGGGATGTGAGAGCCAGGCTCGCCCGGCTTTATGATGCCCTGGAAACCGGCAAGGTTGACCTGGACGACCTCTCGCCAAGAATCAAGGAGTTGAAAGCCCGCCTCACTGATCTGGAAAAATCCCAAGCAAACATAGAGGCCGAATTAGCCTCCAAAGGAATCCAGCCTCTGAATGTCGATCTCATCAAGAAACATGCCCGGGATCTGCGTCAATTGCTTGTGGAATCCAGCCTCACCGAGAGAAAGGCTTTCCTGCGTTCGTTTATCAGGCGTATCGAGACGGACGGTAAACAGGTGACAATCCATTATAAGTTGCCACTAGTGCAGGGCACGGACGGTTGGCAGGATGTGGCAGTTCTACCTATTGATACCTCTGGTGGAGCCGACGGGATTCGAACCCGTTACCTTTACACTGCCAGTGTAACGTTCTCCCAAGTGAACTACGGCCCCATCACACCTCATATAATTTACCAGAAATCAGCCTGAAAGGCAAGCCAGGTGCTTCATAGATTATTAGCATTACCGGAGATTTTTCTATTTCAGCCCATGTTACTTTCGCCATGCATTAACATGCGTAAGAGCTGCCATTTCCGGGCTATCTCGCTCCTAAACTCTTCTATCTGCTGTGGAGTTAAATCACTGAATCTGCCCTGAATTCTAATGAAATCTTCCACAGGTAAATCTCGTGGTTCTCTATTTAACCGGATATTACTGCCATACTCTATTTCGTATAAAGGGAAAACCCCGGTTTCGACAGCCAGGCGGGCAACCTCAATCGTATTTTCCGCCCGGTAAAGCCAGCCAGTAGGACAGGGCGTAAGAATATGAAAGAAGCGGAAGCCGCGCATACCCATTGCTCGCCTTACTTTAGCCATAAGATCATCCGGAAATGCGATGCTGGCAGTAGCTGCATAAGGAATACCATGGGCAACCATGATCTGCATGATATCCTTTTTCCTTTCGGGCTTGGTGGTGGGTGGAGGGCTGGTGGATGTGCGCGCACCGTGGGGTGTGGCGGAACTGCGCTGGTTGCCGGTGTTCATATATCCTTCATTATCGTAACAGACGTAGATAATGTCTTCATTCCTTTCCGCCGCTCCCGAAAGTCCAGCCAGCCCGATATCGAAAGTAGCTCCATCACCGGTCCAGGCGATTATAGTTGTTTCCATATCGCCACGCAGACGTAAAGCTGTACTGAGCCCACCTGCCAGAATCGGCGCCGTCATAAAAGGAGTTGCCAGAGCACGGATGAAAGGAGGCAGACTGGGAGCCGGGGCATTGATGTTGGCACCAGCACATCCCGGCGGCATGACCAGAATGATTTTTTCTCCTGCCGCTTTTAAAAAATAACGCATTGCCAGTATTTCCCCGCATCCCGGGCAGGCAGAATGCCCACCTGGTGGAGGATTGATATATTCGGGTGATTCAGCGTATTTGAAGGGTTTTCCCGTCATACTCATCGTATTTTCTCTTCTCAACCAGCCCCAACCAGATAACATCATGATCCACTGGATCGTTTTTCATCGTAAATTCAATAGCCTTTCTGATTAATTCTGGAGTTATATCTTCGCCTCCCAATCCTGCAACAAACCCATAGGTAGGTGGAGAGGACTGTCCAGGCAGGTTTAAAGCCCACCTGATCTCCTGATGCAGAATCCCACATTGCCCCGGACTGAGATCCCGATCTATAATTGCAACCTTTTTACGACCTAATAGA
>Ga0315298_1007115_pt1 | contig 14904 bp, 23 predicted proteins | sample WHS_1_MG_FD_203077 | JGI IMG/M metagenome (GOLD analysis project Ga0315298, IMG submission 203077) | Extremophilic microbial mat communities from Washburn Hot Springs, YNP, Wyoming, USA - WHS_1_MG | ecosystem: Environmental > Aquatic > Thermal springs > Hot (42-90C) | place: USA: Wyoming... | reverse complement strand
CGCTTCTTCGATGCGGATAGGAGCGAGCCATAGACCTCCCGGGATATCTTCCCGCTCCTATACTGAGCCCTGAGCTGGAGCTCGGAGGCCTTGGCGGCCTCGAGCTCCGCCTCGGCCCTCTCCATGCCCCTGATGAGCTCGGCGTACCTCGGGTCGGCCCTCTTGAGCTCCTCCTTCATGGGGGCAAGGGCCCTCTCGATCTCCCTGATCCTGCCCTCCACGAGCTTCCTCCTGCGCCTATATTCATTCTTCCCGATCCCTCCCCTGGCCAGGTCATCCTCCATCTTCCCCAAGCTGAGCCTGAGCGCGCCCTTCTCCCCGCATAGGCCGATGAACTTATTCAGGAGATCGACCAAGGGCCTCGCCCTCGGGCGGGCCGCCCTCTTCGAGATGCGGATCGAGGCCGCCCCGATGGCCATCGCCTCGATGGCCAAGGCCCATCCGACCGGCCTAAGGGCCGACCAGAAGGGGTTGTAGGCGTATTGGAGGCGGACCTTTGGCCTAAAGGCCGGCGAGACCGGGCCGAGGCCGTAGATCAATTTATTCGCATAGGTCCCCTCGATCGCGCTCCGGGGCGCCGGCTCCGCGGACTTAAGGCTGAAGCCCCTCGGGAGCGAGATCGTTGCGCTGGCGTTCTCGACGATCCCAGGGATCGGCGGTAGCAGATCCAGATCGATCCCCCGTTGCCCGAACCCCTCCCCCAACTTCGCGACCTCCCCCTTCGGGATTCGGAAGGATACGGTGAAGGAGAAACCCTCCGAGAACCTCACGCTCTTGAACCTGGGCCTGACGGTTACATTGAGGGAATCCCCGGGCCCCCTCTGGAGCGTCTGCGGGAGGGGGCCTCCCCCGTCCTCGGCCCTCACCTGCTCGGCCCCTTTGGCGAGCGGCACCATCACGCCGTCGAGGGACCTTTGGCAAAGGTTCCTCACGGAATATGAATCCCTGATGACCACATCGCCGGATTCCTCCAATTCCATGCTCCTCGCGATGGAGTCGACCTTCAGGAGCCCCTGTTCATAGGATGTGAACTCTATGACGAACTCCTCATCGAGGTAGGGCTCCATGGGGGAGAGCGATGCGTTCAGGATCAGGGCCATCCCGGCCCTGCCGACCGAGAAGATGGACCCCTCTCGGACGGATACCTTGGCATCCCCGGGGAGCAGGATCCTGATCGTGCAGTTCTCGATCGGATCCTTGAGCATTGGGAAGGGGCTGATGCCCAGATAGAACTTGAGGGCCCCATAGGATAGGAGGCCCTCGAACACCGTGTACAGCGTCAGGCTACGGGATCCCTCCCCCTCCGCGGGTAGCGCCGCGCTCAACCAACGTGCTCCCGCCTCCGCGCTTTCCCGCGCGGCGATCTCCGCCCCGGATCGGTCGACGGCCCTCCATTGCCTCAAAGAGGAGGCCATCCTCCCCGGGAACCCCACCTCGATCGCCTCGGGGGAGGCGGATTTCGCATATATCCTATCGATCAGGATGACGGTGCCCCAGTTCGTCACCACGATATCCCTATCCACCCGTATCGGCTCCGGAGCCCTCTGGGCGCTCGCTTGGCTCACGATCAGGCCGAGCATGAGGGCCGCCATGAGCGCCATCGCCAATCCCTTCCTCAAATCGGCCACCGTCCCGAAGTCCCTAGCCGATTGTCGGCCGCAATATATATTATCTGCGCTCCCCTAGGAGCGATCCCCACCCGTTCGGGACCTTTCGGGCCTCCTTGGCCGGGATCCCGAAGCAGATCGTCCTCCTCGGGACGTCCTTGTTGACCAAGGCTTGGGCCCCTATGATCGCGCCCTCCCCGACCCTCACGCCCGCCATTATGACGGCGTTCGCCCCCACGCTGGCCCCGCTCTCGATCGTAGGGCCCCTGAGCTCGGCCATCCTCTGCGCCATATACTTATCGTTCGTCAAGACGCAGTAGGGGCCGAGGAATACGCGATCCCCTATGACGGAGTTGGCGCATATATATGCGCCGGTCTGGATGGATACCCACGAGCCTATCTTGCAATTTCCATCTATCACCACCTCGGTCCCTATCAACGACCCCTTCCCGATCTCGACGCCCTCCCTAACCAATGCATGATGCCCGAACTCCACCCCCTCCCCTATGGAGGCCCCCCCATAAAGCACGGATCCGGATCTTATAACGCAGTTGCGGTCGACCGTCAAGGGCTCTGGGTCCCCTCCCCTCAATACCTTCCTGCTGGGATATCCGAGCACGCAATGGGGCCCGATGTTGGTTCCATCCCCGACCTCCGATGGGCCGTTTATGACCGTGTGGGGGCCCACGATGACCCCGTCCCCTATCCTGACGCCCTTCCCAATGACCGCGCCCCACCCAAGCTCGCATCCCGATCCTATCTTAGAGGAGGGGTCGATCTTGACCCAGCCGCCCCGAGGATGGGCCTCCATGGATCCTCGCCGATCCCCTTAGGGGTCTTAAAATATAAGCTGTCCGGGGAACATGCCCCGCCCAATCCGCCCGCATCGGCTAATAGGGCCCGGCCCTACCCTTGGCCGAGCGGCGTTTCGAAACCCCCCTAGCCCTCAAGGCCAAGGAGATCGCTGCGGCCGCGAGGGCGCCGGCGGCGGCCGCCGCCGCGATCGGCAACGGGCCCGAATCCCCTGCCCCGCCCCCCGCCGCCGTCGACCGCGTCCAGATGGCGCTGGAGCTTTGATGCCCAATCCGGTTGGTCGATGTGGCCATGGTCGATTGAATCCCGGTGGGCTTTCCGGCCTCGGAGGTCGTGGCCGTCGAGGCGGCCGCGAGCGGGATCGCGCCGGGAACCCTCGGTCCCGAGTAGGCTATCTCGAGCCTCGGGACCGCCCTCTCCCCCCCGACCGAATGGACGCCCTCCTTGGAATCGAAGGCCGCGATCTCCCCGTCGGCATCCCTCTCCTCCTCTATCCTCAATGCCGTCCCGAAATTCGAGCGGGGATCCCTGAGCCATAACTTCGCATCCTGGGTTATGTCCCAAGAGACCCAAACGAACGGCTCCGTGCCTACGAGGGCCCAGGCCGTCGGCGATTCGGCCACCGGCGGCTGATCGGCCCACTTCATGGTCCTATAGTCCCAAGGGCCCAAGACCCTGAAGGCCAGGTACTTGAGTTCCCTCTTGGGCGCTTGGTATAAGAACAAGCGGAGTTCGGCCCTCAGGACCTCGGCCCCCTCGGGGACCGCGGCCATATCGAACCTCAAGTAGGCCCTTCCGTGGCCGTAGATCTTGAAGGCCCTATCGTAGGCGTTCCCCACGAAGAGCCCCTCGGAGCTCCCATATGGGCCCGGGTAGACCTTCTCCTTGCCCACCTCGTAGACGAAGCTGCTCACATAGGTATCGGCCGATGGGGGCTTTATGACGATCGACCAATCCCTGGGGCCCTGCCCCTCCGCCATCCGCCCAGCCGGAATGGCCACGAGCGCTACCGCGAGCGCTGCGAAGATCCACCTCGACCGCGAAGGCCGCATCGCCGCTCGAGCCAGCCGAGGCCGGCTCGCGGCTTAAAACATTTTCCCGGAAGATTTAATTAATCGCCCCGGGGAAGGGGGCCGCTCGGGGCCGCTCGGATGCCGAAGTGGGGCTATTCCGTAAAGGAATTGGATCCGGAGAGGACCGTGAAGTGCTCCGGGAGGGAGCTCAGGGTTTCCCCCAAGCACGCCGTGGAGATATGCCGGACCATAAGGGGGATGAGGCTCGGCGAGGCCAAATCCCTCCTCGAGGCCGTCGTGAGGAAGGAGAGGCCGGTGGCCTTCAGGCGCTACAAGGGGGAGGTGCCCCACAGGGATCTGCCCGAGAGGTGGTACGCCGGCAGGTATCCCGTCAAGGCCGCGGGCGAGATCCTCCGCCTCCTCGAGGGGCTCGAATCCAACGCCGAATACAAGGGCATGGACGCGGAGAGGCTCAAGATAATCCACGCCTCGGCCCAGAGGGGGATGAAGGTGAGGGGCTACATGCCGAGGGCCTTCGGGAGGTCGAGCCCCTCTTTCGAGACGCTGACGCATGTGGAACTGGTGGGCTACGAGATCGAGTAGGATAAGGCCCTCCATCGGCTTCTCCTCCGGCCAAGCCGCCGCCCGGCTCGAGCCAGCGGCGATATGATTATATAAACCCGGTTGGATTGCATAGGGGTTCCAGATCGGGCTGAAGAAAATTGCGATCCCCCAACGCCGTGGACTTGGGGCATTGCGCCGGTGGATGAGCCATGTCCGTCCAAAGGTACTTCATGAAGGAGAACGCCCTCCGGGCCGCGGTCCACGAGTTCCTCTCCAAGGAGCTGGAGAGGGCGGGCTACAGCAAGGTCGAGTTGATGAGGACCCCGCTAGGGGTAAGGGTCGTCGTCTACGCCGCCAGGCCGGGCATGGTCATAGGGCGGAGGGGGCAGAGCATAAAGGGCCTGACGAGGCTGCTGGAGGAGGAGTTCGGGCTGGAGAACCCCCAGATCTCGGTCGCCGAACTCGAGGCCCCAGAGCTCGATCCGGCGGTCATGGCCGCCCAGATAGCCTCCGCCCTCCAGAAGGGCGTCCACTTCAGGAGGGCCGCCTATTGGGCCCTGCGGAGGATCATGGAGGCCGGGGCGCTGGGGGCCGAGATAAGGATCGGCGGCAAGCTCACCACCGAGAGGGCGAGGTACGAGAAGTACGTTGAGGGGTACCTCCCAAAGGTCGGGGACCCCGTCCTCAAGCAGATGAGGGAGGCGAGCCACTATACCCAGCTGAAGCCCGGCCTGTTCGGCATCAGGGTTCGCATCTTTCCACCGAACGCGGAGCTCCCGGATAGGGTGAAGCCGAAGGAACGGCTTGGGCCCAAGGAGGAGGCGAAGCCCGCGGCGGGCGGGGAGGTTGAAGGGGAGGAGGGCGAGGATCGAGTTGCCGGTGCTGAGGATGAGTGAGATCAGATCGATGGGGCCCGAGGAGAGGGCCAAGAAGCTGGGGGAGCTGCGGACCGAGCTCTTCAGGCTGAGGTCCTCATCCGCCATGGGCAATGTGGAGAACCCGGCGAGGATCAAGGAGATAAAGAGGGCCATAGCTAGGCTACTAACGGTCGAAAGGGAGGCGAGGCCTTGAGATGGCGCCGATAACGCCTCAGAACCTCCTGAGGCATGAGCTGATAGGCCTCGAAGCGAAGGTCATGAGGAGCAACAATGAATCCCTGATCGGCCTCAAGGGCCGGATAATAGGCGAGACCAAGAAAACGCTGATATTGATGGTCGGCGGGGAGAGGAAGGTCGTCCCGAAGGATGTCGCCATCCTCCGCTTGAGGCTCCCGGGCGGATGCGCCGTGGAGGTGGATGGGAGGAGGCTCGTCTCGAGGCCGGAGGACAGGGTCAAGCTCAGGGTGGAGAGATGGTGACGAGGAATATAGGCCTGCAGGTGAAGGCCCCCGCGAAGGGTTGCAGCGATCCCATGTGCCCCTTCCACGGTGGCCTGCGGGTCAGGGGCAAGGTCCTGGAGGGGCTCGTTGCGAGCGATAGGATGAAGGGCGCGGTCACGGTGGAGAGGGAGTACTTCCATTACGTTAAGAAATACAATCGGTATGAAAGGAGGAGGAGCAAGATAGCCGCTCACAGCCCGCCCTGCATCGAGGTCAAGGCGGGGGACAGGGTCAGGATAGCGGAGTGCAGGCCATTGAGCAAGACCGTCTCCTTCGTGGTCGTGGAGAGGCTGGGGTGATATAGCCAAATGCCAGCGCCAAAGACGAGGGCCGTTTCGGCTAAGGGGGCGGTCGAGTATCGCCCCAAGATCTCGAGGGGGCTGATCCCCGGGACCATGCTCTCATGCGCGGACAACAGCGGCGCGAAGGAGCTGAGGCTCATAAACGTCATGGGCTATAGGGGGAGGCATCGCAGATATCCGTCCGGGGGCGTGGGCGATATGATCGTCGTCTCCGTCAGGAAGGGGACCCCGGACCTAAGGAGGCAGATGTTCCACGCCGTCGTCGTCAGGCAGAGGATGCCCTATAGGAGGCCAGAGGGCATCAGGATCCAATTCGAGGACAACGCGGCGGTCCTCGTGACGCCCGAGGGCGAGTTGAAGGGAACCGAGATCAGGGGGCCCGTCGCGAGGGAGGCCGCGGAGAGGTGGCCCAGGGTCGCCAACTTGGCGAGCATGATATTGTGAGGATGGCAGGGCTTGAAGGTGGGATCTAGGAAACCGCGCGCTCAGAGGAGGGCCCTGGCCGAGGCCCCCCACCACATGAGGCGGAAACTCCTATCCGCCCCTCTATCGGATGAGCTGAGGGCCAAGTACGGCTTGAGGAGCCTCCCGGTGAGGAAGGGCGACTCCGTCAAGGTCATGAGGGGGGATTTCTCGGGCATAGAGGGGAAGGTCATACGGGTCGACCGGGCCGAGGCCAAGGTCTTCGTCGAAGGGATAACCAGGGAGAAGGTTTCCGGGGAGGCCAAGAACGTCCCGGTCCATGCGTCGAAGGTCATGATAACCTCCTTGGATCTGAGCGATAAATGGAGGGCTGAGGCCTTGGAGAAGGCGCCGAAGGCCGGGGGAGGTTGAGGATGGGCAGGAAGGGCGGCCTGAGGCATCTGAAGCGCTACAAGGCGCCCGCGCATTGGCCGATCAGCAAAAAGGGGTTCGTGTGGGCGCCGAGGCCCAGCCCGGGGCCGCACCCCCTGACGGGCTGTATCCCGCTCTCGATCCTCCTCAGGGACGCCTTGGGGTACGCCCGCACATCGAGGGAGGCCAAACTGATAATCGCGCAGGGCATGGTGAAGGTCGATGGGCGCGTCAGGAGGGATGAGGGCTATCCGATCGGGCTAATGGATGTGGTGGAGATCCCCGAGGCCAACCTCAGGTTCAGGATCGTCCCGGCCCCAAAGAAGGCCTTGGCCCCGGTCGAGATAGGGGAATCCGAAGCTTCGTTCAAGCTCTGCAAGGTGATGGATAAGAAGACCCTCAAGGGCGGGAACATCCAACTCAACCTCCACGATGGCCGAAACCTGATATTGAAGGTGGCGGATCCGAAGAACCCGGTTGAGGACGGCTACTCGACCCGCGATGTCTTGAAGTTATCGATCCCGGATCAATCGATCCTGGGCCTTTTCAAATTCGAAGCGGGATCCTATGCGGTGGTCGTCGACGGGAAGAACGTCGGGGCTGGGGGGAGGATCTTGAGCATAGAGCCCGGAACAGCCCTCAGGCCCTCAATGGTCTCCTTGGAGCGCGAAGGGGGCGTTGCCCTGAGGACCGTGGCGGATTACGTCTTCGTCGTTGGGGAAGGGGCACCGGCGATCAAACTATACGGTGGTTGAGTTGCAGGAGCAAGGGCTCGAGGCGGTCCAGAACCCCATGCGCCGGATCCGCGTTGGGAAGGTCGTAGCGAACATGGCCGTCGGGAAGTCGGGGGATCCCTTGGAGAGGGCCAAGAGGGTGCTCGAGGGCCTCGTCGGGCAGCGGCCCTGCCCCAGGGAGGCCAAGAGGACCGTGAAGGACTTCGGCATAAGGAAGGGCGAACCCATCGCCTGCATGGCGACCCTGAGGGGCGAGAGGGCGACCGAGTTCTTGAGGAGGGCCTTGGCAGCGGTTGGGAATAGGATAAAGGCATCGAGCTTTGACGAGAGGGGCAACTTCGCCTTCGGCATAAGGGAGCATATAGAGATCCCGGGGACCAAGTACGACCCGGAGCTCGGCATATTCGGCTTGGACGTCATCGTGGCGCTGGAGAGGCCCGGATTCAGGGTCAAGAGGAGGGCATATAAGCGATCTGCCGTGGGGGGATCGCATGAGATCACCAAGGAGGAGGCGATCGCTTTCGCCAGAGGGGAGCTGGGGGTAGAAGTCATAGAGGGATGATCGATATGGCTAAAATGAAGCCGAAGAAGAAGAGGGAATTCGGGAGGGCCGCTCGCCCTTGTAAGCGATGCGGTCAAACGAATGCCGTTATACACAAGTATGGGCTTGACCTTTGTAGGCAATGCTTCAGGGAGGTAGCGAAGTCCCTGGGCTTCGAGAAATACTCCTGATGGTGGCCGAGATGCCCTCCGACCCCCTCGCGAATGCGCTCTCCACGATATTCAACAACGAGATGAGGAGGAAACGCGAATGCCTGATATCCCCCGCCTCGATGTTGATAGGCAAGGTCTTGGCGATAATGCAGAGGAATGGCTACATAGGCGAGTTCGAGTACATCGACGACTCCAGATCCGGGAAGTTCAGGGTCCAGCTCCTGGGGAGGATAAACAAATGCGGGGCGATAAAGCCGAGGTTCCCCGTCGGGACCGATGAGATCGAGAGGTGGGAGGCGAGGTACCTCCCGGCTAGGGATATGGGCTTCCTGGTAATCAGTACTCCAAGGGGCGTCATGACCCATAAGGAGGCTAAGGAGGGCAAGGCCGGCGGGGTCCTCTTGGCTTATTTCTACTAGGGGTTTTAGCCGATGGCGAGACAGGAGTACGTGGAACGCACCGTGCCGATCCCGGATGGGGTGAGCATCGATCTTGAGGGAAAGGTGGTGAAGGTCAGCGGCCCCCTTGGGAAGCTCGAGAAGGACCTATCCCATATGCCGGTGGACATCGCGATCAAGGGCTCCTCCGTGGTGATATCCGCCAAATGGCCCAGGAAGAGGGAGATCGGGATGGTGGGCACGGCCGCGGGCCACGTGAGGAACATGATGAAGGGGGTTCAGAGGGGCTTCACTTATAAGTTGAAGATGGTCTATGCCCATTTCCCGATGAGCGTCAGGTTCTCCAAGCCCGATGGTAAGGTCCTCATCGAGAATTTCTGCGGCGAGAAGACCCCAAGGGTCGTCGATGTGGTCGGCGGGGTGGACGTCACCGTTTCCGGGGATGACATATTGGTCAAGGGGATGGACCTCGAGGAGGTCTCGCAGACGGCCGCCAACATAGAGGCCGCAACTGGGATCAAGGAGAAGGACCAGAGGGTATTCCTCGACGGGATTTACGTCTACGAGAGATCGGAGGGCATGTGAGATGCCGGAGCCACCTGAGAGGCCCAGGCCTTCCCAAAAATCTAAGGGGCAGAGGTTCCCGAGGCAAGAGTCCTGGCGCTATAAGAGGCTGGAGACCGGATGGAGGAGGCCCAAGGGGAAGACGAGCAAGATGAGGAAGGGGCTGAGGGGATGGCCCAAGCTCGTGAAGGTTGGATATAAGGGCTCTAGTAGGGCCCGAGGCCTGCACCCGTCCGGGTACGTCGAGGTCCTCGTGAGGAGGCCTGGGGACTTGGCCGGCCTCGACCCCGCGAGGCATGCGGTCCGGATAGCCCATACGGTGGGCGAGCGGAAGAGGGTGGCGATAATCCAGAGGTCCGCCGAGTTGGGCCTGCGCATCCTCAACCCGAGGCGCGCGCCGGAAATCCCCGCCGGGGAGATCGGGGCGGCCCAAGAGGTCGGCGGCGAGGCGGAGGGGATTGAGGGATGAGCCTTAGGACCCAGAGGCGGATGGCGGCGGGGATATTGGGCGTCGGGGCCAATAGGGTATGGATGGATCCCGATGCCATCGAGAGGATAGAATCCGCGATAACCAAGGACGATATCAGGAGGCTGATACATGAGGGGAGCATAAGGCCGATCCCGAAGAAGGGGACGAGCGGGGCCAGGGCGAGGGAGAGGAAGGAGAAGCTGGCGAAGGGGAGGAGGAAGGGCCCGGGCAGCAGGAAGGGCAGCCGGGCCGGCGGGAAGGCCGAGTGGGCGAGGAAGATAAGGGCGATCAGGAGGTATCTGAAGTTCATGAGGGACAGCCGCAGGATGAACAGGTCGGCTTATAGGAGGCTCGTCCTCTTGGCGAAGGGGGGCTCGATCAGGAGCGTATCTCACCTGAAGGAATATATAGAGGCCCATAAGCTCGCTAAGAGAAGGTAGGGATAACTGAATTTGGCAAAAGGGCCGAGGTATAGGCTGGCGTTCAGGAGGAGGAGGGAGGGGAAGACGGATTACCGGAGGAGGAGGGCCCTCCTCCTATCAGGCCTACCTCGGATGGTCGTCAGGCCCACGCTGAAGAATATCCACGTGCAGATCATCGAAACGGGGGAGGGCGGGGACCGCTCCATCGCCTGCGCCAGCTCGAAGGAGCTCAAAAGATTCGATTGGAGGGGCGGGACGGGGAACATCCCCGCCGCCTACCTCACCGGCCTCTTGGCGGGGAGGAGGGCGGTCGCGAGGGGGATATCCCGAGCGGTGCTGGATATCGGCCCTAGGGGCGCGACCGCCGGCTCCAGGGCCTTCGCGGCCCTGAAGGGCGCGCTCGATGCGGGCCTCGAACTCCCGCATGGCGATGGCATACTGCCGCAGGAATCTAGGATCAAGGGGGAGCATATAGCATCGTATGCGAAGGGGCTATCGGAGGCGAGTGGGGGATATGGCGGGATGTTCTCGCTCTATATCGGGGCCGGCCTGGGGCCGGAGGGGATCCCGGACCATTTCGATCAGGTCAAAAGGGCGATACTATCCGCTGATTAGGGAATGGCGATCCGCATGAGCCATCTGGATGGGGAAAGGGGCGATTGGATCCCGAGGACCAAGGTGGGGAAGATGGTCCAAGAGGGCAAGCTGGCATCGTTGGCCGAGATATTCACGCAAGGGCTTAAGATAATGGAGCCTGAGATAGTCGATGCCCTCCTCTCCAACATAAAGCACGAGGTCTTGGGCATAGGGATAGTCCAGAAGCAGACCGATGCCGGGGAGAAGACGAGGTTCAAGGCCTTGGTCTCCGTTGGGAACGAGGGCGGTTATATAGGGGTGGGCTCCGGGAAGGCGAGGCAGGTCAGGATGGCGATAGATAAGGCCATCGTCGATGCCAAGCTCAGCATCATACCGGTCCTAAGGGGTTGCGGGAGTTGGGAGTGCGCCTGCGACCAGCTCCATTCCCTTCCCTTCAGGGTCAGGGGGAAATGCGGGAGCGTATCGATCGAACTGATCCCGGGGCCCAGGGGCCTCGGCTTGGTCGCCGGCGAGGCCGCCAAATCCATATTGAGGCTGGCCGGGATAAGGGACTGCTGGACCAGGACCTTTGGATCCACCTGCACCACCAGCTCGATGGCCTACGCCGTGTACGATGCGCTCAAGAACAGCTATCGCGTCATCCCGCCCTCGGAGTGGTCATAGATCGCACTTGGAGGTTCGTCCGGCGATGGAAACGCCCAATCTATTCCTAGCGATAAGGTTGCGGAGCGGGGCGAAGATGGGGGGCGAGATCGAGTACGCCCTCAGGACGCTGAGGCTGGGGAGGAGATTCCACGCGGTCATGGTCCCGAACGGGCCCGAGTTCCTCGGGATGCTCAGGAAGGTCAAGGATTTGGTGACATGGGGGGAGCCGAGCCCGGGGAGCCTGGCCCTCCTCCTCAAGAAGAGGGGAAGGGTCTTGGGCGCCGGGGGGCTGGACGAGAAGGCGCTCGAGAGGTTCGGGCATCGATCGGTGGAGGAGATGGCCCAGGCGATCCTGGAGGGGAGGGTAGCCCTCAATGAGCTCTACGGGAAGGGCCTGAAGCCCTTATTCAGGCTTCATCCGCCCAGGGGGGGCTTTAGGGGGAGCCTGAAGAGGCCCTATGGCTCGGGCGGGGAGCTCGGCTATAGGGGAAGGGGCATCGATGAGCTTATAGATAGAATGTCCTGAATCTTGAGCCGAGGAGTGGGCGGGATCGGATGGCGGTCAGGAAGAGGAAGGTCAGGAGGCTCAGGGGGTCGAGGACCCATGGTTGGGGCGTATCCGGCCAGCATAGGAAGCAGGGGAGCCGGGGCGGCCATGGGAACGCGGGCTGGTGCAAGCATAAGTGGACGCTCTTCGTGAAGGGCGGGCGGAGGCCCGAGAAGGGCTTCGTACCGCCCCGAGCCGCCGGCGGGGCCAGGGCGATAAACGTGGGCGATCTCTCCCAGAGGATATCCGAGATGATCGATAGGGGCGAACTCGCAGCGGGCCAGCCCATAAGCTTGGATCTGGGGAGGCTGGGTTACTCCAAGATACTCGGCGAGGGGGAGATATCGATCCCCATCGAGGTCAAGGCCGAGTCCTGCTCCAAGTCGGCCCTGGAGAAGATAGAGGGGGCCGGCGGCAGGGTGATCCTCAGCGCCCATGGGGGATCCGCGTAATGGTCAGGTTCATAGAGATATTCCGCCCCTTCGCGAGGTTCTTCCCGGACGTCAAGAAGCCGGAGCGGAGGGTTCCGTTCAACGAGAAGCTGGCTTGGACCGCGGTGGCGCTCATAACCTATTTGATAATGACGAGGATACCCCTATACGGCATCGGGAAGGAGGGCCTCTCGGATCCCTTCGGGGCCATGAGGATAATATTCGCCTCCAATAGGGGAACCCTGATGGAGCTCGGGATAGGCCCCATAGTCACCGGGGGGCTGATATTGCAGATACTCTCCGGGTCCAAGATGATCGATGTGGACATGGCGAAGCCGGAGGACAGGGCGCTCTTCACGGGCGCGAGCAAGGTCCTCGCCGTCCTCATGACGATCTTCGAGGCCTTGGCCTATATAGTCGGCGGGGCCTACGGCGCGATCTCCCTGCAGAACCAGCTTATAATCCTCCTCCAGCTGGTCGCCGCGGGGGTTGTGGTGATGCTCCTGGATGAGCTTTTGCAAAAGGGGTGGGGCCTCGGGAGCGGGATAAGCCTATTCATAGCCGCGGGGGTGGCGCAGAGGATATGGTGGGACTCCATAGCCCCCGTCGGCCCCATGAGCGACGGGAAGTACTTGGGGGCGCTCGTGGCCTTCGCGCAATCGCTCCTCATGCGCAGCCCATTGTGGGAGGCGCTATATCGCGGCGAGAATCTACCGGACATGGTCGGATTCCTGACCACCATCGCGGTCTTCATCCTGGTGATATACGTAAACAGCCTCAGGATAGAGATACCCATATCCCATTCGCAGTATAGGGGGTTCAGGGGGAAGTTCCCGATCAAATTGCTCTACGTCTCCAACATACCGGTGATCTTCGCCGCCGCGCTCTTCGGGAATATCTACTTCATCTCCCAGATAATCTGGTCCAGGCTCAATCCCGGTGGAACCAATTTCTGGATGAACCTCCTCGGGACCTTCGAGGCGGTCGGGGGCTCATACAGGCCCAGCGGCGGCCTCGTCTACTACGTCATAGCCCCCAGGAGCCTCTCAGAGGTCGCGCACGATCCCCTCAGGTCCTTGGTCTTCGTCTCCCTCATGGTCTTGACGTGCGTATTCTTCGCGAGGACATGGGTCGAGGTGGGCGGGATGGATGCGGGCACCGTGGCGAAGCAGCTTATAGACTCGGGGGTGCAGGTCGGGGGCTTCAGGAGGTCCGACGTCCCGATAAGGCAACTGCTCTCCCGCTACATACCCACCGTCACGATCTTGGGCGGGATCATCGTGGGCCTCGTGGCGGCCCTCTCCGACTTCCTGGGGGCCTTCGGATCGGGGACGGGCATCTTGTTGACCGTCGGGATCTTGGAACAATATTACCAAGCCCTCGCCCACGAGAGGGTCGCGGAGATGTACCCGGCATTGAGGGGCATCCTGGGGAAGTGAGCCGGCGATGTTGAGGGTCGTCGTCACGGGCCTGCCCGGGGTCGGGAAGACCACCGTACTGGAGGACCTCAAGGGCCTGTCCGATGGGGGCGGGGTGAGGGTCTCGATAGTGAATTTCGGTACCCTGATGTCCGACGCCCTCAGGAGGAGGGGCAAGGTCCTGGATAGGGATGATATAAGGAGGCAAGGCATTGGGTTGCAGAGGGAAGCCCAGGATGAGGCCGCGGGCGAGATCTCCGGGATGGGGGACGGCGAGGTATTGATAATCGATACGCATATGTTCGTGAAAACGGAATGCGGCCTCTGGCCCGGGTTGCCCCTCAACGTCATCTCCAAGTTATCCCCATCCCTATTGGTCCTGATCGAGGCGCCCCCTGAGGAGATAGCCGATCGCAGGAGATCCGATAAGAGCAGGAGGAGGGATGGGGCATCTAGGGCCCTAATAGAGCAAGAGCTGAGCTGGTCGAGGGCACTGGCGGCGACCTGCTCCGTGATGACGGGGGCCCCGGTGAAGATCGTGAACAACAGGTCCGGTAAGCATCTGGAGGCCGCAAAGGAGCTGTTCGAGATAATATCGAAGATGGTGAGGTAATTGGATCCGATCGCCATATTTTGGAAGGCCGCCATGGAGGCGCTGGGGCCATACTCCTCCATCCCGAGCTCCACGATCTTCATATTGGCCCTGGCATCGATCCTCTCGCTGGCAACGAATCTGGCCAACAGGTTGCTGGTCGACGTCCAAAAGATGAGGAGGATCTCGAGGGAGGTGGCGCTTTGGAGGGAGGAGTTCGATAAGGCCAGGAAGAGCGGGGATAAGCAGCTGATGGCAAAGGTCGCAAAGAAACAACAATCCATAATGAAGTTGCAAGGTAAGATGATGTGGGACAGGATGAAGATAAGCTTCATATTCATAATCCCCTTCTGGATAATCTGGATAGTCCTGAGCGGCTTCTTCGGCACCTCCACGGTCGCCAAATCCCCATTCACGATACCATGGATATTGGGAAGCGATCTCTCGTTCGCCGCATGGTACATACTCTGCTCCTTCGCGATCAGCCTGCCCCTATCCAGGCTGTTCGGGCTCAATCCGGAAGATTGAAGGCCGATGACCTGATTTGTGCAAGGTGATCGCGATCGGCGGCCTGCACGGCACCGGGAAATCCACCTATGCGGAGGCTATGGCGAGCAGGTTCGGCCTCCGCTTCGTATCCGCTGGCAGGCTGTTCAGGGAGATCGCGAGGGAGAGGGGCCTATCCTTGGAGGAGATGAGCGAGATCGCGAAGGGGGACCCCTCCATAGATGAGGAGATAGACGGGTCCACCAAACGAGAGGTCGAGAAGGGCTCCGTGGTGATAGAGGGGCAGCTGGTGGCCTGGATGGCCGGGGAGGGGGCCGATATGAAGATATACCTCTCCGCCCCGGATGAGCTGAGG